>Ga0154020_10005762_pt1 | contig 14574 bp, 18 predicted proteins | sample Klosneuvirus_201_FD_109709 | JGI IMG/M metagenome (GOLD analysis project Ga0154020, IMG submission 109709) | Active sludge microbial communities from wastewater, Klosterneuburg, Austria - Klosneuvirus_20160825_MG | ecosystem: Engineered > WWTP > Aerobic digester > Activated sludge | place...
CCCGCCAAGGTGGCGCAGGTCTTTTTGCTCCGCGAACTCGATGGGCTCGACCCGGCGGAGATCTGTGAGGAATTTGGGGTGTCCGCGAACAACTATTGGGTCATGCTCTACCGGGCGCGGATGGCGCTGCGCCGGTGCCTCGAAGCAAACTGGTTCCGGAACGACCGCGAATAGCCGCATGTTGAACTGTAACGACATCTCGAAATTGATTTCGCGTTCGATGGACGAGCGGCTGGCGTGGCATCAGCGGCTGGCGATTCGCACGCATCTGCTCTACTGCAAATGGTGCCGCCGTTTTGCCGCCCAGACCCAAACCATGCGCGCCGCCACGGCCCGATATGCCGATCAACTTGCCGTGACCTTCGAGGATCGGCTTTCGCCGGAACAACGTGACCAGATTCTTCAGAACCTGAATCCGCCTCCCGAAGACCAGCATCGTCATTGAGCGCGATTCGTCGGTTCCGAAAAGTTTTCTGTAAGGAGTTGTTTGTTCGCCCGTCGCCCTCGCGTGCGGCGCATTGGAATCCGGATTTCCGGGTTGGCCCCGCCAGAAACTCAAACCAGAACAAACATGAAGCACATCATCACCATTCACCTCGGGCTGCTCGCGGTCGCGACGGCATTTGCAGGGGGAGAAAAGACCGAACAATTCAAAACACGCGTTGTGGCGAGCGGATTGCATCGTCCCACGGGAATCGCCATCCAGGGCAACCACACCATCTACTTCACCGAAGTGCCCACGCCCGGCGTAAGCGGCATGAACGGCGGCTCGAATTCCGTGAGCCAATTCAGCCTGTTTAACCGGCGAATCACCAGGTTGCACACCGGCGAACCGGAGCCGGTCAATATCATCGTCGGCCAGGACAATGACCTCTACTGGACCTGCAAGAGCGCAGGCGTCATCCTCACCCAGGACGACGAAGGCGAGACCAGCGTGTTCCTCAGTGGGCTCCAGAAACCCAGCGGCATCGCGATGGATCGTTGCGGAAATTTCTACTTCACCCAAGTCCCCACGCCAGGCGTCAACGGCATGAACGGCGGATCCAACAGCGTTGTCTTTGCCATCGGCACCGCCACCGTTGTGCTCAGCACGGGCGAGCCTGAACCGGCCGACATCGTCGTCTCGAAGGACGGCGACGCCTATTGGACCTGTCGCACTGCGGGGGTCATCCTGGAACGTTCGGCGGCGGACGGGCAGACACGCGTGTTGCTCGATGGGCTCCGGAAACCCGTCGGCATCGCCCTCGATCATCAGGGGCGCAACCTTTACTTCACGGAAGTCCCCACGCCCGGTGTCGGCGGAATGAACGGCGGCGAGAACAAAGTCTGGCAATACGACCTCAAGACCGGTGTGATAACTCTCGTTAACAGCGGCGATCCGGAGCCGACCGACCTCGCCGTGTCGCGCAGCGGGAACATCTACTGGACCTGCACCAGCGCCGGCGTGATCGTCGAAGCCCGCCGCAAATACGGCCGCTATTGATTCGCCCGTTGGATTGAAGCATCAGCTCAAAGCATCGCCGAGGGATGCCTGGCAACCATCCCTCGGCCCTTTGCTGCACGCATCGTACGAATAGATGGTTTGGCACGTGACCGCGAGAATAGACGGGATACCTTCCGGCCACCTACCGAGCAGCGGCATGGTTTCCGCCGGATAGTCTGGGAGTACCGGAGGAGCGGCAAAACTGGTGTCCGTTTTGGTGTCCGCGATATGAAGTTGCAACGTTCAGGTCGGAAGCTGCCGAGACAATGTCCCTCCACCATCACGGTGCGGAAACAACAAAGGTCAATCGCTGCTAGCGGGACTCTTTTTTGGCCGGCCAGTCCAACTGTTTCCATCGACGGATCGCCTTCTCGTCGCGCTCGACGGTCCGGCGTTCGGGTCGCTGGTAACTGAAACCGCTGGCCCCGAGTAATCTTCAGACATGACCCGGATGATACTCCGCGCCCGTCAAGACCTCGATGAGCGCCGCCACGGGAGGCAAGGTCCAGTTGGTCGGTCTTGTAACCGTGCGCACTGGGAACCGCCACAAAGCCCGTGGCCACAATGCTACGTCAGCTGGGCGGAGGAATTTCTGAGGCTGTTACGCCATCTTAAGGTGTTCTACCGCTCGACACTGTAAAACCTCGAACTATCGCTCATCGACCGCTTCTAAAGTCTCTCGGTTCCAGTGCCCGCATCTTCAGCACGAAGGCGCTGAAAGCAATCCAACGCTAGAGTTGTAGGGGGATGGTGAACACATAGAACTGGAGAGGCCGGTGCCCGCCAGGCAAATCAAGTTAGCTTTCGCGTGGCAGCGATAAGTTCGTCCGGGGGCCAGCACCGGAGCCGTCCAACAACGACCACCGATCACTTAGGGGCGGGGCCAGAGCTCGGATAGTTTTCGGCGTCGCTTCGGTGATGATCAAGTGCGGGTGGAACCGGGTTGCACGCTGCGCGTGGGTGATGATGGATTTTCCCTCCAGAGCCGTCGAATGAGTAGGAAGCCGGTCAGCCCGACCAAAAGCCCGATCACGGCGCAGCCGAGAAACAGCGGTCCGCCGGCCTTCCAGACCGCCGCGTTGTCCCAGTGGAAATCCCCTGGCGGACGGCCCAGACACCTGCAACCGACCATGAAGGCAAAAGGATAGAAAAACACCGCGGTCACCGGATTGGTGGAAAGGACCAGCGCGATGATCACGAGCAAATTACCCCGAAAGTAGATGCCGGCCGGCAGCCCCATCATCAATTGCAGCCCCAACAGGGGCGTCGCTCCGACCAGCGCACCAATCAACCAACCGCGCGCCACCGCCTCCCGGCGGAAGGTCCACAGGTCCTTGGCAAAAATGCCGTTGCCCAGCCAACGATGCGCTAGCGAGCCTTTGAGTTTGCTTCGCGAAACACCGCGCCGATGCAGCCAGCGCAAGAATCGAAATGTCATCGGCACGAAGCTATGGTGAACCGCCTGAACTGCAAGTCGTTCGCCGAGCTTTTGAAACGAAACAGCGCCTACGTGCGGCTCGCGTAGGGCCAGTTGGCCTCGTCCACGGTAGGATGCTCCACGCTTTGAGCGTTGCCGTCGTAGCTGCCAACGACGCCTCACGCCCCGGTTCAGTCTTGTTAGACCCGCACGATTTCCACCGAGCAATGTGCCCGCGTGGCCACGGCAGAGGCGAGGCTCCCGAGCGGGCGATGCTCACCATGCTCCAGTCCGTGTGCGCCGAGAAAAATGCAATCGGCCTTCCAGTCTTCGGCGTGTTGGAGGAGCAAGTCTTTCGGTTCTCCGTCGAAGATGTGCGTTTCAAGGTCGAGTTTTGCCTCGCGCATCGGCGCGGCGAGGCGTTCGACAGCGCGGCAGACCCATTCCCCCGCGTCGGCGTCGTGCTGGTTAATCCAGTCCCTGGCCCAGTGCGTGGGCAGCGCGGCTGCGGTCTTCAATCGAGAGTCGACGACCGTGACGAGTTGGAACTGCGTCTGCGGCGGCCAGTGGCGTGCCATGACAGCTTGAACGGCCGACTCCGAGTCGCGCGAACCGTCCACGGCCACGATGACGCGCGGATTCGAGTGCGTGGAAATGGGGCGTGGCCGCGCGATGCGCACCGAGCAACGCGCCTCGTTGGCGACTTTTTGTGAGACGCTGCCGAGGAAGAACCTCTCGATCACAGAACGCCCGTGCGAGCCGACGACAATCAGATCGGCATGCCACTCGCCGGCTTTATTCAGAATTCCCGAGGCGGGCGAATCGCCCAGGGCCACCGGTTCGACCTTCCACCGGGGAAAGTGCGAGCGCAGTCGCGTGGCGGCGCGCTCGGCCTGGGCGCGGCAGTCCGTTTCGACGGCGTGCCACGCCGCTTCGCGGGCGCGCCGCACGGCCAGCGGCAGGCGGTCTTGGTCAGGGGTGTCGAGCTTCCCGGCCTCGGGTGGCGTCCAGACTTCGGCGACGGTGATGACGATGGCGTCGAGTTCGGTGGGCAATCCGGCGAGCGAGAGATCATCGATGGCGGCATCAGCGCAGGTGGAACTGTCGTAGGCGATGAGGATTCGTTTCATAGGTCGTGCAGGCGGGTTGGTATGAGCAGTGTTCACTGGCTCCTCGAGGCACGCCTTCGCTTCCAGATGAGCCTGCATTCGGGTCCCCCGCACCCGCCGTCGCGCTCGTGCTCAATGTTGAAGCGCGCGTCCGCCGGTATGCGCAATCGCTCGCCAGCGACGTGGATGGTGAACGGCTTGCCGCTCTCCACCGCGGCGGCCAGACGCCGCAGCTTGGCGGCGAATTGCGCCGCGGAATACGTTTTTTCAATGTCGCGAGGTTTCGTGGGTTTCATAAAGGCGTCGTGTCTTTGCCGGCCAGCAGGCCCGATGGGAGCGACCGGGCGTGAAAGTCCCCGCCACCGGCACCAGTCGTCGCGCGGTAAGGACCACCGCTGACGTCCGGCTCGACCGTTCCAGCACGGTGGTCACGCTCCTGCACTGCGCGAGGTCGCGGCAGATGGCCCGGTTTGCTATCAAGATGACGGGCAGATGTCCGTTGATGGCCGTGAGCAGCTTGACCACGACGCTGGCCTCGAGCACGCGCTGACGGGCGGAGACGAGTAGCAGTCGCACGTCGTGCGTCAGGTAGAGATGAACAGCCTGGCGGCTGTTGTCTGCGGAGAGCACCTTGTAGCCGGCGCGCGTCAGGGCGCGGTTGAGGGAACGTCGCGCACGGATGTCGTGTTCCAGCAGCAGAATGGTCAGGTTCATGGGCGGAGAGTGGCGTGTCCGTTTCACACGAGTGATCCCGCCGGACGCGACCAGCGGCTGGCAGACGTGGATCTGCCGGTTGGTTTTCGCACGGACGGCCTGTTTGGTTTTGCGCCGCTCAATCTGCTGCTTGAGGTTCTTAAAAACCTTGAGCCACGCCGCCTGTGCCGTGTGGTCACGCGCCGTCGCGTGAATGTCCGGCCCCGGCACAGCCAGATGCACCTGCGCACCAAACGCGGGCGCCGCGTCACGCCGGTGTTCCAGCACCATTTCGGCGGCGGTGACGGGGATGAGGCCGTGCAACCGTTCCAGTTGTTGCTCCAGCCAGCGGCGCAGACCGGTATTGGCGTTGAGTCCGCGAATTCGGAACTGGATGTTCATAGGTGTGTTCTTGCTTTTGGTTTCGGTGAATCAATGCGGAGAGAGGGACAAAGCGCGGTGCCCTGAGTCTGCCCAGAACTCAGAAAACGGCTGGCGCGCCAGGCCAGGGGCGTCCCTCTCTCCTGGGCAAATTGGAAATGGCGTGGGGCCGCCAAGGAGCAGCGGGTTGAAAAACCCGCCAGGGGGTAACCAAACCCCACGCCAAATTGCAGGAAGCCGTTTCATCAGCGCTCCCGTCCGGTCCGCAGCGGCAGCAGACGCCGCAGGAAATAAATAAGAGACAAAATGAAAACGGTCACACACGTCCATGCCTCCGCGTTCAGCACTCGGATTGCCGTTGCTAAATTCGGGGCCGCGCTGGATGGAGCCCATTTTTGCCACCACGAGTTTGGCGTGGCGCGAGAGGTCGAACTTCAGCAGGAGGGTGATGAGATCGCTCATGGCAAGAGTTCCTCCGGGATGCTGAAGACGGGACACGGCGCAGTGCGCACGATGCGCTCGGCAGTGCGGTCGCTGGCCAACCGCTCCCACCACGTGTGGTGATGGGTGCCCTGCACGATGAGGTCGGCGGCGAAGCGTTCGGCGGCTGTGGCGACGAACGGTCCAGCCGGCGCGCCCACTCGCACCACGGTGTCCACCGCGAGAGACTTGGGAATGTCCTCTTCCGCCCAGGACGCCAGTTGCGCTTCCGCCTCGCCCCGCAGCGTGTCGTGGTCGGGAGACAGCTCGATCATCTCTGGCGTGACGCAGACGACGTGAATCGCGGCGAGGTGAAAGAGGGTGAGTTTCGACCGCGCCGGCACGGCAAGGGTGACAGCGTATCGCAGGGCATTTCGGGACGACTGCGTGAAGTCCACGGGGACAAGAATGTTTCTCCAACTCGCTGGCGCTGACGCCAGTGATGGGTTGCCGTTGAGCAGCAACTCCTGCCGTACGGTAAGCACGGAACAGGGTGCGCCGCGCACGACCCGCTCGGCGATGCTGGGCTTGAGCATCTGCTGGATGCTGGTGTGGCCGTGGGTCGACAAGACGATGACGTTGATGCCGAGCCACCGGGCCGTTTCGATCACCTGGCGAACGGGTTCCCCGGACCGAACCAAGGTTTCTCCACGATGCGGCGTCGGAACAAACTGCCGGCTGAGGCGTTCGAGTCTGCGGGCGGCGTGCTCGACGGATTCCTCGTGCGAGGGAAGAACGGCGGTGCTGTCGAGGCCGCGGGCGATTGCGTTGAATTCTGCCACATGAAGCAGCGAGACTTCGGCGGTGAAGTAGTTGGCCAGTGCGATGGCGCATTTCAAAGTGGCGACCGAAGCATTGGAAAAATCCGTGGGCACGAGAATTTTCCCCAGCTTGAGAGCCGGGCCGTTCAGGAGTGGTTGGACTTCTTCCTCTTCCGTTCTGCCCGGCAGCGTGCGAACGGAGTCATCCTGTTCGCTGGTCAAGGCAGGTGCAGGTTCGATGAGCCGTGTGGAGCGTTGAGCGAGAGCTTTGACGGGTTTGGCTCCGGTGGGTTTCCGTCTCATTCGTTCAAGCCCCAGTGGCGAGGCTGGTATTGGTCTGAGCAGACCAAGGGTGTAGTGGCTCTCCGCCGCAGCGCCTCGCGGAAGGCCTCGCCTTCCTTCAGCAGTTGGAGAAAGTCCTGATAGCGCTTCTGGATCTGCTCCGGTCGCTCCTCGACCGGTTTCGCGCCCAAGGCATCTTCTGCTTGCAGCGAGGCGGGCAAGGTGTCGCATGTCGGTTCACTTTCGCTCTCCAGCGCTGCGGTCGTTGTCATAGTTCAATCTCCGGTTCTTCACGGTTTATATGTTGCCTGACCGCTCAAACAGGCCGTTGGTCGGCGCGAGTTCCGTGTCTGACTCGGTGTCTCGCCAGAGCACGGGGTCCAGTTCGTCGTCGTCCTCGCCCGGGCGGGCTAGCAAGACCGGACAGGCCGCGTGCCGGGCCACGTAGTCGGCAGTGCTCCCCAACAGCGCGCGACGAATGGCGCTGTGGTTGTGAGCGGCGAGAAGGATTAGGTCGATGTCCAGCGTCTCGGCGGCGCGAACGATCTCGCGGCCCGGTTTGCCCGAGCGCACGTGCGGTTTGACCGGCAGGTCTGCGGGCAACTCGCGCCGCGCCAACTGACTCAACTGTTCCACCGAGTCGGCGGCGATTTCGTCAGCCGGTTTCGTAATGAGTCGGCTGTCGAGGTCGTTCAAGAACACCCCCCGCTCCAGCACATGCAGCAGGTGAATTTGGCTGCCGAATTGCCGCGCCAGTCGCGTGGCGTAGCGCAACGCCGACAGCGACGCCGAAGTGAAGTCCACCGGCACGAGGATGCGCCTAAGTTTCAGGCGCTGGTCTTCAGTGCTGCTGGCGTCATCGAACCCGCGCAAGTCGCGTGGCGCAGGCCGGCGGTCAAATGTAGGGGCGTTGGAAATCATTTGGTCATTGAGGATGGCTTCCATGGCTTCGTTTCCTTTCATGTGGTTTGGGCGAGAGAGTTTTGATTCGTGCCTCCGGCCAGATGGGGCTGCGCTGGCAGGCCGAGCAGAACATTGACGATGTGAACCAACGAGGCCGCGCTGAACGGCTTCGCCAACAGTGCGCCGACCTGACTGGCTGCTGCCTCCTCGAACTCCGTCCTCCTTTCGGTCAAGATAACGACGGGCACGGTCGGGTTGTGCGCGGTGACGCGCTCAAAAATGTCCCAGCCTTGCCGCAGTGGTTGGTTGAGGTCCAGCAGCACCAGATCGACGTGACACCGGTTACTGGCTTCGATCGCCTCCTGCGGTGTGGCAGCCCACACCACTCCGTAATTCGCCGCCCCCAACGCCCGGTTCAAGACGGTCCGAGGGAGAGAGTCCGTGTTCATCATCAAGGCGAGGACGGTCTTTTTCATGCGCTACCTCTCAATTACTCTGAGCCGCGGCACGGCTGGGGCGGGCTCACCAGCAGCCAACGACCCAGCCGCAAGGGTTTCACAGTCACCTCACCGCTGGGAGGAAAGCGCCTTGTCGCTCTGTCGCGTTCCTCAGTTGAGGCCTCCACAAACACGAGGCGGTCGGCCCGGACGGAGCCATGCAGAGCCAGATCCGGCTTGGGCTCTGGCCTCGGATGTGGGTGGGATGTCGCCGCGACGTGTTCGAACGACAAGGTGTCAAACGATTTCAAAGTGACTTGAGTTTTCATTCTTCAGATTCACGGTTTGTTTCTGAATCAAACGTGGAGGGACTTGCTGGATTCGACCAATACGGGTTTCCGAATTTACTCTTAGGAAAACTGGAATAGGCTCAATGCGTATGGAATGGCTGAACTACCATCACCTGCTTTACTTTTGGAACGTCGCCCGGGAAGGCAGCATCCTCAAGGCGTCCGAGAAGTTGCATGTCTCGCAGCCTTCCATATGTGCGCAAATGAAGTCGCTGGAAGAGGCGTTGGGGGAAAAACTCTTTCGCCGCAGCGGTCGCAACCTGGTGATGACGGAGACGGGACAACTCGTCTTCGGCTATGCGGAGGAGATTTTCTCCCTCGGCAGCGAGTTGTTGAGCGCGGTGAAGCAAGGCCCCACCACGCGCGCGTTAAAGCTAAACGTGGGCGTCGCCGAATCCGTGCCCAAGCTGGTGGCCAGCGCCATCCTCGAACCGGTCTTCAACCTGCCCAGCCCGGTGCACGTGGTGTGTCGCGAGGGCAAGGTGGAGGACTTGCTCTCGCAGCTGGCCTCAGTGCGACTGGACATTGTGCTGGCGGATGAACCGGCCTCGACGGGTTTGCCATTCAAGACGTTCAATCACCTCCTGGGTTCGTGCGGCGTGACGTTTTGCGCGATACCGGAGCTGGCGAAGCGATTGCAGAAGGGTTTCCCAAAATCTCTGAACGGCGCTCCGGCGCTGTTGCCGACGCAGAACACCAGTCTCCGCCGTTCACTGGAGAAGTGGTTCCTGTCCCTCGGCATCCGCCCGCGGATTGTGGCGGAGTTTGAGGATGGCTCACTCATGAAGTCGGTGGCCACGGGAGGGGTTGGATTCATCCCGGTGGCCTCCGTCGTGGCCGACGATGCCGTGGAGCGCTATAAGTTTAGGGTCATCGGCACGACGGAGAAATGCACCGACCAGTTCTACGCCATCACCGCCGAACGGCGGCTCACGCATCCGGCGGTGGTTTTGATGACGGAGCAGGCACAGAAGTCTCTTTTTCGCTGAAATGGCAGGCATGACGACTCTCGAATGGTTGGAAGCGGCGAGCTACGTGGTGACGATCATTGGCTTGCCGATGGCGATTCTTGTCTTCGCCTGGGAACAGCGCCGACAGCGACAAAACGATCAGGAGGAAATCTACCAACGGCTTTCAGACGAATATGCCAGCTTCCTGAAGCTGGCGCTCGACAACGCCGACCTGCACCTGCTCCGCACGCACGGCACCGAGCCGGAACTGACCGAAGAACAGCAGGAGCGCAAATACGCGCTGTTCAACATCCTCGTTTCGATCTTCGAGCGCGCCTACATCCTGGTTTACGAAGACAAGATGGACCGACAGACGCGACGCTTATGGCTCTCGTGGGAGGACTACATGCGCGAGTGGTGCCGGCGAAAAGACTTCCGTGAAGTGCTGCCGGAATTGCTGAAGGGTGAGGACGAAGACTTTGCCGATCATATCGGCAAGATCGCCGAGGTTGAAGGGGCACAGCCGTCCTGAGTTCTCAGCCGCGTCGGAGGCACCGGCAACACACCAGTTGAAATTTTCGCGGCTAACCAGCCATGCAGCTCTCGCCGTTCCGTAATGGATCGTAGCGGTGCCCACCATTCCAGTTTATCTAACCATTGCTTACACAAAGCGTATTGGTCGAATAGTCGCGGCCCCATTACTTTCGCAGTGAGATGAACGGTTTAGCTGAATTCAGACCATCGGCGAGTCTGCGGGGACCGAGGCGGTTTGCGGGAATTCGGCAAGGACCAAAGGCGGCAGCGTGGTCGCGGAGCGTCTCAAATTTCGGGAGGACCGAGGGGAGCCGCCGGAAGCACAAGTAGTTTCATGTGGCCGTTGAGACGGGCGGGACCATGAAGACAACATCGCTGAAATCCAAGCTGGTCGGTCGAATCGAGGTCATGACGTTCGACTCAAACACCGTGGCCGCTTGCAAGGAGAAGCTGCTGGCGGGCTGCGCGGTTAAGACTCTGGTGCGGCAGGGAAATCCTGGCTTGGAGGTCGCCGCAGCGGCCCGCGGCTTGAAGATGGATCTCATCGTGATTGCGACCCACGGAAACACGGGGCTGAAGCATGTCTTGCTGGGCAGCACAGCCGAGCGGGTCGTTCGCCATGCGCCCTGTCCCGTGTTGGTCGTGCGCGAGCTGGAACATGATTTCGTTATTAAACGATCCGAGAACAAGACCACGAGCAAACCATGAAACCGAAATTAGACCGAACGTCCGCTGGCGCTGAAACCAGCAGAGGTTCCCGTGTCCTATGCGGCACGGACTTCACAGACAACGCGCAACAAGCGGCCCGTGTCGCCGCTGCCATCGCGAAGCGACTCGACGAGCCTGTACTGCTGGTTCATGCCCTGGACTTCCCTGGCTACGCGGCAAAGGGTAAGTCCGCAGGTGTGTTTCGCCAGATCAAGGCGAGTAGACGCAAATTGCTTCAACAGGAGGCCGAAGCTGTCCGCAAGGCTGGCGTGGTCGTGGAAACGGAGCTTCCTTTGGGGCGCCCCGACGAGTCGCTTGTGGATTTTGCCAGAACTGGTCCGACGCGACTTGTGGTTGTCGCGTCGCTAGGCAAGCGGCTCGCCACACGCTGGCTCGTGGGCAGCGTCTCGGAGCGGACTGCGGAGCGGGCCACCGTGCCTACGCTGGTCGTGCGCGACGCCGCCCCATTCGAGGCGTGGACGCGCGGCGAACGACCGTTGAAGGTTTTTGTCGCCTTCAATTTCACCGCCACGTCGGAAGCCGCTTTGCGCTGGGTAAACGAACTTCAGGCCGTCGGCCCGTGCGATGTGGTGGTCGGTTACGTGGACTGGCCGCCGGAACAGCGGGCTCGCTTGGGCGGTGCTGGCTCGATGCCCTTGGTCGGCAATCTGCCCGATGTGCAAGCCGTCTTGGAACGTGATGTTCGAGCGCGAGCGGTCGAGTTGCTGGGTGAGATTCCCTTCCGGCTGCGAGTTGAAGCCAACTGGGGCCGACCCGACGCCAGGCTGGCGGAGATGGCCAAAGAGGAAGGAGCCGATCTGGTCGTCGTCGGTTCGCACCAGTATCGCGGCTTCGAGCGGCTGTGGCACACGTCGGTCTCGCGCGGGCTGCTCCACAGCGCGACCGTGAGCGTGGCGGTGGTTCCGCTTTCGACCCATCAGAAACGCGGAGCCAGCGTGGCCCCGCCGGTGCAGCGGGTGCTTGTCACCACAGATTTTTCCGCGCTGGCCAACCACGCGATACCGCACGCCTACACCCTGTTGCGCGGCGGCGGCACGGTTCACCTCGTGTATGTGATGCATCTCCATGAACTGCCCGGCGGCGAACATCTGCAAGGTCCTCCCGACCGCCGGTTCGAGGCGCGACACGCCAAACACGTCCAGGCGTGCGCCGAGAAACTCCGTGCGCTGATACCTGCGGATGCGGCATTGCACGGCGTCACCACCGAGGTGGAGGTGGTCGAACACCGTGCGGTCGCGGAGGCGATTGGTCAGGTGGCGGAACGGTTGGGTGCGGATGTCATATGCCTGAGTACCCACGGCGGCTCCGGATTGTCGAAGGCATTGCTCGGCTCCGTGGCACAGAAGGTCATGGCAAGTAGTAAACGCCCGTTGCTCGTCGTTCGCCCGCCGGTGGAATGAAAGAACCAACAACACTAAAGCGCGATGAATCGTCTCAAATCAATTCTGGTCGGAGTGGACTTCTCCGAGTGCTCGAAAGCCGCCCTGCAACAAGCGGCGCGCATGGCCAAGTGGAACGGCGCGACGCTGCATGTGCTGCACGTCATTGAGTCAATGGTGGTCACCGAACTCGCCGCGGCGTTGAAGGTGCCGATCGAGCAACAGCGCCAAACGGCCCTGACGGGCGCGCGCCACGAATTGACGCGCTGGCTGGGCAACACCGACTCGCTCGGAAAATTCAAGACGGACATCCTCATCGGCATTCCATTGGACGAAATCCTCAAGCGCACCCGCGAATTGGCCGCCGACCTTGTGGTGCTCGGCGCGCAAGGGGCCAGCGGGTCGAAGCGCGGGGCAGGCATGCTTGCCACGAAAGTTCTTCGCAAAGCCCCGGCCAAGGTCTTGTTGGTGGCCGGAACACAGATGCAGCCCTTCAAAACGGTCGTGGCGGGCGTCGATTTCTCCGCGACCGCGCGCGAAGTCGTCGAACAGGCCGCGCACGTCGCGGCGCAGGACAAAAGCCGCGTCCACTTCCTGCACGTCTATTACGGCCCGTGGCATCGGCTGCACTACCGGATGGAAACACCCGAAGCCAGCCCTGATTTTCAGAAGCAATACACCGACATGCTCCGGCGTCAGTTGAACGAGTTCGTCGGCCATCGCGCTGGCGTTGAGGGCGCATGTATCCTGCACGACGCCTCCAGTTACGGACACGGCCTCGCCGAGTATGCGGGCAAGGTCGCAGCCGACCTCATCATCCTGGGCAACAAGGGGCGCACGAACCTGCGCTACGTGCTGCTCGGCTCGACGGCGGAGCGATTGTTGACCGAACTGCCCTGCTCGGTTTTGTGCGTGCGCGCGCCTGAAGGCGTGAGTGCCTGAACGGATTCAATCTATGACGAGGGAAACCGAGACAACGGTCGCGCTCACTCACTGGCACGCACTGGCCACGCCTGAGGTGTTTCAGCGCGTTCATTCCGACGCAGCGCGCGGCCTGAGCCGTGAGGAGGCCGCTCGTCGCCTCGCCGAACACGGGCCAAACGCGTTGCCCGAGGCGAAACATCGCTCGCTGTTGACCGTGTTCCTCCGCCAGTTCGCCAGCCCGCTTATCTACATCCTGTTTGTCGCGGCCGTTATTGCGTTCGCAATGGGCCATCGCGGCGACTCGGTCGTCATCCTCATTGTCGTTATCATCAACGCGGTCATCGGCACTGTGCAGGAGGGCCGCGCCGAACGGTCAATGGAAGCCCTGCGTCGCTTGTCCGCGCTGAAGGTGCGCGTGCTGCGCGGCGGCCATGAGGAAATCATCGAAGCGCACGACCTCGTGCCCGGCGATCTTGTGCTTCTGTCGGCGGGCGATGCCGTGGGCGCGGACGCGCGTCTGCTCGAAGCCGCCGCGCTGGAAGCCGCCGAAGCCGCGCTCACTGGCGAGTCGCTCCCGGTCGCGAAGCACCCGGAGCCGCTGTCCGAGGACACGTCTCTCGCGGATCGCCGCAACATGGTCTATTCCGGCACGCACATCGCTGCGGGGCGCGGCAAGGCGGTGGTGGTGGCGACGGGCCTCGCCACCGAAGTGGGCAAGATTGCCAGACTTACCGCCGGTGCCGCAGACCCGAAGACGCCCTTGGAACTGCGCATCCAGCAATTTGGGCGCTATCTAGTCGGCGCGGCCATCGGGCTTTTCACTATCGTCGTGGCTTTTGGCCTGCTGCGCGGTCTGCCTTTCGGGGAAATCCTCATGGTCGCCATCAGCCAGATGGTTTCGATGGTGCCGGAAGGTTTGCCGGTGGCCATGACGATTGCGCTGGCCGTCGGGATGCAGCGCATGGCCAAACGCGGCGCGATTGTTCGCCGTCTGGCCGCCGTCGAAACGCTCGGCTCCACCAGTGTGATCTGCAGCGACAAGACCGGCACGCTGACGAAGAACGAAATGACCGTCACCACTCTTTGGCTGCCGGACGGTCGGCAAATCGAAATCACCGGCGCGGGCTACTCACCCGAAGGCAAGCTGCTCGACGCGGGAAGTGAAACCACCTGCAACGGCGACGCGGCCCTGCGCTCCCTGCTGGAAGCCGTCGCCCTGTGCAACGACGCCCAACTCGTTCGACCCGACGACAGCGATCCGCGCTGGCGCGCATTGGGCGACCCCACGGAAGCCGCTCTGCTCACGCTGGCCATCAAAGGCTGCTTGGAACTCGACCCGCTACGCCAACAGATGCCGCGTCGTGCTGAGATTCCTTTCGATTCCGCCGCCAAGATGATGGCCACCCAGCACGGGCACGGCCCGCGCGGGCGCGTCTTCATCAAGGGCGCGCCGGAAGTGGTGCTTGATCTTTGTTCCACCACCCGCCGAGGCGACCGGAGTGAACCGGTGGACGAATCGTTTCGCCGCGACGTGGAAGCCGCCTCCAGCGCCATGGGTGCCCGCGCCTTGCGCCTGCTGGCCGTGGCCGAAGTGGAGCAGTGTGCATTGGATGAAGGAGCCGGATTCGCGCAGTTCAAGGGCCGCGCCATGTTCCTCGGTCTCATTGGGCAGATGGACCCGCCGCGCGACGAGGTGAAAGCCGCCGTGGCCGAGTGCCGCGACGCCGGCATCCGGCCAGTCATGGTCACGGGCGACCACAAG
>Ga0154020_10005765_pt1 | contig 14567 bp, 9 predicted proteins | sample Klosneuvirus_201_FD_109709 | JGI IMG/M metagenome (GOLD analysis project Ga0154020, IMG submission 109709) | Active sludge microbial communities from wastewater, Klosterneuburg, Austria - Klosneuvirus_20160825_MG | ecosystem: Engineered > WWTP > Aerobic digester > Activated sludge | place...
AAGCGCAGCACCTCCTGCCCAAACAGCGGCTCACACACCGTGCGCGGCGCCACCGCTTCCCCGCGGATGAACGACGCATCAAACGCACCGCGCCGCTTGTAATAGAAACTCACCCCTCCACCGGGGACCCCAATGTTCCCGCTCACTGCACACAGCGCGTCCAACATACGCACCGTGGTGGCGCCGTTTCCGCGGCGGCCCATGCCCCAGCCCACCAGCGTGGCGCAGGGCTTTTGCACGGCATACGCATCCGCCAGCCATTGCGCATCTTCCAGCGGAACATCCGCCAAGGCACACCACTGCGCGGTGGACCGTGACCGCACCAACGCCGCAAAGCCATCCAGGTGGTCACAATACGAGGCCGCGTCCGACGACACCGCGCCGCGCTCCAGCAACAGCGAGGCAACCGCCAACGCCAGCGCAACATCTCCACCGGGCCGCGGCTGGATGAACCGCTGGCAAAGACCCGCGGTGCGGTGGTGCACGGGGTCCACCAGCGTCAGCGTTGCACCGCGCGCGCGCGCATCCTTGAGGATGGGCAACATGTGCGGAGAAGACACGTGGATGTTCTTCCCCCAAAGGATGATGTGTTTGCTGTTGAGGAGGTCATGGACGTCCTGGCTGTCCTCCTCGCCAAAGTCCGCCATTTGTGCGGCATCCCCCGCACCCGAACAGATGTCCCCGCGCTTGATGGTCACCGGACCAAACTGCTCAAAAAAATGGTCGGTGAGCATGGTGATGATGCCCAGGCTTCCGCCGCTGCGGTAGTGGAAGATGGACGCCGCGCCGCTTTCTTTCTTGAACGTGGTGAGTTTGTCCGCCGCCAGGTCCATCGCTTCATCCCAGCCAATGGGCACAAACGTGTCCCCGCGGCGCAGCAACGGCGTGGTGAGCCGGGAGGGGTCATACTGGCGCTCCAGGAAATGCCCGGTGCGGAAACACAAGAACCCACGCGTGATGGGATGGTCCTTGTCCCCCTGCAGCTGAACCACGCGGCCGTCCTCCACGGTGGCCACCATGCCGCAGGCGTCAGGACAATCCCGGTTGCAGGTGGTCTTGTGTTGGGTGCGCATGCGGCCTTTCTACCTCAACGCGCGCACCGCACGCATCACTTGGGGCGCCGGGCCACCAGCTGCGCCTCATGCGTTCCCTGCGGGGTCCAATCCTCAAACTCCCACAGCCGCTCCCAGCCGGGAACCACGGCGTGGATGGCGCCGGGCGCCAACAACCACCGCGCCGAAGGCCGCGCATGACGCTGCAGGTTGAGCTGCGTGGGATGCGCCAGACACAACACGCCGCCCGGCTTCACCACGTGCTCCAACGCAGCCCACACCGCGGCTTCCCAGAAGAACGTGCACCACACCACGTCATGGAGCTCCGCTGGAACACCGTTGGTCTCCAGGTCCCACTGCCGAGCCACCACGTTCAACGCCAGGTCTGCTGCGCGCGCGTTGACCGCGGCCACCGCCACGTCAGAAACATCCAGCAGTGTGACCCGCAACCCGTGCCGCGCCATGGCAAACGCGTGCCGGCCCAGACCACCGGCCACATCCAGCGCGGTGCCTTGTTGCGGAATCCACGGCGACACGCGCCGCCAGAACGGGCCCGGTGGTTCACCCGGGTCACCGTGTGCGTGGCGCTCATTCCACTTGGATTGGTCTTGCGCGGACATGCTTCAACGCCACGCAACTGGTGGCGTTTGACCCGGAGACGCGGGCGCTGCGTTGGCCGCGTCCACCACCTGCCGAGAGAAGACCAACACGTCAGCGGGGTATGGCACCACATGCGCCACACCAGAGCGCTGCATGTGGTCCACAAAGTCCGCCTGGGTGTTCCCCATCACCACCACCGGCGTGTTCAGCCCCGCCAGACGCAACCAAGCCGCGGCCTGTGTGCCCATGAACGCGCCGTGCAGGGCGTCCACCAGCACCACGCGGGGGCGCAGCCCAAACAGGTGCCCGGCCACCTCCAGGGGGCTGTCAAACGCCAGCACCTGAAACCCCACATGCGTGAGCGCGGCGGCCAACGCATCCCGGCCCAGACCCGGTGGCATCATCAACAGCGCCGACCCGTAGAGCCCCGGCGCAGCGGGAGGCTGCCCCGGCGCCACCGCGGGGACGGCTGGAGCCGCCCAACCGTTGGCGGGCGCTCCCAACCAGCCTGCTGGATTGCCCGGTCCGTATTGCGTGTTCATGGATGTGCACGTACCACGGCGTCACGCGGTTGTATTGTGACGGCGCATCAGGTGGCCCCACCCCGGCGCTTTGCGTCGGAAGGGGTGTTGGGATGCTGCAAGAGCGCCACTTTGAGCCCGGGGGACCGCGCCACCAGGGGCTGTTTGAGCAGGTGCAGCAGCAGCACCGCGGGGGTCCCCGGAAAACGCGCAATGTTGGAGACCAGCAGGGCACTCTGGACCTGGCGGCGCGTCATCACCGCCGCGGTTTTGGCGTCCACGTTCACACCCACCAGATGGGTGAGGCACCGGCCTTCGGTGGAGAGGATGAGGTCTGCGCGCTCCTCCGGGTCCCGCGCGGTGAACTTCTGCCGCAACATGCCGCGCGCGCGCACCTTGGTCTTCTCCGGCACATCCCGGCTCACCACCACCTTGTGGATGTCCTTGAGGCGCCGCTGGGACAACACGCGGTTGAACAACCCCTCACCCAGCATGGGGTTGGCCAGCAGCAGGCGCTGCACTTCACGGTGCGTCAAGAACGCCGAACGTTTGGCCAACGCTTCCAAGCCCGTGCTGGTGCGGTGATGGAACGCAATGAGCCGCGCGTGCGGAAGTCCCACGGCGTCATTCTCCATCACCGCGGCAATGACCTGCGCATCCGGGTCCAGACACAGCGCCATGAGGCTGTTTCCGGTTTCTGTTTTGGCCAGCGCCAGGCGCTGATCCTTGCTCAACGGCCGCAACACGGTTTCATACAGCTTGCGGTGGTTGGCTTCTTCCGCCGCCAGCGTGCGCAGTTCCCCGTCCGGCGGCAACGGGTCTTGCGCCTCGTCGCCCTCGTCGCCCTCGTCGTCCGGCGCGCCATCCAACGCCGTCTCCACGGTGTCTCCATCCGGGACGGTGGCCTTGCGCCCCGCAGGCTGGTCAACCGCGGCAGCCTCCGGCATGTCCGGCACAGTTCCTGGATCGGTGTCCGGGACGTCAAAGTCCTCTGCTGCGGGTTTTTCCTCAGGCGCCAGCAACACACCGGCAACGCTCAGGCGCTCCAAGGCACCGTCCAGCTGCTCCCGGTTCAGCCCCGTCAGATGCACCAGATGGTCCACATTGGTGGAGCCGTCCACGCGGGAAAGCACGAACATGTCTTCCGGCGTCAGCGTTGCCGCGCCCCAGTCCACGGTGGTGGCCACCTTGGGCACCCAGGCATCTGGCTTGGTGCGTGCCATGGCGTCATCCTAGCCCGGCTGGGGTGCGTTCCCACCACGCATCCAGGGCGGCCACTGTGAGATTGAGCGGAAATGGCGCACGCCGCGCCTGTGCCGTCACCACCGGCGCCCCCGGGCCAACCCTGGCCCCCGGGTCTTCCAGCCAGCGCTGCAGCGGCAACACAAATCCCACCTTGGGCCGCGCCGCCACGCCCGGCGGCATCCAATCCCCCATGGCCGCACGCAGCAGCGGCTTGGGTGGCGCACCCTGCGCGCGCATGCTGCCCGGCACGCACAACACGGTCTCCACCAACCGGTGGTCCATGAATGGCACGCGCAGTTCCAGCCCCTGCGCCAAGGACAGCTGGTTGCTGTCCTTGAGCAGCGTGGAGCGCAGGTAGTTGCCCAGTTCCAGGCGGCTGAGCGCGCCGTCCACGTCGGAGGGCAGTGTGTCCGCCTGAAGGTAGCTCACGGGGTCCAGGTCTTCCGGCGTCACCTGCGCACGAACCTCCGGCGCCAACATCCCCCACACCACGGCGGGAGACATGATGGTGCGCACGCCCGCATACGCGCCCAAGACGCCCCGGCCACCCAACACGCCGGTGAGCGCACGCTGCAGCTTGATGGGCATCCCCAGCCTGTTTCCAAGGCGGGTCACCGACGTCACCGCACCCGGCGCAAGGCCTCCGGCGCACACCGCGGCCAACCGGTGGAAGTTCGCGCGGTTTTTGTAGCCCAGAAACAACTCGTCCCCGCCCAGCCCGCTCAGCGCCACCTTGTAGCCCGCCGCCACCAGGGCCGCGCTCACCAGGTGCGTGTTGAGGCCATCCATGCTGGGCAGGTCCTGCGCGGCCAACGCCCGGCGCAACGCCGCGGCCCCGTCTGACGCGGCCGCAAACACCACGCGGTGTTTCATTCCAAGGTCTGCCGCCGTTTGCGCAGCCAAGGCACTTTCATCCACCGCTGGCCCTTGCGCCTCAAATCCCACGGTGAACGCTTCCAGCTGGGACCCGCCCACCCGCGCCGCCAACGCCGCCACCGCCGTGCTGTCCAAGCCGCTGGACAACAACACCGCCACCGGCACGTCACTCACCAGCTCCGCCGTCACCGCGTCCAACAACGCCGCGCGTACGGTCCCGGCAACCTCGCCTGGCGTTGGAGGACGGGGGTCTTCTGCCGGCAGGCGCCAATACCGCTTGCGCCGTTGGTTCCCGCGCACATCCACTTCCAGCCAGCTGCCGGGTGGCAACTCCGTCACACCGCGCGTCAACGTGAGCGGCTCCGGGACGCTGCCGTAGAACAAAAACCCGCACAGCCCCCGAACATCCAGCTGCTGGCCACACAACCCCGCTGCGTGCAGCGCCGCGGTGGTGGACGCAAACGCCACCCCACCGCCAGGAACCTCCAGGGACACGTACAGCGGATTGACTCCAAGCCGGTCACGCGCCAACAGCAGCGTCCCGCTGCGTCCATCCAACAGCCCCAACGCAAACGGCCCGCGCAGCCGCTCCAGAAACGCCGGGCCCAGCAAACGCAGGCCGTGCAACACCACCTCGGTGTCACCCTGGCTCACAAAACGTGCGCCCGCGGCCTCCAGCTCCGCACGCAGCGCGCGGAAGTTGAAAATCTCGCCGTTGAACGTGAGCGCGTGGTCACCCGCCACAAACGGCTGCGCGCTGGCCGGCGTGGGGTCCAGCACCGCCAGCCGCCGGTGCGCCAGCACGCCGTTCCACCCATCCCCCGCGCGGTGGTGCACGCCTTCACCATCCGGCCCACGCGCCGCCAGCGCCCGCAACAGCGCGGCGGCGTCGATATCTTTTTTCGGTCCAACATACCCGCCAATGCCGCACATGACGCCGTCAGCCCGCCACCGCAGAAGGCGCGTGGTGCCCACGGCCCGCCGCATCAAAGAACACCTGGAGCGTTTCCTGCGCGCAACGGTCCCAACCAAACACCGCCGCACGTTTGACCCCCGCCTCACCCAGCGCCGCGCGGCGCGCCTCATCCTTGAGCAGCACATCCATCTTGTGCGCCCACGCGGCGGCGTCATCCACCCCCGCGTACTCCACCGCGTCCCCACACATCTCCCGGGCACACGCAATGTCCCCCACCAGGCCCGGCGTTCCACACGCCATGGACTCAATGTAGGGATGTCCAAACGTCTCCAGCCGGCTGGGCATCACAAACAACGTCGCCTGACGGTATTCGTCCACCAGCGCGGCATGTTGCACCTCACCAAGCCAGGTCACCTGTGTACCCAGACCCAGTTCCAGCGTGCGCTGCTTGAGCCATTGCGCGTGCTGCACGTCAAATGCCGCGCCGGCAATGCGCACCGCGGGTGTCACGCCATGGCGGTCCCTCAGCAACACCAGCGCATCCAGCAACACCGGATAGTTCTTGAACGCGTAGATGCTGCTCACCGCCAGCACCGTGGACGTTTGCCGCGCCTGATCTGGTGGCGGCGGAGAAAACCGTCCATCCCGCCCATGGTGCACCACCACCACGCGGTGCTTTGGCAGCGGTATCACCGCGGAGGTTGCGGCCAACGCGGCATGGCTCACCAGGATGGTGCGCGCCGCGCGCCAGGCGCTGCCCAACGTCACCGCGCGCATGGCCGCTTCACGCGCGCGCCGCCCGGGGCTCACCACCGTGTGCATGTCCCGCACGTACGGCGTGGGATTGCGGATCATCAACACCGTGGGACACGGGGAGACCAACGGCGCATGATCCGTTGGGCAGAACAACACATCCACATCCAGCCGCGCCGCCAGCAACGGCACCACGCCCAGGGACGTGGCCAGCCGCGTGGACAACGGGCGAACCACACTGGGGATGTCCACCACCGTCACACCCTCGGGCGGCGGCACCAGGCCAAACCCCTCACGCTGGTCCGCCCGGCACACCACCGTCACGCGCACGCCGTCTGCCCGGCCCAGGCGCGGCAGCATGGCGCGCAGGTACGTGCGCGCGCCCCCGGACACCGAGGACAACGCATCCACCATGACGTGCAAGCGTTGGCTCACACCTCCTCCAGGATGGACTCCACATAACTGCGGTAGTCACTCTTGGGATACCCCGCCAACGTGGCTGCCAGCTGCGCGCGGTCCACAAAGCCCATGCGCAAGGCCACCTCTTCCAAACACGCCACCTTCAACCCCTGCCGCCGTTCAATGGCGCCAATGAATTCGCTGGCGTCCGCCAAAGACTGCACGGTTCCGGTGTCCAGCCACGCCATGCCGCGCCCCAGCCGTTCCACCCGCAGCTGCCCGCGCGCCAGGTACGCACGGTTCACGTCGGTGATTTCCAGTTCCCCGCGCGCGCTGGGCGTCAGCTTGCGCGCAATCTCCACCACCTGGTTGTCGTAGACGTAGAGCCCGGGGACGGCCAGGTGGCTCTTGGGTTGTTTTGGCTTCTCCTCCAGGGACACCGCGTTGCCGCCCGCATCAAGTTCCACCACGCCGTATTCCTGCGGGTTGCTCACCCGGTAGCCAAAGATGGTGGCGCCCTTGGGGCTGGTCACCGCGCGGCGCAGGAAGTCCAGGTACCCAAAAAAGATGTTGTCCCCCAGCACCAACGCGCAGCCCTGGCCGGACAGAAACTTCTCGCCCACCAGGAAGGCCTCGGCAATGCCGTTGGGCTTCTCCTGCACCGCGTAGGTGAACGTCACGCCAAAGCGGGACCCATCTCCCAACAACGCTCGGTAATGCGGAATCTCCTGCTCCCCGCTGATGATGAGGATGTCCCGGATGCCACCCAACATCAGCGTGCTGATGGGGTAGTACACCATGGGCTTGTCATAGACCGGCAGCAGCTGTTTGTTGACGTAGGTGGTCAGCGGGTAGAGCCGCGTTCCGCGCCCGCCGGCCAGCACAATGCCCTTGTGGACCACGGGAGACGTTGTCACGGCGTGCCGTTCCTTTGCCAAACGCTGCGGTGTTGGAAGTTGTCGGGTTCAGGCCGCTTCGGCTTTGCCGTTGGCGTCGGTCTCGCCGTACACGTAGCCGTAACGCGCCGGGTAGTACGCGTAGTACCGGTCACCGCGGTCCAGGTCCAAGTCATTGAGCACCACGCCCAGGATGCGCGCGTTGACGTCGGTGAGGGCGCGGCGTGCCCGGGACGCGCTCTCCTTGGTGGTCTTCTGGCAGCGCACCGCCAGCACCACGCCGGACACGCTGGTGGCCAGGATCAACGGGTCGGCCACGGCTCCCACCGGCGGGCTGTCCAGGATGACCTTGTCAAACTGTTCCTGCAGCCGCGTCAGCGTCTCGCGGAACCTCACCGTATGCAGCAGCTCGGCCGGGTTGGGCGGAATGGGCCCGCAGGGCAGCACAAACAGCCCGGGCACCTCGGTGGCTTGGCAGGCGTCCTTGAGCTCCACGTCACCCACCAGCACGTTGGTGAGCCCCACGTCATTGGAGATGCGGAACGACTTGTGGATGCGGGGGCGGCGCATGTCCGTGTCCACCAACAGCACCTTGCCGCCGGACTGCGCCATGGCAATGGCCAGGGAGATGGCCGCGGTGGTCTTGCCTTCAGACGGGGACGGGCTGGTCACAAGCATGGTGCGCAGCGGCGCATCCCCACCCATGAACAACAGGTTGGTGCGGATGGCGCGGGTGCATTCGGCGGCCGGTGATTTGGGGAAGAGATGGACGTGGAGGTCCCGGTCCGGCTGGTTGGCACCCTGCTTGGGGTCCACCGGCGCGGCCTTGTTCTTGATGGACGGCAACACGCCCAGAAACGTCAGCCCCACCTTCTGCTCAATGTCCGCCTGGCCCTTGATGGTGTTGTCCAAGAACTCCAACAGGAACGCCAGCGCCACGCCCAGCATCAGGCCAATAAGGAACCCAAACATCACATTGCGTGTGTTGTTGGGCCGGATGGGCGTTGCCGGAATGTCCGCCCGGTCCAGCACGCGCATGTTGTTGAACTTCAGCGCGCCGGCCAGGTCCGCTTCCTTCTGGCGTTTGAGCACCATCTCGTAGAGGCGCTCGTTGTTGGAGTTGTCACGCTTGAGACGGTTGTAGTCCACCTGGTGGCGGTTGGTGTTGAACGCCTCGCGCTTGGTCTTCTCCAGCTCCTCACTGTAACGCGTCTCCAGCTCCAGCAGTTGCTGGTACTCCAGCTCCTGGGCGTGGGTGAGGATGACAATGCGGCGCTTGAGCTCCTCTTCCTCGCTGGAAATCTGGCGGTCGTTGGCCATGACCTTGGGGTGCTGCGGGCCATAACGCGCCATGAGCTCCGCGCGTTCGGTCTTGATCTTCTGGATGGACTCCAGGCTGGCCATGACGTTGGAGTCTTTTTGCACCAACGGCAGCCCCATCAACCCCGGGCCACTTCCGGCGGCTTCCTCTTCCTGCGCGCGTTTGACCTGCTTGCGCACCACTTCGGCTTCCAGCTTCTTGAGCCGCATGTTGGTGATGGCACCACTGAGCGCCAGCAGCGTGGAGGAGTTGATGGACTGTTTGTCCTCAAACGTGGCCGAGAGGATGTCATGCGTCTCACGGAACTTGTGGAGCTGGACCTCACTGCCATCCAGCTTGATGGACAGCTCGCCCACCTGGTCCACCAGCCAGTCACTGGCACCGGTGGTGGCCTCCATGCGCTGGGTCAGGTTCTGCTCCACAAAAAACTCGGCGGCGGTGTTGACCAGGCGCGCCGCGCGTTCCGGGACGGTGTCCTCCGCCGCCAGGGAGACCACCCGGCTGTCTTTTTCCGCGTACGCCTGAAGCGTGCCGTTGACGTAGCCCGGCAGCCAGCGCATCACGTTTTCCCGCTCGCTGATGGGCACAAACGTGGGGTCACTCACCAGGCGGCGCGCCACTTCCACGCTCATGTCCTTGCTCTTGAGCATGGCCAGCTGCAGGTCCACGTAGGACCGGCTGAAATACGGGTTGGCCGCAGCACCGCCGCCAATGTCCACCACGTCCCGCACATCCGTCAGGACCTTGGGCACGCTCAGGTCAATGGCCACCGTGGCCTGCGCGCGAAAAATCCTGGGCTGCTGCAGCGTCCACACCGTGGCGCCCGCCGTCACCAGCACCGTGGTGAGGGCCACCAGCCACAGGTGGTTGACCACCGTGAGCCAGTACTGGCGCAGGTCCAGCGTCCCCTCCTCCTCGGGGGGTGCCGCGGGCGTCTGGCCCAGCTGCTGCTGATATTGCGCGTCCGCCATTGATCTGCCCTTCAAACCTTGCGCTTGAACCTACAATACACTGGTGGGGACATAGATGATGTCACCCGGCATCACCGGAATGTTCTTGGCACGCCCCTGGGAAATGTCATCTGCCGGGACCTCAAAGCGGATCTCCCGGCCGTTGACCGTCCGGGTCACCACCACCCGGTTGCCCGCCGCCGCGCCGCTGAGGCCGCCGGCCATGATGATGGCCCGCAACATGTCCATGTCGTCTTCGTAGGTGAAGACCCCTGGGCGCCCCACGCTCCCCAGCACGTAGAACCGCTTGGAATTGAACGCGGTGACGGTGACCAGGACCTCCGGGTCATTGAGGTAGCCATTGCGGTACGCCCCGCGGATGGCCTCGGCGGCCTCCTCAGGGTTGAGTCCCTTGACCTTGACCCGGCCCACCAGCGGCAGCACCACTGTCCCATCCGAGCGGACCTTGTGGGCGCCAGAAAGCTCCGGTTCACCAAAGATCTTGACGTCAATGACGTCCCCGCCACCCAGGTCATCCGCCTCCGGCGGGACCATGGTCTCCACCTTGCCACCTTTGGCGTCCTTCACGCTGGCCTGGGTGGAACCGGGGCAGCCGGACGCCAGCAACACGCAGGCACCCAGGGCCACGGCCCAGGCGGGATGTCCGCCGGTTGTGCCGCGTGCCAGGGTTGCAACCATCACAACATGCCCCAAACGGTACGTCAGTACCGCAACTCCACCCGCGCCACCGTCAGGTTGCGCACGTAGGAGAGGTTGAACGGCGTCTCATTGAGCACGCCCGGCGGCTGGTTGGGAGAGCCGGTGCGCGCGTTGGTGTAGTGGTAGTTGAACGTGTTGGACACGCCAACAATGAGCCACTTGAGGATGAAGATGTCCAGGCCCGCCATCAACAGCAGGTCATTGTCCCAACGGCCCGGGTCCGCCGTGGCCAGAAACGGCACAGCCTGGCGCACGCTCTCATCAAACGGGAACGCGTTGTAGCCCACGCTGCGGTCAGACAGCTGCCCGTGCGGCATCACCGAGTTGCTGGCGCCCAGGTTCAACTGCAGACGCTGGAAGAACAATGCAGTGAAATTGATGTACGCGCGGTTGTCTGAGACGTAACGGTAGAGCGGCACAAACCGGACGCTGCGGCGGAAACCGCCCGCAATGTTCATGGTTGGTGTGATCTGGTAGCGCGCCTCAATCTGCCCGGTGGGAGCGCTCAGAATGGGCTGCCAGCGGGCAAGCTCAGGGCCCCACCACATGTACTGCCGGGTCTGGAAGGACAACCCGGCCAGGCCAAGCGCGTAGTCCAGGTCACTGCCGCCTTGGGTGGCGTCGGTGTTCTGGCCGTTGAGCAGGCCGGTGTTGGCCCCGCAGCGCGCGCTGGCATTGAAGCGGTCCAGGGAGAAGTTGTCCCCAAGGTCCAGGCAGAACGCCAAGGGATAGGTGAACCCAAGGCTTGCCACAATGCCCAGCTTGCTGGTCACGTTGCCCATGATGCCGGCCAGCGCACCAATGGGAATCATGGTGGTGTTGGGGTTCTCCCAGAACTTCAGATAGAAGCGCGAGCCAACGTTGCCTTCCACAAACAACGCGGTCTTGGGGAGGAAGCGCCACTGCCACCGTCCACCCGCGCTCACCCCGGCGTTGTGGAACTGGCTGGGGTCCACCGTGGCGTTGGACGCCGGCATCAGGCCCACCACGTCCAGCGGGTTGCCTGCCCCCACAATGGCGCGCGGGTCCTCAAACACCTGGTGGAACGGAGGGACCGGCTCGCCGTCAAACCACCGGCCGTTTTGCGGGTCATAGATTTCAGCGTAGGCCCCAAGGCGCCCGGAAAACTCCATGGTGCCGCCGCCCGGACGGAAGTTGCCCGCAAGGCCCGCGTTGAAGTTGGTGCGCGCAATGCGGGACCCCACAATGATTGGACCGGGGTCAATGGAGCGGATGGCGTTGCCGGTGATGGTCAGGCCAAAGGCGCCGCGCGGGTTGAGATCCAACCCGCCGCCCACCTGGCCGTCCAGCGTGCGCAGGCGGCGGTATCCGGAGTTGTATTGCCAGGGGCTGAGCTCTTTGACGTACGCCTCGGTGCCCGGGATGAATGGGTAGCCCGGGTTCAAAAGACCAAGGTATTCATAGTAGTTGACCGAGCCGTTGAAATTGAGATTGAGGCGGTCTGTGGGCAACAGCAGGGAGATGGACGGCCGCACCGCCAGAAACACGTCTGGCGGGTAATTGAAGAGGATCTTGTTGGGGTGGGGCGCCCACTGCGGGACCGTGAAGGACGGGCCCACGCTGGCAAAGTTGGCCCGTTCACCGCCGGGCGTGCGCGCCAGGCCCAGCCAGTACGGCGCAATGTTGGGGTTGGAATCCACACCCGCACTGGCAGACACGCCCAGGTGCAGGCGGCCTTTTTCCCCAATCCGAATGCCCGTTGCGCCACCGGCATCTGCGGCATCCGCAAAAGCCAAGTTGGCCGCCCCCAACGCGCCCAACGCCACGCACCACGCCAGCCTGGAACTCATGATCACCCCATATCCTACATTCCGGGAATCCTGCGGCAGCCCGGCGGCCCGCACCTACCACGTCTTGCTGTCCAAACCCAAGCCCCCGTCTCTGGAAGTTTCCTCTGAAGTTCCAATCAACCCACGTGGGTGACCGGGGGGGCGCACCCTGTTTTGTGGCCCCACCCGCGGTCAGGGGCTTTCCCCAGCACCACCGGGGGGCGCCTGGATGGTCACCGGGGGGCTCCGGGCTGCCTCACTGTCCAGTTTGCCGTCTGTGGCGGTCAGGACGCAGCGCCATTCCTGGCCCGCCTGCACGTGGCGGCCGGCCACCTGGAGCTCGGTGGGGGCAAACGGCTGGACCTGCCCGTTTTTGCGCCATTCCACCCGGTAGCTCACCCGGTCCCCGTCCGGATCTGCCGCGGTGTTGGTCACCTCACACCGCAACGGCTGCCCCGCCACCGGGACCTCCGGGCGGATCTCCACCACCGGGACCTTGGGGGCCGTGTTGCCCACCACCACCCTGGACCGCGGGGCCTTGGGACCGCTGTCCACCGCACCATCACTGGCCAGCGCCCAGCACTCCCAGGTGTCCCCGCGTTTCACCTGGTCCCCGGGGACCTCCCAGGCGCCATCCAACGCGCCCTGGGGCTTGCCGTTGCGGTCCCAGCGGAACGCGTAGCGCACGGGGTCACCATCCGCGTCCAGACTCTCCTGGGACACCCGGCACCGCAGCGGGTCACCCACCCGTGGCGCCGAGGGCGTGATGGTCACGGCAGGCGGCGGCGGCACGCCGTTGAGGATGGTCACGGGTGCGGCGGTGGCAAAGGGACCCAGCACCTCGCCGTCAAACGCGGCGGCGGTGCAGGACCACTGCTCCCCCTTGTGCGTGGCTTCCAGGGCCAGGCCGGCGGTGGGAGACACGCTGGTGGGCTTCCCATTGCGGATCCACCTGGTCACGTAGGTCAGTGCGTCGTGGTCTGCGTCCGGCGCCGGCGTCTTGACCTTGCAGGTCAGTGCGTCGGTGGTCCTGGGCTGGGCCGGCAACACCTCCAGCGCCACCGGCGCGCCCGGCATGGTGTTGAGGATCACCGCATCCGCGCTGGACGGGGGGCCTTCCGTCTCGCCGTCAAATGCCGCCACCGTGACCCGCCAGCGGTCACCCTTGCGCAGCTGCCCAACGGGCACCTCCACGCTGGCCTCCGGGATGGCAGCAACCCGCACGCCATTGCGGAAATACCGGTGGCGGTACTCCAACGCGTCACCGTCCACGTCGGTGGCGGGCGCTTTGATGGTGGCCTTGAGAGGTTCGGTCACCGGCACCGCGGTCTTCTCAAACGCCACCTGTGGCGCGGTGGGCGGGGTGTTGCGGGTCTGCACCTCGGCAAAAGCGGTGCGTCCGGTGGCCGCACCGTCGTTGGGGGTGACCTCCACGCGCACGCGCTGGTTCTTCTTCAGCTCCGGCCAGGACAGCTTGTCCTTGTCTGCCCAGGCGGGGACTTCTCCGCCGTTGACCAGCCAGCGCCGCGTCACCTTCACCGGGTCCCCGTCCACATCCGTGGCGGGCTTGAGCTGTTGGAAGGTGATGGTGGCGCCCGCGCGGATGAAGGGCTCCCCCAGGCTGACCACGGGGGGCTCGGGCTGCGTGTTGACGGCGGTGACCGCGGCGGTGGCTTTTTCACCCGGCGCAACCCCGTCAGACGGCGTGACCGCCACACTCCACGTCTCTCCCTTCTTCACGCGTGCGGGCGGAACGTCCGGCCCCTTGAGGTCTGCCGCCGGTTTCCCGTTGACGGTCCACGCGTACGCGAGCGTCACGGGGTCACCGTCCACGTCTGCCGCAGGGCGTTTGATGGAGGCCACCAGCGCCTGACCCACGCGCGGTTCGCCGGGGACCACCACCACCTCCGGCGGCGTGGGCGGCGTGTTCCCCACGGTGGCCTCAGCGCTGGCCAGGCCGCCCTCGGCGCCAGCAGCCACGCTCATCACGTCCACCTTCCACACGTCACCCTTGCGGATGAGTGCCGGGGGAACGCGGTCCTCGGTGGGCGCCAGCGCCGCCGGCGCGCCGTTGCGCCACCACCGGTAGCGGTAGGTGACCGCATCACCATCCACATCCACCGCAGCCTTGCCCACTTTGACCTGCAGCCCTTGTCCCGCCTTGGGCGCCGCGGGGTCCAACGCCAACCCCGAAGCAGCGGGCGGCGGGGTGTCTCCCACCACGCGCTCCACACACGCCCCCAGCGTCACGTTCCCCTGGCGTATTGCCACCTGCCAGGTCTCACCCTTCTTCACCACGCCGGCCTTGAGCGCGTTGCCCTTGGCCTGCGCGGATGCGTCCGCGCCGTTGCGCAGCCACACCGTGGAAATGCCCTTGGGCGCTGGCCCATCCCAGGCCACGGTGGCTTCCAACGCCTGCCCTGCGCGAACATCCCCCGGCCCCAGCGCCTTGCCGCCCGGCGCCACCAGCGTGCAGCGCGCCACCGGCAGCGGCGGCGGGACGCCCAGGGCGGGCTCGTCCTGGAACG
>Ga0154020_10005766_pt1 | contig 14565 bp, 10 predicted proteins | sample Klosneuvirus_201_FD_109709 | JGI IMG/M metagenome (GOLD analysis project Ga0154020, IMG submission 109709) | Active sludge microbial communities from wastewater, Klosterneuburg, Austria - Klosneuvirus_20160825_MG | ecosystem: Engineered > WWTP > Aerobic digester > Activated sludge | place...
AAAAAGTTTAAAAACCACAGCGCTTAAATACCCGGCAAGTGTGCTCAGTCCAACCACGCTGGTTCCTCCAAGGTGAACTGCTTCCGGAATCATGGTTTGAGCGATCATGGTCAACATGGCTCCAGCGGCCAATCCTTCAATTCCAATTTCAACAATGTGTGGTATGGAGGAACCAATGTAATATCCTCCGAGTGACCCTAGGGCAATAATCAAAACAAGCGACATCCACATCATCATGATCTTAGCAACCGACATGCCACCCTTTTTCATACCCAGACTGGCTGAAAGTGCCTCAGGAAAATTTGAAAGAAACAAACCTGCAATTAATGTGTAAGGCAGCACCTCCCCGAAAGCAGGCTCAATTCCTGCACTGAGTTTGGCTGATAACAAAGCCAGAAACCCGGCGCCGATGACAAAACTTTCAGGAATACCATCAATTAAAAGGCCTAACCAAATAGCCAATGAGGCCCCGTGTTTTTCCTGCGTCTCAGTTTTAATGGCCTGATTCACGTCTTTAACATGAATGTGTTTGTCGGGATGTTTTTGAAGAATATGGGTAATGGTTGTACCCGCTTTTCTCAGAAAGCCGCCCTTGCTATTGATAAATTCATCAAGACTATAAAACAAAAACCCTCCCAACACACAGCCAAAAACCAGTGCCGCCATGGCCTCTATGGCATGGTGTTTATCTTGCGCCATGTGTGTTGGACTCGACATGTGTCCAATAATCTCTTCTACTGTAGGGGCGATGAGCTCCACACTTAATGCGGCAAGCAGTGCCCCGCCCCCAAATGCAGTAAGCGAAGCAGTGGTTTTTGCATTCGGTTTAAACGCAAGCCCTGTAAGGGCTCCAAGCGGCAGAGAAATGGTGACCAAAGCCCCTATTAAAAACGACCAAAGGGCGTATTTGGTCGTAGGATGCATAAATTCTTCTACCGATTCGGTGTTGTGCCAGGTTAGCCAGCCCAAAACTGAGAATACGAGAATACCGAGCAATGCAAGTGTGATTTTTTTCATGTTCAGCTTATATTAGAATTCCTGTTCCAATCAATTCCACTTAACACGCCAACCAGGTCAATGGAGTTTTCTTGGCTTTATCATTCCACCCCGAACAGAATTGATGCTTTGAGTTGTCATAAAACAATCGGGGTCAATCTCATTCACAATGTTTTTCACTTTGGTTAATTCGAGCTTGGTAACTACTGTATAAATAATATCCATGTCGTTCAAACCACCTTCAATTGCTTTTTTACCCATTAGTCCACGTTTGCCCTTGAATATGGTAACACCACGTCCAAGCTGGGCAATGATTCTGCGGCGGATCTTTTCACTGCTTTTCGAAATAATAAACACCCCGGTGTACTCCTCAATGCCGTTGGTCAAAAAATCGACTGTTTTAGAGGCAGACAGATAGGTCAATACAGAATACAAGGCAACTTCTATACCATTGATAAAAGCAGCTACAGCAAAAATCACCACATTGATGAGTAAAATAATCTCCCCCACTTGTAAACTGGCTCGGCGCGTAAGGTAAAGGGCCAGCACCTCTGTTCCATCAATCACGCAACCTCCACGCATAGCAAAACCAATGCCTGCGCCAAGAAATAAACCACCGAATACAGAAATGAGTAATTTGTCATTGGTCACTACCGGAAAATGGATGTTGTGAAGTATCCATAGTACAACAGATAAGGTAATGATAGCAAGAAAGGTTTTTAGAGCAAAGATTTTGGATACCTGCCGGTACCCCATAAAAATGAAAGGAATGTTCAACACAAAAATATATACCGAAACATCAATTGGAGTAATCCCTGCCGCCAGAAGAGATATTCCGGTAATGCCTCCATCCAACAAGCCGTTTGGAATTATAAATCCCTCAAGCCCAATTGTGGCTAAAATAATCCCAAGAATAACCGTTAAGGAATCTTTCACATAGGTGCCCCAATTAAATGGCTCCGGCGTGGAATGGCTCCCCTGCAGCTTAAATTCTTTGGTATTTTCATCAACACTTGCAGTCATTATACTCAGGTTAATGGTTAATAAAACAATTCTTCTTAATCAAAGAAACATCTTTTTTCCGAATTTCAAAACACAATACTATTAACCCAATGGATTTGAAGTTGAGGTGGATTGATTACATTTGAATCAAACAACATCAATACCATTCGCATGAGAAAAAAACACAGGGCTTTGCTTTTTCTATCTGCTTTGCTTTTGATTAGCAAATTTGCCTGGAGCCAAAATCCGAATTATAATGACAGTCTTGCTAAAAAACTGGGTGCAGATGACTATGGCATGAAAAAATATGTTTTGGTTATCCTTAAAACAGGAACCAACGCAAGCACAGATAAAGCCTATATTGACTCTTGCTTTAGCGGGCATATGAAAAACATGGAGGTGATGGTAAAAGCCGGGCAGTTGGTGGTAGCGGGCCCCCTTGGAAAGAATGAAAAAACCTACAGAGGTATTTTTATTCTCAACATAAACTCCATTGAAGAAGCCTCTGCTCTTTTGCAAAGCGACCCGGCCATCAAAGCAAAACTCCTTGAGCCGGAACTTTACAACTGGTATGGTTCCGCCGCCCTGCCGGTTTATCTGCCAACTTCAGAAAAAATATGGCAAAAAAACCATTAAAACAGCGGGGTTTGGATTGAGACCTTTCTTAATTCTCGACCTTCTTAATGAGGTAAATGTTATAATACGTTTTTTTACCCTGACGTGTTGAATACATTGCGGATAAGACAAGCTCCTTTTCATCGGCATAAATAACCGTATACTCTGTTACCTTTTTTAAATCGCCTATATTTAATTTCAATTTCTGAAAACCATTTGTTTCTTTGATCTCATCTTGAGTAATCTCAAAGGACTGAGGACTAACATTTAGTCTTTCAATTTCATACTCATTGGCACGCAGCATATAGATAGAAGCCAGGTTATATCGCGCCTCCTTAATTTCGTGTTTGTAAACCTTTTTACTTGTGTAAGCTAAACCAGAAACCGTTACTCCCGGCGTTTTTGTACTTCCATTATCGCCGCCATAAATAGCTTCTTCGGTGTTCTGTTCAAGAATATAGGCTACATTTCCTCCCAGCATGGCCGTTTCTATTTTCAATTTATTGTAGGCCCTGTCCTGTAACTTAGCCAGGCTGGTCCAGGTAGTGGCGCCTTTGGCTTTGGCGCCAATGATGTCCAGTTTCATGAGACCTACTACCTCCGATTCTATTCTGGAAATCTGAACTTTATTCCACTCCTGGCATCCTTTAACCAATGAAATATTCAGGTCACTCGAAAAATCCTGTTTACGACCCGATTTAAAGTGTATTTTTTTTACAGTGTTTTTCCCTAGAGCGTTACTGAACGTTTCGCCTGGGTATACAAATTTTATAGCTGTTTCAGTAACTTCAGTCACATTTACAAGGATTATTTCCCCGTCATTCTTAAAAATGGTATCCGTTTGGGATTTCAGCTGAAGGACCGACAAGAGAACAAACGTAAGGAGAAGCGTTTTCATAATTTACTGTTTGAATTAAAAAGTTTATGCAAAACTAAAGGAAATTTAAGCTGGGGCTTATCACACAAATATGTTAATTTTTCGGCGGCAAATTACCTCTACAAATGGTTGTTGGGCTTTATGAGTTGTTTCGGGTCAGCCACTTTCGCGCATTCACAAAGGCCTCCAACCAGGGCGAAACCACGTCTTTCTGTCCTCTGTCCGGATAATGGGCCCAATTCCAGGGGAAAGTCGAGCGCTCAATGTGCGGCATCATCACCAGGTGTCTTCCGGTTTTGTCGCACATCATGGCCGTATTAAAATCCGAACCATTAGGGTTGGCGGGATAAGTTTCATAGGCGTATTTGGCGACTATGTTGTATTTCTCTTCCGTATAGGGCAATTTAAATTTTCCCTCTCCATGAGATATCCAAACGCCCAGCGTACTTCCCTCCAATGTTGAAAGCATAATGGAGTTATTTTTTTGGATTTTCACTGAAGTAAAACCACTTTCGTGCTTTCCGGAAGTGTTGTGTCGCATTTTGCCATGCACCTCGTGTTCAGGATTGATCAAGTCCAACTCCATCCACAATTGGCACCCATTGCAAATGCCCACCGACAGGGTGTCCTCACGTTTAAAGAAGTTTTTGAGGGCCTGGTTTGCTTTTTCATTGTATTTGAAAGCACCCGCCCAACCTTTAGCAGAGCCAAGCACGTCGGAATTTGAGAATCCACCGACAGCACCAATAAACTGAATGTCTTCAAGGGTTTCTCTGCCCGAAATCAAATCGGTCATATGTACGTCTTTCACATCAAATCCTGCAAGAAACATGGCGTTGGCCATTTCGCGTTCAGAATTGCTTCCTTTTTCACGAATGATGGCAGCCTTAGGTCTTGCTCCGCTTGGAATCAGCGGCAATTTACCATCAAAATGGTCAGGGAAGCGAAAGTGGAGGGCTTGATGTTTGTAGTTGGAGTAACGTTCTTTCGCCATCCCATTTTTGGATTGTTTGGAATCCAACAAGAACGAAGTTTTGTACCAGGTATCGCGGGTCTCGGTAACGTTAAAATTAAAAGTATCCGCACCGTTCTTAATGCTGATGGCATTGCCCTCAACAACCGATCCAATCTTAAAAATCTCGATTTTGTGCTGCGCAAATGCGGCTTCAATGGACGGGTCTGCCTGAAATACCACAGCCACATTTTCATTAAACAAAACCTTTACACTGTCGTTTTCATTCAATGCGCTTAAATCATAACTCGCAGCAAGGTTGATATCGGCAAAACTCATTTCCAACAAGGTGGTAATTAAACCACCGCTTCCTACATCGTGTCCGGCCTTAATTTTGCGCTCCTTAATCAGTTCCTGCAACACATTAAAAGCGGTTTTAAAAAATTCGGGATTGGTGATGCTTGGCACCTCTGTTCCAATTTTATTCAAGACCTGCGCAAGTGAAGACCCTCCGAGTTTAAATTTATCCTGTGAGAGATTTAGATAATAGATGGACCCGCCACCGCGTTGCAATACCGGTTCCACCACTTTTGTGATGTTTGAACAGTTGCCCGCGGCTGAAATAATAACGGTTCCCGGCGATATCACTTCCTCATTCGGGTATTTTTGTTTCATAGAAAGGGAATCCTTTCCGGTTGGGATATTAATACCCAATGCAATGGCAAAATCCGAACAGCCCTTCACGGCCTCGTACAAACGGGCATCTTCTCCTTCATTTTTACAAGGCCACATCCAGTTGGCGGAAAGGGATACGGATGTTAAGCCCTCTTTTAAAGGGGCCCAAACAATGTTGGAAAGTGCTTCGCCGATGGCGTTGCGTGAACCGGCCACAGGATCCACCAAGGCCGAAAGCGGGGAATGACCGAGGCTTGTAGCGAGACCTTCTTTTCCTTTGAAATCGAGAGCCATCACCCCAACGTTATTCAATGGGAGTTGAAGCGGGCCGGCGCATTGTTGTTTAGCAACACGTCCACCCACACAGCGGTCCACCTTATTGGTTAACCAATCTTTACAGGCTACAGCTTCCAACTGAAGCACCTGATTCAGATAGTTGGGGATTTCCTTGCTTGAATACTGCAATTCAGAATAATTGCTTTTAACGGTTTTATCCGTCATGATGGTTTTTGGAGAGCTGCCAAAAAAATCTTCCAAAGCGTAATCCATGGGTTTTGCACCCGTGGTTTTGGATTCAAAAGTAAACCGGTGGTCGTTTGTTACATCTCCCACTTGGTACATAGGCGAACGTTCGCGCTCGGCAATGCGTTGAAGCGTGGCGGTGTCCTTTTCAGCGATGACCAGGCCCATACGTTCCTGGGATTCGTTTCCGATAATTTCTTTTGCAGAAAGGGTTGGATCGCCAACGGGTAATTTGTCAAGGTCGATTAATCCACCGGTTGCTTCTACCAATTCTGATAAACAATTCAGGTGCCCTCCGGCGCCGTGATCGTGAATGGAAACGATGGGATTTTTATCACTTTCAACCAAAGCCCGAATGGCATTCGCCGCGCGTTTTTGCATTTCGGGGTTTGATCGTTGTATCGCGTTCAATTCTATACCAGAACCGAAAGCGCCGGTATCTGCTGAAGATACGGCTGCGCCACCCATACCGATGCGGTAATTTTCTCCACCGAGAATCACAATTTTATCGCCTGCTTTTGGTGTTTTTTTAATAGCCTGATCCAATTTTCCATAGCCTATGCCACCGGCCTGCATAATCACTTTATCGTAACCGATCTTTCGTTTGTTTTCCTCATGCTCAAAGGTGAGAACAGATCCTGCGATAAGGGGTTGTCCGAATTTGTTTCCAAAATCGGAAGCCCCGTTGGAGGCTTTAATGAGAATGTCCATGGGGGTTTGATACAACCACTTCCTTTCTTTCATGCCGTTCTCCCAGGCTCTACCCGCTTCCAATCTCGAGTAAGCTGTCATGTACACCGCAGTTCCGGCCAAAGGCAGAGAGCCTTGTCCACCCGCCAAACGGTCGCGGATTTCTCCACCGGAGCCGGTGGCCGCTCCATTAAAAGGCTCAACCGTAGTTGGAAAATTATGGGTTTCTGCTTTTAATGAAAGCACCGATTCAAATTCTTTCTCCTCATAAAAATCAGGCTTATCCGCACTTTTAGGAGCAAACTGAACCACTTTAGGGCCATTAAGAAAAGCCACATTGTCCTTGTAAGCAGAGACAATACTGTTGGGATGGGTTTCAGAAGTTTTTTTAATGAGTTTAAAAAGGCTGGTGTCTTTTGTTTCTCCATCAACCACAAAGGTGCCGTTGAATATCTTGTGACGGCAGTGTTCTGAATTGGCTTGTGAAAAGGCAAAAACTTCGGAATCGGTTAATTTTCTTCCCAGCTTTTTGGACAAATTATTTAAATACTCCACCTCTTCATCGCTCAAAGCAAGGCCTTCGGATTTGTTGTAGGCGGCGATGTCGGAAACATCAATAATGGGTTCAGGCTTTACCTTGATGGTGTAAATGTCCTGATTTAATTCCTCGTACTTTTGAAAAAGCATGGGATCGTAATCCTTAAACTCTTTATTGACCTTTTCAAATTCTTCAATTCGAATAATGCCTTGGATGCCCATGTTTTGGGTGATCTCTACCGCGTTGGTGCTCCAGGGCGTAACCATGGCAGCGCGTGGACCAACAAAGACGTCCTTCAGTACAAGGTGTTCAATTTTTTGGGAATTGCCAAAAAGCCAGTTCAGTTTTTCTATGTCTACTGATAAAATCTCATGTTGGGTTTGAACGGCGTAAATGGTGTTGTTTGAATTACCGAAAAAATGAATCATAGTGGTAAGGCTAGGTTATTTTGGAGGCACAAAGTTAAGGGAATTTAGTGAGGATTTTGTTCGGTTGAATAGGGACTTTATCAAGGGTTTTGAGCCTGTTCTTATTTCGCCCCATTCCCTGATTAAACATCAAATATCGAAATGCAATTCCAGGTTATGGCTTCTGATTCTGGGTAGACCTTAAATGAATTTCTTATATGTCGAGGCTTCTTTCAGTCTAGCTTTGAAATACCAAAAACCACCTGCCGATTCGCGGAAAGGTGTTTGTTTTTTGTAGTCACAAAGTAGAAACTCCTTCGTCGTTTCGCTTTATGACTACCATAAAGCGAAAGCGCCGTTTGCTAAAAATCAAAAAGCCCCGTTGATCTGAAATCAACGAGGCTTTCTACTTCAGGGTAGCCCGTACGGGATTTTGGCCTAAGGCCAAGTTCCCTTCACGCTCATGCTGAAATAACAAAAGTACCTTCTTTCAGAAGGTGCCTGCTTATGTGCCATCACTTGCCGCAAAGCACGCTTTGCTTCAGCTTGGCACAAAAACAAAAGCCCCACGCTGCGCGTGAGGCTTTTTTGTTCTTATTTGTAGCCCGTACGGGAATCGAACCCGTGTTTCATCCGTGAAAGGGACGTGTCCTAACCCCTAGACGAACGGGCCATCTTTGATTAGGGATGGCAAAAGTAGAAATTTATCCGAATTTAAAAAAATAATTTTCAGGTTTTTTGGCAATAATTCCTGAATACAGGGAAAGCTGCTTAAAACATTGCGTAAAGTATACGCCCCATCAGGAAATAAATGGAAATTCCAATGATGTCGTTCAGGGTGGTAACAAATGGACCTGTGGCCAAAGCAGGGTTGATTTTAAAACGGTTTAAAGTGAGTGGAACAAAGGTGCCTAAAAAAGAGGCGCACATGATGACGGTCAATAAGGACGCACTCACCGTAAGCGCTAACTTCCATTCTTCAATTAAATAAGCATACGCCCAGATAAGTATCGAACAAATGAGCCCATTCAGCAAACCAACTCCCAATTCCTTTACCAGCTTTTTGCTTATGTTATCGCCCAATAAACTGTTGTTGGCTAAGCCCTGAACAATAATGGCAGAACTTTGAACACCAACATTACCACCCATAGCCCCTATCAAGGGAATAAAAAAGGCCATTTTTGGATTGATCTGTATTTGGTCCTCATAAGCGCCAATAATCCTTGAACCGATGATGCCACCGCACATGCCCACCAGCAACCAGGGGATACGCGCTCTCGACAAACGCCAGAGTTTATCGTTACTATCAACCGCATCGGTTAAACCACTCATGCGTTGCATGTTCACATCCGCAGTTTCTTTGATCACATCCATCACGTCGTCAAACGTGATGCGCCCCACCAATCGGCCCAACTGATCCACAACCGGCATCACCGCCAGGTCGTATTTCTGCATGTCCTCTGCTACTTCTTCACTGGACGTGTCTGTTTTTACAAAATGAATATCCGACTCATAAATCTCCTCAATTCTTGCAAGCGGATGCGAAATGATGAGTTTTTTCAAGGGCAACATGCCCAGCAGCCGTTCGTTGTTGTCCACCACATACACGGCATACATCACGTCCACATTGTCTGCTTTTTTCCTGATTTCTTCTATACAAGCCCCAACCGATTCAAAAGCATAAACACTCACCAATTCCTTGGCCATAAGCGACCCTGCTGTCCCCTCATCGTAATTGATGAGCTCAACAATGTCGCTGGCCTGATCAATGTCTTCGAGGTGCGATAACACCTCTTCCTGCATTTCTTCAGGCAATTCCCCAATCACGTCGGCAGCGTCGTCGCTGTCCATGTTGTCCACCTGCTCGGCAATTTGTTTGGCACTAAAGGTGGTTAGCAGGTCTTCGCGTTTATCGTCATCCAGTTCAAGAAGTACCTGTGGCGCCAGTTCTTCGTGAAGCAAACCGTAAATGTAAGCAGCCTGACTTAGGTTGAGTTGATTGATGATTTCTGCAATGTCAGCCGCATAAAGTTCCTCCAGCTTTTCGTTGATGAAAGCCGAATTACGGGCATCTATAGCCTCTTTTAACTGATCTAATATTTCGCTGGTGAGCTCGAACTGCATGGTTTTGAAGCCGAGCAAAAGTAAAGAATTAAAGTTAAGTGCGCAGGGTTTTGAGGGCAATTTTTAATCTCACTCGTATCGCAGGTGGCTGTTCTTCATGCCCGAGTTCATCCAGCACCAAAAGCATTTCCCGTTTGAGTTCGGGGTAAGCAACAGAAATGTGGGCTGCCGTGGTGATGGCATACGCCCTGATGGCGATAGGCGTTGAAGGATTCAGGATAAATTTAAAACACAGATCAATCAATTCCCCATGGTATTTATCGGGCATATCGTATTGCTGAAAAATGCGCAGGATACACCTGGCCACAGCAGGGTGATTGCCTTGTTGTTCCAGCAAACGAATGAGTTTTTTAAGATGGGGTTCTATCAGGCGAGGATTGCCTTCTGCAAGATATCCCAGAGGCCAGGCCGCACGCTGTTGCAATTTTTTATCCTTGCCAAAAAAAACGTCGAGCAATTCGTTGAATCGTTCTTTGTCTCTTCCAACGTATCGGATGATTTGATTGGTAATTGTTTTGCTATGTCCGCTTTCCAGTCTATCCCGAATTGTCATGAGCAAATCTGATTGTAAAAACAGCACTCTTCACCCTCAGCCTTTTGGCTTGTACTCTCTCTCTCCAAAAATACTGCTGCCAATTCTCACCATGGTACTGCCCTGCTCTATGGCCAAAGCATAATCACTGCTCATGCCGCAACTGAGTGTGTTCATGTCAGGCAAAACTAATTTCAACTCATCAAAAAAGGTCTTGAGCCCGGCGTATTCTTTTTTAAGTTGTTGGGCATCTGCGGTATTGCTCCCCATTCCCATCAAACCCGCTACTTTTACATGCTTCAATTCATTTAGTTTTCCTGATGTGATGAAATTCCTGCATTCCTCAAAAGACCAGCCAAATTTTGTTTCTTCCTGTGCGATGAAAATTTGCAGCAAACACGCTATGGTTTTACCAAGCTTAGCACCCTGTTTGTTGATCTCTTCCAACAACTTCGCACTGTCAACACCATGAATCAGGTGAACAAAAGAAGCTATCATTTTAACCTTGTTGCTCTGTAGATGACCAATAAAATGCCAGCGTATGTCTTTTGGAAGTGCCTCGTACTTAGAAACCAGTTCCTGAACGTAATTCTCACCAAAGTCACGCTGTCCCACCTCGTAGGCTTCCATGATCGCTGCGTTTGGTTTGGTTTTGGAAACCGCTACCAAAGTAACATGTGAAGGGATAGTGCCTGCGATTGTTTTGAGTTGCTCCTGAACTGACATGGTATTGAATTGGTGTTTATTCCCCTTCGAAACTGTAAATCACCAAACCGCTGCGCATTTTTGGTTCCACCCAGGTAGATTTTGGAGGCATGATGTTGTGCGTGTCGGCGATCCATTTCAAATGTGTCATACTTACCGGAAACAAACCAAAAGCCACTTCGGCTTTGCCATCGTCCACCACCTGCTTTAAAGCCTCAGGTCCTTTTACACCGGGAACAAAGCCCACGCGTTGATCCGTTTTTAAATCATGTATATCAAACACAGGGGATAAAATGTGTTCGGTTAAAATAAAGGCGTCCAAACTTTTTATGGGATCTGAATCCAGATAAACGCCTGGCTTTGCCTTGAGCGTATACCAATTTCCTTTAATGTACATGCTGAACTCATGAACAGCAGCAGGTTTATACAAGGGTGCATTAACCTTATTCACTTCAAACTTGTCCGAAAGTTTTTGAAGAAGGGCATTCACACTCATGCCTCCGGTATCTTTTACAAAGCGGTTAAAATCAAAAATGCGCAATTGGGTTTCAGAAAAAAACACACCCAAATAATAATTGAAGGCTTCTTTGCCGGTGTAATTTCCTTTTGCATGGCGACGTTGTTTACCAAGAAGTGTTGAAGAAGCTGAGCGGTGATGACCATCCGCAATATAAATGGCCGGCATTTTTGAGAACTGTGTTTCAATTTGTTTGACTCTGTCGCCACCGTTCACCAGCCACAAACTGTGCCTCACCTTATCGGAGGTACTAAAATCGTAAACAGGCGGGGTTTTTGAAACCTCCTGCAATAAATCGTCCAGCACCTTGTTTTCGGGGTAACAAAACAATACCGGCTCAGCATTAAACTCACACACTTCGAGGTACTCCTTTAATTTTTCCTCCCTTTGTGTCAGGGTTTGTTCGTGAATTTTAATGACCCCGTTTATATAATCATCAATACTTGTGCAGGCAATAATGCCCAGGTATTCAAAGCCGCTTTTGTACTGTTTGTAAACATAATAAGCCGGGGTTTCGTCTTGTTTTAATACCCCATCCTTTACAAACGTTTTAAACTTTGATTTTACTTTTTGCAGTCGCTCCGGTGAACCGGCCTTGGTTTTACGGCCATCTCCAAAATCGGGATTGATCACATGCAAAAAGGTATAAGGGTTGGAAGCGAGTTTCTCATGCAATTCTCCACTTTGGTATCCATCCACGCTGCGAGAGGCGACGAGGTGCACCTTATCTTTTGCCGGCCTTAAAGCCCTGAATGGTAAAACAATTGCCATGGGGTCAACAGTTAGTGCAAAGCAGCAATCATTTTTTCCGCCAATTCAATGCCAATTCTTTCCTGGGCTTCGTTTGTTGCGGCTCCAATGTGCGGACTCAGTGAAATTTTTGTATGTGCTAAAATGGCCTGCGAAGGTTTAGGTTCATTTTCAAACACATCCAAACAGGCGTGTGCTACTTTTCCATTATCCAAAGCCTTCATCAGTTCATTCTCATCAATCACGCCACCTCTTGCTGTATTAATAAGTATAACGCCGTTTTTCATCAGGGCAAGTTCGGTTTCAGAAACCAGCTTACCGCCAGGAACATGAAATGTAATAAAGTCGGATTGTTTTAATACCTCCTCCATTGAAACCGTATTTACAGGCACTTTTATTTTTTTATCGGCAATCTCCACTTCAATTTCTGCTTGTTTTACAAAGGGGTCAAAGGACAGCACTTTCATGCCCAACCCCAGGGCCATTTTCCCAACGTTTTGCCCAATTCTACCGAAACCGATTACACCCATGGTTTTTCCCCTAAGTTCAACACCCTTGGCGTATTTTTTTTTGAGTTCATCAAATTTGCCTGCACCTGAGATTGGCATTTGCCGGTTGCTATCGTATAAAAAACGCACTGCATTAAACAAATGCGCAAACACCAGTTCTGCTACTGAGTTGCTTGAGGCAGCCGGTGTGTTAATCACTTGTAAACCTTTTGAGCGGGCATAGTCCACATCAATGTTATCCATCCCTACTCCGCCTCTGCCAATCACTTTTAATCCCGGACAGGCATCAATTACTTCTTTGCGCACTGTTGTAGCACTTCTAACGGTTAAGGCCACATAGCCTTGTGAATTGATGGCCGAAGCCAATTGGTCCTGCGCCACTTTATCGGTTACAACCGTAAAACCCGCTTTTTCGAGTAAGGCTTTGCCCTGATTATCAATGCCGTCGTTTGCTAATATTTTTTTGCTCATAATGGGTGTCATTTCGACTTCAAAGAAAATAAAAAAAACTGCCGCTTGGGGATAAATCTTTCACAAGCAGAGAATTTGAGTAAATTTACCGGACAAGATAAAACACATGTAGAACTTACCACTTGCCTGTGATGTTAAGCGGCTTGTGGAGCACTTTAGATTATGAGTAAAGGGATTACCTCACAAAAAGAGGATTACAGCAAATGGTACAACGACATTGTGGTACAGGCCGATCTGGCTGACCACAGTGCGGTTAGGGGATGTATGGTGATTAAACCTTCAGGTTACGCCATCTGGGAAAAAATGCAACAAACTCTCGACAAGATGTTTAAGGAAACAGGCCATGTTAACGCCTATTTCCCGCTTTTTATTCCCAAAAGTTTGTTTGAAGCAGAAGAAAAAAACGCCGAGGGTTTTGCAAAGGAATGTGCTGTGGTAACCCATTACAGATTAAAAACCGACCCTCAAAATAAAGGAAAACTCATTGTGGATCCTGAGGCTAAGCTGGAGGAAGAACTGGTGGTTCGCCCAACCAGTGAAGCCATTATCTGGAATACCTACCGGGGCTGGATTCAAAGTTACCGCGACCTGCCTATACTTGTCAACCAATGGGCAAACGTTGTGCGTTGGGAAATGCGTACCCGTTTGTTTTTGCGTACCGCTGAGTTTTTATGGCAGGAAGGGCATACCGCACATGCCAGCAGGGAAGAAGCCATCATTGAAACCGAAAAAATGCTGGATGTGTACGCTGATTTCGCTGAGAATTGGTTGGCCATGCCGGTAATAAAAGGCATCAAAACAGCCAACGAACGTTTTGCAGGCGCCGATGAAACGTATTGCATTGAAGCCCTCATGCAAGATGGAAAGGCACTACAGGCGGGCACCTCGCATTTTTTAGGACAAAATTTTGCCAAAGCCTTTGATGTCAAGTTCGCAAACAAAGAAGGAAAACTGGATTACGTTTGGGCAACAAGTTGGGGGGTCAGCACCCGTTTGATGGGTGCGCTCATCATGAGTCATAGCGACGATAAAGGTTTGGTGGTACCACCTAAACTTGCACCAACACAGGTGGTGATTGTTCCGATTTACAAATCAGAAGAAGGACTGGAAAAGATACGTCAAGCTGTATTGCCTTTGCAAAAGTCGCTTCAAGCCAAACACATCAGCGTAAAGTTCGATGACCGCGACACTCAGCGCCCAGGTTGGAAATTTGCTGAATACGAATTAAAAGGCGTACCGTTGCGCATTGGCATAGGCGAACGCGATTTGGAAAATGGAACCCTTGAGTTGGCTCGCAGAGATACCCTGAGCAAGGAAACCGTTAAGATGAGTGATGCAGAACCTTTGATTGAAAAATTATTGGTTGAAATTCAGAACAGTTTGTTTGAACGCGCGAAAGAACGCATGAAAACCATGACTCACATCTGCAACAGTTACGAGGAATTTAAGCAATTGCTCGATAAGGGTGGTTTTATTCTGGCGCATTGGGATGGAACAAATGAAACAGAAGAAAAGATAAAAGAAGAAACCAAAGCCACCATACGCTGCATTCCTTTGAACAACCCTCAGGAAAACGGCAAATGCATTTACAGTGGCAAACCCAGCACCCAACGCGTACTATTTGCAAGAGCCTATTAAACCTTATAACCATGAGCGAACAGGAAATCAAACAAAGGGAAACCA
>Ga0154020_10005767_pt1 | contig 14561 bp, 12 predicted proteins | sample Klosneuvirus_201_FD_109709 | JGI IMG/M metagenome (GOLD analysis project Ga0154020, IMG submission 109709) | Active sludge microbial communities from wastewater, Klosterneuburg, Austria - Klosneuvirus_20160825_MG | ecosystem: Engineered > WWTP > Aerobic digester > Activated sludge | place...
ACCCCGCGGTTCTTCTCGCCGGTCTTCACCCTCACCTGGGGTGACGTGGTGGTGGCCAGCGCCATGGTCCTCACCGGCACCGCCCTGTTGGGCGCGGGTGCCGTGCTGTTTGTGCTCCCCTGGGTTCTGGACCGCCTCTGACGGTCCGCTGGTCATGACGCTTCATCCGTCTTGACGCTTCTTCACCCAAATACCCCGGTGACCAACCGCAACCGCACCCCTATGGTGCGCGCATGGCCACCCGCCGTCCGCCCCTCCACAAGGCGCTTGCCCCAGCCTACCGCGCCGCAGCGGTGGTCCTGGATGGCATTGCCCCAGCCGCGCTGAACACGGGCGTCCTGGTGGCCGTCTCCGGTGGACCGGACAGCGCGCTGCTGTTGGCCACCTTGCAGGCCCATGCAGTCCGTCGGCGTTTTCCGCTCCAGGCCGTCCACGTCAACCATGGCCTGTCCCCCGCCGCCAAGGACCTGCAACACGCGGCCGTCACGCTGTGCCAGAGCCTGGATGTGACCTGCCAGGTGGAGAGTGTTGACGTGGCGGTGGCCGGCCATGAGGGCATTGAAGCCGCCGCGCGCCGCGCCCGTCACGCCGCGTTTCACCGCACGCTGCAACGCACCGGTCTTGGCTGGCTTGCGCTGGGCCACAACGCCACCGACGCCGCCGAAACGCTGCTGCAGCGCCTGTTGGAAGGCGCAGGCCGTGGTCAGGCCGCGCTGCCGGCGGTGGACAAACCCAAACTGCGCCCCTTGATTGCCCTGACCCGTCTGGACGTCAGACACGCCGTGGCCGCCCTGCAGCTTCCCACCCAGGAGGATCCCATGAACGGGGATGCCACCATGCTCCGGGCCTGGATGCGTGAAACGCTGTGGCCCGTGCTCACGCAGCGCTTCCCGGCGGCGGATAGGACGCTGGCCCGCGCGGCAAACCTTGCGGGGCATGATCACGCCGCGCTGGAGGACGCCGCAGCCGGTGCGTGGGGGCCGGGGCCGCGGGCTTCGCGGCGGGCGCTGACGGCATTGCCGCAGGCCGTCCGAACGCGCGCGTTGCGGCAGATGTTGGAGGCCGCTGCGGGTGAACCCGTGCGCACCGGACGGGAGGCTGTGGAAAAAACCGCGCGGGCACTGGAACACAACAGCCGCGCGCGTCGACTGTTCAAGGCGGGGAAAGTCTGGCTGGTGGTGGAAGGTGAAGAGGTCCGGGCGCAGTGTTCCGGGCCGGGAAAATGATTGCGCGGGCCCTGCGTGGGTGGGGCCCACATGCTATGGTGGATGGATAATCCGCATGAAGACACGGTCTTCCGGCGGGCAAAGGGTGGTCCCGTGAGACAATCACACAAGACGGTGGCGTTGTGGCTCCTGGTCGCGCTGATGAGCATCAGCGTCTACCAGATTGTTTTTGGAAACCAGACCGAGGAGCGCGCCGAGCGCAGCTTCTCCGAGGTCATGGCCGCCGTGGATGACGGCAAGGTCAAGACGCTCACCATCAAGGCGCAAAGCACCTCTGGGACTGCCACGTTCCAGGGCACCATGAAGGACAGCAGCGCCTTCAAGTCCACCGGCGTGTTGACGGACGCCGTCATGGAGCGCCTGGACAAGGCCAAGGTGCCCTACAAGATTGAACGCGAAGAGGCCAACAACTTCTGGGTCTACGCGCTCAACCTCCTTCCCATGTTGTTCCTCTTTGTCATCTTCCTCCTCTTCATGCGGCAGCTGCAGTCTGGCGGCGGCAAGGCCATGAGCTTTGGGAAGAGCAAGGCCAAGCTGCTGGGTGAGAACAACAACAAGATCACCTTTGCAGACGTGGCCGGCGTGGAAGAGGCCAAGGATGAACTGGAGGAGATTGTCCACTTCCTCAAGGACCCCAAGAAGTTCACCCGCCTGGGCGGGCGCATCCCCAAGGGCGTGCTGCTCATGGGCTCGCCGGGCACCGGCAAGACGCTGCTGGCCAAGGCCATTGCCGGTGAAGCCGGCGTGCCGTTCTTCTCCATCTCCGGGTCTGACTTTGTGGAGATGTTTGTGGGCGTGGGCGCCAGCCGTGTGCGTGACCTGTTTGAACAGGGCAAGAAGCACGCGCCGTGCATCATCTTTGTGGATGAAATTGACGCCGTGGGCCGGCACCGCGGCGCAGGTCTGGGCGGCGGCCATGATGAGCGCGAACAGACGTTGAACCAGCTGCTGGTGGAGATGGATGGCTTTGAGGCCAATGACGGCGTCATCATCATTGCCGCCACCAACCGCCCGGACGTGCTGGACCCGGCGTTGTTGCGCCCGGGGCGTTTTGACCGCCGCGTGGTGGTGCCGCTGCCAGACCTCAAGGGCCGCGAGGAAATCTTCCGCGTGCACACCCGCAAGGTGCTGTTGGCGCCGGATGTCCAGCTGGAGCTGCTGGCCCGCGCCACGCCAGGCCTGTCCGGCGCGGACATTGAGAACATTGTGAATGAGAGTGCGCTCATTGCCGCGCGCATGGACAAACAGCGCGTGGAGATGAAGGACTTTGAGTCCGCCAAGGACAAGATCTTCATGGGCGCCGAACGCAAGTCCATGATCATGAGCGAGAAGGAGAAGCGCGCCACGGCGTACCATGAGGCCGGCCACGCCATGGTGGGCATGTTCCTGCAGGGTGAGGTGGACCCGCTGCACAAGGTCACCATCATTCCGCGTGGGCGCGCGTTGGGGCTCACCATGAGCCTCCCCACCGAGGACCGCCACAGCTACTCCAAGACCTACGCCGAGAACCGCATTGTGGTGGCCATGGGTGGCCGCGCCGCCGAGATGTTGGTCTACAACAACCTCAACACTGGCGCGGGCAATGACATTGAGCAGGCCACCACCATGGCCCGCCGCATGGTGTGTGAATGGGGCATGAGTGACCGCATGGGTCCCTTGTCCTACGGGCAAAAAGAAGGGGACGTGTTCCTGGGCCGGGACTTTGGCCGCACGGCGGACTATTCCGACGCCACCGCGCAGGCCATTGATGAGGAAGTGCGCCGCATTGTCACCGCCGGTTTTGACAAGTGCACCCAAATCCTCACCGAGCAGCGCACCCAGCTGGAGCGCGTGGCCAACGCCCTGTACGACTATGAAACCCTGGACGCCGAGGACGTGAAGCTCATCATGGAAGGCAAGGAGCTGGCCCGCCCCACGCCGCCCCGCAAGGTCAAGACCCGCGAGCAGTTCATGGAGGAGCAGAAGGTCAAGGATGCGGAGAAGGCCAAGCCCGCGTCCTCCGGCATCCTGGGTGGGCCGGGCTTGCCCGAACCGTCCAAGGCCTGAACCAGCCAGCCTGTTCGTGTTTCACCCACCGCCGCCCCTCACCGGGCGGCGGTTTGTTTTGGGGCCTTGCACAACCGCGCCACCCCGTCACACACACGCGCGCATGGCGTTGTTCCAGCGGACCGTGCCGGACCCCGTGGTGGCCGGCCCCAACGTGCTGCGGTTTGACCACCGCAGCCTCATCATGGGCGTCCTCAACGTCACCCCGGACAGCTTTTCGGACGGCGGCGTGCACCTGGACCCGGGCGCGGCGTTGGCCGCCGGGTTGCGCATGGTGGAAGACGGCGCGGACATTCTGGACGTGGGCGGTGAATCCACGCGGCCCGGTGCGCCGCCCGTGCCGCTGGACCAAGAGCTGCGCCGGGTCATCCCCGTGGTGGGCGCGTTGGCCAGGGCGGGCCTGCTGGTGAGCGTGGACACGCGCCACGCAAGGGTGGCCCAGGCTGCGCTGGATGCGGGCGCGGGCATGATCAATGACGTCAGCGCCATGACCCATGACCCGCGCATGGTGGAGGTTGCGGCGCGCACGGGTGCGGCGGTGGTCCTCATGCACATGCGCGGAACCCCGCAGACCATGCAACAGGGACCCATCCACTATGAGGACGTGGTGGAGGAGGTGGCGCGGTACCTGGAAGACCGCGTGGCCTCGCTGCACGCCGCCGGTGTCAAACGCAGCCAGATCCTGTTGGACCCCGGCATGGGCTTTGGAAAAACCGCCGAACACAACCTGGCCCTCAACATAAGCCTGGAACGCCTGGCGCGCGGCGGGCTTGCGGTGTGTTGGGGGCCAAGCCGCAAAAGCACGTTGGGGGCCCTCCTGGGGGGTGTCCCGCCGTCCGAGCGGCTCATGGGCACGGTGGCCAGCTGCGTTTTGGCGGTGGACCGTGGCGCGCACCTGGTGCGGGTCCATGACGTGGGACCGGTGCGCCAGGCGTTGGCGGTGGTGGATGCCACCCGGGGCGCGTTCATCCGTCCGGCGTAGCGCCACACCCCCTTGCGGCGGCCACGCACGCATGGTTTCTACCGGCCATGGCACGTCAATGGTTTGGCACAGACGGGATTCGCGGGTTGGCGGGGAAGTCCCCCATGACGCCGGAAATGGCCCTGCAGGTGGGCCGCGCGCTGGCCGAGCTGGTGAAGGATGGCCGCATCATGGGCTTTGCCCGCAAGCCCGGCCACCGCCCGCGCATTGTCATTGGCAAGGACACGCGGTTGTCCGGCTACATGCTGGAGAGCGCGCTGCAAAGCGGCATCATTGCGCAGGGCGTGGACGTGCTGTTGGTGGGACCGCTGCCCACGCCGGGGATTGCGTTCATTTGCAAGTCCATGCGCGCCGACGCCGCGGTGGTGGTGAGCGCCAGCCACAACGCGTTTGAGGACAACGGCATCAAGATTTTTGCGGGGGATGGATTCAAGCTCCCGGACGCCGTGGAGGAAACGCTGGAAGACCTGGTCAAGGACCCGGAGCTGGCCGCACGCGGGGCCACACACAAGGCGCTGGGCAAGGCTTTTCGCGTGGATGATGCCGTGGGGCGTTATGTGGTGTTCCTCAAGGCCACCTTCCCGGATGAGTTGTCCCTTGATGGCCTCAAGATTGTGGTGGATTGCGCGCACGGTGCGGCGTACCGCGTGGCCCCGGAGGTGTTCCGTGAGCTGGGTGCAGACGTCACCGAGCTGGCCGTGGAACCCAATGGCATCAACATCAATGACAATTGTGGGGCATTACATCCCGGTGGGCTGCAGGCCGCGGTGAAATCCCACGGCGCGGACATTGGCATTGCGCTGGATGGAGACGCGGACCGGGTCATTGTGGTGGATGAAAAGGGTGAGGTGGTGGACGGGGACCAGATCATGGCGGCGTGCGCGCGGGCGCTGATGCAGCGCGGCCTGCTGGGGCACAACACGCTGGTGGCCACGGTCATGAGCAACCTGGGCCTGGACCGCTACGTCAAGGAACTCGGCGGCCACGTCGTTCGCACGCAGGTGGGAGACCGCTATGTCGTTGAGGAGATGCGGCGGGGCGGGTTCACCCTGGGCGGGGAACAGAGCGGGCACCTGATTTTCCTGGACCACACCACCACCGGGGACGGCGTGGTGGCGGCGCTGGCGTTGCTCTCACTCATGGTGCGCGAGGCCAAACCGCTGAGCCAGCTCACGCGCGCCATGGAAGTGCTTCCGCAAAAGCTGCTGAGTTTCCCGGTGAAGTCCCGCACGCCGCTGGAGGAGATGGGCGAGGCGTTGCGCGTGGTCACCGAGGTGGAAAAGGCGCTGGGTGACGAGGGACGCGTGCTGTTCCGCTACAGCGGAACGGAGATGAAGGCGCGGGTCCTGGTGGAAGGGTTGGATGCATCACGCATTGACCGCTACGCGCAGGACATTGCGGCAGCCATCAAGGCCGCGGTGGGCTGAGCACAAACTGCCTGCGTTGGTTGCTAGAAACAGCTGCTGGGGATGCAGCCCTTGCGGCCGCCATCTTCGGCGGGGTCACCACGGCAGGCGGCGTTTGCACCGCATTGGACGTCCTGTTCACACGGCTTGGTGCAGAACCAGTCGGTTGCGTCCGTCTCAAAGTCCACCGTGCAAAAGATGGCCGCGCCGGTGACCTGGGACAGGTTGTCGTCACACTCGCCGCCCTGGGGCGTGCAAAACTCACCCACAAGACGTTCATTGCCCGGCGCACATGGCGCCACGCAGGACGCGCCCGCATCAAACCCGCGCGCACAGTTGGCCATGGCGGCGTCCGGTGTGCCTCCCGTGGAACTGGATGACCCGGACGACGACGTCCCCCCCGCACACCCACCCAGCACCACCAGGACCAGCCACGCGCCGTGTTTCATTGCACCACTTCCGGCTGGCTGCCTTCCCCGCAGGTGAGAAAGCCGTTCCAGTTGGAGTCCACCACGTAGTGGATGAAGGTCACGCACATCTCTTCGGGGAACTCCACGTCATGGTCCCGCGTGTTGTCATACGTGCAGGTCAGGCGCAGCTGGTCCCCGGCCAAAAACATGTACGGAGCGGCCAGCGTGGCATCACGCAAAGGCGCGTTGTCCCGGTATTCAATGTCCCATTCGTAGGTGTCCACCATCTCAGCCTGGCCATTGCGAATGCGCTCCAGGGAATAATGTGTCCCCAGCTCATGCATGTGGCCAAAGTGGCGGATGACCTGCATGTCCCGCGGGATGTTGCAGTCCACCACCACGGTGGACTGGCCGCGCGGCAGCAGGAAGCCCACCTCGGTGAGCGCAAAAAAATCAATGAACTTTGGCGTGCTGGCGGCGGGCGCGCGCACCATGGTGTATTCGTCACTCACGCGGATCACATCCGGCGTGGCGTTGATGTAGTGGGACTGCACAATGAACGGCTTGTTGGCCGGGACCCGGTAGGCCAGGCCCTGCGCGCCACCCTCAAAGTTGCCCGGTGCAATAAAGCGCGCATTGCCCATGGCCTCGGCGGCGGTGCAGTCAAACGTCTCCCCAGGACGCGCGCTGTCCCGGGTGTAGAGCACCATGTGATGGCCGCCCGCCTGCTGCCGCACCTCGCTGTGGCTCACAATCATGTCTTCCGGCAGGCCCGGGACCACCACGCAGCGCTGCACCTCACCGGGCTGCACTTCAAATTCGCTGATGACAATCTTGTAGCCGTCTGCCGTGGCCTCAATGCGCCCGGGTGAGGTGGCCTGGCTGCCACTGCTGCTGCTGCTGCCGCCGGTGGTGGACGTCTGACCGCAACCCACCACCGCCACCGCCCACATCACCCCAAACACCCTGCGCATGTGTTCCACCCAAAAGGAGGGCCGCCCCAGCGCGGCTGGGGGCCTTGTAGGGAACCGTGCGCAGCATCACAATACGCAACGTGACGCAACGCAACGCGTTAGATGGCCAGAATGGTGGTGCAGGGCGCATCACCGCGCCGCTTCACCTTGCGCGCGGGAGGCCCACCGTGGGACGGGCTGCCCCCATTTTCCCTCCCAACCACAAGGATTCTCACATGAAAGCCGTTCATGTTGGTGCCGCAACCCTGGTGTTCCTGGCGGTGGCGGGCTGTGTGGAGAAAAAGAAGGACCCGCCCCAGACCCCCACAACCACCGGTGGTGCCGCAAGCCAGGGCACACCGGCGGCGCAAGAGGATGTGGTCCTGTTTGGCGTCTACGGCTCCATGACCGGCAGCGAAGCCACCTTTGGCATCTCCACCAAGAACGGCATTGAAGCCGCCGTGGCGGACCTCAACGCCGCCGGCGGGGTGCTGGGCAAGAAGGTGAAGATGATTGCCTATGATGACCAGGGCAAACCGGAAGAGGCGGTCACCGCCGTCACCAAGCTGGTCACCCAGGACAAGGTGCACGTGGTGTTGGGCGAGGTTGCCTCCAGCCGGTCCCTGGCCGCCGCCCCCATCTGCCAGAACAACAAGGTCCCCATGATTTCCCCGTCGTCAACCAACCCGCGCGTGACGGAGACGGGGGATTACATCTTCCGTGTGTGTTTCATTGACCCGTTCCAGGGCACGGTCATGGCCGAGTTTGCCGCCAACCACCTCAAGGTGAAGACCGTGGCCATCTTCCGGGACAAGGGGAGTGATTACTCCATGGGTCTGGCGGATTATTTCCAGAAAGAATTTGAAAAGCGCGGCGGCAAGGTTGTGGCGGATGAGAGCTACGCCGCCAATGACATGGACTTCAAGGCGCAGTTGACGTCCATGAAAGGCAAAAAGCCGGATGCGGTGTTCCTGCCGGGCTATTACACGCAGGCCGCCACCATCATCCGCCAGGCGCGTGAGCTCAAGATGAACGTGCCGTTTTTGGGTGGGGACGGCTGGGAATCTGCCAAGTTGTTTGAGATTGGCGGCAAGGCGTTGGACGGCTGCTATTTCTCCAACCACACCAGCAATGAAGACCCGCGCCCGGAGCTGCAGGGTTTCATCAAGCGCTTCACCCAGACCTACAAAGAAGCCCCGGACAGCCTGGCGGTGCTTGGCTATGACGCTGCCATGTTGGCGGCCGATGCCATCAAGCGCGCGGGCAACCTGGACCGCGCGGCCATGCGGGACCAGCTGGCCAAGACCAGTGGCTACAAAGGTGTGAGCGGCCCTATCACCATGGATGCGCTGCGCAACGCCACCAAGCCGGGCGTGGTCCTCAAGATCCAGGACGGCAAGGCCAGCTTTGTGACGTCCATCAGCCCGTGATGATGGAGTCTATCAGCGCGTCCCGCAGCGCCTTCACCCGCGCGTCCCCGTCACGGTTGGGGTGCCACAGCACCTGGTAGCGGCGGGACGGAAGCCCCTTGAGGGGTCTGAGCACCACCCCTTTGGGCGGGACACAAAACGCGTTCACCACCGCCACGCCCATCTTCCACGCCACGCAGCGCAACATCACCTCCCAACCGTGCGTCTCCACCACCGGGGTGAGGTCGGGCACGGTGGCGTCCAGGATGGTTCGCAGCGGGCTCCCCGGCGGCGGAACAATCAACGGCTCCCCGGCCAGCTCCCAGGTCTGGATGGGTTGGCGGGCGCGCGCAAAGCGGTGGGTGGCGGGCACGGCCAGGGCAGGGGAGACCACCATGACGGGGCGCTGCATCAGGTCCTTGGGCACCGCGTCCAGGCTGGTGACCGCCACATCCGCCGCGCCGTCCCGCAGCGCCTTCACCGCCGCATCCCGGTCCAACGTGACAATGCGCAGGCCGGCCCCCGCCTGCTGCGCCAGATAACGCTGGATTCCCGCGGGCAACATGTGCAGCAACGCGCCCTCTCCAGCGCACAACACCAGCGGTTGCGCCGCTGTGGCACCGGTGACGTCGGCGCTGGCCTGCCGGATCCGCTGGTGGATGTCCCGGCCGGCGCGGGCCAGGGATTCACCGGCGGGGGTGAGCCTCAGGCCCTTGGCGCTGCGGGCGTAGAGCGGCGTTCCCGCTTCCGCCTCCAAGTGACGCACCTGCATGTGCAGCGCGGGTTGCGTGACGTGGAGGACCGCGGCGGCGCGCGTGAAATTGAGATGGTTGGCAAACGTGGCAAAGGCCATCAACCGGCGGGGATCAAGATCAGTCATAAGGGGAACTGATAGCACATCACAAAACACAAGTTATTGCTGACATGGCCCATCCGGTAGACGTAGGGCACACTGGAATGGAGAAACGCCATGATGACCGCCCAACAAACCACCCAACTGTCCAAGCGCCTGTCCTGGCTGCTGCGCCACGGCGCCACCGAAAGTGGCCTCTCCATGGACGCCGCCGGTTGGGTGCGCGTGGATGACGTCCTTCGGGCCCTGGCCATTGGCCCGGACCAGCTGCGCCAGGCGGTGGAGGAGAACACCAAGTCCCGCCTGCAATGGGACGGGGACCGCCTGCGCGCCTGCCAGGGTCACAGCACAGACGGAACGCCCGTCACCCCAGACGCGTTGGAGCGCAGCTGGATGCCCTACGCCGGGCCAGGACCGCTGTGGCACGGCACCGCCATGGATGTGTTGGAGCGCATTGTCCGCGAAGGACTCAAGCCCATGGCCCGGACCCACGTACACCTGGCCGCCGCCACCAACAGCAGCGTGGGCAAACGCGCCAACGTGGACGTGATGCTGGAGGTGGATGTGACGCGGTTGTTGGCGTTGGGGCAGCGCGTCTTTGAAAGCCCCAATGGTGTGTTGCTGGTGCGCGCGGTGCCACCGGGCGCCATCACGGGGCTGGTGGCGTGCACCCACAAAGCGCGCGCGCGGGAATCCCAGCTGCGTGCGTTGTTACCCGGCTGACGGCGGACGGTGGCGCTTGGGCACGGTCACCACGTCCAGGTCCATGAGCGCCACCACGTCCGGGTGGATGGCGCGGGCTTCGTCCAGCAGCGGGGTGACGTCCTCATAACGCTGGGAGAAATGCGTCAAGCCCAAGCGCCGCACATTGGCCTGCACCGCCATGGTGGCCGCCTGCGCGCTGGTGCAGTGCGCGTATTCCCGCGCCTCATCCGAATGTTCACTGTGGAACGTGCTCTCAATGATGGCCAAATCCGCGTCTCTGGCCAGCGTCACGGCGTTGCGGCAGGGGCGGGTGTCCATCACAAAAGCAAAGCCCTGGCCGCGGCGCGGGGTGCTCACGTCCTCCCGGCGGATGGTCTTCCCGTCCACGGTGACCTGGCCCTGGAGGGACAGGTCCGTCACGCGCGGGCCGGTGATGCCGGCGGCCTTGAGGCGCGCGGGATCAAACGTGACGCCGTCCTTTTCCTGAAGGCGGTACCCAAAACATTCCACGCGGTGTTCCAGGCGCAGCGCCTGAAGCGTCCATTCCGGGGTGTCCAGCAGCACACCTTCGCGGTCCACGGGGTGGGCAAACACCGCGGCATTTTCCGCAAAAACGGACGCATAGCGCAGGCGCTCAAAATACCGCTGCCCCGACGCTGGATAATAGACATGCACCGGGTGCGCGCAGCGGTCCAGGTTGAGGCGCTGGATGATGCCCGCCAGTCCCAGGCAATGATCGCCGTGGAAATGGGTGATGCAAATGTGGGTCACCTGGGACGCACTGATTCCGGCGTACGCAAACTGGCGCTGCGTTCCCTCGCCGGGATCAAACAGGAAACACGCGTCATCCCAGCGCAGCAGGCCCGCATGGTGGTTGCGTTTTTTGGTGGGCGCCTGGGATTGCGTGCCCAGCGCCACAAATTCGCGGGCACTCATGGGGCCGCAACCTTGCGGCGCTTCACCAGCAGCACCTCGCCGTGTTGGGGGACCAGCATGGCGTCCACCGTCCCCACGCGCTCATAGCCAAGCCGTTCATAGAACGCCTGGCCGCGCACGTTGAACGTGGAGCAGAACAGGAACAGCAGGGGCGCCTGCTCAAACACCAAAGACTCCACGTGGTTCATCAACGTCTCGCCCACACGCTTACCGCGCGCTTGTGGCGCCACGGCCACCGTGCGGATGTATGCCGCGTAGCCGATGAATCCCTTGGGCTCATAGCGGATGAAACCCAGCATGGTCCCGTTGTCCAGCGTGGCCACCACGCCGGGGATGCCCTGGGCCTCCATGGTGGCCAGGGCGCGCGCCTCGTCAATGCCCAGGGTGAGCCACGGGTCTGACCCGGCCATGATCCTGGCGGCCGCCGGATGATCCTGCCGGTCCATGGGGCGGATGGTGAAGTCGGCCACGGGGATGCCTCAGCACACGTTGAGGACTTGATAGAGCTGGATGAACTTTTCCAGCGGAAGGCGGAACACGCCGTCGTCTTTTCCATCGCCAGCGGGCTCCCCGGAACCCCAGGGATTGCGCAGCACCACCAGTTTCTGCCCGTTTTCTTCCACCGCCCCCAGCACCGAATACGCATGGTTGGCGTACACGCTGGTGCCGCTGTAGCGGGCACTTTCCTGCGTCCCAAACGTGCCGGCGCTCATGGCCCGGTTCTCACGGACGCCCGCCGTCAGCGCGTCCCACAGCTGCGCGGGCGTGTTGGTGTTGGTCCAGTGTTCGGCGTTGTGGCGGCCCAGCAGGTGGGACTGCATCATGCCCACGCTGCCGCCCTGCGCCACCACCTCATAACTGCCACGCCATTTGGCGTACGCTTTTTCAATGAGGGAGACCCACAGCTCCTTCACGCCACCCACCCAGCCGGTGGTGGAGGCGTAGCGGGGCTTGCCGCTCCAATCCGTGTGGAGGTCTGCGTCCACGTCCACAAACACCGGGTCTCCCACCAGCCCGTTGTCCACGGGATAGAGCCGGACGGTGAACGTCCCGTCCCCATTGTCCTTGATGATTTCTTCAATGTCCGCCGCGTTGGCGTGCGCCACTGCCGCCAGGGACGCGGGCACATAACAGTTGCCAATGGCGCCCTGTTTGACGTCGTCCGCGGTGGGGCCATTGACGGTGAGCGGCGCCACCACGCGGGTGGGGCCGCTGCCGCCGCGGTCCTTGTTGAGCGGGGCAGGGTCCTCAAGGTCCCCCGCGGTCCGCACCGCGGGCACGGTCAACACGCCGGCGGAATACGCAAAGTTGGTGTTCCCAGCGCCGTCTGTCACCGAGACGCTGATGGTGTCTCCCGGCTTTCCCGGAAGGCTGAGGTCCTTGGGGATGGAGCCTTTGTAGTCCACGGTGACGTCAACAAACGCGCCGGTGGACTGGTTCTGGAAGCGCACCTTGGCGTCCGGTTCGGTGAGCGGTTTGCTGGTGTGGTGCTCCAGGGCCACCGTGCCGTCCGCGCGCGCTTCCAACCTCAGGCGGTTGAGCGCCACATACGCCGCGCGCATGTCTGACTGTCCGCCGGTGACGCGCACGTTGACCCAGTCACTGGTGCGCCCGGTGGCGTCACGCGCACGCACGCGCAGCACATCTCCCTCCTGCGCGCCAGCCACACCACCCTGGAAACGGCCCCACGTGTCCGTCCTGCCCACGGCCACGCCGTCTTCCAGCCGCGCCAGCGCCGAAGGTGCCGTGGACATGTTGACCACCTCCACGGTGGCGTCCGGCAGGGTCAACGCGTTGAGCCCCGCGCCATTGGCGCTCACCTGCAGCATGGGCGCGTCCTGTTGCAGCGGCGCACGGCCCAAGAGCGCTTCCAGGAAGTTGCGTCCTCCGGGGGACAGGCGCCCGCCTTGCTCCTTGAGGATCTCCGCCACGTCTTCCAGCTCGTCGGCGTCCAGGCCCGTCTTGACCAGGTCCAGCTGTTGCGCTCGGGTCACACCGGGGGCGCCCAACGCCGTCATCAACGCCTGCTGGTCCGCTGCGGGGTGATCCCCCAGGGCCGCCAACAGCTTCACCAACGCGTTGTCATCCAGCGCGGCCGCGCCGGCGTGGGTGGTGGCCCAGGTCTGGGTCTGCAGGTCACGGATGCGCATGGCCTGCGTTCTACACAAGCAGCGCCCCGCTGCCCATCCTTGCCGCGGGCGGCCCTGGCCCAAAACCGGACGTTCCCCCCGTGGCCGTGGTAGCAGTGGCCGGCAATGCCCGTGGGGCAGGGGGAGCAGCCACCCGACGTGACCAAGACCACGCCAACACCCGCCGCCGGCGTCCAGCTGGGCCGGTACAAGGTGGAAAGTGAACTGGGCCGCGGCGGCATGGGCGTGGTGTACGCGTGCATGGACGAGTCCCTGGGCCGGCGCGTGGCCGTCAAGACGCTGAGCGTGGGCTTGTTGGGACGGGACCGTGAGGCCCGCATCAGCCGCTTCCAGCGTGAGGTCAAAGCGCTCTCCCAGCTGGACCACGCGGGCATCCTGCACATCTATGACGCGGATGAGGCGGATGATTCGGTCATTGGCTGGGTGTTGTATTACGCCATGGAGCTCATTGAAGGGGAAACCCTGAGTGAGCGCCTGATACGTGGCGGCGCCATGGAGCGCGCCGCGGCGTGTGCGGTGGTCCAGAAGTGCGCCGAAGCGCTTGGAACCGCGCACGGCCGCGGCATTGTCCACCGGGACGTGAAGCCCGCCAACATCTTTTTGGCCGGCGGCGGGCGCGTGGTGGTGGCGGATTTTGGGGTTTGCAAGATTGAAGGTGGCACGGAAATAACGCGCAAGGACCAGATGGTGGGCACACCGTCCTACCTGGCCCCTGAACAGATTCTGGGGTTGCCGGTGGACCCCCGCACCGACGTGTTTGCGCTGGGCGCGTTGCTCTACGTGCTCATCACCAACAGCGCGTTGCGCCCGCAGCTTGACCGCGCCGGCTTGTCCCGCCTGGCCGCCACCGACGACGCCGCCACCCGCGCGCGTGCGGTGAAGGGCCTGCCGGACGGCTTGCCGGACATCATTGCGCGCGCCCTGGCGCGGGACCCCAAGGACCGCTTTGCGTCCGGCGCCGAGCTGGCCGAAGCGCTGGAAGCGTTTGCCGGGCGCGTGCCGGATCCTTTTGAGAATCCCTCGGATCCCAATGTGCCGGTGGTGAACCGCCAGGGTGCAGGCCTGGGCGGCGGGACGCTGAGCGCATTCACCAGTGGCAACACCGGTCCCAGCGGGGAGACCAGCAGCCCAGCACTCCAGGCGCCCCGGCCGGCGGCGGTGGAGGAGGGCGGGGACACCATTGCCGAAGGGGTGGAGCCCGCGGCGCTGCGCGATGAGCGCAACGCCACGCAAACGGTGGCTGGCGCGTTGCCTTCGGAATCATCCGTCACGCGCGCGTCTCCGGTGCCGCAGGATCCGCCAAAGGTAACAGTGGATCCCGCCACCGCCGAGGCCACCGACCGGCTGCCATTGCGTCCCAAGGGCACGCGTGACGCCATGCGCCCGGCAGCACCACGTGCCGGCATGACGGATCCAGACCGCCAATCCCTGCCCGCGGCCCTGGTGGCGGACCAGGAGCGCGCATTGCGGGAGGCCAGGGAGCGT
>Ga0154020_10005769_pt1 | contig 14561 bp, 11 predicted proteins | sample Klosneuvirus_201_FD_109709 | JGI IMG/M metagenome (GOLD analysis project Ga0154020, IMG submission 109709) | Active sludge microbial communities from wastewater, Klosterneuburg, Austria - Klosneuvirus_20160825_MG | ecosystem: Engineered > WWTP > Aerobic digester > Activated sludge | place...
AGCTCCAGAACCTTCCTCCTTTACCTCAGTCCATTGTAAATCTGCAATGCTCCGACAATACTTTGATGTCCCTGCCTCTTTTACCATCCGGGCTCACAACCCTGAACTGTAGGGATAATCCGGGAATTACTTCTCTGCCTGCGCTTAATAATGGTCTAATTTCATTGAACTGCGCTAATAATGGACTTACAATTTTACCTGCGCTTCCATTGTCATTAATACACTTAGATTGCTCCATAAATCAAATTTCTCAATTACCTGCTCTTCCGCCAGGATTAAAATCCCTTGGTTGTGGACAAAATCCAATAAATTCCTTACCAGTAAATCTGCCACAACTGGAACTCCTGGGAGTTGGAGGAACACTTATTACCACTTTGCCCAATTTACCAAATTCATTAAAAGAACTTTATATCAGTTCATCGCTTATACAAGGCACTTTTACAGTGCCTGATTCCATGATTGCATTATACATGGACAATTCTATTGGAATTACCTGTATGCCAGACTTCAGCTTTGTGGAAACTTTGAGATTCCAAAATACTTCAATACAATGTGTGCCATTTTATAACAACTTTATTGATTCAGATCCTCCATTGGGTAGTTTCCCGATTTGTGATCCTCTAAATTTGAACAATTGCGCCTTCAGAAATAATATTTTTGGAACTGCATACCATGACATTAATGCTAATGGTATAAAAGATATGAATGAAAATGTGATTGAAGGTGTGAAAATTAATCTCATGCAAACCGGCATGCTTAATCAGCAAACTTACACTGTTAATGATGGTAAATATAATTTTGAAACACCATATGGAACATATGAGTATTTCCCTGATACCATAAATCAACCAATAAGTTTGACATTTCCTCTGGCAGGTTATCATGTATCAACAATATCTGCATCTGACTCGATAGATTATGGAATGGACTTCGGAATAAAATGTAAGCAAGGATTTGATGTTGGGGTTTTAACTATAGATTTGGAACACGGTCAATTATTTCCTGCGGATTCAGCCTTATTTTCTGTACATGCCGGAGACATGTCGCACTCATTAAATTTGAATTGTGCACAAGGTATTTCAGGACAGATTACAATTCAGTTAAATGGCCCTGGTACTTTTGGGAGTGTTTTTCCTGGCTCCGTTCAACCAGTAGTTTTTCAGGACAGTATTGTATACAATATTTCTGATTTCGGAACTTTCAACTTTTTTCAATCTATATCATTTTATATAGTGACGGATACCACGGCTCAAATTGGAGATTCAATTTGTTTTTCAATTAGTGTTACTCCGGTAAATGGTGATAATAATATTTCAAACAATTATTTGACACATTGCTTTCCGGTTTCAAATAGTTATGATCCAAATGACAAGTCCGTTTTCCCTTCTTCAGCTATCTCGAATGCCTCTCCTGAATGGTTAACTTATACCATCAGATTTCAAAATACCGGGAATGCTCCCGCTCAAAATATTATAGTTACGGATACTTTGGATGCGCTTACAGATTGGTCAAGTTTTGAAATTCTCAATTCTTCTCACTACCATATCCTACAAATGGAAGAGAATAGAATAAAATTTATATTTCCTAATATAAGTCTTCCTGACTCTATATCGGATGAGCCTAACAGTCACGGAATGATAAAATATAAAATAAAAACGCTACCAAATCTCAGCCCCGGAGATTCGATAAAAAACGTTGCCTATATTTTCTTTGACTTTAATCCAGCAGTTATAACGAACACTACCATAAACTATGTTCCTGTTCCAAGCTCAATAAATTCAATTGATGAAAATGAATTCACTATCTTCCCAAGTATAGCAGACAACATAATATACATTACAAACAAAAATCAACACCAGTTCACCATTGAAGTTTTTGATATGCTAGGTTTCAGAGTAAAATCTACAATATGCAATTCTTCAAAAAATGAATTAAATATTTCAGATTTAAGATCGGGAAGCTATATTCTAAAAGCAACATTCAGAAAAGATGCTGAATACTTCAGATTCATAAAATTATAAAAACAGTACACAATAAATGCACGTCAGCTAAAGAAACTTCTATTTGCAAAATTTATTCATCTGAATGAAAATCAAAGTCAATTAAAATACTCCTTCATCTTTTCAAAAAAGCTTTTATCTCCTTTACCGGGATGTGGCTTAAAGTTGTCGGATGTTTTTAATTTTTCGAGTATTTTCTTTTCATCTGAAGTCAATGTTTGTGGTGTCCACACATTGATATTTATGAGAAGATCACCTTTGAAGTGACTATTCAGTTGCGGAAGTCCCTTTCCTTTCAGGCGTAATACTTTGCCGGCTTGTGTACCTGCATCAATTTTTACTTTAGCCTTTCCATCAACCGTAGGAATCTCGACACTGGTACCTAAGGCTGCATCAGGAATAGATATGTATAAATCATACAATAAATTGTGACCATCTCTTTTGAGGAACTGATCTTCGATTTCTTCAATTACAATTAGCAAATCGCCTGGTAATCCACCCCGTTCGGCTGCATTTCCTTTGCCACTAACATTCACCTGCATTCCCTCACCTACTCCAGCCGGGATGTTGATAGAAATAACTTCTTCACCTGGCATAGTTCCATGACCATGACAGCTTTTGCATTTGTTGGTTATAGTTTGTCCTTCGCCCTGGCACGTTGGACAAGTTGAAGTAGTTTGCATCTGACCCAGAATGGTGTTTGTAACCCGTCGTACCTGACCGGCACCATTACAAGTACTGCATTTACTGAATGACGAACCATTTTGAGCTCCACTACCACTGCATGAATTACAGGGGATAGTTTTATTTACTTTTATTTTTTTCTCAACTCCATTGGCAATTTCAGCCAGAGTTAATTTTACTTTAATACGGAGATTGGTTCCTTTATTTACATAACGCCGTCCGCCGCTTCCATTGCCACCTCCACCAAAGAAACTTTCAAACGGATTGTGTCCTCCGAAAATATCGCCGAACTGACTGAAAATATCATCCATATTCATTCCGCCACCATAGCCACCATTTCCTGCAGCACCACCTACACCCTGATGACCAAACTGATCATAACGGCGACGTTTATCGGCATCACTGAGTACTTCATAAGCTTCGGCAGCTTCCTTAAATTTATCTTCAGCTTCCTTATTACCCGGGTTTTTATCGGGATGGAATTTCAATGCCATTTGTCGGTAGGCCTTTTTAATTTCAGCATCCCCGGCAGATTTGCCTACTCCTAAAATTTCATAAAAATCACGCTTTGCCATAAATACAGATTTCCTTAATTCTTAATTACCAACAATAACTTTTGCATGCCGAATGACTTTTCCATTCAGTAAATAACCACTTTCGGCTTCATCAACCACTTTACCTACCATATCCGGACTTGGTGCAGGGATGTTGGTAATAGCTTCATGAAATTCCACATCAAATTCTTTACCCACGGATTCCATTTTGGAAAGTCCTTTTTGTTGCAATAAGGAAACCATTTTATTATGAATCAAATCAACTCCTTCTTTGAGGGTACTGTCGCCGTTTGTGCTTGAAAAGGCCTTCTGAGCCCTGTCAAAATCATCGAGCACAGGTAAAAGCGCGATAATAATATCGGCACCGGCACTTTTTAGCAGATCCAGGCGCTCTCTTTGAGTTCTTTTTCGAAAATTATCGAATTCAGAATAAAGCCGCAAAAATTTGTCACGACTTTCTGCCAATTCGTCCTTCAACTTATTAAGGTCATTACCTTCATCAACAGGGGGCAAATCGGGGGAAATTTCATCGGAAAAAGGTTCGCCAACTGGCGTAACCTGCTCATTATCAATAGTATTATCTGAATTATTAGGATTATCCTTTTCTTGAGACATCTTATTCTGGTTAAACGGATTACTGAATTTGAATTTCATTTCACTGGGAGGCTCAAATAGTTTGCCACAGCCTGAATCGGGTCATTTTGGCAGGCAAAAGTAAATAAAAACGACAGATCGGCTTGAGGCCAACCTGTCGTTTTAAGGTATACTTTAAAGAATTACTTCATCAGTTTCTCGAGAGCCTGCTCTAAAGCGGCACCTCTGAGGTTTTTACCAACAATTACTCCTTTATCATCTAATAAGTAACTGGCTGGGATTGAGTTAACCCGGTAGATTTGAGCTGGTTTTGACTGCCATCCGCCAAGGTCACTTACATGGTATGACCAGGAGAGATTATCTTGTTTGATGGCCTTCATCCATGCATCTTTATTTTGATCGAGGGAAACACTATAGATAGTAAAACCTTTACCGCTTTTGAATTTAACATCCTTGTATTTGTTGTAAGCGGCAACCAGATTTGGATTTTCCATCCGGCAAGGACCACACCAGGAAGCCCAAAAATCGATTAAAACTACTTTACCACGGAGGGAAGAAAGTGCGATTGTTTTTCCTTCAGGACTGGTGAAAGCCAGATCAATAGCTTTGTCACCGACATTGGTGCCTTGTGGATTTGACTGATAAATAAATCCGAATGCAAAGGTGGCAACACCAATCATCAGAAGCATCAAATTAATACGTTTCATAGGATTTTCAAGTTTTTTGGACGGTGATTATTTACAAAAATAGTACCATTTTTAATTTTTAGGAGACCCTTTTGATTTTTGCTCCCAATTTATTTAAACGTTCATCGATTTTCTGGTAACCCCGGTCAATTTGTTCAATGTTATGGATGATGCTCTTACCATCAGCTGAAAGAGCTGCAATGAGCAAAGCCACACCTGCTCTGATATCGGGAGAGGTCATTTGAATACCACGCAGGGCATGCTTGCGGTTGAGCCCTATTACAGTTGCCCGATGGGGGTCACAAAGTATTATTTGGGCACCCATATCAATCAGCTTATCAACGAAAAAGAGTCTTGATTCGAACATTTTTTGGTGAATCAGAACAGTTCCATTAGCCTGAGTTGCCGTTACCAGAACCACACTCAACAAATCGGGTGTGAATCCGGGCCAGATGGCATCTGCGATAGTAAGAATAGAGCCATCAATAAAAGTATCAATTTCATAATGATCCTGCGCAGGGATGAGGATGTCATCACCACGAAACTCCATATTAATTCCCAGACGTCGGAATACACTTGGGATTATACCCAGATGTTCGATTCCTGCATCTTTGATCGTTATTTCAGATCCGGTCATAGCCGCGAGTCCGATAAAACTACCGATTTCAATCATATCGGGTAACATGCGGTGCGAACAACCTCCCAGACCATCAACACCATCAATGATCAGCAAATTGGATCCGATTCCGGAAATTTTAGCTCCCATATTATTGAGCATCTTACACAATTGCTGAATGTATGGTTCACACGCTGCATTGTAAATTGTTGTCCGTCCTTTGGCAAGTACGGCGGCCATAACAATATTGGCGGTACCTGTTACAGAAGCCTCATCCAGGAGCATAAATGTTCCTTTTAATTCTTTAGCTTCAACCTTATAAAATTCGTCTTTAGAATCGAAGTCAAATTTTGCTCCCAGATTCATAAATCCTATAAAGTGGGTATCTAATCTCCTGCGTCCTATTTTATCACCACCTGGTTTAGGAATATGTGCTTTCCCGAATCTTGCAAGCAATGGTCCCACAATCATGATAGAACCGCGCAATGCAGCTGCTTGCTTTGCAAAATCAGTGGTCTCCAGAAAATCGAGATTAACATTATCAGCTTGAAATTCTATGATGCCTTCACCTTTTCTGGTTAAGCGAACGCCCATATTAGCGAGCAATTCAATCAATTTATTTACATCCCTGATATCAGGAATATTACTGATCGTTACAGGCTGAGGCGTTAATAACACTGCACAAATAATCTGCAATGCTTCATTTTTTGCTCCTTGTGGAATAATATCACCTTTCAGTGTCAGACCACCAGTTACTTCGAAACTATTTCCCATAAATATTTATATCAACCTTTTCTGTAATTTTTTCCATTGCCTCCGTTAGGCATTCTTGCTTTTGTTCGTTGTTGCTGACGTATTGGAGCTTTCTTAACCGGGATTCGATTCGGTTGTTCAACAGCTTGCTGAAGTTTCACATCTTCTTTAACCTTCAGTTTACCACCTGATAAAATTCTAAGGTGTTCAAAAATCACTTCATCAGCAACAGAATCTTTATTCCACGTAACATAAAGCATCTTCATAAAATTGGCGATGTTCACTGTCATTTGTTCTCTTTCCGGTGTTTCTTCCAGATCCATAACCTCTTTAATCATTTGTTCAATGATGCGGCCGTAGTGGCGGAAACGAATATCGGAAGTGGGATATGCAATACCACGAGGCTTAACCTTGTACGTTAATGCAGTTGGCTTTTCATAGGGAGAATCGACATCAAGTTTAAAATCGGAGATAATAAAAAGATGATCCCAAAGCTTATGCTTAAAATCGGTTATATCACGCAATTGTGGGTTTAACTGACCCATAACGTTTACGATTGCGACTGCAATTTTATTTCGTTCTTCGCGGTCTTCAAGACTCACCGCATATTCGATCAGCTTCTGAATATTCCGGCCATATTCAGGTATTATCAATTTGTTTCTTCCGGAATTATATTCCATTTCGATCATAAAAAAAAGTATTTATATTAATTTAAACAAGAATCTAGTTTCTGACAATTTTAAGTTTTGCATATTTAAGCAAGAGTTGTTTGTGACCATGTCCCGGGAAATGAACTGTTGCTTTCAGATCAGGAAAATCCCCTTCCATAGCGGTAACACTTCCTTCACCAAATTTCTGATGTTCAACAGTCATTCCAACATTTATCGAAGCAGGATCATCTGCTTCAAAAGGTTCTCCGACGACGGCTGCAACAGGTGCTTTTTTGAGTTGCGTAACCTTCTTGAATCCCGGACCGGGAGAAGATGGAACAACTTCAGGCTTTCCATTGCGATTGCTATTGCCAAAGCTGCTCCAGTTTCGCTGACGATTTATATCGGCACCTTTTACAACAAGTGCAGTTTGATCATCAATAAAATCGGGATTAATTTCACCAATAAATCTGCTAGGTTCACAACTTATCAGATTCCCCCACTTATACCGGCTGATTGCATATGACAATGTTAACTTATTTTCTGCTCTTGTAATGGCCACATAAAATAACCGTCGCTCTTCTTCGAGTTCGGCCCGCGATTGCAATGCCATTTGTGATGGAAATAAATTTTCTTCGAGACCAACAACATAAACGCTCTTAAATTCGAGTCCTTTAGATGCGTGTATGGTCATGAGAGAAACGCTTTCATCATTGGTTTCATCATTTTCCTTATCGGTAATGAGAGCAATATCCTGCAGGAAAACATCGAGTGTGCGAAGTGTATTATCGGCTTCAAGTTCACCGGAAGGAGCGGGTAATGGTGTTGTTCCTTTGTCGGTGAATTCTTTGATACCGTTCAATAACTCCTGAAGATTTTCATAATGGCTTATACCTTCGGGAGATTTATCAGCATACAATTCTTTGAGTAGTCCGGTTGACATTGCAATATGACTTGCAAGATCGAATGCTGATTTGGTTTTCAGCATCACCGAAAAACTTTTTAGCATAGCCACAAAATCGCCAATTCGTCCACGTGTTGCAGCAGTGAGGCCGGTTTCAATACTGTTTATTCTTTCCAGTACTTCCCAAAGACTACAATTTTCGCGATCGGCAGCAACTATTATCTTATCGACAGAAGTTTTTCCGATTTCTCTTTTAGGATAATTAATTATCCGTTTTAAAGCTTCTTCATCGGCCGGATTTACCGTCAGGCGAAAATATGCCAGCAGATCTTTTACTTCTTTTCTGGCATAGAATGAAATGCCGCCATAGATACGATATGGAATTCCCTTTCTGCGAAGCGCTTCTTCCATTGAGCGGGACTGCGCATTTGTACGATATAAAACAGCAATATCCTTATAGCGGATTTGATATTGATTATTATCAGAGAATATGGCATTGGCAACCATATTACCTTCTTCGTTATCACTGAGACCTTTAATCAATCGTATTAATTCACCTTCGGCATTATCGGTCCATACCGACTTTTTCAACTGTGAGCGGTTATTCGCAATGAGGCTATTTGCAGCATTCACAATCATTTTAGTGGAACGATAATTTTGTTCCAGCTTGAATGTTTTCAAATCCGGATAATCGGATTCAAAGCTTAGAATATTCTGAATATTCGCACCACGGAAAGCATATATACTTTGAGCATCATCACCTACAACGCAAATATTCTCGTGTTGAGCAGCTAATTTGCGCACAATAACATATTGCGCATAGTTGGTATCCTGAAACTCATCAACCAGAATATATTTAAATTTGTTCTGATACTTATGAAGTAATTCCGGAAAGTTATTGAGCAGAATAAAAGTATTAAATAGAAGATCATCAAAATCCATTGCACCGGATTTGAACAATCGCTTTTGATAAATTTCATACAGCAAACCTATATGGGGTTTCCCGGCATGTTTATCATCAGTTGTCAGTTCGCTGTTTTCCTGATAATCTTTCCAGGAATACAAGTTATTTTTTGCTGAAGAAATTCTGTTGTAAACCAATCCGGGTTTATAAATTTTTTCATCGAGACCCTGATCTTTGACAATATCTTTAATCAGATTTTTGGCATCATCGGTATCATAAATAGTGAATGAAGAAGGATAACCAATTTTAGGTGCTTCAACGCGTAATAGTTTTGCGAACACTGAGTGAAATGTTCCCATCCACAAATTGCGTGCTTCATCACCGGCAACATTACCAATTCTTGATTTCATTTCTCTGGCTGCCTTATTGGTAAAAGTCAGCGACAGAATATTGAACGGATCGGCTCCATGCTGCATCATGTGAACGATACGGTGAACCAGTACCCTGGTTTTTCCTGATCCGGCACCGGCAATAATCATTACAGGACCATCCATACAAAGTACGGCATCCCGTTGCGATTCATTTAACTGAGCTAGGTATTTATCCATTTAAAAAGCGTCCGAAATCCTTATTTCATCTGGACTTGTCAAAGTTAAGGCTTTTTGGGAAATTTGCATTTCATTTTTTATAAACATCCTAGTATGAAAAAAATCTTCTTTACCCTACTGTTTTTTACCATTGTAACGACAGTTTCCGCACAAAAAAACAAAATTTCCGATACCACCCAGGTGTGGTCCAGGTATCGTAACGCAGTGCTATTCAATGATCTTGATGTTGCCAAGAATGCCCTATTCGAACTAATAGCCATGCAACCACAAGTAACTACTCATTACGATTCCCTGGCTAACATTTACTTCCGGATGGGAGCCTATGAACAAGCCATATTAGCAGCAGATAAAGCACCTCAACGTGATGTTCTGAAAGAAATTCAGGCTTATTCTTACCGAAACTTAGGTGATGTTAAGACTGCTCTACCACTATTTGAGTCGTTGTTTACGGCTTCAGGTTCACCGGAACATGGTTACCAGCTGGCAACACTACAATACAGTTTAAAGCGATTAGGCGAGTGTGCAATAACAGCTTCGAAGGTATCGGTTCATCCTGACTCAAAAAAAGAGAAAGTGATAATCAGTACCGAACAAGGGGAAAATATGCATGTTTCTTATCATGCAGCGGCAGAGAATCTGATGGGAGTTTTGTATCTGGAACTTGGAAAAAAAGAGCTTGCTAAAGAGTCATTCATCAAAGCTATTACAGATACACCGGAATTTACATTGGCGAAAAAAAATCTGGCAAGCATTAATTCTGAAGCCGAAACGCCTGTTAAACAATAATAAACTCCTTGAATTCAGTGTAATTGGTACTAATTGCAATTCAAATTAGTTAAAAACAATCTAAAAACAGGCATCTTTATCTAACTTTGCCATTGAAAACCCCTCAGCTATGAAACAATACCACGATTTACTTCGCCATGTTATGAACCATGGTGCAGATAAAAGCGACCGGACCGGAACCGGCACACGGAGTGTTTTTGGATATCAGATGCGATTTAATCTGGAAGAAGGATTTCCGATGGTTACCACCAAAAAATTGCATGTGAAATCAATTATTCATGAATTACTTTGGTTTCTGAAAGGTGACACCAATATTCGTTACCTGACTGAGAATGGGGTCAGTATCTGGAATGAATGGGCTGATGCCGATGGGAATCTGGGTCCGGTTTATGGCTACCAATGGCGTTCGTGGCCAACACCGGAAGGCGGACATGTTGACCAGATCACCAATCTTATTGATCAGATCAGGAAAAATCCGGATTCACGCAGGCTATTAGTAAATGCCTGGAATGTTGGTTTTATTGAGAAAATGGCACTCCCACCCTGCCATATCCTTTTTCAGTTTTATGTGGCTGATGGAAAATTATCATGTCAATTATATCAGCGAAGTGCAGATTTATTCCTAGGTGTTCCATTTAATATTGCTTCCTATTCCTTGTTAACGTTGATGGTTGCTCAGGTTTGCAATCTGAAACCAGGAGAATTCATACACACTTTCGGTGATGTTCATATTTACAACAATCACTTTGATCAGGTTAATTTACAATTGAGTCGTGATCCAAAACAGTTGCCATTGATGCGCATCAACCCGTTAATTAAAAACATTTTCGAATTTCAGTTCAACGATTTTTTCCTTTCGGGATATGAACCTCACCCGGCCATAAAAGCAGCTGTTGCTGTGTAAATTTCGAATATGAAAATTTCACTTATTGTTGCATTTGATGAGAACCGGCTGATTGGTCGTGATAACGGATTACCCTGGCATCTACCTGCCGACCTGAAGCATTTTAAAACGCTTACTATGGGTCACCATATGATCATGGGAAGAAAGACATATGAATCGATTGGGAAACCGTTACCGGGACGAACAACTGTAATTATTACGAGACAAACAGATTACCTTGCAGAGGGATGCATTGTGACTCAAAATTTCACAGAGGCCATGATGCAATGTGCCAGGCAATCTGAAGTTTTCATAATTGGCGGGGCACAAATTTTTGAGTGCACATTGCCATTGGCAGATACACTATACGTCACGCAAATACATCATGCTTTTGAAGGAGACACGTTCTTCCCTGAAATCAAATTATCGGAATGGGATGAAATCAGCCGGGAGCGACATGAAGGTGATGAAAAAAACCAGTGGGCTTACTCGTTCATCACCTATAAGAAGAAATGATTTTTTAGTCTGGATGTGTGATTCGTCACATCGCCATTCAAAAAGAATTTAAAATATCAGGCAACTTTAAGTTTGCTGATATTGGATTTGTTAACCTTTTCAACGGCATACTTCAAGGTCACTTTCACAGTCCCCTCTTTTCCTGAGGAAGGAGTTTCGAACATCAAATCGAGCATAATAGCCTCGCAGATTGAGCGCAAGCCTCGGGCTCCTAATCTGAATTCCATGGCTTTATCGACAATAAAATCGAGCACATCCTCATCAAATTTTAATTTAATGTTTTCCATTTCAAAAAGGCGTTCATACTGACGCATGAGTGCATTTTTAGGTTCTGTGAGAATGGAACGCAGTGTTGCTTTGTCGAGTGGCAACAGATGGGTAACAACAGGTAAACGACCTATTAATTCAGGAATAAGACCAAATGTTTTTAAATCGACAGGTGAGATGTACTGCATCATATTTTCACGATCAATTTCGCCAAGATCTTTACCTGTACCAAAACCAATTGCAGAAGTTTGCATTCTTCTTGCAATAATTTTATCGATACCATCAAAAGCACCACCACAGATAAAAAGAATGTTTTGAGTATTCACAGCAATCATTTTCTGCTCGGGATGTTTCCTTCCACCCTGAGGGGGCACATTCACAACAGTATTCTCCAGCATTTTCAGGAGACCCTGCTGCACACCTTCACCTGAAACATCGCGTGTAATGGAAGGGTTATCTGACTTACGGGCAATTTTGTCGATTTCATCTATGTAAACAATTCCTCTTTCAGCAGCGGCAACATCATAATCGGCTGCCTGGAGTAAACGAGTTAAAACGCTTTCAACATCCTCACCTACATAACCCGCTTCTGTTAAAACAGTAGCATCGGCAATACAGAAAGGAACTTTCAGCATTCTGGCAATACTACGGGCGAGAAGTGTTTTACCGGTTCCGGTTTCACCTACTAAAATAATATTCGACTTATCTATTTCCACATCTTCTTTCTGACGGGCACGATAAATAAGTCGTTTGTAGTGATTGTAAACAGCAACAGAAATAACCTTCTTGGCTTCATTCTGTCCGATGACATACTGATCAAGAAATTCTTTAATCTCAAGCGGTTTCAGCAACTGGAGGCTGGTGGAAATAGAGCTTTTCAGTTTCTCAGCAGATTCTTCATTAACAATTTGCTGGGCCTGAGTAATGCACTGATCACAGATATGACCAGACATACCGGCGATCAGTACATTAGTGGCGCTTTTATCGCGTCCACAAAAGGAGCATTTTATTTCTTTATTATTTTTCAAAAGCTAAACTATTATTTAGTTGTATTCTTATTTCTTGTAAGTACTTCATCAATCATTCCATATTCCTTAGATTCATCTGCAGTCATCCAGTAATCGCGGTCAGAATCTTTCCAGACATCATCATAGGGTTTGCCGGAATGAACTGAAATAATTTCGTAGAGTTCTTTTTTCAGTTTCTGAATTTCGCGTGCAGTAATTTCGATATCAGATGCCTGACCTTCGGCACCACCCATTGGCTGATGAATCATGATTCGGGCATGCTTAAGAGCGGAACGTTTTCCTTTTGTACCTGCGCACATGAGTACGGCAGCCATTGATGCAGCCATTCCGGTACAGATGGTAGAAACATCGGGACCAATAAACTGCATAGTATCATAGATTCCTAAACCAGCATAAACGCTGCCTCCGGGGCTATTTACATAAATCTGAATATCTCTTTTTGCATCGGCAGATTCCAGAAACAATAACTGAGCCTGAATGATATTGGCTACATAATCGTTGATTGGAACTCCCATGAAAATGATTCTGTCCATCATTAACCTTGAAAAAACGTCCATTGTAGCAACATTCAGCTGACGTTCTTCAATGATTGTGGGAGAAATATAATTGGCATAAGCTGAGTTAATATACGAACCAACGTGCATACTATTAAGCCCGCGGTGTTTTACTGCATACTTTTCAAATTCTTTTCCGTAGTCCATAACTGCTTTTTTAAGTTAGAATGTAAAATTGAGTATTTTTTTTGAAAAAGGGAAATTAATGTGCGTGCTGATGTTCTTTAACAATTTTGAGGAATTCATCGTAAGATACCTTAACAACATTGGTATTGACAACAGATTTCAGGTAATTAAACACTTTTCTGTCGGAAAGGGTTTCAATAATCCGCTCCACAGACTCTCTTTTCTCAAGATAACGGTTTACCAGGCCGGTCATGATTTCGTCGGTTAAACCGGCTGAATATCCTGAAAACTGGTGCATGATATATTGTTTTGCCATTTCACGAATTTCATCTTGTGAAATATTCATATTCTGATCGCGGAAAACACGATTTTCAATCAGGCGCAATTTCATACCTCTGGAATAGCCCCCATATTCTTTTTCCACTTGTTCCGGAGTCAGCGGTTTTTCAACGGCAGTCTGTAACCATTTCTGCAGGAAAGCATCCGGCAGTTTAAGGCTTAGTTCTTCCAAAAGGTGATCTTCAATGTCGTGCTTGAGTTTCATGTCAGTATCCTGAACATACATTCCGGCAATTTCTGCTCTTACCTTTTCACGGAAACCGGCTTCGTCGTTAACTACATTTTCTCCATATATTTTATCAAAAAACTCCTGATTCATTTCAGCCTTCTCTACCTGATTTACAGTATCGATGGTGTAATTAAAATCTGAATTGATTCCTGACACTTTATCAACCGGCTGATTCAGCATATGTGCAATTTCATCAGCATCATTGTTAAAAGCAACAGCTAAATTCACCTTAACCGTGTCACCTTTCTTCAGTCCGATCAGGGATTTTTTCACTGCTTCATCTTTAACTGATTCCACCGATAAAGTAGAGCGGCTGATGATTCCGCCTTCTTTCACTGCTCCGGAAGCATCAAGTTCTGCAAAATCACCATAGAAAATAGTTAGTTCATTCGAAGATTCAGGATTGGAAAACTTACCATACTTTCTGCGAATATCATCGACATACTGGGTAATCTTTTCTTCGTCAACAATTATTTCATAGGAAGTAAATGTCTTTGAAGGAGGCAATGTTAAGCTGAATTGAGGTGCCAATCCTATTTCAAAAATAAATTCAAAATTACCCGGAGCGTCCCAATTGTTAATGCTATCGTTAGAAGGCTGAGGAATTGGACTGCCAAGCAGGTCAAGTTTTTGCTCGGTTATAAAACTTTCAATAGAACCAGAAACAATTTTATTTAATTCATCGATAAGTATCGACTTACCATATCTCTTTTTTACCAGACCCACCGGAACATGTCCGGGACGAAATCCTGGTAAATTCATTGATTTCTGATACTTTTTTAATTCGGATTCAACTTTTTCGGTATAATCTTCGGGAGTCAGATTAATTTTTAAAATTTCATTCAGTGTACCGATCTCTTCTCTGGTAATGTTCATTTTA
>Ga0154020_10005771_pt1 | contig 14558 bp, 8 predicted proteins | sample Klosneuvirus_201_FD_109709 | JGI IMG/M metagenome (GOLD analysis project Ga0154020, IMG submission 109709) | Active sludge microbial communities from wastewater, Klosterneuburg, Austria - Klosneuvirus_20160825_MG | ecosystem: Engineered > WWTP > Aerobic digester > Activated sludge | place...
CCGGTAGCGCAACTCGGCGTAACGGCGGAAGATGGCTTCGGCCCCTGCGCCGTAGGCCCAGGGTTCGCGCGGCGGCGCGCCGTGGCAGCGCGCATGGGAGGAAAAGAGACCAAACTGCGCCCACCGCACATAGAGTTCAGGGCTAGGCAGCCCGCTGAAGCCGCCGATGTCGTGGCTGTAGAAGGGAAAGCCGCTCAGCCCGAAGCTCAGCGCCGAGCGCACGACGCAGGCCATATCCTCAAAGCGCGCCAATCCATCGCCTGACCAGTGCAGCGGGTAGCGCTGCGAACCGGCCCATGCCGCGCGCGCCCAGATCACAGCGTTGCCCGCACCGTGAAAGGCTTCGGTCACGGCAAAGATGGCCTGATTGTAGAGCAACGCATAGAGGTTATGCATCGCTGCGCTCGGTGCACCGTCATAATGCGCGGCCGGTGCGGCGCCCTCGCCAAAATCGACCTTGATCGCGGCCACGCCCTGCTCGAACAAAGTGCGAAATTTTTCCTGCACCCAGGCCACGGCCGCGGGATTGGTGTAGTCGATAAAACCGGCGTCGCCGGCAAAGCCGGGAAAGAGATAAGGATGGCCGTTGCTGCGCCGCGCCAGATAGCCCTGGTCGCGCCCTTCCTGAAACATCTGTGTGCCCACGATCAGGTTCGGCCACTGCCAGAGGCTGACGCGAAAGCCCTCTGTGCGCAGACGCGCCAGCATCCCGGCCGGATCGGGAAACTTGCTGCGCCCAAATTCGAGGTCGCACTCCCAGTCGTGTTCGTACCAGTCGGTGTCGATGTGGATCACGTCGCACGGGATGCGATGGCCGCGCAGGTCGGCCGCAACCTGCTCGACCTGCTCCTGGCGATTGTAGCTGATGCGCCCCATCCACAGCCCAAAGCTCCACTTCGGTGGCAGCGCCGGCGCGCCGGTGATGGCGGTGTAGCGCGGCAGGATTTCGGCAAGATGGGGGCCAAAGATCCAGTACAGATCAAGGTTCGTCGCGTCGTCCACGATCAGCGACAGCGCGGTGCTCTCCAGATCGCCGACGTGTGCGGTCACCGCGTGCGACGTATTGAGAAAGAGGCCGTAGCCCCGCGTGCTCATGAAAAAGGGAATGTTCTTGTACGCGCCGGGGCTGGCATTGCCAAAGGCCTCCACATTCCACAGACGCTGGCGCGTCTCGCGTTTGTCGAGGCGACCAAAGCCCTCGCCAAAGCCATAGATGTGTTCATCGTAATGCAGGTCGCTGGAGAGAAAGGCGCGGCGCGTGGCGCCATGCGCCGCCCACCCCAGCGGGTAGGCGTAGCGGTGGTAGAAGAGCCAACGATTCTCGGCCGGATTCCACTGCACTTCGGGCCGGCGCAGGCAGGCGATGTCCAGCGCGCGCGTCGCCCAGATCAGGTTGTCGTCGCGGTCATAGATCAGAAGCTGGAGCGGCTCATGCACGATCTCCAGCCGCAGCAGCGCGGTTTCGATTGTGACGCGATCGGCGGCGCGGTGAAGCTGAAAATGGGTCGGGCCGTCAAAGTCGCCCACCACCATCGGCGTCGGCGGGGGGAATTGCTCCCCTTCCGGTGCGGTGCGGATGCGCACGATGGCGTCGGTGCAAAAATCCAGTTGAACGACCAACGGATGACCCGCGGTCGCGGGCGTCAGAATGGTCTCGCACAAGGTGCCATAGTAGTCGAAAACTTCGGGTTCGTAGTGCTGCGTCGCACAATGGACGCGCACCGCATGGCCTTCGACCTCAAGCTGCACAAATTCCGACGCAAGCTCAACCGGGATGCTTTGCTCCAAGAAAAGAGGGACGGGGGAAGAGGCGGGAACGTGGTCCATCACTGGCTCCATAGATGTGGCGGGTTGCCGGCGGCCTATCCTTTGAGCGCGCCTTCGAGCATCCCGCGCAGGAAAGTATCGCGGAAGAGAATAAAGAGAATCACGCCGGGCAGCATGATCAGCACGCACGCGGCAATCAGCAGTTCATTGTTGTTGCCGGTCAGTTGATTCTGGAAGTCGAAGAGGCCGACCATGGCCGTCTTCATCGCCGTGCTGGAAAGCATGACCAGCGCGGTCAGGAAATCGTTCCAGTTGTAGACAAAGTTGGTGATAAAGACGGCGATCAGACCTGGCGCCGAGATCGGCAGGACAACGCGCCAGAAGGCCTGAAAGGGCGTGGCGCCATCCACCTCCGCCGCCTCTTCCAGCGCCACCGGAATGCTCTTGAAGAAGCCCATCATCACCCACGTGCCAAACGGGACGCCATAGGCCGCATAGATGATGATCATGATCACATAGGTGTCGCGCAGTTGCAGGTCGCTGGCGATCTTGTAGAGCGGGATCAGATTGGTCAGACCGGGCAGCATCAGCACGCCCAGGAAGAGGGCCAGCAGCATCGTGCGCCCGCGAAACGCAAAGCGTGCAAAGGCATAGCCGGACATCGCAGCCGCCACGGTAGTCACCACCGCACCGCCCAGGCTCATCACCAGACTGTTGAAGATCTGGCGCAGGAAGCGGACCGTTCCAAACAACTGTTCGTAGTGCCCCAGATAGAGGCCGCCCGCCAGCCAGTCGCGCGACAGGCCAAAGCCCTTGGGTCGAAAGGAAGTGAAGACCGCATAGAGCACGGGAAAGATCACGATCAGCGAAATTACCGTCAGGACGACGATCAGCAGGGTGTTGGTGCGGTGGCGCTGGCTGAAGATCGACCGGCTGCGCGTACGCGATGGGGCGGAAGTAGTGGCTGTCATTGAACACTCCTGTACAGACTGCTCCAGAAACCAGAAAGGCGTCATTGGTTGCTTGGTAGGGGCGCACCCCCGTGTGCGCCCGGAAGCCGGATAGGCACGGTGGCCTGTCCCTGCTGGCAGAATACGCCCACCTGTATCAGCCGCAGCCGGTGAGAGGGGGCGGGCGCTGCCGTCACGCAACCACTTCGCTGCGCATGGTGCGGATGTAGACAAGCGCCAGGGTCACGTTAATCAGCAGCATTAGGACAGCCAGCGCGGCGCCGTAGCCAAAGTTAAAGAAGAGAATTGCCTCGCGGTACATCGAGACGCTGAGCACTTCGGTCGCCCGTCCTGGCCCGCCGTTGGTAATCGAGAGAAAGAGTCCGGTGGCGTTGATGGCCTGCAGCGTGAGCAGCAGCACGATGACCAGCGTCGTCGGGCGCACCAACGGCCACGTGATCTGCCAGAAACTCTGCCATTCGTTGGCGCCATCGATCGCGGCGGCTTCGTATACTTCACCGGGGATGGTTTGCAGACCGGCCAGAATCAACAGCATGGCAAACGCAATCGTGCGCCAGATGGTGGCGCCGATCACGACGCCCATGGCGCCCTGCGGGTGGCCTAGAAAGGTGATGTCGCCAAAGAGAGGCGAAAGCCAATCCTGCATCAATCCGTAGCCTGGCAGGAAGAGCCAGCGAAAGATCACGCCGGTAACCACCTCGGAGAGCATCCACGGCACAAAGATTATCGTCATGAAGAGGCCGGTGTAGGGCAGCCGCCGGTTTAGAACCACCGCCAGCACAAAGGCAAAGAGCATGGTGAGCACGACAAAAAGCACGCCATAGACCGCGGTGTGGCGCAGGCTCTCCCAGAAGTTGGCGCTGCCGAGGATCTGCTCGAAGTTGCGCAGCCCGACAAAAATGCGCTCGCCGCGGCGAAAGGTGTTCAGGCTCAGAAAGAGGCTGTACAGAGCAGGATAGAGGCTGACCAGACAGATCAGGAGCAGAGAAGGCAGGATCAACAGATACGGAAAGGCTGTCTTGCGGCGCACAAGCGGTTCCTCCCACTTTAGTTCATACCGTTGGCCATCTTCCAGGAAGCTTTGAAGCTTCCTGGAAGATGGCCGGATGCTTGTTCAGATTTACTGCCAGTAGCGGCCAAGCACTTCATCCGCCGCCTGTTGCAGCGCGGGCAGTGGCTCCCGATCGGGATTGAGCAGCAACTCCTGCCAGGTGGTGGCCAGAATATCCAGACTCTCGACGTAATAGGGGCTGGCCTGCATATAGGCGCCCTGCGTAGCCAGGATTTCGTCGACATTCTGGTAGAACGGGGTTCCCTCGAACTTGCCCTGCGCATAGGCCGCGTTGGTGGTCGGAATGCCATACTGCGCCTCTGACCACGTCGCCAGGAACTCCGGCTGCATAAACGCACGCAGGAAGCTCACCGCGCCGGTGGAATTCTTGGCGCCGGTCGGCACAATCCATCCCTCGCTCACCATAAAGACATGGGGATCGCCGTTGAAGGGGAGGCCGCCCGTCATGGCGACATCGCCGGCATTGACGCTGTCCATCAGGCCGCCGACGAAGATAGCGGACCAACTGCCGCCGCCAAATGCGGCCGATTTGCCGTCCGTCCACACGATCTCCGGATCGGAGAAGTCACCCGTCACCGCGATCTCCGGGAAGCAACCATTCTGGAACATGGCCTGGCCCCACTTTGCCACCGCGGCGACTTCCTCGCTGGCCCAGGCCGGCTTGCCTTCGGCGTCGAAGATGCTGCCGCCATTGGACTTGATCAGCGGCCACCAGGCGATCTCGATAGCGCCATAGCTGCGACCGGCAAAGAAGCTGTTGGTGTACAGATCATTTGTCTTGAGCGTCTCACAGACGGCTTGCATCGCCTCTGGGCTTTGCGGGAAGCCATCAGGGAATTCCGACGCTTTGTAGTAGGTCATGCCGCCCCGCACATTGCTGGCCACGCAGTAGCGCACATCATCGATGACGCAAGCTTTCTTGTCGCCATCGGACAGGTCGGCCGCCCAACTCTCATCCTTGAGCAGGTCGTCCAGCGGGGTCAACGCGCCGGCGTCGAGCAGCGCCTGGATGTGCTGGCTGCCCGATTCCACCACGTCGGGCACATCGCCGCCCGACTGCACCGCCAGGGCCAACTTGGTGGACAACTGATCCCAGGCAACCTGTTCATAGTTGACCTTGACCCCTTCGTTTGCCTCGAGATCGGCAATGAACTGCTTCAAGACGGCGCCGTTGGCATCAGCCGGATCTTCCAGGTCGTAACGACTCCACACCGTGATCTCGTTGGCGGCCGCTGCCGGTTGTGCGCCCGGCGCGGCCACGCCGGCGCAGGCCGTGAGCAGCAGCGCAAGGATCAGAATGCAGCCCACCAGGAAAGTCAAACGCAGTTTGTTCATCAGGAATGCTCCTTTGCAAAAAATGTGAGGAAAGGGACCGAACGATCTATTGCGAAACGCAAGCCAATGCGAGCATTGGTCTGCGTTGACAACCAGGCAGACGTCACGGCAGATCAGCGCTTATGGTCTGCACGGCGCGATGCTTTGCCCTTCGATAAAAGCCGGCTCGACCAGCACCTGCGTCTCGGACAGCACTTCGCCACTGAGCAGACAGATCAGCATGTGCGCAGCCTGGGCAGCGACATCCTCGGCGCGAATGTCAAGGACAGTCGGTTGCAGCGAGCCAAGCCGAGAAATCGAAGAATAGTTGAAACAGATAAGCGACAGGTCAGCCGGAATGCGCCGGCCACGCGCCAACGCTGCTTCGACCGCGCCGGCCGCGGCATTGTCGTTCCAGACGATGATGGCCGTTGTTTCGGGTCGCCGGTCGAGCAGTCGCGCCATGGCCTGTTCGCCCGATGCAAAGCTTAGCTCGCAGGGTTCGTAGACGCTCTCTAAAGATCGGTGTTGGCACGCGTCTGCAAACGAGCGTATGGCGCGCGCCGAGAAACCCATGGCCAGATTATCCTGGTGCAGAAAAGCGATCTGCCGGTGGCCGAAGTGCGTGAGTTGTTCGACGCAGCGATCGATGCCCAGTTCAATATGGCAATCCACGTAATACAAGCCACGGTTCTCTTCACAGCGACCGATCAACACAAAGGGAATGCCACACTGATCCAGGTACGTGACCCGCTCATCGTGCATCTGCACCTGCATCAAGAGGAACCCTTCGGCCAGTCCACTGGCGGCGAATTGCTCCAAATGGCCGATATTGTCGTCAAGATGGGTCATGAGGGTGAAGGCGTAACCGGCGCGGTTGATGACTTGCGCGGCGCTGGCAATAAAGCGCACCTCCAACCCAGACACTTCCGGCGCCAGCAGCGGAAAAACAAAGCCGATGGCGCGATGGCGCGTGCGCGTGGCCAGACTTTGCGCCACCGGATCGGGCCGATAGCCCAACTCTGCAATTGCCTGGTGGATGCGCCGCCGCGTCGCCTCCGAGATCGAGCGTTTGCCACTCAGCGCGTGCGAGACAGTGCTTTTGCTGACCCGAGCCTTTGCCGCAACGTCGGCAATCGTTACGCGTGCCATCGCTTTTCCTATTGAACAGACATCAAACGCGCCCGATGGGGAATCAAACCGGTTTGATTCTATTGTAATCAAAACGGTTTGATTGTCAAGTAGATAAAACCAAATTTTGGGGCCGAATGCTGCGGCTTTTGGCCGGATACCGATACGCTGATCCCTTATCTTTTTGTAGACGGGCGCGACAAATTCGGGGCTCCTCTATCGGTGCAGCAACGCAGGGAGTAACGATGCGCTGATCGTCTTGCAGACGCAAGGCAGCGCCACGCACAGTAGCATCAAAGGTGTTTTCAATCCCTCGGATGGGTTGAGCGTCTTTCAGACTGCACCTAAAATGTGACCCCTAAGAAGATTCCAAGTTTCAATCCCTCGGATGGGTTGAGCGTCTTTCAGACCCCATGCGGTACGATGAGATAATTTTCCTCTCGCTTGTTTCAATCCCTCGGATGGGTTGAGCGTCTTTCAGACCAGCTTCTCTATTTTCTGCCGGTGCAGAGATATGGTTTCAATCCCTCGGATGGGTTGAGCGTCTTTCAGACAATCAGCGATAAAACTTTTGGCGTGCATCTCATCGTTTCAATCCCTCGGATGGGTTGAGCGTCTTTCAGACTTTCGGCCTTCCGGCTCGCTCTGTCCTGGATGGGAGTTTCAATCCCTCGGATGGGTTGAGCGTCTTTCAGACTATAATGCAAAGATTCGCCCGTGCACTCCGACATTGTTTCAATCCCTCGGATGGGTTGAGCGTCTTTCAGACATGATGAGGGGGTCATCATGGTCGTCGAGGGTGTGTTTCAATCCCTCGGATGGGTTGAGCGTCTTTCAGACTTGGTTGAGGCGTACGCGCCTTACGAAATGCCGCCGTTTCAATCCCTCGGATGGGTTGAGCGTCTTTCAGACTCGACTTGACAATATAACGAAGAACGACAAAACCGTTTCAATCCCTCGGATGGGTTGAGCGTCTTTCAGACCTTGACCCTTGCCCGGTCAGCGGTTGCCAGTCAAGTTTCAATCCCTCGGATGGGTTGAGCGTCTTTCAGACCGGCGAACGCGCCGCCCACGGTACCCGCCCTTTGATGTTTCAATCCCTCGGATGGGTTGAGCGTCTTTCAGACCGTGCGCACGTTGGGGCAGCAGTTGGGAATCGAGGTTTCAATCCCTCGGATGGGTTGAGCGTCTTTCAGACGGGTCTGCCCCGTTCGGCGCGTTGCCGTCGAGGACAGGTTTCAATCCCTCGGATGGGTTGAGCGTCTTTCAGACGCAATTTCCGAGTTAGGCAGCAAGGCGACAATCAGTTTCAATCCCTCGGATGGGTTGAGCGTCTTTCAGACCCTGGCCGACGAGGCGCACGGGGAAGTTGGCTTTGACGTTTCAATCCCTCGGATGGGTTGAGCGTCTTTCAGACCTCCTGCGCCATCTTGTTTGCATCGCCCCAGTAGGGTTTCAATCCCTCGGATGGGTTGAGCGTCTTTCAGACAAGTTTGTTGCAGTGTCGTACTTGGTGGTCATGATTGTTTCAATCCCTCGGATGGGTTGAGCGTCTTTCAGACCTGGCGACGGTGGCGAGCGACCCGGACCCGAAGGCGGTTTCAATCCCTCGGATGGGTTGAGCGTCTTTCAGACGAGGCCGATCCCAGCTTGGCAAGTTCAACCGCCGGTTTCAATCCCTCGGATGGGTTGAGCGTCTTTCAGACACCGTGATGCAATCAGAATCCGCACAGGCTTTGCAGGTTTCAATCCCTCGGATGGGTTGAGCGTCTTTCAGACCGTCAGTGCGGCCTGTGGGGTTGAGGCATCCACGCTGTTTCAATCCCTCGGATGGGTTGAGCGTCTTTCAGACTAGATTAGCCGAATTTACCGGCTATCTAAAGGACATGTTTCAATCCCTCGGATGGGTTGAGCGTCTTTCAGACTTATGTTCTAAGTGTCACCACAGGGTTCACTTAAGTTTCAATCCCTCGGATGGGTTGAGCGTCTTTCAGACTCAAATTCCACCGCGCCCGGATCGCCTGCCAAAGTTTCAATCCCTCGGATGGGTTGAGCGTCTTTCAGACCTTTTCCAGCCAGGCAAGCGCACGCGATCCGGTGGTTTCAATCCCTCGGATGGGTTGAGCGTCTTTCAGACCCAGACCGGGCAGCGGAGCATGGGCGGCAGCTTGCCCGTTTCAATCCCTCGGATGGGTTGAGCGTCTTTCAGACGGCAAGACGCCCTTATCTTGGTGGGACAGATGGCGGTTTCAATCCCTCGGATGGGTTGAGCGTCTTTCAGACCGCCTTGCACCTGGTCAAGCAGCGTGCGCTGTTGGTTTCAATCCCTCGGATGGGTTGAGCGTCTTTCAGACTCCGCGACTTGCGGCATATCGGTGTAGGAAATCAGTTTCAATCCCTCGGATGGGTTGAGCGTCTTTCAGACTTGACGCGCTGACCATCCGGCAAGCGCTGACCACGGTTTCAATCCCTCGGATGGGTTGAGCGTCTTTCAGACTTGAGCGCTAACTTTGCACAGTCACTATGCATCCCGGTTTCAATCCCTCGGATGGGTTGAGCGTCTTTCAGACGAAACTGCTCTTCCATGCTGCGAGCATCGAAGGTGTTTCAATCCCTCGGATGGGTTGAGCGTCTTTCAGACCGTGCGCTGCGTCCCCCCATCACTTCAAGCTGATAGTTTCAATCCCTCGGATGGGTTGAGCGTCTTTCAGACTAAAACTGCCCGAAGGAAAAGGAGAACAAGATGGGTTTCAATCCCTCGGATGGGTTGAGCGTCTTTCAGACTGTCATCGGCGCGTTGGAGAAGCGCACCGAAGCGCAGGAGTTTCAATCCCTCGGATGGGTTGAGCGTCTTTCAGACGAAAATCCGTCTATGGTGACAAAAAACGAAGCCATGTTTCAATCCCTCGGATGGGTTGAGCGTCTTTCAGACAATGTTTGGCCTCATCAGCGAGCGCTTCACGCTCAGTTTCAATCCCTCGGATGGGTTGAGCGTCTTTCAGACGCGTATGTTCAAGGAGTGCTAGAAAATGATCGGAGTTTCAATCCCTCGGATGGGTTGAGCGTCTTTCAGACCTTGTGCATGGCGACACCTATGTCGATATCACGGCGTTTCAATCCCTCGGATGGGTTGAGCGTCTTTCAGACTGTCCGCACTGTGCGGATGGGGAAACAAAGAGGCGAGTTTCAATCCCTCGGATGGGTTGAGCGTCTTTCAGACCGGATGGTCATATCGGCGTTGATGCGCGCGATCTCGTTTCAATCCCTCGGATGGGTTGAGCGTCTTTCAGACGTGACCAGGCTAAACGCAGGAAGTCAAAGGGACGGTGTTTCAATCCCTCGGATGGGTTGAGCGTCTTTCAGACTGCGATGGAGTGCCCGCATGAAGACGCGCACAAATGTTTCAATCCCTCGGATGGGTTGAGCGTCTTTCAGACAAAGTGCCGTATCGCTGGCCGTTCCCTCACAAAAGTTTCAATCCCTCGGATGGGTTGAGCGTCTTTCAGACCAATTGGCACGAGGGTAGCCCGGTCTTGCAAGGGGTTTCAATCCCTCGGATGGGTTGAGCGTCTTTCAGACGACTCAAGCGCCCACCCGTACCCGCTAATCTGTAGTTTCAATCCCTCGGATGGGTTGAGCGTCTTTCAGACAACACGGCTGCTCGCTTGGGCTGGGTTACATCGTGTTTCAATCCCTCGGATGGGTTGAGCGTCTTTCAGACCTCCGTTGCGGGCAGTACCGCCCCGCCGTCGTCAGGTTTCAATCCCTCGGATGGGTTGAGCGTCTTTCAGACAAGAATGTACCCGAAAATGTCCCGGTAAAAATGGGTTTCAATCCCTCGGATGGGTTGAGCGTCTTTCAGACCGGATGAACTGAGATATGTTACCTGCTCGACGTGATGTTTCAATCCCTCGGATGGGTTGAGCGTCTTTCAGACTCCACTTTGGCAGCGTTCGGCGTGAATGCTGGCAGTTTCAATCCCTCGGATGGGTTGAGCGTCTTTCAGACTTGATGTCGTCGTATTCGGGCCTGTGCTGTGCGTGTTTCAATCCCTCGGATGGGTTGAGCGTCTTTCAGACTACGGTGGGGAAGCGCCAGACTTCTACCAGTATCCAGTTTCAATCCCTCGGATGGGTTGAGCGTCTTTCAGACCCGCTGTCAGCCGTCACGCAAGCAACAGGCTGCGGTTTCAATCCCTCGGATGGGTTGAGCGTCTTTCAGACCGTCGTCTTTCGTCGCAGTTCCGTTCATTTCCGTTGTTTCAATCCCTCGGATGGGTTGAGCGTCTTTCAGACAACTAAGCGAACTGCGGTCATCGCCTACACCAACGGGTTTCAATCCCTCGGATGGGTTGAGCGTCTTTCAGACATTCTAATGGCCGCTGTGAAAGATTACAAACCTGAGTTTCAATCCCTCGGATGGGTTGAGCGTCTTTCAGACCCATCATCCATAAACCAAACCGCTAATTCTTTCCGTTTCAATCCCTCGGATGGGTTGAGCGTCTTTCAGACTACTGGGTCGGCGAGATGGGCGCAGAATTGTTCGGTTTCAATCCCTCGGATGGGTTGAGCGTCTTTCAGACCCTGCCACTCGCGATGAGAGCGTTCGCATACCGGCGTTTCAATCCCTCGGATGGGTTGAGCGTCTTTCAGACGGTAAGACCAGCCACCACGCCGACCGCAGCCGCGCCGTTTCAATCCCTCGGATGGGTTGAGCGTCTTTCAGACAGCAGATGACGGCGGACGGTGAAGAAGCCATTGTGTTTCAATCCCTCGGATGGGTTGAGCGTCTTTCAGACCCAGCAACTTACTGGCGCCCTGGTAGGCGTCCCAGTTTCAATCCCTCGGATGGGTTGAGCGTCTTTCAGACTCTGCGTCAACTGCCCGACCGCAAAAAAGCCGGCGTTTCAATCCCTCGGATGGGTTGAGCGTCTTTCAGACAAATGTGTAGGTGCGGTTGCCGCCCTGCCTAGCGGTTTCAATCCCTCGGATGGGTTGAGCGTCTTTCAGACCGGCGGATGAGTTGTTGGCCGGGCATTCAGTCGCAGTTTCAATCCCTCGGATGGGTTGAGCGTCTTTCAGACGTTAATCCGCTGCCCGCGCCGCATCAACTGCACAAGTTTCAATCCCTCGGATGGGTTGAGCGTCTTTCAGACGCCATATTCGCCAGCACCCCCGCCGTCACGATCGAGTTTCAATCCCTCGGATGGGTTGAGCGTCTTTCAGACGCGCCCGACGATGATGGCGCCGGCGTGGAGATTGTCGTTTCAATCCCTCGGATGGGTTGAGCGTCTTTCAGACTCGTAAATGGCCGCCATCTGCCCGCGCGTCAGGCTGTTTCAATCCCTCGGATGGGTTGAGCGTCTTTCAGACAGCATCAAGCCGAAGCGCGACGCCAGCAGGCTGCCGTTTCAATCCCTCGGATGGGTTGAGCGTCTTTCAGACCAATTTCAGCAGCAGCCGGAGGGTCTTTTACTGATGTTTCAATCCCTCGGATGGGTTGAGCGTCTTTCAGACCGAGTTTTGGCGACAAACTAGGAAATTAGGAGGAGTTTCAATCCCTCGGATGGGTTGAGCGTCTTTCAGACCGGCGAATCCACCCTGACGCCAACCAAGCTGAAGGTTTCAATCCCTCGGATGGGTTGAGCGTCTTTCAGACACGGTTGCCATCTGGTACCATTATAGCGAATTGTGTTTCAATCCCTCGGATGGGTTGAGCGTCTTTCAGACGACAGCGCCGAGGGGAGAGGGCTGGCCTACGCCGATGTTTCAATCCCTCGGATGGGTTGAGCGTCTTTCAGACTTGTTGAGCGCATTCTGTAGCCCGATGATCTGTTGTTTCAATCCCTCGGATGGGTTGAGCGTCTTTCAGACCCCTTTAGGTGGCCTCGCCACGCAGAAGCGCTACACGTTTCAATCCCTCGGATGGGTTGAGCGTCTTTCAGACGACCTGACGCCAAATGACTTATTGAACATCGCAAAGTTTCAATCCCTCGGATGGGTTGAGCGTCTTTCAGACCTACTGAGACCGTAACCATTGTATTTAAGGCCAAAGTTTCAATCCCTCGGATGGGTTGAGCGTCTTTCAGACTTGCGAGTGGCAGTGACGCGGGAACATCGTTCAAGTTTCAATCCCTCGGATGGGTTGAGCGTCTTTCAGACGCGCCAACAGGGTGGCGGAACTGGCAACAATTTCTGTTTCAATCCCTCGGATGGGTTGAGCGTCTTTCAGACCCCGATTGCCGTCACCGTGACCGGGCTAGTATTGGTGTTTCAATCCCTCGGATGGGTTGAGCGTCTTTCAGACCTGGCGCAACCGAAAATGTCAACGACAAGGACATGGTTTCAATCCCTCGGATGGGTTGAGCGTCTTTCAGACGTCTGGCAATCGAATTAAAGCGTAGCGATAGACGCGTTTCAATCCCTCGGATGGGTTGAGCGTCTTTCAGACTCGAGATGCTGAAGCTTTTGTATCGGCGCCAAACTAGTTTCAATCCCTCGGATGGGTTGAGCGTCTTTCAGACGGTGCCGCTCTGTTCCGGATTGTCGGCGCCGAGCACGTTTCAATCCCTCGGATGGGTTGAGCGTCTTTCAGACGACGATTCGCCAGCCTGGACAAATCCACCGTGTCAACTGTGTTTCAATCCCTCGGATGGGTTGAGCGTCTTTCAGACACGCACGCCGCAGGGCAGCGCTGTGGATTCGTTCCAGTTTCAATCCCTCGGATGGGTTGAGCGTCTTTCAGACTTGCCGAGCCAACGCCATCCGCAACGACTTTGGTAAGTTTCAATCCCTCGGATGGGTTGAGCGTCTTTCAGACAAGCGGTGCGGGTGCGGCCGCCCAGAGGTGTGACATGTTTCAATCCCTCGGATGGGTTGAGCGTCTTTCAGACAAGTAAAGTCAGGAAAGCCAGACATGGCCGCTACTGAGTTTCAATCCCTCGGATGGGTTGAGCGTCTTTCAGACTCAATGCGGCAGACATGCAGACGGCCGTTGACCAGGTTTCAATCCCTCGGATGGGTTGAGCGTCTTTCAGACTCGACCAAGCGCCGACAGCGGCGCAAGGGGCGGTGTTTCAATCCCTCGGATGGGTTGAGCGTCTTTCAGACTGTGAGGGTCTTGGGGCAACAGATCGGAATCGATGTTTCAATCCCTCGGATGGGTTGAGCGTCTTTCAGACCTACACGTCGAAGGCACTGGGGGCGTTGCTGGGCGGTTTCAATCCCTCGGATGGGTTGAGCGTCTTTCAGACCGAACGTTCCCGCTTCATCCTGGTAGAACGCATCGTTTCAATCCCTCGGATGGGTTGAGCGTCTTTCAGACTGACAACCCGCTACCCCATCCTTTGCATAGCGTCTGTTTCAATCCCTCGGATGGGTTGAGCGTCTTTCAGACTCCACCGATCACCTACACCAACATCTGCGCTGTCGTTTCAATCCCTCGGATGGGTTGAGCGTCTTTCAGACTGGCGTCAGTCGCTGCCAGGCATCGCCATAGGCACGGTTTCAATCCCTCGGATGGGTTGAGCGTCTTTCAGACTTCCCGGCACGCGCAGTACGCGCGCCAGATCGTTGTTTCAATCCCTCGGATGGGTTGAGCGTCTTTCAGACTCAGACAACCAGGTCATTTCGGCGGGCGCCTTGGGTTTCAATCCCTCGGATGGGTTGAGCGTCTTTCAGACCCGGTGCATTTGTTCTGGAGGGTCAGGTAAAAATCGTTTCAATCCCTCGGATGGGTTGAGCGTCTTTCAGACGTGCAGAGTACGCCGTGCATGTCGAGTATGGCACAGTTTCAATCCCTCGGATGGGTTGAGCGTCTTTCAGACACACACACGGCAGCAGCAATCAGTGTTCCCGGTCTGTTTCAATCCCTCGGATGGGTTGAGCGTCTTTCAGACGGGGCGCAAATATCCTGTCAAGGGGTAGATGCGTATCGTTTCAATCCCTCGGATGGGTTGAGCGTCTTTCAGACCTCAACACTCTGCTCTTGCGTCATGCGTGGCATCATAGTTTCAATCCCTCGGATGGGTTGAGCGTCTTTCAGACCTTGAATCCTGGACTTAGTGGCCGTTCCGCTTTGGTTTCAATCCCTCGGATGGGTTGAGCGTCTTTCAGACTGCGCCAGCGCACCCGCGTGGCTGGCTGTCTGAATAGTTTCAATCCCTCGGATGGGTTGAGCGTCTTTCAGACGTACCGGCGCACCACGTCAATGTCATCCGGCTCGCAGTTTCAATCCCTCGGATGGGTTGAGCGTCTTTCAGACTTGGCCGATTCCAGCGAATCGAGCCGGACGTACAGGTTTCA
>Ga0154020_10005773_pt1 | contig 14558 bp, 23 predicted proteins | sample Klosneuvirus_201_FD_109709 | JGI IMG/M metagenome (GOLD analysis project Ga0154020, IMG submission 109709) | Active sludge microbial communities from wastewater, Klosterneuburg, Austria - Klosneuvirus_20160825_MG | ecosystem: Engineered > WWTP > Aerobic digester > Activated sludge | place...
CGGACGCAACTCCTGGGGCACCGACTGGTGCGACGGCGGCTACTGCTGGCTCGACGCGAGCTACGTCGCCGACTCCGACGCCGTCGAGGACCTCGACGTCACGACCGAGGCGCCCATCTTCCTCGACGAAGCGGCGTAGGGCCATGCGGGGGCGCACGGCAGGGCAGAAGGTCGTGGTGATGAACCCCGAGACCCGCTCGGCCCACGGGCGGAGGACGTTCCCTCAAAAACCGGTCGACGACTTCTCGATCGCCCTCTGGGCCTTCGCCGAGCGCGCGCTCGAGACCAACGGCATGCAGCTCGCGGAGATCACCTACGCGCGAGGCCGCCCCCTCACCGACGGTCGCGGCAACCAGGTGGTGGGCGTCGTGAGCTTCTTCGCGAGCGACCGGCGCCTCGCGCTCTGGGAGATGGCGCGCACCAACCCGAGCGAGCTGCTGGCGGACTTGCCCTTGATGGTCGAGGGCAAGGCGCTCCCGCTCTGGGAACGGCCGCTGAAGAGCTACAGCGTGCTCGCCAACGGGGACCTCGCGCGCCTCGTCAACGCGGACACCCTGTACTTCATCAACGGCCCCCACCACATCGACGGCAACATCCTGACCTGGAAGTTCTTGAAGGAGGCGCTCGCGCCGCCGAAGGCGCCTCGGCGCCGACTCGCGCGGCGCGCCCTGGTCGAGGCCCGGCAGCATCTCCGAAGGAGGGCGGGCACATGAGCACCCGGCGCGTGGCCGATCTGCAGGACGCCCTCGAACATGCGGGCGAGCAGGGAGACGTGCTCGAGCAGCTGCGGCTCGAGGACTTCACGGTCTCTCCGGCGCGAGCGCTGCGCCTCCAGGACGCCTACCGCTTCGACGACGTCGGCGCCTGGGCCGAGTGGCAGAAGGGGGAGCTCGCGGCGGAGAGTCCGACCGATCGGCGGCACGCCGTGACGTCGTTTCGAGGGAAGGACTGGGCCGCGCGCGCGCTCGCCTGGACGCCCAAGACCATGCCACCGATCGTGATCGTCGAGCGCGTCGACGGCACGACCGTGATCGGCGACGGGCGCGGGCGCGTGAGCTACGCGATCGGGATGGGCTGGCCCGCGATCCCTGCGGTGTTCCTGAAGGAGCGCAAGCGTCGCACGCCGCAGGGGCGCGCGGCGGGGCAGAAGCTCGTCGTGATGAACGGGGTGACGCGCCACATCAAGGGCTTGCCGGAGCCGACGCGCCCCATCGACGACTTCTCGGTCGCGCTCTGGGCCTTCGCCGAGCTCGTGCTCGAGAAGAACAAGGGGCTCGAGGTCGCGCAGATCAACTACTGGGGCGGTCGAGCGCTCCACAACCTCTACGAGGCACGCGACCAGGCCCTACCGAAGCACACCGTCGCGCAGTTCTGGTTCTTCCACAACGCCGCTCTCTACGTGCGAGCCAGGAAACAGAACAGCTGGGCGGCTCACGTGCTCGACCTCGACGTGCATGCGGATGGCTCGCTCTGGCGCAGGATGCGGTCGGGAAAGAGCTACTGGGAGTCGAAGAGGGTCGGCAACCTCCTCACCTGGAAGTTCTCCAAGGCGGCGCTCACGGCGCCCAGGGTCGTGGAGGCGTAGGGTCGCTCGCTCGCGCCCCAGGGCTCGTGATACCCTCCGGATCACCATGCTGCAGCATCACTCCGGCTACGCCGGATCCCCTTTTCACCAGGCGAGCGTCGGCGACGCCAACAAGGACGAGCTCGAGGCCAAGGTCAACGCTCTCGCCGACGCCAAGTTCGGCGGGCACACGACCGCCAAGATCAAGCAGCTCTTCCTGAGCTACGATGGCAACGGCGACGGCTGCGCGAACCGCGACGAGGTCAAGGCGATGCTCGCCGACGCCGATGTCGGCAACTTCATCACGCGCGGCTACTGGGTCGACGGCATCTTCGACCAGCTCGACGCCAACAAGAACGACTGCATCACCTGGGACGAGTACCGCGTCGGCTCGGGCATCAAGGACGACGGCACGAGCGGTCCGCCCGTCGTCACGAGCGACAAGGACGCGAGCGACATTGCCGGCGGCATCGCCAAGAGCGACCCGACCGCCTGGCCGTCGATCCCGAACAAGACCACCCTCGGCGACACGCCCGGCACCGTGAAACCCGCCGCGCTCTCGACCTACGGCACCCCGGCGCTCGCTGGCCTGCTCGGCGCGCTGTGGCTCGGCCCGGCTTACGGGATCGCGCTCGGACTCGGCTGGTTCGCGGCGGGACGCCTCAAGAAGGCCTGAACGTGGCGGAGCCCGGAACCTCGTTCTCCTGCCGCACCTGTGCGCGCCAGCACAAGCTCGTGCAGCGGCGGCCCAAGGAGATGTCGCGCGAGTTCGCGACCGAGGTCGCCCGCCTCCTCGGCGTCCCGCTCCACCGCGTGCCCACGGCACGCCTCGAGCGGCTCTACCTCGCCGGCCTCCCCGCCGCCGGCGTTGCCCATGTGATCGCCACCACCCCCGAGGTGCGCTGATGCTCGACCACCACGCCATCGCTGCCCTCGAGCCTCTGCGCCGTGCGAGCGTGGGCGACTTCCCGGAAGGGGCGGCCTCGTCCCGTTCGAGCGACATGATGGGCGTCCTCGTCGTCGGCTGGCTCGCGGTCGCCGGATACCTGTTCATCCAGCGCAAGCGCTCCGAGCGCAGAGGAAGCTGATCATGCTCGACCACCACGCCATCCAGTCCCTCGAGCGCCGTGCCTCTGCTGGCGCCGTTCCAGGCACGCCCGCGCCGTGGTGGAAGAACTTCTGGGTGATCGGCGGCGCCGCGATCGGTGCCTTCTGGGGCTTCGAAGGCGGGGACCCGAAGACCTACGGCGAGGTGTCCACCTACGCGATCGGCACGCGGCTCGGCGCCGCGGTGCTCGGCACCGGGCTCGGCGTGCTCGGCGGACTCGGAGCCAAGAAGCTCCTCAGCACCGAGGCCTGAAACTCATGAAGATCAAGATCAAGCAGATCGAGCCCTTCACCGCGACGCCGCTCGCGGCCACGACCTTCGCGGCGACACCGGGGACGCCGGACTACGACGTCGCCAGCGCCGACTACCTCGTGGTCATCGACGCGAGCGCAGTCAACGCCGGCGCTCGCCTCCCCGCCGCCGCCACCGTCACCGGCCGCACGTTCCTCCTCGTCAAGGGGGACAACAGCGGCACCATCTTGACGATCTCCTGCATCGTCAACGGGCAGACCATCAACGGCTCTGCCACGTACGTCGTCGCCGGCCAGGGCGGCTCGGCGACGGTCACGAGCGACGGCAGCAACTACTGGCGCACCTGAGGAGAGCAGATGTTGAACCACGAGATGATCCGGCACCACGAACACCAGGCGTCCCTCGGCGCGGTCGGCCCCACCACCGCGGGCGCGCTCCTCCTCGCGCCGATGGGCGCCGGCGTCCTCCTCGGCGGCTTCTACGGCATGCGCGCGTTCGGGAAGAGCTCTGTGGTCGCCGGGTTCGCCGGCGGCCTCCTCGGCGCCTACGCGGGCCTCATCGCCGGCATCATGGTCGGTGGCCTCCTCCTCGGCGCGTTCGGCTCGCTCGACGACGCGCCCGCGCTCTCCTGAGGCCCGACGTGGCTCGCCCCGCGACCCGCAAGAAGACCCCGTCGTGTGCGGACGTGCCGCGCACGACCATCGAGCTTTTTGCGGGCGCCGGTGGCGCCGCGCTCGGCCTGCAGCGCGCGGGATTTCGGCACCTGGTCGCCATCGAGCGCGACCCCATGGCCGTCGCGACGCTGCGCGCCGCGGGCTTCCCCGCGGTCGAGATCCTCGTCGAACACTTCCGCTACCGGGGCGACCGGCCGATGCTGCTCTGGGCCTCGCCGCCGTGCGTGCCCTGGTCGTCGGCCGGGCGCCGCGCTGGCGCGTGCGACCCGCGCGCGCTCTGGCCCGCGACCCTTTCTCAGATCCTCCAGATCCGCCCCGTCTGGGTCGTCGTCGAGAACGTGCTCAGCGCGCCCTTCGACGAGTGGAAGCGGCAGCTCGAGCAGCTGTATCCCTTCGTCGCGGTGTGGACGCTGAACGCGCGCGACTTCCGCGTGCCGCAGGACCGCGCGCGGAAATTTCTGATCGCAGGCCCCGAGCCGGTGCAGCCGCCGAAGCCCACCGGGCAGATCAGCGCGGCCGAAGCCGTGCCCGAGCTGCGTGGAAAGTGGCTCCGCACCGAGATGATCACGGCCCGCGCGCGCGCCGCGAACGCCGGTCCCGCGCCAACCATCGTCACCAAGTCGATCCTCTACGTCTACCCGACCGACGTCGGCGTCCGGAAGGTGCAGAAGCTCGGGCCTGGCGGCAAGATCGCCGACACCGAGATGGTCGCGCGCCTCCAGGGGTTCCCCGAAAACTACCCGTTCCAGGGATCGAAGGGCGACCGGTGGAAGCAGATCGGCAACGCGGTGCCCCCGCCCGTCGCCGAGGCGGTGACGCGTGCCATCCTCGCCGAGGCGATCGGTCGTACGATCCTGCGCTGCTCCACCCTGCGCGCGGCGGCGAAGACAGGTCGGCGGCGGGCGCGATGAAGCCCCCGCGCTCCTACACCCGAGTCCAGTGCCTCTGCGGGCGCATCGTCGGCTGCAACGTGCTGCGGCAGCACCGCGCGCACTGCCGCGCACAGCTCCAGCTCGGCGAGCGGCCCGAGGACGAGGAGAAGCTCCTCTCGCAGAGCCGCGCGCGAGGTCGGCGATGAACGAGTGGGACGCGTGGGTGAAGCGAACCCCTAGGCCAGCAGAGCGCCTCGCTCTGCGCGTCTCTCTCGGCGCGAGCTACGATCTGCCCGAGCAGTTCAGCGGCTTTTCGGGAGCTGATCTCGATCGGATCGGCAAGGCGGTCCAAGCCGACGTCGTGCAGCAGGGCGCCGGGCAAGTGGTCTGGGCGCGGCCGCGGCGCCCGGAGACGGCCCTCGGCGCGCGTCGGGGGATGTTCAAGATCTGGCTCCGCCCCCCGATGACGATGATCTTCGATCTCACGCGGGACCCGTCGTACAAGCCGTCGACCTTCGGCTCGCGCTTCATGTGGGCGATCAGCCCGGAGTGGCTGAACACCTACGGCGTGCTCTACCAGGGTGACAACCCCGTCGAGGCCTACGAGGTGCCGATCGCGCTCGGCGACATCCCCGAGGGGAGGTTTGCGGCACTCCGCGTCGCGATCGACCACTACCTCGAGACGGGGAGGCCGCTACGATGAGCCCCATGAACGCCCTCACCCTCGACGACAAGCTCGCGTACACGGTCGGCGCCCTCTGCGGCGTGCAGCTCGGCCACGAGCGCCCCTACCGCCACGTCTTCGGGCTGCTCGCGCGCGCCCCGCGCGGGACGCGCCTCCCGATGCTGCGGGGCGTGCTCGACGGGTTCGCGGCGCGCCTGCGGCGCCCCAGGGTGGTCTCTTAGGATGAGGCTCACCGAGCACGCCCTCGCGTGCGCGAAGGCCGGCGCGCGCCTGCTCCGCTGCCTCGTCGCGCCACCGCGCGCGCCCGCGCCACCTCCAGCCGAGCACGAGTGGCGCCCGACGCCGGGGCTCACCCTCGAGACCTGGGAGTACTTCCACCGCGGCGAGCGCCTCGCGTTCATCCACCGGCTCTCCGAGCTCGAGCTCGCCGACCTCAACAAGGACCACGAGCGCATGGGCCTGCACGGGGCGGACGGTTTCCGCCCCTGGCGCGAGGGGTTCCTCATCGAGTGGGAACTGGAGCAACCCTCGATCAGCTACTGCAACACCTTCGAGAGAGCGCGCACCCTGTGCCGCATCCACGCGCAGGTCTTTTCGCTCTAGCGGATCAAGCCCCAGGGAGCCGGCAGTCGGACGACAGCCCCGCGATCTTGCACCGACGCGTGACGAGCGGCAGCGTCCACGACCCCGGGCACTGCCCGTTGGTCGCGTAGGCGGTGAGCGCCGCGGCGAGCCCGCCGCACTTGTCCCAGAGCTGGTTCATCAGCGTCATGCCGACGAGCACGCCGAGCTTGTAGTCCGCGCGCACCTTCGCGCAGGTCGCACCGGGGACGAACTTCTCCGGCGTGTGGACCTGCATCGGGCCGCACGCGGCGCCCTGGTCGTTGCTGCCCTTGGGGTTGCCGACGAAGCCGGACTCCGCGGCCTGGAACACGAACGCGACGCGTGCGAGGGGCTCGCGGCGCTCGAGGGGGAAGCCCTGGGCCACGTCCACGGTGATCGCGGCCGCGCTCTTGGCGCGGAGCTCGAGCGCCGTCGGCACCTTCGGCGCTCCGAGCATGAGCGAGACCGCGGGGATGAGGAGGAGGAGCTTGTCGAACATCCGGCCCTTCTACCCCAGCCCGCGGCCTTCAGTCCAGCCGATCCACACGAATCGTGTTACCGCTCCGCGCGTCGCGCGGACCCCCTTCTTGCCTTGGACCTACCGGGCCCTCAAGTGCGAGAACCAGTAGCGCTGGATCTTGTCCAGGTTGAAGAGCACGAGCCATCGCTCGGTGGGATCGTTCGAGCCAGTCCAAGTCGGGCGCACGAGGTCGGCGTCGATGCCGTGGGAGACGTAGAAGCGCGCGACCTCAGGACCGATCGGGCCGGTGAGCACCTTGTAGTGGTGGAGCAGGTTGACGAGCGTGCTCGCTGTGATCTGCCGGTGACCCCTCGCGACCAGCGCGCGCTCCTCGGCCCGCGCCAGGTCGGCGAGGATCTCCTTCTTGTGCCGGAGCCGCGGCGCCGCCGCGACGAACGCCATGAGATCACGGGCGTCGATCCTCGCGTCCTCGAGGAGCCGCAGGTCGGGGTCGATCTCGAACCGAAGCGTCTGGCCTCCGCCCTTCGCGTACCGGCGCGCGGTCTCTTCGCTCGACGTCAGGTAGAGCCCCGGACCGTGCTCCATGTTCTTCATCGACGCCGGACGCAGTTCGGGAGATCCCGACCAGCGCTGCGCGCCGTGCCAGAAGATGAGCGGGGCTGCTCCGCGCGGTGCGCGGACCCCCTGTTCTCCGCTGGTCATCGCGCGCCTCGAAGGATCACCTGGGCCGCCTCCCAGGGCGTCTGCGGGAGGTCACGCAGCGAGCGCGTCTCGCGCGCCGCGCGCGGCGCTGGCGAGGGACGCCTGCGTCCACACGGCCGCGCCGCCATGCTCGGCACGCGCGCGTCGATGAGCCCCGCGTCGAGCAGGCCCTCGCGCCAGAGGAGCGCGTACTCGAGGCAGCTCGAGCACGACGCGTGACCCTGCGGTCTGCTCCGAGCGCCGCTCGGATCCCCTGATCTGCCAGAGGGCCCAGGACGATTGTGCCCCGGGATCGAGGGCCGCCCCGTCTCGAAACTGTAGCGCCGCGCCTTCGCCGACCAGGCCATCGAGTCGCTCGACACGAGCGCGCGCCCGTAGAGCTGCAGGCCGCCCGTCTTGACCCCGAAGCCGTGCAGCCGGATCCGCTCGCGGGCGATCCGCGTGACGATGGCGCCGATCTCGCTCGTCGCCTGGCGTCGGCAGACCGACCCGATGCCCACGATCGGCTCGCACGTGAGGTCGACCCCGCGGCTCGCGTAGAGATCGCGGCATCGCAGGTAGTCGTCGAGCGTCCAGCCCTGCAGCACCGGGCACCAGGGCACGTCGGGCGCGATCGTGCGCAGCTCGATGAGGCTCTGCACCGTGCGGCGCTGGTGCTCGCGCAGGGTGAGGCCCGTCTTCTCCAGCATCGGCGGCTCGCACATCCAGTCCTGCGGCGCCGCCCACTGCATCTTGCCGACCTCTGCGCGGATGCGCCGCACGTTGGCCGCGTACTGCCTCGGCGTCGTCAGGAACTGCCCGTAGTCCTTGATCTGGGTGAAGGCGCCGCTGTCGAGCGCCCAGGGGCCGAGCGCGCGCGGCAGGCTCGTGCGCGGCCCGAGCGTCTGGTGGCTCACGAAGAGCGGCACTCGCGTCTCGCCGAGCCAGTGTGGCCGGCTCGCGCCGAGGTAGAAGAACATCTTCGCGCGCTCAATCCTCCCAGAAGGCGTCGACCAGGACGCGGATCTGGGCGAGCTTCTTCCGGAGCGGGGGCGGGAGCGCGAGGGCCGCGCGCGGGTCGGGCTGCTTCTCCTTGGGCCCGACGGGCGTGCCCGTCGCGAGCGCCTCGGTGCGCGCGATCGCCTCGGAGAACGTGCGGCTCGTGCGGTTGATCTGCTCCGCGATCTGCGCGACAGAGCCGGCTTTGAGCGCTGCTCCGAGCGGCGCTCGGACCCTCCGTTCCTCGAGCTCCCGCTCGGAGCCCACACCTGCGAGGCGACCCCTCATGGGAGGACTATAGCTCGTGCCCTTGTCGCTGGGGCTCGCCCTGGCGTACCCTGGGAGGAACTCCATGGCGAACGACCCCCGCGACACCCTCGTCACCGGCAACGCACCCCGATCCGAGGGGCTCTATGGCGGAGGCGGGAGCGGCATGGGAGGCACCCTCAAGCTCGTCGGCGCCGGCCTCCTGGTCGGCTTCGGGCTCAAGTGGGCCATGGACTATTTTGGGGGCAAGAGCGCTGCGCCCGCCGGCACGCCGAGCAAGCCCACCCACGACAACGCGGCCGGCAAGTACCTGGCCATCGCCGGGACGACCGTGGTGCTGGGCGATGCCACGTCGGTCCACAAGGGCGCCGCGCGCTACTTCAACGCCGACATCGCGGTCAACGCCCTCCGCAACCTGCTCTCCCGCTACGCCTTCACCGAGAGCACGCAGAAGCCCCTCGTCGGCGACCACTTCGCGCGCATCACGCACGTTCTCGATCCGAGCGCGGCACCCTCCGAAGGTAGCCCTGTCGAGGGGGCGCCCCCTCCGCCCGTCGGCAAGCGCGCCTTCGACTGGGTCTCGAACGCCTCGCAGATGGGCTTCTACGTCGTCATGCCGGCCGTCTCGGGCTCGGGGCCCTGGAGCGCCGCCGAGGGCAACAACGTGATGGTCGCGGTCAAGCCCGAGGACATGTCGCACGACGACATCCTCGACGAGTGGGCCGTCATCGCCGAGCCACACATGCTCCTGCCCGCCGACACCTCGACCGAGGCGCTCGACGCCTACCTCGCCAGCACCCTGCCCCCGAAGGCCTGATCATGTTGAACCACACCCTCGTCGCCACCCTCGAAGAGTCGGTCGCCGTGGCGCAGCATCGCGGCGAGCTCGCGCGACGCGCCAGCCTCGGCGCCGAGGCGACGGTCGCGGCCAAGCCGGCGACCAGCACGGCCATGATCGCCTTCATGGCCCTCGGCGGCGTCGCCGGCGGCCTCGTCGGCTACAAGCTCGCGGGGCTCCTCGGCGCGCTCGCCGCGGGCGGCGCGGGCGTCTACGCCGGCCACCTGATCGAGAAGTCCCGCGAGACCACGGCCGCGACCAACGCGACCAACACGACCACCAAGGACGCGTTCACGCGCGCCGACTACGCCGAGGCGATCGACAAGCTGAGCGCGCAGCCTGACTTCCAGAAGAGCCTCGACCCCACGAACTCGCTCACCGGCGCGGAGATCGCGACCCTGCTCGGCAGCATGAAGACCCAGTCGCTCGCGCTCTGGGACACGGGTGAGACGGTCGATCAGGCCGACATGGCCATCGAGTCCTACGCGCGCACCAAGGACGTCGAGATCGTCCTCCCGAGCACCGCGGCGAGCGCGACCCTCGCGGACCTGAGCACCGCGGTCAAGGGCATGACGACGGTGTTCTCCGCGACCACGAGCGGCTACAGCCGCGAGACCCGGGAGATCGGGCAGACGCTCGCGAAGATGCTGCGCTACCGCGCGATCTCGACGGCGCCGACGCCCGAGGCCAAGGCGCTCGTCACCTCGACGATCGACGACGCGTTCAAGAAGATCGACGCGACGACGAAGACGGCCGGCACGAGCCCCGATGGCTCGGACCCTGGAGGTTCGGGCGCGCTCATCGCGACCGGCATCCCCGGCATCGCGACCGAGTTCGCGGGGCCCCCGAAGTCCCCCGCCGATGTGATCGCTCGCGACCCTCGCCCCACGGGGAACCCCGCCGGCGTCCTCAGCTCGGACTGGCCCGCCGAGCGGCGCAAGGCCCGCTTCCCCGCGTCGCAGAAGGTCAGCAACAGCCTGCCGCGCCCCGTCTACCGCCCCATCATCGGCTTCAGCGGCACGGCCGACGCGCCCGTGCCGGTCTACTCCGACGAGGTGTGGTCCCTCGAGCCGCTGGTCGTGGGCACGGTGCTCGAGGGCCTCTACTCGATCGACGGCGTCACCTACTGGGTCGGCGATCCGGCGACCCCGCCCGGCACGGTCTCGGCCGCGTTCCCGCTCGAGTCGAGCAGCGAGGGCTGGTCGAGCACCGGCGCCAAGGGCAACCTCTACCTGCCGACGCAGGGCGACCTCTACCTCATCCAGCAGGCCTTCCTGCCGGCGGAGGGCACCTACGATCCGGATCGCATCGAAGCCGTCTTCGAGATCCAGCAGCTGATCGACGGCGCAGGCGGCCTCCGCCCGCTCGGCCCGAAGAACCCGACCGATCCGAGCGATCCGCACATGCCGCCGGTGCTCCTGAACGTGAAGCCGGTGTCCTCGGGCGGCGAAGAGTTCACGTTCACGCCCGAGGCTTGATTCCCGAGCTGACGCTCGGGGTTTCGCGCCCATGAGGGCGCGCTCGCAAGGCCTGAGAGCCCGCAGACGGGCTCTCCGGGCGGCCTTGCTCGAAGAGGGGTGGCTCTGTACCCTCTCGACCATGGCCCGCGATCTCGCGCGTGAGCGTCGGCTCCCTGAGCCCTACCGCAGCGCGGTGAAGAAGTTCGCCGAGAGCGCGCGCTACGCCAAGCACGACGCCCTCTACGCGACGGCCGAAGGGCTCGTCGCTGGCAACGGTGTGCTCCCCGACGGCTACACCCAGGCCCAGTTTTTTGGGGAGCTGCAGGACCGCATCGACGAGGCGCGCCTGCGCGCGCTGCGACTCGCGGCGGCCGCGCGGGCGGACCGCGCCCTGCAGATGCGTCTGCGCCCTGGCGTCGAGGTCAACGGATTCGAGCTGCGCCCGGCGACGCGCTACCGCGGCAAGGACGTCTGGCTCTTCCACGGCACGAGCAGCCGGCTCCTGCGCTCGATCGCCGAGCACGGCCTCCGTGGCGACGTGAAGCGCACCGACCCCCAGGGGAGCCTCACCCGGAACGTCTACCTCACCGCGTCGCCCTACGAGGAGCCCTGCGGCGCCGGCGCCTACGCCAAGGTCGCGGCGCACGCCCACGGGGGCCGCGCGGTTGTGCTGCGGGTGCTCGTGCCGTTCGACGAGCTCGAGCCCGACCCCGACGACGCGCACCTCGGGTGCGGGCGCATGCAGTGGGTGATCGACGGCGTCCACCCCGCGCGGCTCTTCCAGCTCGACGGGCGGCCCTACTTCGCGCAGGCGTCGCTCCGAGCTGCGCTCGGATCCTCTGTCTCCCGAGCTGCGCAGGCTCGACGCTGATGCGTTCCTGTGTCGTCGGAGACGCGCGGCCGCTCCGCTGGCCACTCACGGACCCACCCGTCGTGTCGAAGACGCGTCACGTCCTGCCGTGGCTCTGGCTGCTCGGGAAGATGTGCCGGCGCGCGTCGTTGCGGCGCCCGGACGTTTGCAGCAGGGGCGCGTCGTGTTGACTGCTCCGAGCGTCGCTCGGATCCTCCGCCCCTCGAGCTCGAGCGCGCCGCTCCCCACGCTCGGCGCGCCCGTCGAGCTGCACGGCGGATGGCTGTTCGCGTTCTTCGTGCTCGTGCCGCTCTTGCCCCCTTTCTAGGGGCCCTGTATCCTTCCTGCATGAGCCGTCACCAGCCCGTCTCCCCCTTCGAGCGCTCCCTCTTCCACCGTCAGGGCAGCGCGGGTGCGCTGATGGATGTTGGTGCCCTCACGGTGTCGCCCGACCTCGCGGCAGCGAAGGAGTTCGCGCTCGCGTTGCAGCGCGCGTCGGCGTCGCCGGGAGCGCAGCCTGTGCCCAGGCCTCTTGGTGCTGTGAGCGTCTCGCCGGCCAAGGTCAGCGAGTACGCCATCCCTGCCGGCGCCTACTTCATCACGTCGACGGTGCGCCACCCCGATTCCGGGGTCCCGTTCCCGAACCCGACTGGGGGGACCGTCATGGCCTCTCTGCCGGTCATTGGAACGTCAAGGATGCTCCCGACAGGCCAGTTCGTGGTCCCAACCGTCGAGAGCCTGTCGCGCACGAGCGAACAGGAAGGCCTGGTCAACGTCCACCAGAATCTTCCGGACAACTATGCAGGCGTCTACGTGCTGACGTCCTCCTTCGACCCGGAGATCTACATCCTGAGCCCCTACCAGGTGCTCTTGCACTCCGCTCGCGGTTGACCGGCTTCTAGCCGCCGGTCAGCTGCGGGATCTCGGTCAGCACGCTGAGTCCGTCCTCGCTCAGCGTGCGGCGCGCGCCCGGGTACGCGAAGCTCGTGATCGTCCAGGGCTCGACGCGGACGACGAAGACGTTCTCGGGGCCGCCGGCGACGCGGAGGATCTCCTCGAGCGCGGCGTCGAAGTCCGGCACGTACTCGAGGACGCACGCGACGAACACCACCGCGCTGTCGTTGTCGAGGGGGATGCTCCCCGGCTCACAGATGTCGGCCTCCACCCCGTTCGGGTGACCGTCGGGCCCCAGGCACTCGGGACAACCAGTCAGGTCAATGGAAAGATCGCCGCACCCGTAGTCGTCGTGGGTCGCACCGCCCTTGGGGTCGCCGATGACGACCAGGGGGCGCCCGAGCGCTTCGGCGCGCGCCTTCGCTGCGGCGTACATCTGCGCACGCAGCTGCTTGCGACGCATCCACCAGGCCTGCTCCCAGAGCAGGAGGCCCATCAGCGGCGCCGGCAGAACCACGGAGCAGAGGACGCGCGCGAGCGGCATCACGCCGAGGAGGATGTCGGTCCGGCGATGCACGAGCATGGTCTGTGCGCAGGGTACCACGGCCCGCGGCTGGACACGCGCGATTGCCTCGGAGTATTCTTGCGGAATGAGCCGTCATCAGCCCGTTTCGCCCTTCGAGCGCTCTCTCTTCCACCGCAAGGGCAGCGCGGGCTTGGACCTTGGCGGGTTGAACCTGAGCGGCCTGAACCTGACGGCTGTTGGCCCGTCCGCCGTCGCGACGCCGAGCGCAGTGCTCTACACGCCACCGGAGTCGCGGCCGATCGCCGAAGGGCTCCAGGGCATCTTCCAGCTCGGCAAGGCGATCGAGAAGATCGACCCCATCAAGGACGCGCCCGACCGTTCGGACTTCCCGGCCATCTCGGGACTGCTCAAGGAGAACTCCTCGAACGAGGCGCGCCTCTGGCGAAACGCCGCGCTCCAGAACCTCGAGCAGTTCTGGAACCCGGTCTACCATCCGACGACCGAGTCGAACGAGATGATCCGGACCGGGACTGCCGAGACTGCAGCGCAGGGCTACTGGGTGATGCCTCTCTTCGAACTCTGGAAGACGGCGCCGACCAGCGCCTCGCGCGACGAGCTCGGCGGCTTCCTCGCGACGGCGACCTCGTACCTGCTCCCGTTCGGGGACCGCCCGCCCGCCTACGACAAGGAAGTGGTCACCTCGCCAGTGGTGTGGTCGGGAGGGAGCTACGCCATCAATGGCTATGTCCGCAAGGCGATGAAGACGGGCATCAATCCGAGCTGGATGAACCCTCCCTTCATTCAGCCCTCGTCGTGGGCTTGCGCCGGGTGGCCCGGTCTTCGCGGCGACGAATGGATCGCCGTCTGGGATGCTCTGCGGTTCTATCCTGTGTACAAGGGCGACACGGGCATGGCGTACCAGCTGCGCAAGATGATGGGCAACTGGATGTCTCGCGCGGTGAGTGCCATCAAGAACGACAAGGTCTATCTCGGATTTATGCCGGACTGCGCGATCCCCGCGGGCGTCAAGTTCGACTAGCCCCGGGCCGCGTTGCGGCACCCCACCTGAGCCCTTAGCCTCCTTCCATGCCGGGGAAGGCCACGAAGAAGACCAAGAAGACCGCACCCAAGGTGGTGCCGGTCCTCAAGAAGCCGAAGATCACGAGCCACGAGTGCTCCGCCTGTGCCGTGCGCACGGCGCGCTGGTTCGCACGCTGCCCGAGCTGCGGCAAGTTCCGTACGTGCTTCGCGTGGCTCGACCCAGCGAGGAAGGCGCTCGAGCGGCCGAGGGCACAGAACCCCTGGAACGAGGAGGACCCATCGCTCGCCGGCCAGGGCGGCGGCATGCAGCCCGACGGCGGCGGCTACAGCGGTGGGTACGGCGGTGGAGGCCTCGGCGAGGAACTGGGGATCCGGGCGGAGCCCGGAGCAGAAGATGAAGGCGAGGACGATGGGGACGACGTCGTCGAGACGCGCCAGGGCCGCCGCATGGTGCTGCCCAAGGTGCGCCAGCTCTCGCGCGTACCGGCGACCGTCATCGAGCACGTCCCCTCGGGCTACGAGCCGTTCGACGAGGTGACCGCGGGCGGCGCTGTCTCGGGCACCGTGAGCGGCTGGACGGCGTTCCCTGGGGTCGGCAAGAGCACCTTCCTCCTCGAGGCGCTCGCGGGCTACGCCGCGGCCGGGGTGCGGTGCGTCTACGCGAGCGTCGAGGAGCCCGAGGGCGACATCTCGGCGCGCGCGGAGCGCCTCGGGCTCTACGAGACGTACAAGGGGTGCAGGAAGAACCTCCTCATCAGCGCCG
>Ga0154020_10005774_pt1 | contig 14556 bp, 6 predicted proteins | sample Klosneuvirus_201_FD_109709 | JGI IMG/M metagenome (GOLD analysis project Ga0154020, IMG submission 109709) | Active sludge microbial communities from wastewater, Klosterneuburg, Austria - Klosneuvirus_20160825_MG | ecosystem: Engineered > WWTP > Aerobic digester > Activated sludge | place...
CTCTGAGTTTACCGAGCTGCGTCCGGTGGCGCTCGGCGGCAAGACGGCGAACAGCATCGCGTTCCTCGGCGTCGGCGCGATCGGCTGGCTGTCGCTGCAGGGGAATGCGTGGGATTTTGTCGAGCTCGACGGTTACGAGACGCCGATCAAGGACGGTCGCTTGAACGACGTCGTCTCCGGCGATCTGAACCAGGATGGCCGCAAGGATTTGGTGTTCCTTGAGACGGCGCGGAATCATCTCGATCTGGTCATCTTCGACCGCTCAGGGCAGCTGGTTCCTTCCACGCGTTGGCCGGTGTTTGAGGAACGAACCTTCCGCGGCCGTCGCGGCGATCAGAACGAGCCGCGCGAAGCGATGATTGCGGATGTGACGGGCGACAAAAAGAACGACCTGATCGTGGTGGTCCACGATCGCATCCTCGTTTACCCGCAGGAGTAGTCGCTGCGGTTGTCGCACGCCATGAGCCGCTGGTCATTCTCCCAATGTCCACTCTCGCACTGGCAGGTCTGAGTGTGCTGATCCTCGAAGACGAGGCGTTGCTGCGCCGGCAGCTGGCGGCGCAGCTGGAACGTCTGGGAGCGGATGTCACCGGCGCCGGCACCATCGATGCGGCGCGACGATTCATCGCCGAACTCCCGTTTGATTTCGCTCTGCTCGATGTGAACCTACCCGACGGGCAGGGGACGGATTTGCTGAAGGAGAAGATTTTTTCCACCAACACCTCAGTGGTGGTGATGACCGCGGACGGCGGCGTCTCCGGTGCGGTGGAGGCGATGCGTCTGGGCGCGCTGGATTATCTGGTGAAGCCATTCGACGTGGCGGAAGTCCCGCTCGTTCTCTCGCGGGCGCGGCGGGCGCGGCAGTCGGCTCGCGTGGAAGAGCATCGGCGCGGCGACGGATCGCAATCCGGGGCGGGCTTTTTCTTTGGTGCGTCGATGGCGGCGCTGGAACGGCAGCTGGAGAAGATTCTCGCCGCTGATCAACGCGTGCAGACGCAATTGCCGCCGGTGTTGATCGAAGGCGAGACCGGCACGGGCAAGACGACGATTGCGCGATGGCTTCATCATCGCGGACCGCGCGCGGCGCAGCCGTTGATCGAGATGAACTGCTCCGCGGTCCCGGAGACGCTCGCGGAATCGGAGTTGTTCGGTCACGAACGCGGCGCGTTTACGGACGCGCGCACGGCGCGGATGGGTTTGTTTGAAGCGGCCAACGGCGGAACGCTGTTCCTCGACGAGCTGCCGAGCCTGCCACTTGCCTTGCAGGCGAAGGTGCTGAAGGCACTGGAGGATCACCGCATTCGCCGGCTGGGTGGCAATCGCGAAGTTCCCATCGATGTGCGCGTGATTGCGGCGACGCATCGCGATTTGAAGGCACTGATCAGCGCCGGGCTATTCCGTGAGGATCTTTATCACCGGCTCGATCTGTATCGCGTGCGGATTCCGCCGCTGCGGGAACGTGGCGATGACATCGTGAATCTCGCGGAGTCGATGATGGAACGGTTGTGCCAGCGTCATCGCCTGCCGCGCCGGACAATTACTCCGGAGGGTCGGCGTCGGCTCGTCGGCTATGCCTGGCCGGGGAATGTGCGGGAGCTGTCGCATGAGCTGGAACGAGCGGTGGTTTTCGAGGATGGCGACCAGCTCGACTTCGCGCATCTCGGCGGAGTTGCGCGAACAGGAATCGCAACAGTGCTGCCAGGGGACTGGCTGAACCCTGAGTTTAGTTTTCCGACCGAGGGATTTTCGCTCGAAGACTCCATCAACCGTCTGATCCAGCTCGCCTTGAAACAATCCGGGAACAACGTGTCCGCCGCGGCGCGGTTGCTCGGGGTGTCGCGGGACTACGTGCGCTACCGGTTGTCGGGTGGGAAGTCCGGCGGCAAGGCTGGGGAATAGCGCCCAACCGCTTTTCCCGGGCGCTGGCGGGTGGGGGAATCAGCCCAGGGTGGTGGACCTACCAATGTCCGGAGTTTCCCATGGAAGACCGGTAATCCGCTGTTTTCCCTCGCGTCCGTCCCGGTACCCGCCTTGGCATACGGCCTGCCTTAGGGTTGCTCGATGGCAGCGTGCGCGGTAGAGTGGGACACCGTCGTTCCACCGCCGTCGCACCGAATCTTATGTGTCATTCGCGACCCATCAAACTGGCCTTGCTGACCGGAGTTTTGCTCTCCGGCCTGACGTGTTTTGGCCAGACGAACCTCGCGCCCACGATCAAACCGATCGAGCGCGATGGCCGAGTCGTCCTCTCCGAAAAGCAGGCGGACGAGCTCGGGCTTCTGCCAACCACGGCGGATCGCCAGAAGCTTCCGCTGGCGATAAAGGAGCGCCTGCTGCGCTTTGAAGTCAGCCGGGAGGCGTATCTCAAGGAGCAGGAGCAGATGAAGAAGCGATTGCTCGGTGCCACCACCGAAGCCGAGCGTGATCGAATTCGAGCCAGCATGCGGGAGCAACGCGACGCGTGGTTGCGCCGGGCCAAGGCGATGCGCGAGGAAGCGCGGGAACGGGCGCGGGAACTCCGGACTCAACTGCCATCCATGAATGAAGTGATCGAGAACGCGCGGGAGAACGCCCGCGAAGCCGCCGCGCAGAATCGAAAGCGCCGCGGGCAGGACTAGCTCAAGACCGAAGAAGGATCCCAGTGTTGGACGCTCAAACCTCCTAACCTCAACTCCCCTCCGCTCTGTTCGCGACGACAGCGGAGCCAGCCAGGAACCGAATGCGGCGCTGTTGTGTCAGCCAGAGCTGGGTGCTGTGGACCCTGACGGTCGCGGCTGTACTGATGGGTTCCGTAGCGCGGGCGGGCCGGGCTGGGGATGCCGGGCCGAAGACGTTGCTGCCGAGTTGGGAGCCGTCGGCCACGTTGAAGGCCGGGTTGGGCTACAAGGATAACGTGGGGCTCTCCCGCACTGCGCCGGAGGCCAGTCCATTTGTCCACACGGCGGTGGAGGGAATGTTGTTGCGACTGCCGGTGGATGGGACGCAGGTGTTGCTGTATCTCGCGGCGGAGGACACGCGCTTCTGGGAATCGAGCCGACTCGACCACGAAGACTTTGCGATGACCCAGCTGGAGGTCCGGCGCTTCTGGGAAAATGACTGGCAGGCCGCGCTGGGCTTGGAGGGAATGTATTTCGATCAGCTGATCGATTTCTCGATTACCGACACCAATCTCGCCGCACTGCCGGCGCGCGGTTTGAGCCTGACGATTCGCCCGGGGGTGCGACGCGAGCTTTCAACCGATGTCTGGCTGTCGCTGGAAACGCCCGTCTCGCGACAGCTCTACAAGGATTCGGTGGACGACTATTGGGAGGGCGGACCGAAGCTGACGCTGGGCCGCACCTATGGGCGGCAATCGGAGGTCAGCCTCAGTTATCTCTTCACCCAGCGCGGCTACAATCGCGCTCCCGGTCGCGATGCTGACGGCGATACGATCACGAACAGCGTGCGGCGTGTTTCTCATCACGAGGTTCAGATCGGCTGGAAACATTTCTGGGATACGAAACGTCACTGGCGCAGTTCAACGCGAGTTGGTTACCGGCACAGCGCGGAGAATGTGAGCGGTTACTTCGACTACGAACGCTACGAGCTGGTTCACCAGTTGCGATTGAAGACCGAGCGCTGGGAAATCTCCGCAGAAGGTCGCGTGGCGCATTACCGGTTTCCGGTCCAGACTGTCAGCGACACCGATCCGGAGAAACGACGACGCACCGATCTGCGGGCGAACTTGCGCGCGGAGCGGCAATTGAACCCGCATCTCCGCCTCTATGCCCAATACGAATATGAGCGTTCCGACTCCAACCAGTTGCTGGACGAGTATGCAGTGAACACCTTGAGCGCGGGAGTCAGTGTCGAGTTTTGAAATGGAATAAGCCGTGGAACGAATCGTGAACATCCAGAAGCTGCTGCTCCGCTCAAAGCGGTTGCCGTGGCTGGTGCTGCTCACGACGCTGCTGATTCTGGCGGGCGTCATCGCGTTGACCATGCAACAGACGCGCTCGCGAATCCGGGCGCAAATTGCCGGCCGAGATGCGGAGATTCTCCACGCGGTGGCGCGCATGCAGATGCCGATGAATACGGCGGCGGATGCAGTCGAGGACGCGGATGAGTTCGAGAATCTGCTCACGGTCATCCTCCAGACCTCGAAGTTAAGCGGCGTGATGGGCGCGCGGTTATTCAATGCGGACGGGAAGTTTGTGGAGAGTTTTCCAGTGGAGATGTTCGAAGCGGAAATCTCGGAAGACGACCTGACGACAATGGATGCGTCGATGCCGATCGGCCGGTTCTGGCCGGCGTATTCACTGGATGTGATCTTCCTGCCGGGTGCGTCGACGGAGGCGAGCGAGCGTCGTGTGATGCCAATTCTTGAGGTGATCGTTCCGTTGGAGATGGGGCGCGAATCAAGGCTCGTGGGCATCGCGCAATTCATCATCGAGGGACACAGCATCGCGGCGGAGTTTGCGCGTTTGGATCGGCATCTGGCGCGCCAGGCGTTGACGGCCTTTCTGGTGGGCGGGTTTGTTCTGGCGGTGACGATCATCTGGTCGTTCCGGCGGTTGAATCAGGCGCATCGGATGCTCGCGGAGCGCACGGAGAATCTGTTGAAGGCGAATCAGGAACTCGCGTTGGCGGCCAAGACTTCAGCGGTCGGCGCGGTGACGTCTCACCTGATCCACGGTTTGCGAAATCCCCTGGCCGGACTGCAGAACTTTGTCGCCGGTCTGGGCGCATCGGTCGCCGACAATCCGGACACGGATTTGCAGCAGGCGATCGCGTCCACGCGACGGATGCAGGCGATGATCAACGAAGTGGTGACGGTGCTGCGCGAGGACGATGGATCCGGGCAATACGAGCTGCCGGTCGCCGAGTTGGTGGAGATGATTTCCGGTAGAGTCCGGTCGATGGGTCGCGAGCGTGGCGTAGATATCTTCTCGAAGGCGGAGTCCGGGGCGGTGCTTCCGAACCGCGTGGCGAATCTCGTTGTGTTGATTCTGGTGAATCTTGTGCAAAACGCGATCGAGGTGACGCCCAAGGGGCGGCGGGTGACTCTCGCCTTGCGGGAGGCGAACGAGACGTTGTGGTGCGAAGTGCGGGATGAAGGTCCGGGCTTTCCGGCGAACCGGACGCCGTTTGTCCCATGCTCGTCCGCCAAGGATGGCGGCAGCGGCATTGGCCTGGCGATCAGCAAGCAGCTGGCGAATCACCTCGGCGCGAGTTTGGAATTGAACACGAGCTCGAACGCCGGATGCGTGTTCGTCCTGTCGTTGCCGGCGTCCTTGTGGAAGACGAAAACGCATTCGATGAAGGTGACTTTGGGGTAATTGGAAGTCGGATGGTTCACGTGGCGGATGTCATTACGGTTTCGGTTAATCAGAATTTAGACCCGACAGATGCGAGCGAGCGGAAAGTGGTTCTGGCTGGCGAGGGCAATCGTTGCATTGCTGCTCGCGGGCGGTGCTTTGCTCGCGTCGATGGCGACTTCCCGTGCGGCGGAGGGATCGATGCGCTGGCGTTGGTCGAATCCAAAACCGCATGGCGGCAATGTCGTCGACATGGCGTATTCAGCGGCTCTTGGCGTTGCGATTCAGGTGGCCGAGCTGGGACAGATATATTCGTCGGGGGATTTCAACCTGTGGATTCCGCGTGAAAGCGGAACTACGAACGATCTCCGGGCGGTCGCGTTCATGGGGAGTCGGATCCTGATCACCGGTCAGAACGGCACCGTGTTGTATGCGGACAGTCTGGATGACTTCAAGCCGGGCACGCTGAGCAATGGTTCCACCGCGGACTGGTTGGAAGGCGTGACGGCATCGCCGACGCTGGCGGTTGCCGTGGGCGACAACGGTGCGATCTACACGAGTGCCGACGGAGTTAACTGGCAGAAGCGTTCCAGCGCGAACCAATGGCTGCGCGGGGTGACCTACGGCGGCGGTGTGTTTGTGGCCGTGGGCGAGGCCGGAAAGATCATCACAAGCCTGAACGGCACCACGTGGACCACGCGTGCGAGCGGCACGGGTGAACATTTCAACCGAGTGAGTTTCGCGACGGGCCGGTTCACGGCGGTGGCGGAGAACGGCGCGTGTTTCTTCAGCACCAACTCGGGCGTGAACTGGTTTGCTGAAGCCACCGGGGCGTTGAATGATCTGTTTTACGCAGCGACGTCAGGCTCGAATCGGTTCCTGGTCGGGGACAGCGAAGTGCGGGTGCAGAACAGCGGTGGCCCATGGACCAATGAGTTGAGCAAGGTGGGCGGTCCGGTTCCGTGGACTTACTATTCTGCGACGCGCACGCCGGATTTTGTGCTGATTGCGGGAAGGACAGGTTTGATGGAGGAGGGGTACGGCGGCGCTGGGGCGGAGCCGGTGACGTGGCGCTCGGGCGATGACTCGATTCGCAATTGGTTGTGGGATGTCACGTGCCCGACAAATCTTTACGTCGCAGTGGGCGATCGCGCGACTGTGATGACGAGCTTGAACGGCGTGGACTGGAAGCTCGAGTTGGTGCCGGAGGCGGTGACGAACGCCATTTTTCTCGGCGTGGGCGGGAATACGAATCTGTTGATTGCGGTGGGCGATCGCGGGGCGATTGCCATCAGCCCGAACGTGGTCGAGTCGGTTCTAATGACGAATCAGATCGGCGGCGAAGTGGTGGTCGCGCCGGTGGGCAGTAATTCGTTTGGCGTGGTGTGGTCCGCGCCGGCGCGGGTGACGACGAATGATCTCCAGGGCGTGGGCGCGTCGAGCGATCTGTTCGTGGTGACCGGTGCAGGAGGCACGATTCTGACCAGTGTTGACGGCTCGAACTGGGTTGCGAAGGTGTCACCGACCAATCGTTTCCTGAGCGGCGTCACTGCGTGGCCGGGCGGTTGGGTGGCGACGGGTGACGACGGTGCGATCGTCACAAGTGTGGATGGAAAGAGCTGGAGCGTGGTCGGTGCGGTGACGACCAACTGGTTGTATCGCGTGCGCTTTGCAGGCGGACGGTTGATTGCGGTGGGGCAGAACGGGACGATCCTCACGAGCACGAACGCCACAGCGTGGTCGAGGCAAACGAGCGGCACGACGAAATGGCTGAATGACGTCACCTTTGTCGACGGGAGCTGGTTCGCGGTGGGAAACTCCGGAACGGTTCTGAAGAGTACGAACGCGGTGAACTGGTCGCAGGTCGGGACGTTGACGCGGAAGAATCTCTATGGGGCGACGACGGATTCCCGGCAGTTGATCACGGTGGGCGTGGAAGGATTGATCCTGCGCAGTCCGATCGTTGCCGAAACGAATGCCGTGAAGTTTTTGTCGTTCGATCGGATCGTGACAGGCGGAGGATCGGGTTACCTCGCGCAGAATCTTTATCTCTTCGGTGGCCGTCCGGATCAGCGGTTCACGTTGGATTACCGATCCACATTCGATACGAACGTGTGGCTGGCGGGACCGGAGCTGGAGTTCCTCGACGGTTCCGGGACGCTCTTCTTCCTCGAAACGATCACGACGACGAACCCGCCGTTGAAGGAGTTCTACCGGACGACCCTGATCGCGCCGTGATGCTGGGGAAATCTCCCCGGTGATTCTTGTTTCTGTTGGGGCATTTCCCCCAATTCACTTCGCTCCCATCCGCCGACGGCCGCGTGTCATTGTCAGTTTGTTCAAGCGGGCGGGGATTTTCTGCGTGGGTGGCTGCTGGCATGGATTTAGCACAGGGGACTCGAATCCAAATTCGGCAGGCAAACATATGATTACGAAAAACAAATTCTGGACGGGGCTGAGGGTGCTGGTGCTCATCGCGGTGGCACTGGTCGCGAAGCGGGCGTGGGCGGTGGAGAATGATCTTCCGGTGGTTCACGTGCTGGCGACTGACCAATGGGCGGACGAGTTTCTGCAAGACGGTGGGACGTTCACCATTTATCGCTCCGGCCCGACCAACGAGCCGCTCACAATCAGCTATCGCATGGCGGGTACGGCGAGCAATGGTGTCGACTACGCGTGGCTCACCGGCACGGTGACGATCCCGGCGTGCGCGGTGTCGGAGTCGATTCGCTTCACGCCGATCGACGACCAGCGGGTGGAAGGGAACGAGACGGTCGCGCTGTTCCTTGAGCCTCAATATCAATGGCCGCCGCCGTATGTGGTGGCGTGGCCGAGCTACGCGCTGGCCTATTTGCAGGACAATGATTTCCCGCCCACCAACCAACCGCCGCTGGTTCGAATCGTGAATCCGCCGGATGGTTCAGTGTTTCCGGGGCCGGCGGACATCCGGCTGATTGCCCATGCGACGGATCTCGATGGTCGCGTGCGGACGGTGGAGTTCTTCGATGGCACGACCAGTCTCGGAGTGGTTTCCAATCTGCCGCCGACACCACGGCCGCTGCCGTTGCCGGCTGAAGGATTTGAACTCTCTCTCGAGCGCGACCCGGGGTTGTATCCGGACCTCGATGAGATTCTGAATCCGTCCACGATTCGTCCGAGCGTGTTTGTATTGCCGTGGGAGAACGTCCCGCCGGGCTTGCACGTTCTGACTGCGGTGGCGACGGACAATCAGGGTGACGTGTCGCGTTCCGAGCGAATCGAGATCAAAGTGACGGAACCGTTGGAGCAGGCGGTGGTGAATGTGCGCGCGAGCGATCCGGTGGCGAGTGAACCAGGGTTGACCCGGCAACGCCTCGACACGGCGACGTTTACCGTTGGCCGGTCGGGCCGGACGGATCTTCCGCTGACAGTGTTCTACCTTCTCAGCGGTGGGGCTTCCAATGGTGTGGACTACGCGGCGCTGCCGCAGAGCGTCACCATTCAACCAGGCGCGAGCAAGGCGGAGGTGGTCATTGAGCCGTTGCACGACACGCTGGTGGAAGGTCCGGAGAAGGTGGTGTTGACGCTCATCACGCCGCCGTGCATCGCGATTTATTCACCGCCGTACGAGTGCTATCAGGTGGGCGCGCACGACGCGGCTCGCGCCGTGATCAACGACAACGATCCCGTCAACCTGCCGCCGGTCGTGGAGATCGTCCGTCCGCTGGATGGCAGTGTGTTCCTTGCGCCGGTGGACATTGTGATCGTGGCGGGCGCCCGCGATTTTGACGGGCGGGTGCGCACGGTGGAGTTTTTCGTCGGCGACACGAGTCTGGGGGTGGTGTCGAACACGCCTTCGATTTTGCCGACGAATGCGCCGCAGTTTGCAATCAAGTGGCCGGACGTCGGAGCGGGACATTACCTGCTCACGGCGGAAGCGACGGACAACGACGGCGCGAAATCGCGTTCGCATCCGGTGGAGGTGAAGGTCGTCGAGCGTTCGTTGCCGACCGTGGTGTCGATTGAAGCCACGGATCCGGAGGCGTCGGAGACGACTGGCACGGTGCCGAACACAGCGACGTTGAAGTTGAAGCGCACTGGTTCAACTGCGCGCGGCTTGCTGGTGTTCTACAGCATCGGCGGCACGGCATCGAATGGGACGGACTACGAGCTGCTCCCGCGTCACGTGATGATTCCGCCCGGCGAAGCGACGGCGCCGATTGTGATTTCCCCGATCGATGATCGGTTGGTGGAAGGTGCGGAGAGTGTTTCGCTCACGGTGGAGCCTCCGTTGGTTTTGTTGGAGCCGATGGTGTCGGCCGCGGGAACGATTCTTCCGATCGACTATTACCTCGTCGGTTCGAACCACACGGCGCGGGCGGTAATCCGCGATAACGATGTATCGCCGACGAATCTTCCGCCGAAGGTCGCCATCATCCAGCCGACCGATGGTGAAATCTTCATCGCGCCTGAAGGAATCCGGATCTGTGCGGAGGCGCGCGATCCGGATGGCTGGGTGCGCTCCGTGGAATTCTTTGAAGGTACGAACAGTCTCGGCGTGGTGGATGGACTGATCGCGCTGGAGGTAAACGGGATTCCGCCGCTGCCGGATCAAATCTTCTGCCTCAAGTGGCCGGAGATGAAGCCAGGCGGCTACGCATTGCGCGCGCGGGCGACGGACAATCGCGGTGCCTCGACGTGGTCGGATCCAGTTCGCATCCGGGTGATTGACGATGTGCGGCCGATGGTGGTGACGATTGAAGCCACGGATGCGAATGCCTCGGAAGGCGACTGGATCCTTGAGCCGATGGCGATGGCGGATGGCAAGGTGGCGTTCATTGGGCCGCCCATCATTGAGCGGGCGAATGTGGCGGTCTTCACGGTGTCACGCGATCGGGGAACGAACATTCCCTTGACAGTTTACTACAGTCTGAGCGGAACCGCTTCGAATGGCGTGGACTATCGCGAGCTCGACGGCAGCGTGACGATTCCTGCGGGAGCGTGGAGCGCGCGGGTGGTCGTGGATCCGATCGATGATCGGCGTGTGGAAGGCGTGGAGACGGTCGTCGCGGAGATAGCGCCGATCTTCTGCATCGCGGGCTTCGCCCCGTCACCGGATTGTTATGTAATCGGCGAGCCGGGCAAGGCGGTGGCTTACATCCGTGACAATGACTTCGGCAATCAGCCGCCGAAGATCGAGATTGCGAAGCCGGAGGATGGCCAGATGTTCCTTGCCCGAGCGGACATCGAAATCGTGGCGCAGGTGCAGGATTCGGATGGTTACGTGACGCAGGTGGAGTTTTTCGCGGGCACGAATTCGATCGGCGTCGACAGCCGCGTCTACATCATCGCGCCGCCGCCGGGCGAGTTGCATCGCTTCTCGATGATTTGGTCGAACGTTCCGCCGGGCCTTTATGAACTGACGGCGAAGGCGACTGACAGTGAAGGCGCGACGTCGCGCTCAACTCCGGTGACGATTCGGGTGGTGCCGCCGTGCCCGGTGCCGGTGGTCAGCATCGAGACGCTCGACAAGTCCGCAGCGGAACAGGATCCGCGGATCATGGCGCCGCCGGATGTCGCGGCGGTGCGGGTCCTGCGTTCGTGCCAGACGAATGACGGTTTGACGGTTCGATTCGCCATCGGCGGCACGGCGGTGAATGGCCGCGATTTTGGACCGCTCGATCACAAGGTGACGATTCCGGCGGGTGCGGAGTATGTGGACATTTACGTCGTCGCGATCGATGACCAGCTGGTGGAAGGCGTCGAGACGGTCGAGTTCCATCTGCTGCCGTCCGACTGCGCGATGGCTGATGTGTTGCTCCCGGATTGTTATCTTGTGGGAGCTCCGGCGAGGGCGGAGGTGTACATCCGCGACAATGAATCGTTCGCGCCGAAGATTGCGATCGTAAAGCCGGACACCGGCGAATCGTTCCAGGCTCCGGCGGAGATCAACATCGTGGTGCAAACGGTGGATGAAGATGGATGGGTGCCGCGCGTGGAGTTTTTCGCGAACGGCCGCAGCATTGGCGTGCAGGAGATCAACTTCATCATCGCGCCGCCGCCGGGACAGCTGCAACGGTTCGCGCTAGACTGGTCGAATGTGCCGCCGGGTCGCTATGTCCTGACAGCGCAGGCGACGGATGACCGGGGAACGACAGGGGAATCAGGTCCGGTGGTGATCGAGGTGACTCAATCGCTCCTGCCGCCGGTGGTGAACATTTACGCCACGGACGCGTTTGCCCGGGAAGGCAATCCACCGAACACCGCTGCCTTCCGCGTACGTCGTTCGGGCGAGACGAACGCGCCGCTGACGGTTCACTTCGCGATTCGCGGCACGGCGTCGAATGGTGTCGACTACGTGGAGATTCCGTCAAGTGTGACGATTCCGGCGGGACGTCGTTCGGCGTCGATCTTGGTGACGCCGATTGATGACCGGCGTGATGAACCCGTGGAGACGGTGATTCTGCGCTTGGAGGAGGCGGCCCTCTACAATGTCGGTCGCTGGAATCGCGCCGGAGCCATCGTGGTGGATAATGACCGTCCGCGACCGGGTCCGATTTGTCTGACGGACCGAAACTTCCATGTGCGATTGGAGGGCGCGAATGGAGCGGGGTACCGGCTGGAGATTTCCAGTGACTTGGTGAACTGGGAGACGCTGGAGCCCAATATGGTGTCCGACGACGCGATTCACTTCGTGGATCCGGAGGCGTCCGAGCTTGGGGCCCGGTTCTATCGGGTCCTGCCGGTGACGGACGTGGAGTTGTTCAGCGAAGAGTAAGGCTGTCGGTCGGTGTATCGGGAGCAGGGGCGCTTGGAAACAGGCGCCCCTGTTGCTTTTGACGTTCAGCAGGCAGGTGGAGAATTGGTTCACGAAGTGTCGTTCCGGTAACTTTTTGCAAAATATTTTGCGGGCTTTCTGCTCGGATTTCGCTTAAACGGAATGATTACCGGATCCACTTGGGCTGCTGGCGGTGTTTTGCCGTGAGCGTGGCGGGGACGGGTTGTGCCCGAGGGGAGATTCCGCAGGTAAAATCAGCTTGAACCCTTTATGCGATTAACTGGACGTATTCTTGGCGCGGTATTTTTCCTTCTGGCCGGCGCGGCTGAAGCGTTGGCTCAGCCTGCCAACAATGCTTTTTCCGCCGCTTTCACTTTGACGGGGCGGTTGGTCGAGACCAACGGCACCACGGCCCTGGCTTCGAAGGAACCGGGCGAGCCCGCGCACGCTGGCAACCAGGGTGGACGTTCCGTCTGGTATAATTGGACGCCGGACAAGTCCGGTCAGGCGGCGGTGTTCCTGAACGCGGCATCCTTCAACTCGCTGCTCGCGGTCTATACAGGTAATACCGTCAACGCGCTGACTCCGGTGGGCTCCAGTCAGGGTGGGGGATTCGTTCAATTCAACGTCGTGGGCGGCACGACCTACCGCATCGCCGTCGATGTGGTCCGCTTCTTTGGTAATCCCGCTGGTGGCGATTTTACCCTGGGCGTGGCGCTGCTGGCTTCGGTGAACTTCCTTTCTCCGCCGAGCAATTCGGTGGTTTATGTCGGCAACCCGATCGATCTGCTCGTGGAGGCGGAGGTCCTGAGTCCGCCGGTTCAGCGTGTGGAGTTTTACCAGGGTGGCCAGTTGATCGGCACGGTTGCGAATCCGCCCTACTCATTGACGGTTCCGCAGCCGGCGTCGGGCACGAATTTGTTCACGGCCGTGGCGATCGATGCGAACGATCAGATTTGGACTTCATTGCCTCACCGCATCAATTACCTGAATCCCGGTGCCACCATCGCGTCGCCCGCGGAAGGCGCGATCTTCCAGAACCTAAATCCTGTCTTGGTTACGACGACGGTTTCCGTCCCGGTCGGCTCGGTCACCAATGTGGAGTTCTGGGTGGACGGATTGAAGTTTGGTCAGGACAGCACGCAGCCGTTCAGCGCAACGTGGAGCAACGTCGTGGGCGGTGTTCATCGCCTGACCGCCGTGGCGCGGGACAACTCCGGCATCGTCTACACCTCTTCGCCGGTCACGATCGCGACTCCGATCACGCTCGTGTCCACCGGCGCCGTCTGGAAATACCTCGATAACGGCTCCAACCAGGGCACGAACTGGACGAGTCGCGATTTCAACGACAGCGCGTGGGCCAGCGGTCCGGCGCAACTGGGCTACGGCGACGGGGACGAGGCGACCGTGGTCGGCTTCGGTGGTGTTCCGGATGAAAAGCACATCACGACCTATTTCCGCCACACCATCTTCATCACGGGTGCGACCAATTACACCAATCTCATCTTCGGCGTGAAACGCGACGACGGCGCGGTGGTTTATGTCAACGGCGTGGACGTGGCTCGTTTCAACATGCCGTCCGGAGTCATCAATTATCAAACGCCCGGCACCGCGGCGGGCGACGACGGCACGGTGTATTATCCGGCCACGGTTCCAGCGACCCGGCTCGTGGAAGGCTTGAACGTCATTGCGGTGGAGGTGCACCAGGATTCGCCGACGGGCGATGACCTCAGCTTCGATTTGCAACTGCTGGGCGGTCTCTTTCCGCGCAACGACCCGCCGGTGGTTGCCATTACTTCGCCGGCGCCCGAGACGCCGTTTCTCGCGCCTCCGTCGATCACTTTGACGGCGAATGCGACAGACCCGAACGGACGCATCGTCAAAGTCTCGTTCTACAATGGGGACACGCTGCTCGGAGAAAGCCTCGCCAGCCCATACTCGTTCGTCTGGAACAATCCGCCGACGGGCCGCTACCTCATCCGCGCGATTGCCGTGGATGATCTTGGCTCCGGCGCCTCGTCGGCTTCGGTACCGGTCAACGTCTTCGAATCCTCCGGCGCCCCAATTGCACGCATCCTGACTCCGGGCAACGGCACGGTCGTGGAAGGCCCCATCACGTTGGCGGTGATTGCGGAAGCCAATGCGCTGAATTCCATCGCATCGGTCGAACTGCGGGCCAACGACGTGGTCTTTGCCACACTGACTCAACCTCCGTTCTCCACCCAATGGAATGCTCCGTTTGGATCGAACCTCGTCACCGCGGTGGCAGTGGACTCCACGGGTCGGCGTGGAACTTCCGACGTCGTGAACGTCACGGTTACCATTCCGCCGACCAACACCGTGGCCCCGACCATTGCCGCGCGAGTGCCGGCCGCGAACGCCACCGTTAGCGCGTTGACGCAGGTGCGCGTGACCTTCAGTGAGCGCGTTCAAGGCGTGGATGCCGCGGATTTCCTCGTCAATGGAGTGCCGGCCGCGGCGATGACCAACATCGGTAACATC
>Ga0154020_10005775_pt1 | contig 14556 bp, 24 predicted proteins | sample Klosneuvirus_201_FD_109709 | JGI IMG/M metagenome (GOLD analysis project Ga0154020, IMG submission 109709) | Active sludge microbial communities from wastewater, Klosterneuburg, Austria - Klosneuvirus_20160825_MG | ecosystem: Engineered > WWTP > Aerobic digester > Activated sludge | place...
TCACCACGCAGACCTACGCTGATCCACGAGTGGGAGAGCAAGACTTCACCGTGCTTCGCGCGGTAGACGCAGATGAGTACGCCGCGCTGTCCGGAGACGGCGAGGACTATTACATCGTGAGCGACCTGAACGGCTCGGCTGACCCGTGGGCCGCTGAAGTCGGAAGCATCTGGCTTGGCGGCAGCAGCACGTATCAGGCTGTGGCGAACTTGGAGATCGTGTATGCGAGCAACCCCGGCGGAGCACTGGGCTTCTGGCAGGACGACGGCGGAACGCCTCTTCAGATGTTCCCGCAGCCGACGTTCACGCTGAACACGGTGACGCTGATTCCTGTTGCTACGCTGCCGACGCTGCCTCCGTTCACATTGGCGTGGGGCACACTGTTCATCACGGCGAACTGCCCGAGCAGCAGCGTGGTGGTGCATACGGGAACTCCGGCGTCCTTCACGTCGCCCGACCCGTTCGCGCTGCCAGCCTGCGCATGGGCTTCCGTGACCGGCACCGCCGTGTACTCCGACGGATGCGCGGTTCCTGTTCCTGCCATCACCGATACGTTCACGCCGACAGGTCCGGACCCGGATGTGATTTCTGTTGGCCTGAACGCGGGCATCAACTCCTCCGCAGCCGCTCCGCTGCCAGCGGCCTTGGGTTCGTTCTACGTGGGTGGGTTCTTCACGGCGTACGACCCGGCTGGAGCGAACATCCCGGCGCAGTCATTCACGCGATTGCTGACGGACCTGAGCCTCGACGTGGCGTTCAACGCGAACGTGACCGACACCTCGTTCATGCGCGTTGTTGGCGCGGGCGATGCTGGGTCTATCGGCAAGTACCTGCAAGGTCCAAATGTCAACGGCAAGCCGTCTTACACCTTTGCCGGAACCGACAATTACTCTATCTCGTGGAGCGGCACGCAGTGGGATATCCGTAACGTGACCACGGCGGCGCTGCTTTATCACAGCGTGAACGACACGCCATTCCCATCATTGGCGACTACGTGGCTTGCTGATACGGGCGCACTGCCCGTTCCTGCGGTCACGTCTGGCGGCTTTGACCTCGACCTGCGCGACCTCGCTGTGGACAGCCAAGGCCGCATCGTGTGCGTAGGATCGTTCACCACGCTGAACGACTTCTCATGTCGGCATATCGTTCGCATCAACCCCGATGGTACGCGGGACGCCACTTTTAATGTAGGCACCGGGTTCAACATCGTATGCAACGGCGTGAGCATAGACAGTGCTGATCGCGTGGTATGCACGGGGGCGTTCACGAGCTACAATGGCATCGCCTGCGGGTATATCATCCGCCTGAACACAGACGGCTCCATCGACACGACTTTCAACTACAACAACACGCTTCCGCTGCCTGTTCCGTACGCCGGGTTCGACTACCGCACGTACCGCAACATCATCAACCCTGATGGTACGATTTACGTCAACAGCGGACAGCAGAGCTTTGAAAAGTATACGAGCGCGACCGGCACCGCTGTTCCTGTGCTTGGAACGCCGGGAACGTACCAGTCCTCGAAGAAGGGCGTTGTTCGCATCAACGCGGACGGCACATTGAACGCCGCCGTGACGCAGGGAGATGTGCTGAATGCCTCTCCCTTCGTCCCTCCTATACAGAACAACTTCTCAGTGCAGCCGGACGGCAAGATTATCTGCGTCGGCTCCTTCCTCACCTACGACCTTGTAACGGTGAACTGCATTGTGCGAATGGACGAGTTCGGCACACTCGACGCCGCGTTCCTCGCCAACACGGGAACTGGATTCGACAGCGTGAACGCACAGGCCACATCCGCAGCCGTCATGCCGAATGGGCAGATCTTGGTAAGCTGCGGGGTTGGCGTCACCTTCAACGGCGACCCAACGCCGACCGGAGGACTCATCCGCCTGAATGCGGACGGCACGCTTGACAGCACGCTCAATATCGGGACGGGCTTCGCTGGGTCGAGCGGCATCGTGGTGGATATCACCGTTACCACGCTCGGCGATACTATTGTATCCGGATCGTTCACTACGCTTGACGGAACAGCACGACCATACGTAGCCAAATTCTGACCATGGCCACAGAGATCAACCTCGCCTCACAACGCCTTCAGGTCATCGTCGATGGCGTGCTCATCAGCAGCATCACCTACACGAACATCGACAGCATCAACCCGATCAAGGAGGAGGTGCGCGTTGCTGGTCAGTGGCCGATGCAGTCCGGTACGCTGATGCAGGCCCCGACCATCGGAGCGAACTCCTACCGCTGGCTGGTGGAAGTTGTGCTGCGTGACCGCCGCCGCGAGTACATCCGCCTCGGTGGATTGACGGGCGACGGGGCTACGTGGGCGAACACGCAGGCCGGTTTCGAGATCGCAGAGAACGCCATTTACGCAGCCTTCCCATGAGCAATGTAGTCGTCACCCTCGCCACCAACCGCATCCAGATATTCCGGGATGCGACACCGGATGAACTGCTCAACAGCGTGACGTACATCAACGTCACGAGCGTGAACCCGCTGGTGCAGGTGAAGAAGCGCCTTGACGGAAGCACGCCGGGGATGAGCGACCCCACCACGCACCCTACTGTGACCACGGAGGACACGGACTGGATAGTGGAGTTGCACATGGCGGACGGACGCATTGAGCACATCAACTTGGCCGACGTGGTGACGCCCGCTGGCTGGACGAACGACCAGACGGGGTACGAGCAGGCGGAGGATGACATCTACGCAGCCTTCCCCGCTGGCGGAGGAGGGGGCGGAACCGGCACCGTGACGAGCATCGCCATTGACGGCGGAGATACGGGATACACGGTTACAGGAAGTCCGGTCACGACCTCCGGAACCATCACGCTTGTTGCCACGGACGTAGGGGCGAACAGGGGTGACTACGGCCCCGGCCTGACGCTGAACTTCCGTGACCTCGTGGTATACGATAATCAGATTTGGATGTGGCTGGGCGGAACTACCACGTCTACGAACTGGGCGGCGGATAGCTCTGACTTCACGAGTATCGGCATCAGTCCTGCTTATGGTACGAAGAAGTACAAGTGGATCGGCGACGGCGGCGCGGCTACGGGAACGGTGGTAGCCAATACGCTGGGGGTGACGATCAATGTGACAAACCCATCGGCAGGTACATACGTGTTCACAGCGGCAAGCGGCACACCGTTCACTGCCAACAAGACCACGATTACGGTTCAGAACATATCCGATCGGGGGGCTTGGCGTTTTACCGATTCTGTCTTGACGGATAACACCGAATGCCGGGCGTTTTTCGCTGATGTAAGCGAGACGGGGGCCGACCCCGTGAAGTACCAAGTGATCATCGAAGTAGAACCGTAAACAACCAACGAAGACCATGACGAACACAGAACGCCAGCACGCCTACCGGGACGCCATCAACGAGTACAACTCTCAGGCGATTGGCCAGCCCGACCCAATGACCGTTGCGCACGCTTTCCGCGATTGCGTGTGCGCGATCCAAAAGATACTTGATGCGGAAGAGGCGGTGGACCCTGCCGATACCGCAACGACCGTGGTGCCGCAGTTCCCCGCGTAATGGTAACCCTGCCCCTTGCATAACCCATGAGCGGAAGCGCCTTCGTGCTCGCCGTCTGCGCATTTACAGTGCTGGGCCATGTCAGCCTATTGTTCATGCGCGGGTATCTGATCGGCCAGTGCCGCAAGGAGCAGCGCAAACAACGGATGGAGTGGCAGGACTGGAAACAGGAGCAGGAGCAGTGGCGCAAGGATTTCGTGAACGAGCACCAATCGCCGTGGTTGAACGGCAAAAAACGAACGGCATGACACTCCAAGAGTTTCAGGACAGAATGGTATCCTTGCGTAACCAATGGGCAAGCGATTCCAACAGCGAAAGCGACCCGAACAAGCTGCTCGGGATATGCGAGTCGTTCATAGATGGCATGGAAACGGCCTTCGAGTTGGCGATGAGTCCGGGCCATCCTCCGCCACCCCCTCCGAGAATCCGGCCCTGACGCTGATACCCATTGTGCTATGCCCCCACCTAGCAAACCTCATCAGCGACAACGTAGCGGCGTGGACGGCGTACCTCGCCCTGTCCCAAGCGTCAACGGCGGCACTCGTGATTGTGGCTGCCCTGATGCCCCGAACCTACCGATGGAAGGTATCGCTGGTGGCGGCAGGACTGTGGCACCTTACACAAGCCGTGGACGAAGCGCTGGCGGGAAACCTGTTTGTGAACAGCTTCTCGGAGTACGTCGTTCTAGCGGTGTACATAGCGGCGATAGCCCTACACATCAGAAGCCATGAGCAATCAGAGAGAATCCCGTGACACCGGACTTGTCATCCACCGTTGGCTCCAGTGGGTAGCCACCGGCGGGATAACGATACTGAGCGCCTTGGTGATCTCCGGCATGGGGACATGGGACGAGTTCAAGGCTTTCATGTACAAGATGGAGGATGTGCCGAAGGACATCAAGGAGATCAAGGCCGATGTCGGCGATCTGAGGGATGAAACAACCGGCCTGAAGTACAGGATGGGAACACTCGAACAGAACACCAAACACCGCAAGTAACATGCTCTACATCATCATCGGGATCGTCGCTTACGTGATTATTACCTGCGCCGCCAAGCGCATCAACGTGGTCGATTATGTACGCGACAACAAGGTGACGCTCGTGCTCACCACGCTCATCGTGCTCGCCATTCATGTGCTGGGCAAGACGGCATCCGCCGCTGTGCTCATGGCGCTGCTGATGCCGATGCTCGCGGCATATTCCCTGCCGAGCCTCATCGCCAAGGCACAAACGCTTCTCAAGCGCCTTATGGACTGGATCCTCGATGGCGTCACGAGTCAACCCCGCGACGTAGAATGAGCGAGTTTCTTGCATGGAACAAGCAGAACATTGTGCTGGCCCTTGTGGCTGGTGTGGTGTTCGCCGCCACCTATGAGCCTGCCGCCTTCTTCATCCGGCGCTGGCTCGCCAAACGATTCAAATGAGGTGGTGGTCGCGGGCATTGCTGGGCACTGCTCTGCGCACCACGGTACGCGCCACCATCGTGCGTCCCGCCATCGTGCTCACGGGAGTAGGGTCCGTGGGGAACTTCGGCTCCACCTTCCATGACCTGCGCGGTGAGCTTCCTGTAAGCGAAGAGACGCACTACATCAGCCGATCGAAGGAGTACATCGAGGGCATGGTGTGGCACCACTCCGCCACCACAGGGCAGACTATCCGCAGCATAGCGGAGTTCCACGTAGAGGTGAAGAAGTGGCCGGGAATCGCTTACCACATGGCTATTGGGCATGACGGGAAAATCTACATCCTGAACGACCCCGGAACGGTCAGCTTCCACGCACAGGGCTACAACAGGAAGACCATTGGAGTGGTGCTCATCGGCAACTACCACGAGCGCAGGATGACCAAGGAGATGAAGGACGCGGCGCTGCTGTTGCAGGACTACTTGCGCGAGGAGTACGACCTGAAGTACGCATGGATGCACAAGGAAACGAAGAGCACCGCTTGTCCGGGAAAATACGCTGACGAGTTCCTACGCCCTATCTTGTACGGGCCACGGCCATGATCCGCATTGACTACCGCCCCGTACTGATGCGCGACCCGCGCCCAGTGCCCCTTGGTGACATCTGGCTGGAGATACCCGAGCCGAACGTTAACCCCGGCCCGTTCCTCAACGATTACACGTTGCTGTACCAAGGCAAGGTCGGCAGGGGCAACAAGCAGTACGCCGGACTCGCCTACGCCAGCTTCGCCAGCCAGTACGTGCTGGACCTCATCGCGGAGAAGGGGATGGGGGATGGCAACGTCACAGGACCGGCGACAGGTACTGTGATCGGCAACTTCGCGATATGGGCGGACACTGCGGGAACCCTGCTCCTGAATGGCCCCGCGCCAACCGACTTCGCCACGGCGGCACAGGGGTCGCTCGCTGACACGGCGGTGCAGCCCGGCGACCCGCTGACGGTACTGAGCAGCGGAGCAGCGCCCGTTGGCCAAGTCCCGGAAGCTGACGGGGCTGGAGGCATTACATGGGCAGCGCCTCCAAGTGGCGGAGGTGATGTAGTTGGTCCGGCATCATCCACTGACGACTCCTTTGCCAAATGGGACGGCATCACTGGTGATCTTCTCAAGGATGGGGTGCTTGGGAGTACGGGTGGAAATGGGGCACTGGATGCCGGTAAGGTGGCCTTGTATGGATCTGGTGGGCAATTATTCGGAAACGCCGATACCGGATTGCCTGCTATTTATGGCATCACCACAGGAAGCGCTTATGCCGGTCTGTTTTCCGGCGGAACGACAAACGAAACACTCAAGTCGATCAGCGGTGGACCGGCAACGGCAATAGCAGCTTCGTCCGAAAGCGGGTACGCCATTGATTCACAGACAACGGACGGAATATCCATACACTCGCACACGATCAATTTGGCGGCTGGGAATCCGGACCTAGCCGAGTTCACTACCGGACTGATCCCATTGCTCAAGCTGAAGATCAAGTTCGATGGTGGACTAGAGTGGGGAAGTACCGGCGCACAGACCACGGCGACCAACCTCCCTGCCTTCGGGGCGCTCACCAAGGGCGTTGTCCCGGCAGCAGGAGCAGTGCCAGCGGCCACTAACTTCCTGACAGAGACAGGCGTGTTTGCCGTACCTGCGGGAACAGGGGTTCCTACATCAAGGACCATATCTACCACGGCTCCATTGGCGGGAGGAGGAGACCTATCGGCGAACCGAACGCTCTCTATCCCTCAATCCACGTCACTGATTGACGGGTTCTTGGCCGCAGCCGACTGGGTGATCTTCAACGCCAAGCAGGCGGCTATCAGCTTTGGTACTGGCGTCCTCACGGCGCTGGGCGTCAATGTCGGCACCGCAGGGTCCGTTGTCATCAACGGAGGGGCGCTCGGAACGCCGTCATCGGGAACGCTGACCAACTGCACCGGACTTCCTATTGCTGGAGGCGGAACAGGAGCGAGCACCGAGGCTGCCGCGCGTAGCAGCCTGCTGCTGGACCGGTACTCCGGCGTCCTCACCGCTGACCAGACATTCCCGAGCACCACGCTGGCGGACATCACGTCGCTATCCGGATTCAGCCTAGCTGCCGGAGCGACCTATCACTTCACGTTCAACGGACTGGTGAACACCAGCGCCACGACCGTAGGCATACTGGTGACGGTGAACGCCAGTGCTGCGATATCCTCATTGAACCTCATCACGCAGTACCCGACATCCGCTACGGCGTGGTCTGCTGAAATCATCACAGCCCTTCAGGGCGGAACGGTTCCGACAGCGGGACCGGGGGCCACGAACAGGTTCTACACTATCGCAGGATCCGTGACAACGAGCGGAGCCTGCACGTTCGCCTTTCAGGCGAGGAGCGAGGATGGCACCACGGTAACAGTGAAACGCGGAAGCAACTGTTTGATCGTGAGAACCGCTTAGATTTGCTTCGCTCGGTTTAGAACTGGGTTTGGTACTCTCTCAGCAAGCAGGCCGCTCTTCGGGGCGGCTTCCTTGTTCTACATTGGCTCCGTGAACGTGCGCAATCCCAACCTCGTGTTCCTTGTCGGAACTGGATGTGGCGCTCTAGTTGTGTGGCTGCTGATGCGCTCGCCTGACCCACGAGCGTCCGCCCGCATGGAGGAACTGATCCGCGACAGCGCTGAGTATGCTGACGGGGCACAGGAGCGCGACAGGATGATACTTGAGCTTCAGGAGTTGTACCGCGTAAAGGACTCGACCTTATCTTCGGCCCGAACCGAACTGGACAATGAACGCCGCCGCCGTCGTCCTTCTGCTTATCGCGATGCCGATAGCTTGCATTTGGCCATTATGAAAGAGGTCGGTCTTTAGGATAGAAGTCACCATGAACCCTTCGGGCTACTTTCCTATATACTGCGGTGGCTTCTTCTTTTGTCACCCATAAGCCACAATTTAAGCGGAGGCCATCAAAATCAACTACGACTCGCCACTTGTTAGTGCCCTTCATTAACACCACTCCCGGGCATCCGCTGGTGTTATTTCTTTGAATGGCCTTGTTTTTTGAATTATCGGCATGGGTGGCCAGCCTGAGATTACAGAGTCGGTTATCCCATGGATCTCGGTTGATGTGATCAACTACCATACCTGAAGGTATGTGGCCGTGTATCATTTCCCATATAACTCTATGGGCTATCCGATTCTTGCCGTATACAATCAATCTAATGCAGCAAGGACGACCGTCTTTGTCCTTTGCCTTAGCCCCCACATTTTTGCCAGCATGTCGGCTATTCCATCTTCTTTGATATGCCTCAGACGGGAAGTGTGATAATGGCCGCTGTCGCCATGTCATCAATCCGGTGTCGGGGATGTATTCAAAATGCTCGTGCCAGTTCATGGTAAAACGTCAGCGGCCACCAAGCATGTTCGAGATGCTGGGCAGCCGCCTGAGTTGACGCGCCGAAGCGCGGTTGATCCACGATGGGATGTAAGCTCGAACCATACATCGATTGCAAGTATAGTGTATGTTTACGCACCGTGTGGCGACTTCTTCTCATATCGCTTACTGCCTGCCCGATGACACTCACCGCGCAATCAGAAAAGAAGTTGGTCTTGACCCTCGCTGAAGGCAACAGGATACTCGACAGCCTAAAGGCACGGGAGGACTGGTACAGGCAGAACCAGATATGGATGGAGCAGTACGTTCTCGCTCAGGTTCACATCACGCGCCTCGACAGCACCATCAAGGCGAACAACGAGAAGTGCGACACCACGGTGAACGCCATGCTCGCTGACCAGAAGGAACTCATCGAGGAGGTGGATAACCTGAGTGATGCCGCCAGCAGAACCCCGCTTGTCGTGGTGTTGTTCAGCCTGATCTTCTTCGTAGCCGGAGTTGTCATCGCTCAATGATCTGGACTCCAAGACAGCACAAGTACCTACGCATATTGAAGCAACGACGCATGAACACGAGCACACGTCCTGTCTACGAAAAAGGTGTACTGGTGCGAACGAAGCAATTCTACCGTACCGGCATAGTCGAGGCACATCGGAATAACGACATTGGAAAGGTCCAGTGCCAAGTTCGATTCTGGAGCCACATTACCGACAATGCCGTTCATTGGATTGACGAGGCAGACCTTCGCGCACAGACCTTTACCGAGTTCGCCTCATTCATCCACCCACAAACACATGGATGGATGGTGGGCAAGACGCGCGGGTACATGGCAGCTATCATACACCTGCTCGCCCTTGCGCTGATTGGCGTATCGCTGGCAACGTGGGGCGATGGACCCACGTGGACGGCAGCAGTGTTGGGCGTGGCGATCATCGCGGGCTTTTGGTGGGGCACATGGAACAACTTCACAGGCCGATGGAAGTGAGGCTATGAAAGAACGTGGACTCATAGTACCGATAGGCGACGGCTGCGACCTGATGCTGTTGCCGTACTGGCGATGTCTCCTTGGACACGACTGGTCATATCCAGCAGACCACGATCGTTGGTGTAAGCGGTGCAATAAGCGCATGTGCTACGAAATCGTGGACTCCGGGCGATCGAAGACGTGGGTATGGAGGTCGCACCAACCAAAGCAGTTGTGAAAGAGCACGTCAACCCGAACTATGAAGCCTTTTGGCAGCAAGTCGAAGAACAGGCAAAATCCATACTTTCACCTCCCCATGCACCAATGGCAACTGACGATACTGGTACTGGCATCCCTGACGGGAGGGGTGCTATTCGCTTGGAAGGAGGCGGCGCTGATAGTAGCGGACAAGGACTTGAACAAGGTGCTCCTGACGGTGTTCAGGGTCATGCTGGCTACATTGGTCCTGACGCCATTTCTGCCTCGCCCAGTGGAGATACCTACGCTGGTGATGTCATTGGTGATGATGGCGGGATTCTGGGCACCGACACACAGGCTCGTACTGAACGCCCGCAGGATAGCCCTCGGACACAGGATAGAGGTGACACATCTGGGAACTGGCTTCTACGACAACCTGCTGACCCCCATGATCCGGGAGACGAGCAGCCGTTTCGTGGCAATGTGCCTACTTGAACTCCTTGTCGCCTGCGCAATGTTTCACCAACTCCAGAACCAATGAGCTTCCTGAAGGCACTTCCCGGACTCGCCCTGTGCGCAATGGGTATCACCTATCTGATGATGAACAGAGACGCCATCATCGCCTCGGCTATCATCTGCGCCTTCACCTGCGCTGCTGGTGTAGCGGTGACGACATTCATCTTCAAGACCAAGAAGGCATGAGCACCTACTCCATCCACTTCCAGCGCATACGCGGGCAGAAGTTCCGCGTGGTACTTGTCGGCAGCAACGGGAAACTGGTGCTCTGCGGAGAGACCCTGAAGAACAGCGCTGACGCCCGCAACTTGCAAGAGAGTATCCGCTACGGGAACATCGCCATTGGCGAAGACCTCGACCCCTACCATAAGTTCACGAAGAACAGTGGACCTGCGAAGAAGAAGGCGGTGAAGCTGGCGTTCCGCGTGGACAACCCCAATGGGTACTCAAGCGTGAGCGTTGTCCGTCGCCGTGTCGTCATGCAAGGTATTGGCTCTTATTCGCTACCAGCCACGGGTAAGACCAAGAAGAAGGCGACCAAGAAGAAGTAAACCTAGCCCAAGCCATGCCGCAGACCATATCCCAATCCGCCCAAGTTGACGAACTGAACAACGTGATACGCCTGTTCGCCCAACATCAAGAACACGCCACCAACCCATGCCATGCGGAGGTTGTCATCGAAGAAAGCGATGAATCACTTCGTATGCGCGTTGTTCTTGATGGACGTCATACCCACTTGTCCGCGACAGTAGGCAGTGGTTATGAGGACAGGGCGGCAAAGGCTGCACAATCACTCCTTGAAACCATGGCGGTAAACCACCTGCTTCAGTTCGCCGCCGAGCGTTCCATAAAAAAGTAGAGAAGCGAAGAGTGGCGAGACACACGGCTTCCCAACCAGTTCTCGCCACTCTTCAGCAATCAGCATCCCTGCCGACGGCTGCGAAGGTATCATAAGTTACTGAATGTTAGTATTTCGTCGAGATGTTCACGTTCTCGACACACGAGGCAATTACATTCGCCGCCACAACTAACACCACGACGAAAATGGCAGAAGCACTCGCAGCCCCAAGCATCACCAACGTACAGGAGTACGACTTGGTGCTCAACCCCAAAGATGACCTTCAGCAACCCGGCCTCATTGACGGCGCTCCCATCGTGGAACTCATTTCCGGCGAGGTGACGTTCCGCCAAGACCCGGCTACCCCGCTGATCGTGACCGTGGTGAGCACATCCACGACGGGCAACTATGAGTTCAATGTGAACGCTGACCCGAACCTCGACCCCGAGGTGACTGGCAGCCTCGTGCTGAATGTGCAGGGCACGGTGACGGCTGCGGAAGTTAGCGGCCTTGGTGCCACGTTCGGCGAACCACGTACTCGCACAGCATAAGCCATGAAGGCTCTTCTCGTCACTCCGAACTATCAGATCCCTGACCTTGAAGCGATCAGTGGGTTCAGCGCTCGCAATGGAGAGCAGTTTTCCATTGTGCTAGAAGGCGTTCCGGATGGCGTTGACGTGTTCAGTAACAACGACCCATCCTTGGCGATCACGTTCTCCGGGAATCCTGCGGATACCGTTACCGTTTCGGTCAAAGCCAATGCGGAGGGGACGACCAAGGTGCAGGTACGCACCAGTGACGACGTTCTCTTGAAGGCGTGGATCGTCAAGGTGTTTACCGAGCAGGCCACGTCGCTGAACGGCACCTTTGGAGAGCCTCGCACCCGTACAGCCTGACGTACGACCATTACTGAGGAAGGCCCCTTCATTGGGGCCTTTTCCTTTTGCTACATTCGGCGCAAATCTCCAACCATGGCCACACGTACATATCCCCAGAACCAAGGCAAGGCGAACCTCATGGATGTGTACGGCGTGAACCTTGAACGCGACAAGAAGCTCAAGGATCTCATCAACCCGCGCACGGGTTCCGTCTACACCTACCAGAGCGCAAAGGAATCCTTCCCCGCCTTCGCCGCGTACTGGGAAGCTCGCGGCTTCAACACCGCCGACTTCCTCAGCCTGTATGAGTTCGAGTGCGCGTGGAACGACTGGGTGTGGCACACGGACACGTACCTGAACATCGGCATCTACATCCGGCCCAACTTCGTCACGCAGAGCCGTGGCTGGATCGAGGCTCCGGACGGCTGGTATCGCGTTGCATTCGGATGCCAGACTGGACTCGGAATGTACTCCGGTCGCCACGCTCAGGTATACAGCGACCGCAGCGGCAACAACCCCGGCTGCACACCCGGCACCGCCATCGAAATCGACCACGCTGGCTGGCTCTCGCAGTACCAACAAGATCGCGTGTGCCTGAATAGCACGGCTTGGGGCAAGGACTACGGCGTGATCGGAGGGCTGGCGTACACCGAGGGCATCATCATCGAGAACTTCCGGCTCGTAGGAGGGCGCAACACGCGCGACACCTCCATCTTCTCCACAGGAGCCACGATGAACGAGCCGGGTGAGAACAGCGTGATCCGCTACTGCATGGCCGAGCACTTCAATGACGGCGGCTACACCATCTTCAACGGCACCCCGACCGAGGTACATACCTGCTCTGCCTTCTTCAACAACGGCCCCGGCTTCGACCTCCTCGGCAGCAACGGCCTGTGCAACGTCACCCTGACCATCCCCAGCGGCGACAACAACCGCATGGGCCTCATCCGCATCCGACCACGGGACGCGCAGAGTGTGGGCGGGGGCACCATCAACATCCGCAGCGAGAAGAACGAGAGCCGCACCACGCTCCAGCAGCCCATCCGCATCGAAGGAGCCATCGGCGACCTGAACATGACGCTGGACAACTTGACGGCGAACTTCGAGGGCGTCACCTGCCCCGAACTCATCTACATGGAGCAGGGCAACCAGTTCGAGATCAACGCACGCGGCATCGACTTACGCTCCAACACGCAGGCCCTCTTCCGCCACGCGCAGAAGGGCTGGGCACTGAGCGGGGGCCGTCCGTACGGCGGCAACAGCTTCGTGGTGAACGATGACGGCCTCGCCTTCCGCAGCCGCCCCTCGATGGTCTGGAACGGCCCTGTGGTGCCTCAGTTGGGCGGAGGCACGGTAACTCCTCCTGTTGACCCGCCACCTACCGGCAGCACGTCAGTAGCCTTCTCCGTACCGGCAGCCACCGAAGGCGGAGTTCTGCGCGAGGCGAAGTACCTGCTGGACGGCAACGCCAGCACCTTCGGCATGATGCTCGGCAGCATGACCAACGGACAGAAGATCACCGTGACCTTCCCCGCTGCCCGCAAGCTGAAGGGCGTGACCTTCCCCATCCCTCCGGGCTACACCAACAGCTACCCGCGCAAGTTCGAGGTACGGACGGCAAACGGAGGGGCGTTCTCTACGCGAGGAACCTTCACCGGCGGGGCCACGAGTACGGCGACGTGGACGGAGCGCGACGTGCTGACGATGGAAATCATCTGCCGCGAAGCCAACTCGAACTACTGGGGGGCGGCGGAACTTTCCTTTGCCTGAAACAAGGTGTATTGAGTAGAGGTGCCACGAATAGGTGACAACCCCCACTGCTCTGCCATGGCTCTTGCAATACCGGGAAATGTTCGGGATGCGTCCGTAGCTGACCTTGCTACACCCCTACTCCATTTCTGCCCATCACGCTTACCCTTGCCAACGTTAGACGGAAGGAAAGGCGTTCGTTCAGCCGTTACGCAGGTCGCGATCAATGGTGGAAGGTTTTTCAGCCAAAGGCATGTCGCCTTGGTGAATGGATCGCCGAACCACCACGGCTGTATAGTTTGATCCGGATATCTCCATCGCGTGTTGAGTTGTCCGATGGGGTTCTCAATGGCGATGCGCTCAATGGGTGCATTCCAAAGTAGCTGGACGAATGCAGCGGCTTCCGTTGCGAGTTCATCGCGACCGGGCGACTTCCACCATCGAGCTCCGGCTCTGCTCAGATACGTACATGGCGGGTGGGCAACCATTAGATCCCAGCCATTCGCTAAAATGTCTCGAATGTCACCCGTATAGTGTGGCCCCGGAACTTCGGTCGGCTTCATATCACACGACATGGCATCGTGCCCAAGGGCGCGGAAGGCATCGCGCACTCGACCAGAGCATTCGCAGGCTACAAGAACCCTCATGCCGATTACTTTCCAGTAGCAGCGTCCACGCCTTTCTCCAGTTCCCTCATCTTGAGGATTGCCTCGGTGATATCCCCGCGCACCTCTATGGGTATGACCTTCATGGTGCGCAGGCGCTCCAGCAAGTTCAGCGAGATGTCAAGCTGCTTGCTCATGTGGCCGAGCTTGGTTTCGAGGCGCTTCATCCCTCGATATGTGCTTTGATGGCCATGAATGTGGCGAACACGGGTGGATAGGCGCTGCTAGGCTCTGAGAGCCTGTCGTCAATCCACTTGAGCAGGTTCGTTCTGTGAGCGGCGTTGATGTCATTGATGGCCATGACGATTGCAGTAGCCTGCTTCCGCCCTTCTGCGGGTCTTTCTCCAAAGCCTTCATCTGCTCGTAGAACTCAATGAGCAGGAGGCCGA
>Ga0154020_10005777_pt1 | contig 14555 bp, 13 predicted proteins | sample Klosneuvirus_201_FD_109709 | JGI IMG/M metagenome (GOLD analysis project Ga0154020, IMG submission 109709) | Active sludge microbial communities from wastewater, Klosterneuburg, Austria - Klosneuvirus_20160825_MG | ecosystem: Engineered > WWTP > Aerobic digester > Activated sludge | place...
ACCATCTTCCAAAAAGAATCTTGGATCGCTTGAATAAATGGCAAAGCCTACTACGGCAATGGCACACATTACAAATTCAATAAACACTACCCCTGCCAACATTCCGATTACGGCTTTTTTGGCTGAGGCTGAATCTTTTGCGGACGCAAATTTTTGATAGATACTACTCTCACTCATCAACAATAAAAACGTGGGCAGTATAACGCCTAGAATCCACCAGGCATCGTGTCCTTCAAACAGAGATAGATATTCAGGTTTTGTGTTTTCAATTGTGGTGATGACGGCATCGTAGCCACCATGCGCAGAAATGGCGAACGGTAGTGTGAGCGCCATTGCAATTAACATAACAATGCCATTAAAAATATCAATGGACACAATGGAAACCATTCCTGCTAAAGCAGTAAATGCAATCACCACCACGCACGTAATCAAGGCTCCGGTTTCTAAGCTGATAGCACCATTTGAAAGAATAGAAATAAAACGACCGCCACCTTTAAACTGATACCCGGCAATAACCAGGTACGCTACAATGATGGTAATGGTTCCGAGTATTCTGGCTGCATGGTTATAACGTTGCTCTAATAAATCGGTGAGTGTAATCTTTGAGATTTTCCTAACCCGCTCGGCAACAAAGTAAATTACTATAATGCCAACCCAGGCACCTGCCGAGAACCAGAGCTCACCAAATCCGGAACGAAAGCTTAGCCCAGCCGTGCCAAATAAACTCCCCGAACCAATCCAGGTACAAACTAATGTGCCTACCAATAGATACACCGGCACGCCTCTACCCGCCACGGTAAAATCTTCTTCATTCTTTACTGACCTGCTCTTATAGATGATTATACCAATCATTAAGGACAGGTAGACAATGCTTACAATAGAATAAATCATATTATTGTGATTACAGGTGCGCTAAAAGTAAGTAAATTTTTATAAGTTACTTCCTGGAATGTACCCCACACGAACCTAAACTTGCTTTATGAGCTCTTCTAACTTCAAACCATATATCGCTCCGGAACAAAATATAGCGGAGTTCACCGTTAAGTCCGTGGTCTTCGGGGCATTGTTTGGAATCATCTTTGGATGCTCAACAGTGTACCTCGCACTCAAGGCGGGATTAACTGTTTCGGCCTCTATACCCATCGCTGTAATTGCTATTACACTTGGCAGAAAATTTCTAAAGACTACCATTCTTGAAAACAACATTATTCAAACTACAGGATCTGCGGGTGAGTCCATTGCAGCCGGGGTGGTTTTTACCTTACCGGGATTTTTATTTTTATCGACAGGTGAAGATGGAAAAAGTGTAGGCGAAGGTTATTTTAATTATCTCACCATATTAATTTTGGCGGCTTTTGGCGGGATGCTCGGAACATTAATGATGATTCCGTTAAGGAGATCTTTGATCGTGAAAGAGCATGGAAGTCTTCCGTATCCGGAAGGAACAGCTTGCGCTTCGGTACTTCAAGCCGGAGAAAAAGGTGGTGTGTTTGCCCGCACTGCATTTTTTGGAATGGGTTTCGCGATGGCGTATGCCATTTTACAAAAAGTATTTCATGTGATTTCGGAAGCCCCGGCCTTCATGACCAGTCAACTAAATAAATTCTGGCCTTCGGCTACCATTAATGGAGAGATCACACCTGAGTACATGGGTGTTGGTTATATTATCGGTCCTAAGATTGGTGGGGTGTTAGTGGCAGGCTCTGTGCTTGCCTGGTGGGCTATGATTCCTTTGCTTTCAACACTGGTTGATCCGGTATTGATTGCAACGCAATTAGTAAAGCTTGGCTATTTAGCGGATGTAAATGTTGCCGGAGGAAAAGGTGGTTGGGACCCGGCTTTAAAAACTTTTGCAAATCCTTCGTCAGCAATTTATTTCGCGTATATCCGACAAATAGGAGCAGGCGCGGTGGCGGCTGGTGGTTTTATTACTTTAATGAAAACGTTGCCGACTATCATCAGTTCATTTAAAGATAGTTTAGCATCACTGAAGGAGAAGAGCGAAGCCGGCATCGCAAGAACCGATCGCGACTTATCTTTTAAGGTGGTGATTATTGGGAGTATAATTTTAGTTGCCTTAATGACCGTGCTACCCGGAATTCCCGGAGACGGTTTTATTCAAAAACTTTTGATTGGCATCTTGATCATCATCTTCGGATTTTTCTTTGTGACAGTAGCCAGCCGCATTGTTGGGTTGGTTGGTTCCAGTAATAGTCCGATCTCGGGGATGACGATTGCTACATTAATGGGCACGTGTTTGATTTTTACAGCCGTGGGTTGGAGTGGTATGCTGTATGAACCTTTGGCTTTAGTAGTAGGAGGTATGATTTGTATTGCTGCGGCTAATGCAGGCGCTACTTCGCAGGATTTAAAGACCGGGTACATAGTTGGTGCAACACCGCGCTATCAGCAGTTGGCTTTATTTATCGGAGCCATTGTTTCATCGATAGCTATTGGTCTTGTTGTAAAAGTATTAGACACACCAACACCGGATATGATTGCCCAGGGAATTACGCATGCGATTGGAAGTGAACGCTATTCAGCACCGCAGGCAACATTAATGGCCACGTTGGCAAAGGGTATTCTATCCTACAATTTAGATTGGCAATTTGTGATGGTAGGAGTTTTCATTGCCGTAATGATTGAATTGTGCGGTATCAAAGCGTTGGCATTTGCGATCGGACTTTATCTTCCGTTATCGACTACACTTCCCATATTTATTGGTGGTGCCATTAAAGGGGTTATCGATTGGCAGGCTGAGAAAAAGGGTGAAGCCAAGCAAGATGATGAGTTAGGTCGTGGCAGTTTGTTTGCCACGGGTTTGATTGCCGGAGGCGCATTGGCAGGAGTTATTGTGGCGTTACTTTCAGTTGACAGTGATATTTTTGATTTCTTAAAAAAGGTAAGTGCTGAGCATTTTATCAGTGATCTAATTGGTACAAACGGCTATAATTTGTTAGGGGTGATTTGCTTTGTGGTGATGGGCACAATCCTTTATAGAATTGGAAGCAAGAAGGAGGAGAGCTAGTGGCTCCAGACAAGTCAAATTTTGCGAAGATGGGTTTATCCAAATTTTAATTGGGTCGTTTTAACATAGGAAGATAGGTATTCATCGATCTCAGTATAGAAAGGCTCATTGGTCAAATGTGTTACAGATCGGTTAAGCACTAGTTGAACGATGGAGTTGTAAGTATCTAAATCGGCATTTGATTTCTTTAGATCAATTAACCGATCCTTAACCAGTTCTAACATTTTCTTATCCGCTTTCACATTAAACTTATAATCCAGATAGGTAGGCAAATCACCCATCATTCGATTAATGATCAGTTCGCGATGTGCTTTTAAAATTTCTTTCAATTGAACCAATAACACTTCCGGGTTTGTATCAATCAGAGATTTGGTACCCAACAGGGCAGATTTGATGGTCTTCATGTGGTTAGTTTTTTATCCTAATAAAAGTTGATCGATCTCTTTAAAGAAATCCTGGTTGTTCAGTTTCACCATCGCTTTTCTTTTGATCTGCTCTACGATAGAAGCATAGTTAGATAGATCAACATCCCGCTTTTGCAAATCAAGCAACTTTGATTTCACTTGGGCCAGTTCCGATTCATTGGCGTGGGCATTATACTTAAAGGCCAGAAAGTATGGGATGTCCCTAAGAACCCGGTTTATAAGTAAATCCCGGTGCTGATTCAATGCCTGCTTTACCTGAAACAATCGGACCTGCTTATTGCGAGCTGTGATAACCCGCTTTCCCATTAATGGGGATTCAATGATTTTCATGACGTTAGTATTATGTATCAAATATACAAAATACTAATATAATTAGTAATTAAATACTAAATAAATTAGTCTATCGTAATTCGTTAAGATCTTAATTATCAGGCCTTTTAGAAAAAAATTGACAAAAGATTAGGGTTAGACCAGAAATAAAAAAGAGCCCGAAGGCTCCTAAAATTGAATACTTTAAATAGTGACTAACAGAATTCATCAAATACTTCTACCAGGTGCTCCCCAATCATTTGGGCGTTGCGACCTTCAATATGGTGGCGCTCTACAAAATGAACTAGCTCGCCATCTTTAAATAGTGCGATAGCAGGGGATGAGGGCGGATAAGGCAAGGTGTACTCACGAGCTTTAGCCACAGCTTCTTTGTCTACTCCTGCAAATACGGTAGTAAGTTGAGCTGGTTTTTTTGTGCTATTTTGAAGTGCCCATTTGATTCCGGGCCGGGCAGCACCAGCGGCACAGCCACAAACAGAATTAATAACCAACAAGGTAGTTCCTTTCTGGTCTTTCAATTCCTTATCTACATCTGCTGAGCTTTTTAACTCGCGGAAGCCCGCTACGGTCAAATCCTGGCGCATGGGGGCAACTAAAGGTTCTGGATACATATTATTTTATAAATTTTGAATTTTCTATTTACGAGGTACGAATTATAAGATTTTAAACAAAGTTACATGAATCCAAGTTCCAGTTTAGCCGCTTCACTCATCATATCCTGCGAGTAGGGTGGATCAAACGTAAGTTCAACTTCTACACTGTTAATACCCGGGATTTCTTTTACTTTCTGTTCAACCTCGACAGGAATAACTTCTGCCGAAGGACAGGAGGGGGAAGTCAGGGTCATTAGTATAAATACATTGTTAACTGGAAAAACACTAATCTCGTAGATCAAGCCCAACTCATAAACATCAACAGGGATTTCAGGATCGTAGACAGTTTTAATAGCTGCAATCACCTTGTCGCGAAGTTCGTTTTGAGTTTCCGGAACTTTCTGTTCAATATTTTCTGATGGATTACTCACGAGGCAATTTCTTTTTGAGTTTTGAAGGCCAACGCATAAAACTTCATTTGTTTGATCATGGCCGCAAAGCCGTTTGAACGCTGTGTGCCGATGAATCGTTCCATCCCAATCTTCTTCATAAAATAAAGATCAGCATTTAAAATCACATCCGGACTTTGGCCATTAAAAATCCGAATGAGTAGGCTTACTAATCCTTTGGTGATGGCCGTATTGCTATCGGCCTCAAAATAGATTTTATCATTTTCTAACCGAGCCATCATCCACACTTTCGACTGGCATCCTTTTACAATATTATCTTCCGTTCTATCCGACTCCTTTATATCTGGCAGTTTTTGGCCCAACTCCATAATATAGAATACGGTCATCTCCATATCTCCATCCAATAGGGAGAATTCGTCAATGATCGCGTCTTGTGTTTGGGGGATGCTCATTTACTTCAGAAATTTAACAATTCGTTCAACACCTTCAGCCAACAAATCTATTTCTTCTTTTGTATTGTAAACGGAAAATGAGGCGCGCACGGTTCCCTCTATTCCATATCGTTCCATTAGAGGTTGCGTACAATGATGTCCGGTGCGCACGGCAATTCCGCGCGTATCCAGCATTTGCCCAATGTCAAAGTGGTGAATACCGTCTATAACAAACGACTGCACACTTACTTTTTCTCGGGCCGTTCCTATCAACCGCACGGAGGGTATAGAAGATAATTTCTTAGCCGCATAGCTTAATAACTCTGCTTCGTGGTTCGCTATATTTTCTTTTCCCAATTCATTGATAAAAAGAATGGCTTCATTCAAAGCCACCACATCAGCGATGTTGGGTGTGCCGGCTTCAAATTTATAAGGGAGATCGTTGTAGGTTGTTTTTTCGAATGTAACATCCTTAATCATTTCACCACCACCCATATAAGGAGGCATTTTTTCTAAAAGTTCTTTCTTTCCATAAAGGATACCTGTACCCGTGGGGCCATACATCTTATGCGAACTGATGCAATAGAAATCACAATCAAGTGCTTGTACATCGATTGGTAAATGTGCAGACGATTGGGCACCATCAATTAACACCACCGCGCCAACCTGATGTGCTAAATCAATGATTTCCTTTATCGGATTGATGGAACCTAAACTATTGGATGCATGATTAACGGCAACTACTTTGGTTTTCCCAGAAAGTAATTTTTGATAAGCGTCCAGGTCTAACTCACCAACTTCACTAACCGGAATTACTTTTATGATTGCGCCTTTCTCTTCACAGATAAGTTGCCATGGAACAATGTTTGAGTGATGCTCCATGCCTGAAATAATAATTTCATCGCCTGCTTTAACAAATGCCCGGCCATACGAAGAGGAAACCAGATTAATGCTTTCTGTAACTCCACGCGTGAATATTATTTCCTCAACATGTTTGGCATTGATAAATCGTTGCATTGCATGGCGAGTTTCTTCATAAGCTTTTGTAGCGCGCTCGGCTAATGTGTGAATTCCCCTGTGAATATTTGAATTATCGTGTTCGTAATATCGAGTCAAGGCATCAATAACCCGCTTTGGTTTTTGATTGGTTGCCGCGTTGTCTAAATACACTAAGGGTTTACCATTCACTTGCTGGTGTAAGACCGGAAATTGTTTCCGGATCTTTTCTAAATCCAATTCTATGGCAGCCGGGGTATTCATTCGAAGTTCTTATGAAGTCGTTCGGAGATCAGTTTATCGAGATACGATTTTAAAGTTTCATTTTTGATAGGAGTGAGCACTTCTCCAGCAAAAGCATAAAGTAACATGGCTTTTGCAATAGGTTCGGAAATTCCGCGTGAGCGAAGATAAAACAAAGCTTCTTCATCCAATTGACCCGTAGTACAACCATGCGAACATTTTACATCATCGGCCCAAATTTCCAATTGAGGTTTTGTGTTTACCGTGGCGGAATCAGATACAAGGATGTTTCTGTTTGATTGAAACGCATTGGTCTTTTGTGCATGCGGTCTTACAAAAATTTTCCCGTTAAAGATTCCTTTCGAGTTGCCATCCATAATACCCTTATACATTTCATTGCTGAATGAATTAGGCTTTTTATGATCAACCACAGTATGGTTATCTCCGAGCGTATTTCCATTTAATAGATACAATCCATAAAAATGCGATTCACAATTTTCGCCATCAATGATAATGCTTAAGTTATTGCGTATCAGTTGGCCGTTTAAGGTTAACGTAAACGTATTTATCTGACTTGAATCTGACTGATGGATTACGGTGTTGGCTACTTGGTAACTTTTACCCGAATCGTTTTGAATCTTACAATATTCCAATTGGGACTGTTCTTTCACGATCCACTCTTCGGAGAAATTATGGAAGGCAGGATTTGATCCAACAGAATCAAATTTTTCAATCACGCTAAGTTGACTTCCCTTTTCAACAATCCCTAAAATCCGGGTATGAACAAGGGCTTGACTTTTCGTTACATCGTTCAGATGTAAAATGAAAATGGGTTTAGAGACATTGATATTTTCAGGAACATGAATAAATAAACCGTCTTGCCAATAGGCTGCATTCATGGCAGCGAATGGATCACTTTCCGGAGTTAGATATTTATCCAGGTTCGAAATCTCTTTCTCTGCATTTGCCTGAATGAGCGGAAGAATTTTAACCTCACTTGCCGGGCTTATCACTTTTGAAAGTGATGGAACATAAGAACCATTTACAAACACCAATACATTCGCATCCAGATTTGGAATCAGGTATGAATCGATTGAGGCAATTTGTGACGTGGAAACTTGAATATCCCATTTAAAATTCTTCTCCAGGTTTTTAGTAATAGGAGTGAAGCGATACTCTTCATGTTTGATATCGGGTAACCCAACTTTTTTAAAATGGGCCATCGCCTTTGCACGCTGGTCATTTCCTACCTCAAACCTTGATAGATCAAAGGATTCGATAATTTCATGCTTCAAATCTCGGGCTTCAGTCGTATTCATAATCAGGCAACTTCAACTTCAGATTTAATCCAATCGTATCCTTTGGCCTCCAATTCAAGGGCTAATTCCTTTGGACCGGATTTGACAATTTTTCCTTTGTAGAGGACATGCACAAAATCAGGAACAATGTGATCTAATAAACGCTGATAATGGGTTACTACAATAATGGCATTATTCTTATTACGAAGCGTGTTTACACCATTGGCAACAATGCGAAGGGCATCAATATCTAATCCCGAGTCTGTCTCATCAAGGATAGCGAGCTTGGGTTCGAGCATGGCCATCTGAAAAATTTCATTACGTTTCTTTTCACCTCCCGAAAACCCCTCGTTAAGCGAACGACTCAATAAGGACTGGTCAATCTCCACCAACTTCATTTTCTCTTTCATCAATTGAAGAAAGGACACAGCATCCAACACTTGTTGCCCGCGGTAGGTGCGAATCTGATTGATAGCACTTTTCATAAAATTGATTGTGCTAACACCTGGAATTTCTACGGGATACTGGAAGGCCATAAATATGCCTTCGCGCGCACGATCCTCAGGTGACAAATCCAATAGATTCTTTCCTAGAAAATCAACCGTACCTTGAGTTACTTCGAAATCTTCTCTTCCAGCTAAAACGGATGCCAATGTACTTTTTCCCGAACCATTGGGCCCCATGATAGCGTGTACTTCACCTGGCTTTACAGTCAGGTTAATTCCGTTTAAGATTTGCTTATCGGCAACTTTCGCTTGTAAATTTTTTATCGTTAACATTGTTCTCTAACTATTTATTAAAACTTATGATTAGCCTACACTTCCTTCTAAGGTAAGTGCAAGAAGTTTTTGTGCCTCTACGGCAAACTCCATGGGTAATTGATTCAGTACTTCCTTCGCATAGCCATTCACGATTAGCGCCACGGCTGCTTCTTCATCAATACCGCGTTGTAAACAATAGAAAATTTGATCTTCACCAATTTTAGATGTAGTTGCTTCGTGCTCAATACGGGCACTGTTATTTTCTACATCGATATACGGAAATGTATGCGCTCCACATTGATCGCCCATCAATAACGAATCGCACTGCGAATGATTTCTTGCATTGCTGGCGCGTTTCATTACATGAACCTGCCCGCGGTAACTATTCTGAGATTTACCGGCAGAAATTCCCTTGCTCACAATACGTGATCGGGTATTCTTACCAATGTGAATCATCTTCGTACCCGTATCCGCTTGTTGATAATTATTGGTTACCGCAACCGAGTAAAATTCCCCAACAGAATTATCACCTTTTAAAATACAGGATGGATATTTCCAGGTGATGGCCGATCCGGTTTCTACTTGCGTCCAGGAAATTTTTGAACGATCGCCAAAACACAAACCCCGTTTGGTAACGAAATTATAAATACCTCCTTTGCCATTCTTATCGCCCGGATACCAATTTTGTACCGTTGAATACTTGATCTCGGCATCCTTCATGGTATAGAGCTCTACGACTGCAGCATGCAGTTGATTTTCATCGCGCATAGGCGCGGTACAACCTTCGAGGTAACTTACATAAGAGCCTTCGTCTGCAACAATTAAAGTTCTTTCAAATTGCCCTGTATTAGCTGCGTTAATTCTAAAGTAGGTGGACAACTCCATGGGGCAACGGATGCCTTTGGGGATGTAACAAAATGATCCATCAGAAAACACGGCTGAGTTGAGTGCTGCAAAATAATTATCGTTAATAGGAACCACTGAGCCAAGATACTTTTTGATAAGTTCCGGATGCTCTCTTACCGCTTCACTAAAAGAACAAAAGATAATTCCCAGTTCACTTAATTTCTCCTTAAAAGTTGTTGCCACAGAAACACTATCAATTACAGCATCAACAGCTACACCGGTAAGTCTTTTTTGTTCAGTTAATGAGATACCAAGTTTCTCAAATGTCTTGATCAACTCAGGATCAACTTCATTAAGACTGTTGAGATTCGCTTTCTTCTTTGGGGCAGAGTAATAGATAATATTTTGATAATCGATAGAAGGATAGGTAACATTTGGCCAGGTAGGCTCAATCATTTTTTGCCATAGCCGAAATGCTTTTAACCTCCATTCCAACAACCACTCGGGCTCACCTTTCTTAGCCGAAATGAATCGAACCGTACCTTCATTAAGACCCATAGGCGCCTCATCGGCTTCCAGATTTACGGTCCAGCCATGTTCGTATTCTTTCGATGTTATTTCCTCCAGTACCTGATTGCTTTTGCTCATCGCAGCCTATTTAGACTAAATTCAAATAATCTTTAAAAATACAACAAAACTGCAGCTTTAAGGTTCAGACTTCGGCAAAATTTAATATTAAGTGAGCTTTAAATTCCTGTCCAGACTCTCTTCTAAAGAGATCATGGTTTCTGTTCTCTCAATACCCTCTACCTGCTGCATTTTGTCGTGGAGTACTTCCTTCAAATGGTTGGTGTCGCGGCAGTGGATCTTAATAAACATCGAATAATTTCCTGTCGTGTAGTGAATGTTGGTGATCTCAGGAATATTACGAAGTTTCGCTAGAACCATATCATATAAAGCACTCTTTTCCAGATAGATACCGATAAAAGCCGTGATGTCATATCCTAGTTTTGCGTAATTGATTCGCAAGGTTGTTTTGTCAAGTATCCCTGCATCTTCCATTTTATTCATTCGAACATGAACCGTTCCTTGAGAGACATTGACCTTTTTTGCCACTTCGGTATAGGGCCTTTTGGCATCCTGCATGAGGATCTCTAGAATTTTAAGGTCCGTATTATCAATTTCAAAATTTTTGCTCATGAGGGGTGTGTTATTTTTTAAATATGACAATAAATAACGCATTTTGTTAAATATTATCTAAATTTTATTTATATTATTTGCGTCAAAATCATAATTGACGTTACTTTGCTAAAGAATTCGTAACGATACTTTCTAATTTTAGATCAGGTCGGGTTCTAAAACAGAAGTTCTTTAAAATTGTAGGGTGTTGAAATTGGCAGACAAGCCCTCCTGTCTCGGGGGTGGGGATCAAAGGATAAACGCAAGGTAATGGGTTGACCACTAAAAAGTTTTTCTTATGCCTTGCAGCTAACTTCTCCGTGGAGGTTCGAAGCCTCCCTCTACAGCTAAGCCCTGGCGATTATCGTCAGGGCTTTTTTTATACACCTCCAGTAGAGATCCATCGATTGCTGGTACCACCTTTTTTTTCGTTCTTTAGAAATCTAAATCCTATAAGAATGAATTCACCTTGGTTTTCAAAGTATCCAAAAGGAATACCGCAAGAGATAGGACCTTATGAATATGAGTCATTGATTGACCTGTTCGAAGTTGGTGCTCGGAAGTATCCTAACCGGGTAGCCTTTGAAAATTATGGAAAGCAGATCACGTTCGAGGAAGTCGATCGATTGTCCACTGCTTTTGCAGCCTATCTTCAAACCGAGCTTAAGCTGCAAAAGGGAGACCGCATTGCAATTCAAATACCCAACCTTATCCAGTTTCCAATAGCCTTTATGGGTTCGATCAAGGCTGGCTTAATAGCGGTGAACACAAATCCGCTCTACACACCACATGAAATGCTACATCAATTTAATGATGCCGGTATTTCGGCTATTGTAATTGTTTCTAATTACGCCCATCAGCTTGAATTGATTCAGGATAAAATCTCAGTAAAACATATCATCGTAACCGATATGGGCGATATGTTGGGCGGATTCAAAGGCGCCATCATGAACTTTATCGTAAAGTATGTAAAGAAACTTGTGCCACGTTATAGTTTACCGACTGCACTATCTTTAAAAACTGTTTTGCAAAAGGGCCAGTCGCTCGCTTATCAAAAACCACAAATCCATATTGAAGATGTGGCTGTCTTGCAATACACAGGCGGTACGACCGGAGTTTCAAAAGGCGCGCAGCTTTCGCATAGAAATATTATTGCGCATAATGCCATGATTACGCATTGGTTTGGTCCGTTACTCACCGAAGGTCAGCAAGATATCATCATTACGGCTCTTCCTTTATACCACATATTCGCGTTAACGGTTAATGGCTTGCTTATGTATACTCAAGGTGTTAAAAGTGTACTGATTACGAATCCTCGGGATATGCCCGGATTCGTAAAGGAATTGAAGAAGCATCGATTCTCCATCATTACCGGAGTGAACACATTGTTCAACGGGATGCTTAATAATCCAGATTTTAAAGACTGCGATTTCTCGGCCTTGAAAGGTGCCATTGGGGGTGCAATGGCCATACAAGATGTGGTGGCTAATAAATGGGAGGAGGTTACGGGCCAACCTTTGGTAGAGGGTTATGGATTAAGTGAAACATCGCCTGTACTTTGTTGTAATCCCCTCAATGGAAATCATAAACGGGGTACCATTGGCATACCCATGCCGAGCACTAACCTGGCCATTTTTGATGATGACGGTAATCAATTAAAACAGGGTGAAGTAGGAGAGATTTGTGCGCAAGGGCCACAAGTGATGCGAGGTTATTGGAATCAGGACAACACAGGTGTTTTCTTTCCCGGAGAGTGGTTTCGCACAGGCGACATTGGTTTAATGGACGAAGATGGCTATTTCAAAATAGTGGATCGTAAGAAGGATATGATTAAGGTATCTGGATTTAATGTATACCCGAATGAAATTGAAGGTGTATTATCAAAACATCCAAAGGTGCTGGAAGTTGCCGCTATTGGTATAGCAGATGCTCGATCAGGCGAAGCCATTAAAGCCTTTGTTGTAAAACGCGATCAAAGTTTGACAGAAGAAGAGTTAAAAACCTATTGTCACGAATACCTGACCAACTACAAGATACCAAGATATATTGAATTTAGAACGGAATTACCCAAAACGAATGTGGGTAAAATTTTACGGAGGGCTTTGAAAGAAGTCGAAAAATCTAGCGTTGCCTGACAAAGTAAATTTTGTGATAAAACGAATCAAGTTCTGATCTTTGCTGGATGAACATCTTATTAATTACGCAGGAAGATATTCTGGCGGGTTCTACATATTCGGTTTCTTATCTTGCAAAGGGTTTATCAGCGCGTGGACATAAGGTAATTGTAGCGGCCCGGCCTGGTTCAGTACTTCATCAAATTCTGGAGAAAGAACCGATTACTTTCATTCCATTCACCATACCAACGCGGTTTCATTGGGCCTCCGTCCGAACTTTGGTACGATTAGTTAGGCAACATCAAATTCAGGTTATCAACGCACAATCGAGTAAAGACAGATACATTACCGTATTAGCTCGTTGGTTTTATCGGATTCCCGTTTTGCTGATTCACACCCGAAGACAGGTCTCTATGAGCGTTGGTGGATTTTTTCAAAATCTTGTTTATGTAAAGGGCACTGATAAAATTGTAGCGGTAAGTGAAGGAGTAAAGCGGTCGCTCATTGAAAATAGGGTTCCGGCTCAACATATAGCCGTAGTTTACAACGGCACCCCAACCGAAAAATACACAGCCATTAATGCAGACGTTATTACAGAATTGAAGGCTAAATTTTCGATTGCTGTCGGAGACGTGGTGATCGGTTGCATCTCACGCAGGAAAAAACAAGAACAGTTGCTTCAAAGCCTCGATCTTATTGGCAAGCCCGTAAAGGTTATTCTGGTGGGCATTCAGGAAGATGAGGAATTAGAAAAAATTCGGGCAAACCTTACGTTACCTCATCAAATATTTTACGAAGGCGAAAAGGAAGGAGCGTATGCGTTGAACTATTATAAGATTTTTACTTGTACGGTTCTCTGTTCAACAATCGAAGGACTTTCTCAGGGATTGCTGGAGTCTATGTATTTAGGCACACCGGTAATTGCAACAGCAGCAGCAGGTAATATTGATCTTATAAAACACAACGAGAACGGATTACTTTTTGAGGACAATGATATCGGCATGTTGTCGGCAAATATTCAAACGATAATAAATGACCCTAAACTGCGTGAGAAATTGATTTCGGGTGGAATTACTACCGCAAGCGATACTTTTTCCATCGAGCGTACCCTTACCAACTACGAGAAGTTATACACTGAACTGTTAACTTCGCACAAAAATTAATTTACAATGAGATTCAACCTGTTAGCCATTTTTGTACTTCTATTTCTCGCAAACTTTTTACATGCGCAGCCAACGCAATCATCCTTGGTTCACTATCCGGAAGAAACTCATTTGAAAAACGTTCGTCAGTTAACTTTTGGTGGCGACAATGCCGAAGCGTATTGGAGCTTCGATAGCAAGATGGTTAGCTTTCAATCAAACAATAAAGCCTGGGGATTATCCTGCGATCAGATATTTTATATGCCTATTGAAGGATTAGATTTAAGTAAGGTAGGAGTAAAGCCAACCTTAATCAGTACGGGGTTAGGCAGAACAACTTGTTCTTTTTTCCTTGCCGGGAATAAAACTATTCTCTATGGTTCAACGCACCTCGGTGGAAAGGATTGTCCGGTCGATCCGGGTCGTACGCCTGGCGGTAAGTATCTATGGCCCGTTTATGATACCTACGACATTTTTGTTTCTGACCTAAAGGGTAAAGTTAAAAGTCAGTTAACCAAAACACCGGGGTATGATGCGGAAGCAACGGTATCACCAAAAGGGGATAAGATCGTATTTACTTCCACGCGCAATGGAGATTTAGATTTGTACGTCATGGATATCAATGGAAAAAATGTGAAACAAATCACCAACGAAATTGGCTATGATGGGGGCGCATTCTTTTCGCCAGACGGGAAGAAACTGGTATTCAGAGCATCGAGGCCCAAGACAGAAGAAACAAAAAAGGAATACCTCGATTAT
>Ga0154020_10005778_pt1 | contig 14555 bp, 13 predicted proteins | sample Klosneuvirus_201_FD_109709 | JGI IMG/M metagenome (GOLD analysis project Ga0154020, IMG submission 109709) | Active sludge microbial communities from wastewater, Klosterneuburg, Austria - Klosneuvirus_20160825_MG | ecosystem: Engineered > WWTP > Aerobic digester > Activated sludge | place...
CCGGATTTCTTCATCGAGGCGATGACCTTGTCTGAACCCGTAACCTACGTCCGCAACATCTCGGTGAACTACGCGGCGTATACCCGGCTGTATGCCAAATAACGGCGAGATCACACTCCCGGCGCTTCGCGCCAGGAGTGTGATCTCGCAACCTGTTTCAGGATAACCTCTATTTCGCGGCTTCGATCTTCATCGTCCAGCCGTATGGGTCGGGCGCCCGCCCGTACTGCAGGTCGGTGAGCGACTGGCGCAAGTGCGCGGCCACAGGCCCGATGCTGCCCGTTCCAACGGTGTAGTCCTTGCCTTCATATCCGAAGCGCCCCACAGGCGCGACGACCGCCGCCGTGCCAATGCCGAAGGCTTCCGTGATCTTGCCCGACTCGATGTCCTTGATGATCGTGTGGACGTCCAGGCGCTCCTCGCTGAGCGTATAACCGACGTCCGGCGCGAGTTTGAGCATTGAGTCACGGGTGATGCCGGGCAGGATGGTGCCGGTCAAGGCCGGGGTGACGATGTGCTTGCCGTAGGCGAAAGCGATGTTCATCGCCCCCACTTCTTCGACATACTTGCGCTCGATGCCGTCCAGCCAGAGCACCTGCTGGTAGCCTTTCTTGGCCACCGCCTCGGCCACAAACAGGCTGGCCGCGTAGTTGCCGCCGGTTTTGGCCGCCCCGGTGCCGCCCCGCACCGCGCGCACATACTCATCTGAGATGTAGACGGCGACGGGCTTGGCGCCCGCGGAAAAGTAGTTCCCGACCGGGCTGAGGATGACATAGTGCAGGTAGGTCTTGCTCGCCGTCACGCCGAGGGTCGGATCAGACGCGATCAGGGTCGGGCGGATATACAGCGAACCGGACGCGGCGGGCGGGCAATAGGCATGATCGATGGCCACGAGCTGGGCGATCGCGTCGACATGCGATTCGGGATCCACTTCCTGCATCGCCATGCGCTTGGCCGAGCGGTTGAAGCGGGCCGCGTTTTCCCATGGCCGGAAAAGGTTGATGTGTCCGTCGGGCCGGCGATAGGCCTTGGTGCCTTCAAAAATCTCCTGCCCGTAATGCAGCACGGCGCTGGCCGGCGCGAGCGAGAGTGGCCCATACGGTCCAATGACAGCGTCGTGCCACCCCTTGTCGGGTGAGTACTTCTGGATGTACATGTGCCGGCTGAAAATCTGACCGAAGCCAAGGTTTTCTGGCAGGACGACCGGCGACGTATCCGAAACGGGTTCGATTTTGATGTTCACGTCAGGACTCCAATATGGGCTTGCAGATCTGACGGAAAGTGTATCACCGACATTCTCGGCGCCGTCGCGCTCTGTCTGAATCATTGCGCCCCGGCGAAGCCGGGGCGCAATGATTCAGACAGAGCGCGACGGCGCTGGTCAGCGCGCGCGTATGAGCGTGTCGACGAGACCCACGACCAGGCTGTCACCGTCGAGACTGAAGACAAAGCTGCCGCTTGCGGGAAGCTTGTATTTGCCATTTTCCTGCAGCAGGGCCAGTTCCTGCTGTCTGCCCCGGTAGTACTCATTCGTCTTGAGCACGCCGTCTTTCCTGAACACCGAGACCAGGCCGTCCTTCCAGCGCACATACATGCTGGATCCTGGCGCGAATCGCGCGCCCGCGGGATGCCAAACGTAGCGCGTTTCATCACCCGACGCGAAGCGGACACTGACGCAGGCGCCGTCAGCGAGCGTCTCCAATGCCGCGGGCCGGGGCCCTTTCTTGCGGAGCTCGTCGAAGGTGACGTTGACGCAGGCGCTCGCGCGAGGCGTTGCCGTCGGCCGGGGGGTTGCGGCCGCCCTGTTTGCGACGGCCGCGCCCCCTGCCTGTGGAACCGGGGGCGCAGTGGCTGTTGGCGTCGAAACGCGCGGTGTTTCCGCAACGCTCGGCAACGCCTCAACTTGGCCTGTCGGCTGGGCTGTTGGCGCGGGCGTTGCGGCCGCCGGCGCAATGGCCGCGGTTGCCACCAACACCGGGACTGCGGCCGCCGGGGTGCGGGTGGGCGGCACGATGATCCGCACCGGGGTGGGCGGGGCGGCGCCCCCGCATCCGGCCAGCGCGCCCGCCGCGACAAGCCCGGCCCCGGCGCGACCGGCTCCGCGTATGATGTTAAGTGTTGTTGTCCTGGCGAATGCGAAGAGACTGCGATGAGACATGTTTGGTTTACTCCTTGAGTGCTTTGACGAAATCGTAGGCGGCCGCGGCCGGATCGGCGGCATCACCCGCTGCGCGAATCAGCGCGCTGGCCACAATGACGCCGTCGGCGAACCGGCCAATCTGGCGCACGTGGGCGGCCGTGCTGACCCCAAAACCGACCACGATCGGCGTGGTCCCGGCCTGGGCCCGCACCCGCGCGACGTAATCACTCAGACCGGCCGCGAGCTCGGTCCGGGCGCCAGTCACGCCGGTGACCTGCACAACGTAAATAAATCCCGTTGCGGCGGCGGCCGCCAGCCCCAGCCGCGCGCTCGTCGAGGTCGGCGCAACGAACTGAACCAGGGCGAGTTGGTTGGCGTCGCAGGCCGCCCGGAGCGTGTCCGACTCCTCGGGCGGGAGATCGGGGACGATCAGGCCATCCACTCCCGCGGCGCGCCAGTCAGCGGCATAGGCGGTCTCGCCGTGCGCGAGCAGCGGATTCAGATAGCCCATGGCGAACATCGGCAGCCTGGCGCCTTGCGCGCGCGCCCGCCCGGCCAGCGCGATGCATCCGGCCACCGTTGCGCCGTGGCGGAGCGCAACCTGGGTGGCGCGCTGAATGACGACGCCATCCGCAAGCGGGTCACTGAAGGGCACGCCCAACTCGATCATGTCGGCCCCGGCCCGGGCGATCGCCTCGACCACCCGCAGCGAACTCTCCGCGTCTGGATACCCCAGCGGCCAGTAGGGCATGAGCGCCGGCCGGCCCTCTGCTCTGGCCCGCGCAAACGCGTCGGTGATCGCTTTGATTCCCATGTTGGGCCTTACTCCGTGATCTCGCCGCCGAGGCCGCGATACTTGCCGTTGAAATAGAGCAGGGGTGTCTGGTCAGGATGTTGCACATCGCCCGACAGCACTTCCCCGACGAAGATGGTGTGATCGCCCGCGGCAAAAGCCTGCACGACCTTGCAATCGAGAAAGGCGATCGCGTCGTTGAGCACCGGCGCGCCGGTGACCGCCACACGATGGGCAAGACCGGCAAAACGCTCCTCATCCGGCAGGCGGCCAGCGAAGCGATCCGAGATGTGCTTCATCGTCGGTGAGAGGAAGTTCACGCAGAAGATCCCGCTCTTCTCGATCAACGGATGGGTGCGGGTGTGGGTGTTGATGCTGGCAAATACGAGGGGTGGCGTCGCGGCCAGGGACGAAAAGGCCGTCACCGTCAGCCCGTAGTCAAAGCCTTCGTGGCGGGTGGTGACGATATTGACGGTGCTCGCCCAGCGGCGCATGACCTGACGAAACTGTTCGGCTGTTACGGGAATCATTTCGCGATGATCATACCGCAGGGGTTGGATGTTGAAGCTGACGGTTGGCTGACAGCGCGCATGGATTGCGCCCCGGCCCGGGACGCACTAAAATGCGAGTGTGCCGCAGATATCTGTTTCGACCATCCACGTCATCAAGGGCACCGAATTCGGCGACGCCGCCCAGGTCATCGCGCAGGAATCTGGCCGCCGCGCGGCCCGCCCCGGCGAGACTCTTGTCGTCTTCATGGATTTTCCCGGGGCGTCGCCCGACGCGCTGGCTGAGATCGGGGGCGCTGCCTGCGACGCCTACTGGCGCGCGCCTGGCAGTCAGACCGCCGCGTTGCGGGCCGCCATCACCCGAGCCAGTGATTCCGTGCTGACCCTGAATCGGGGGGCGGTGACGCGGCTTGAGGGCTCGCTGACCTGCGTGGCCGCGGATGCCGGCAAAGTAGTGATCGCCCAGGCTGGGCCCGCCCTCGCCTTTGCCCGCGGACGGGCCGGCGCTTTCGAGCGGATTGAACCGGCCCGGCTGCAGTCGCCCATCGGCGCGGCGCGGACTGAGGACGTCGAATTCTCCAACTTCCCGTGGCAGCCCGGTGATGCCTTTGTCATCTCCGGCTCGTATTCCTGCCGGGATGTCAACGATCAACTGATCAACCGATGCATGGGGAAGGGCGAGGCTCGTCTGATTGCCGGCTATCTCAATGCCAATGTCAAGCAGGGCAGCCTGACCGGTGTGGCGCTGACTCTGACAGACACGGTGACCTATGGCACGCCGGTAGCCCCCGCCGCAGTTGCGCCAGCCACCATCGCGCCGCGGGCTACTGCCGCCGCCCTGGCGCCCGCCGCCGCGTCCAGCCGCTCCGCCTCGGCCCCCTCGCCGCTCAGTTCGCTGGCCAGCGGCGCGCAGGTGGTCCTTGGCCGGGTTGGCGGCGCGCTTGGCTTTGGGTTGGGCAAGGCCGGCGGCGCCGCCCGCAAGACACTCGGCGAAGTTGCGGCCAGCATGTTGCCTGAGGCGCCCCGCGCCATCGATGCGGCCGAGCGCTCGCGGGCGGCGATGATCGGACTGCGCGCGGCGACGATCCTGCTCCCGATCGCCGTCGCCGTCATCGTCACGATTCTGTATATGAATCTGAGCGGCCAGGCCGAGCGCATCCAGCTCCAGGACCTGGCCAAGGCGCAGATCGCCCAGGCGTCGGCCGACAGCCTGGATCCCAACGCTCAGCGGAGCGCCGTCCAGCGTGCGCTCGACACCATTGCCGCCTTCAATGCGAAGGCCCCGGGAGACAAGACATTTGACCGCCCGCAGGCGGAGCTGAGCGCGCGGCTGGATCAATTGCGGCGGATCACCCGAATACAGGTCACGGGCGTCTATGAATTCGCGGCGGCCTCCGACGAGCGCCGCGTATCGGCCTCGACCCTCGGCGCGTTTGTGATGGACCGGGCAAACGGCACGGTCGATCACCTCGTGCGCAACGCAGGCAGGCCAACCGCGGATGCGCTTCAGCTCATCCTCCCCCAGCAGCCGAATGGCCCGCAGTTGCGCGATGTCGCGTGGGCCAGTTCGGTCGGCGATCGCTGGCGGACCGAAGGCGCGGTGTTGTTTGGGGCGGAGACAGGTTTCGAGTACAAGGCCGCCGAGAACCAGACCGGCCTGATTCGATGGCCAGCTGGCCTCATCAGCGGCACGAGTCAGATTGTGGCGGGCGAGCTGTGGAACGGCAATTTGTATGCCCTCGATGCGGGGGTGGGCCAGATCTGGCGCCTCACCCGCCAATCCGATGGGGCCTTCGCCAGCAGCCCCTATTTCCGCGTGCCATACGGCCCGCTCACGACGACGATTGATATCGCCGTCGATGGCGCGGTTTACGTCCTGCAACGCAACGGCATCGTGCTGAAGTATCTGACCAGCGCTCCGGCGACGTTTGCGGTCTCCCCGCCCGAGCCGATTGGCCGCTCGGTTGCCATCGCACTGAGCGCGCAGGAACAGCAGCGCGGCAGCGTGTTTCTCGCGGATGTCGACAACGGCGCGATTTGGCAGCTTGGCAAGAACGGCGAGTTCCAGCGCCAGTATCGACCGCCCGGCCTCGAATTCGCCAACATGATTGATATGTCGATCGACCCGGTGAACAACTTGGTGTATGTGTTGACAAACAAGAAGCTGCTCAGCTTCAAGTACGTCACCTAGAGCCTGCGCAAGGAACCTGCCAGAAACGATAGTCCCCGGCAGAGCCGGGGACTATCGTTTCTGGCAGGTTCCTTGCGTATGGGAGTTAGTGTCGGCCCGGCAGGCCGTTGCGGACCGCCACGATCTCAGCCAGGATAGACAGCGCAATCTCCTCGGGCGCATGCGCCCCGAGGTCGAGCCCGATCGGCGCGTGCAGGCGGGCAAGATCGGGCTCGCCAAAACCGGCTGCGCGCAGGCGTTCCAGCCGGTTGGCATGCGTGCGGGCGCTGCCCAAAACTCCAACGTAAAAAGATTGACTGCGAAGCGCGATCTCGAGGGCAGGGTCATCGATCTTCGGGTCGTGGCTGAGGGCGACAAAGGCGGTGGCCTGGGTCAGCGGGATCTCTGCGAGGGCGCGGGTCGGCCAGTCGTTGATCAGCGCGCCGATGCGCGGAAAGCGGGCGGGGGTGGCGAAGGCGCTGCGCGGGTCGATGACCGTCACTCGGAATCCAAGCGTGGCTGCCATGTCGGCCAGTGGGATCGCGATGTGGGCGGCCCCGATGCAGATCAGGCTGGGCGGCGGCAGGATGACGTCGACAAAGACGTCAAGCGGGCCAACCTGCGCCCGGATCGGGCCGCCTCGAAGCAAGGCCGCTTCGAGGGCGGATCGCAGCCCGGGGAGCGCGTCCAGGTTGTCGGCTTTGCCGTCCGCCCACAGGTGGGCCCGCCGCCCAATGTGCTCAGAGGGCCCGCCTACAACGATGGCCATGCCGAGGCCGCGTCCAGTGTGAGCCGCCTCGCGCCACAGGGACTCGGTCTCAGGTGCCAGCGCCTCGACATAAACCTCAATCTCACCGCCACAGGCCAGCCCGACTTCCCAGGCGGTCTCGTCGGCGACCCCAAAATGCAGCGTGCGCGGCCCGCCACCGCCCAACGCTTCCAGCCCAGCTTCGTAGACCGCGCCCTCGATGCAGCCACCGCTGACCGAGCCCGAGATCCGATTGCCCTCAGCGACGGCCATTTTGGCCCCCGCGCCGCGCGGCGCGCTGCCCCAGGTGCGGATGACGGTGGCGACGGCGACCGGCAGGCTCAAGGCCTGCCAGTCGCCGATGTCGTTGAGGAGGTCTCGCATTCTGTAGGGTTGTTTCTGAAGCGATGTGTCCCCGGGCGAAGCCCGGGGACACATCGCTTCAGAAAGGAACGTTTGAGATTCACGCCTTCGGCGGCGCGGGCGGTTGCTGCGGCGGCGCCATCGGCGGCTGCTGCATCATCGGCATGGGTCGCGCCTTCGCCGGCCGGCGGCGATTCAGCACGCGCACGATCGCGATCAGGGCCACGAAGGGCAGGGACAGAATGATGAGGACCGGCAAAACCGTGACCACCAGCCAGATCATCAGGGTGCCAAGCCCCTGCAGGATTCGGATCAGCGTTTCGGCCGCGTTTTTGAATTCACCTTCCGGGCGCCAGCCCGGGGCCGCGATGGGCTGGGCGATGACGTCAGGGATGAGTGAGATCGTCACGGTCGACATCGCGGCAGACGTCGCCAGGAACTGAGCCCGCCCCTTGGCCTGTTCGATCTGACCCCGGATCGAGGTCAGCTCGCGATACACGGCCAGCACATCCTCGGTCTTGGTGGACTTCTCGAGGATGGTTCGGAGTTGCGTCTCGGCGGCCTCCAGGTTCTTGATCCGGGCGCTGAGATCAGAGAATTCGGCCGTCACATCCTGGCCAGTGACCTGGTCGTTGCGGACTTCGATCGCCAACTTGCGCGCGCGTTCGAGTGTGGCATCCAGTTTGTCGGAGGGCACTTTGATCACGATCGTCGCCTGCGACCCCTGGGCATATTTGGTCGTATTTGACGATTGGATGAAGCCCTTGAACTCGGTCGCCATCCGGCCGATCTCGTCGAGACTGGCCAGGGTGTCCTTGACGATCAGGGTGAGATTCGCGGTACGGATCACCAACCGGTCGGTGAGATCGGTCTGCCCGGCTGGGGATTGGGCGTCGGCGGCGGTGCCGCCGGCCTTGGGTGCCGTCACTGGCGCCGAGGGGGCGACCGATTCGCGCCCGAGGTTGGACGGGGCCGGCGCGGCCGCGCCGCAGGACGCGAGGGCCAACACGCTCAGCAGAAAGGTTGGGATGAGGGTTCGAGCTTTCATTGTTTCTTCTCCGTGCGACGTATCCCGTCGCGTTCTTCTCCCGGCGCTCTTGGCTATACTATGCCGCGCCGGCACGTTGACACAGACTAACGCGCCGAAGGTCAATCCGCTTGACATCCAGATGACAGGCGACCCACAACAGGTGATTCCATGGCTTCTCTTCTCGAAAAAGTCGATACCTTGATCAAGGCGAACCTCCACGCGCTGGTGGACAAGGCCCTCCAAAGCAACAACATTGCCGTCATCGATCAGTATATCCGCGACGTCGATAACAACCTTGACGCGTTGGAGGATGCCGCCGCCACGGTCGGCGGGCAGGTCAAGACCCTCGAGCGCAAGCGCGATGAGCTCAAGAAACAGGTCATCGACCTGGACCGCAACATTGACATGTTCCTGAGCCAGGGCAAGGATGACTTGGCCCGGGCGGCCCAGTCCAAGCTGAACTCGGTCAAGACCATGGCCGAGACGTACGAGCAACAGGCCACCCGCCAGGCATCCGAGTACCAGTCGCTGCTCAACGCCCGGCTCAAACTGCAGACCAAGCTGCAAACCATCCGCCAGCAGCGCGAGGAGATGGCCCATCTGCTCGAGCTGGCCAAGGCCAAGGAACTCACCAACCGGGCCATCAAGTCGATCGACGACCTGGCCGGGATGGGGGATCAGGACGTGGCCCGCATCGCCGAGGGCATTCGCAACCGGCTCGATTCGGCCAGCGCCCGGGCGGAGATGGCGGCCCAGAATCTCGACACCCAAATGGACGAGGCGCTCGGCAAGGGCGAGCTCGACTCGCAGCTCGAGGAGCGCAAGCGCCGCCTGGGCATCAACAAGTAGGCACTCCTATCAATACCCCTTCCGGAGGCGATATGCCCGCCCCGGCGTACGTCGGGGCGGGCATATCGCCTCCGGAACAGGGTGTTGTTGAGAGTTCCAGGGCTGTCCGCGCATCGCTATGAAACTGCGACAACGCACGTTCGGCAATATCCTTGCCAACGCCGTCCTCACCCCGCTCAGCGGCTTGATCGTGGCTGCCGGTATCCTGCTGGTTGGTCTGGGTGTGCGCGTGCCGATTCTCGACCTGCCGGCCATTGCGTGGTTGGCTGGCCTCGTGCCGATCTGGTTGATCGCCGTCGGCGCGAAGGTCCTCGACCGCTCCGTCGGCGAGAAGGCGGCCGCCCAGGCCCTGCGCGAAGAGTACGACCTGGAGAAAATCGAGAGCGCTCATCTGCGCGACATCGTCCGACGCGCCACAGACTACCGCGAACGAATTGACCAGGTTGTGGCCAAAGCCGGCGAGGGCGCTTTCACGGTCAGGATGCAGGATGTCTCGAATCAGGTCGAGCAGTGGGTGGGCCGGATCTACGCGCTCGCGCAAAAGATCGACGCCTATCGGCTGAATGATGTGATCCAGAAGGACACCAAATCGATTCCGCAGTCGATCGGACAGCTCAAGATGCGCATGACCCAGGAGCGCGACGAGTCGGTGAAAGCCGAAATCGCAAATGCCATTCATCAACGCCAGGGCCAGCTGAATATGTTGGAAGCCCTCGATACGACGATGGACAAGGCCGAGTTGCAGCTCGAAAATACGCTCACCGCGTTGGGAACTGTCTATTCGCAAATGCTGCTCATCGACGCCCGGGATGTGAACAGCGCCCGCACCCAGCGCCTGCGTGAGAACATCACCGAGCAGATGGCCGGCCTGAACGATGTGATCACGTCGATGAACGACGTCTACGAATTACCGACCCGAACTTCCTCCGCTGCATCAAGCTAGGGACCGCAGAACCCGGTTTCGGGGACGATATCCCCCTGCGAAGCAGGGGGATATCGTCCCCGAAACTGAAATTGCTGGTGGTTCCGGTGTGCGGCGGAGGCATTGGAGATAACGATGATTACCGATCTCGGACACGCCGCCTTTGCCTGCACCGATCTCGATCGCGCGCTCGCCTTCTACGCCAAGCTCGGGATTCGAGAGGCGTTTCGCCTCAACCGCGAGGATGGCTCGCTCATGCTGGTCTACCTGCATGTGGCCGGCGATCGCTTCATCGAAGTCTTCCCCGCCTCAGGCCCGCTGACGAGCGGGCAGCCGATCAGCTATATGCATTTGTGCCTGGTGGTCGACGATGTCAAGGCGATGGCCGAACAGCTTCGCGCGGACGGCATCGCCATCGAGCGCGGCCCGAGCCTGGGTCTCGACCACAACTGGCAGGCCTGGGTGCGCGACCCGGATGGCAACGCCATCGAGCTGATGCAGCTCGTCGAACACTCGCCCCAGCGCCGGGTGGCGCGCGGCGAAGCGGCGTGGGAGTAGTGACGGATTAACCTCGCGGGTAGGCGCCGATGGGCTGAACCTCGGAGGTGGCCGCCAGAGAACCGCGCCGGTTGCGAGCTTCGGGCGGCCACCTCCGAGGTGCAGGAAAAATACGTTATGCCCGCCCTCTTCGCCCTGGCCCGCTCGGCGTTTCAGCGCCAGTTCGCCTACCGCGCCGCAAACCTGGCCGGGCTGGTCACCAACCTCTTCTTCGGCCTGCTCCGAGCCGCCGTCGTCATCGCCCTGTTCGAGGCGCGCGGCGGCGCGCCCGTCGCCGGCTATGGCCTGCGTGAGAGTGTCACCTTTATGGGTGTCGCCCAGGCTCTGATCGGGTGGGTGGCGCTTTGGGGCTGGTGGGATCTGCTGCGCTCGGTCAAGACGGGTGAAATCGCCAACGATCTGCAGCGCCCGGTAGACTTCTTCTGGTACTGGGCCGCCCAGGACTTTGGGCGGGCAGTCTCGCAGCTGCTGATGCGCGGCGTCCCGTTATTGCTCACATTTGGGATCGCCTATCCCATCATCCTGCCCGCCGATGCCGGCCAGACGGCGCTCCTCGGTGTGTCGCTTGGGCTCGCCTGGTTCTGCTCCTTCGCCTGGCGCTTTATGTTCAGCCTGGTCGCGTTTTGGACCACCGACGCGATGGGGGTTGCCCGCATTGCGATCTTTGTTCAGATGTTTCTGGCCGGATTCTTCTTGCCGATCACCTTCTTCCCGGACGCAATCAGCGCAGCCATTCGGCTGTTGCCATTCGCCGGGATGATCAACACCCCGATCGAGGTCTTCGTGAATGTGGCGCGGGGAGCGGATGCGCTCACGGCCATCGCGTTGCAGATCTTCTGGGCCGCGGCCCTCTATCTTGGCGCGCGGCTGGTGCTTGCCTCGGGCATCCGAAGGCTGACGATTCAGGGGGGCTGAGTGATCTACTTCCGCCTGATCGCCGCGTCGATGCGCTCGCAGCTCCAGTACCGCGTGTCGTTTGCCCTCGACGCGTTGGGCGCATTCCTGTCAACGTTTGTCGAATTCCTGGCCCTGGCCCTCGCATTCGGGCGCTTTGGCGGGCTGGGCGGCTGGTCGATCTGGCAGATCGCGTTCCTGTGGGGGCTGACGGAGGCGGCGTTCGGGGTGATGGACATGCTCTTCAGCGGCTTCGACCCGGCCAGCTTCAGCCAGCACGTGCGGCGCGGCACGCTCGACCAGATCCTGTTGCGCCCGGTCAATCTCATCGTCCAGATCCTGGCCTCGGAGTTTGTGCTCAGGCGGGTGGGGAGGATTCTGGAGGGCGGGCTGATCTTCGTCCTGGCGGTTGCCAACCTGAGTATCGCCTGGACGCCGCTCAAGCTGGCCTATCTCCCGCTGGTCTTTGCCAGCGCGGTCGCTTTCTATGGGGCGCTCTTTGTGGCGGGCGCGACCCTGTCATTTTGGACGACCGAGGCGCTTGAAATCGTCAACGTCTTCACCTATGGCGGCACAACGATGGCCTCCTACCCAATGAACATCTACACAGATTGGCTGCGCCGGATCTTCACTTACGTCATTCCGACCGCCTTGATCATCTACTACCCGGCCCTGTTCTTCTTCGACCTGCCCGATCCGGCTGGCTTGCCGGTCTGGGCGTCATTTCTGGCTCCGCTGGCTGGCTTTGGCCTGCTGGCCCTGGCCTTCCTCGGATTTCGTTTTGGGTTGCGGCGCTACGCGTCGACGGGGGTGTGAATGGGCGCCATCATCTCGCTGGAACATCTCCGCAAGACCTTTCGGGTCGCCGATCGCCCCAGCGGGCGCCTGGCCGGCCTGCGCGGCCTTGTCGCGCGCGAGATGCGGACAGTCACCGCCGTCGACGACGTGAGCGTCGACATTCAGCCGGGCGAGATCGTCGGATATCTCGGTCCAAACGGGGCGGGTAAGTCGACGACGATCAAGATCATGACCGGCATCCTGGTCCCGACCTCGGGCGGCGTGCGCGTCAACGGGCGGGTGCCCTGGCGCGAGCGGCGGGCCCATGTGGCCGGAATCGGGGCCGTCTTCGGCCAGCGCAATACGCTGTGGTGGGACCTGCCCGTGCAGGACTCTTTCGACCTGCTGCGCCATATCTACGCCATTCCGGCCGCCCGCTACGCGGCGAATCTGAAGACGTTTCGTGACCTGCTCGGGCTGGATGAGTTCATCCGCCAGCCCGTCCGCACGCTGTCGCTCGGCCAGCTTATGCGGGCCAACCTGGCCGGCGCGCTGCTGCACGACCCGGGCATTGTTTTTCTCGATGAGCCCACGATCGGCCTCGACATCGTGGCCAAGGAACGCATTCGGGCCTTTATTCGCCAGATCAACCGCGAGCGCGGCGCGACCATCGTCCTGACCACCCACGACTTGTCTGATGTGGAACGGTTGTGCGAGCGGGTGATCGTCATCGACCACGGCCGGCTGATCTATGACGGCCGGCTGGCCGAGTTGATTGCCCGCTACGGCGGCGACCGTGAGTTGCAGGTCGATTTCGCAGGTGACTATGCTGATGTCTCCGTCGAAGGCGCGCGCCTGGTCGGGCGCGAGGGCCGCCGCGCGACGTATCGCTTTGCGCGGGCCGAGTCATCGGCCGCCGAGCTCATCGGCCGGCTTAGCGCGCGCTACCCGCTCGATGACCTCGCCGTGCGCGAGCCCGATATCGAGGAAACGCTGCGCAGGATCTACGAACGCGGGCTATAGACGGCCTTGCCGAAAGACCGGCATCGGCAGGCGAAGCCGGCCGATGCCGGTCTTTCGGCATATTCCTTGACGACGGTCAGGGCTCGTAGACCAGGGGCGGGTTGCTGCGCAGCACCGTGGTGTCGGTACTGAGCGCCATCATGGCCCCGCTCACCGCGGCGGTGATGGCCTCGCGCATCACCCCGGCCGCGTCGAGAATGCCGGCCTCGGGCATCCGCACGATCTCACCCCGCAGCGCGTTGACGCCGAAATCCTTCGGGCCGCGCTTTGCGTTGCGCGCGCGCACCTCGGCCAGCTTTGGCGCGGGGTCAATCCGTGCGTTGGACAGGATCCGCCGGAACGGGGCTTCGAGCGCGGTCGCCAGCGCGCGCGCGCCCCAGGCCAGCTCGGGATCGGTCTCGGCCAGCGCACTGGCGCGGGCTGAAACCGCCTGCGCGGCCGCAACAAGCCCGCCGCCGCCGCCGGGCAGCCAGCCCTCCTCGAGGGCGAGCGGCAGAATGCGCAACCCTTTGTCGGCCTTCTGGCGCAAGGACGCGCGCTCAGCCTCGGTGTGGGCGCCGATCTTGAGGGTGCCCAACTGGCCGATCAGGCGGGCGATCCGAAATCGCGCATCATCCCGTTCGGCGTCGGGCAGGGCCCGATTGCGGGCGCGGCCATTGAGCGATCGGATGACCTTCTCGCGAACCGCCTGGCGCCCTTCGGCCGCGACGATGACATCCTCGGTTCCGGCGAAAACGCGAGTGGCCATGCCAATGTCGCTCCGCCCGAGCGCTTGGAGCCGCCCGCCCGCATGCGGGGCGATGACCGTTGCCCCGGTCAGTGCCGCCAGATCGTCGAAATCGGCCTCGCGCTGCGCCCCGGCCCGGCGCAGGTCGATGGCGACGGCCTGGATCTTCTTTTGCTGGGTGTTGGCGATCAGCGCGCCAAGCGCTTCGCCGCGCACCTCGTGGGCGAACAGGGCGACCCGAACCGGCGTGTCTCCGCCATCGGGCGCGAGCTCGAGCGCAAAACGGAGCAAAGGCTCCACCTGATCGAATTCAGTCACGTCGCCGTCAAACAGGGCGACGGCGCAGTTCGTGAGTGTCGCCTTGTGGGCGGCCGCATCCGTGTAGAGGTGCGGCGACGAAATGCGGGCCTTCCAGCGCCCGCCTTCGTGGTAGTCGCGCTCAATGTACGGCGCGGCAAATTCCTCGACATCGATGTGGGCGCCGTTGCCGAGGTTGTGGAACATCTCGCCCAGGGCAATGCTGAGGGGCTCCTCGCCGGTCGCGGTGAGGGCCAACCGGATCAGATCGCCGTAGTCGCGGACGGGGCGGGCCTGGCTGGCGATTGACGCGATGGCCGTCTGAAGCCCGGCCTCCGCGCCCGCCCGCAGGCGCATCGGATTCGCGCCTCCGGCGACGAGGCGGCGGCCCTCACGCAGGAGGGTCTGAGCGACCACGGCCGCGGTCGCACTGCCATCCCCGGCCCGCAGATGCACCCGCCACACGAGCTGGCGCAGCAGCATCGCGCCGACATCCTCGGCCCGATCGGGGAACTGCATCATCCGGCGGGCGAGCACGGCGGCGTCGCTGACGAATTCCGGCCGGTTGGCCCGGCTGGTCAGGCTCTCGCTCAGGGCATGGCCCTGGCTCGGGCCAAGGGTGTAGGCGAGCAATTCGGCCAGGCGGTCAAAACCCCTGAATAGGGCGTCACCGGCGGCGGGGGCGAGAAGTACAGACGGTTGCATGACTAGGGGTTGAAGTGTACCGGTGATCGCCTGATTCCCACAGTTGGTTC
>Ga0154020_10005780_pt1 | contig 14551 bp, 14 predicted proteins | sample Klosneuvirus_201_FD_109709 | JGI IMG/M metagenome (GOLD analysis project Ga0154020, IMG submission 109709) | Active sludge microbial communities from wastewater, Klosterneuburg, Austria - Klosneuvirus_20160825_MG | ecosystem: Engineered > WWTP > Aerobic digester > Activated sludge | place...
AAATTCAAAATTCCTAAATTCCCAAAGCCCGTACTGATCGGGGGATCCTGTCATTTTCAAATATGACTTACGGGCTGTTGATATGGGAAAAAACTATGATACTTCAAATCTTAAATCTGAAATTTAAAATCAGCCCAGCATACCGGCGATGCTATTAAGTGAATATGTTCGCGGACAATTCACGGGCTGGTTTTTAAAAGAACAATTACTAATTACGAATTACGAATTACGAAAAATTTTGTATAGATCTAACGGTGTCATATTTCTAGGATCATTACTCTACTTTTCAACTGAGCAATTTCAGCAGACAATTTGTATAATAAATCAACAATGTCGACATCTTTTATGTAGATTGTTCCTTTCAAAATTTTCAGATCACCTTCCACAATGTTTACTTTGCCGTCAAATACTGCTGAACAGCCTTTGCCTCTCTTTTTTGCATATAAAGACGGAGCATCACTGTTTACATTTAAATTGTAAGCTGCAATAGCCGCAGTTTTGGATGAGTTAGTCACTGCATGTACAGCTTCATAATTCTCACTTACAGCATATACACCTACGCGGTTTTTACTTCTGCCGTAAACTCCATTACCTAAACCTTCATCACATGCCCCTGCTACTCCTGCATGCCCTTCGGCTGTTGTATAACCCAGTACTCCGTTGAATATTGAGCTGTTACCCTGGATCCCTGCTGTTCCCTGTGGATCCTGATTATCTGAACTGTAAGTTTTTGGATTTCCCGTTTTTTTTTTATTTTTTTAATTTATGATTATAGAGCAGTTTAAAATTTTGAATTTTTTAGAAAAAATACTTTACTTTTCATTGAGAACATTTCTTAATCCTGAAATACCTTTTACTTCCAGTTTGTAAGTGTGCTCTTCGGGGATGATCTCATCTGTTGTTTTAAAATGAATTTTGTAATTCCCCGGGTCCATTACTTCGTCAATAAGAATCTCAATTATCTGACCTTTCGAATTGCAAACCTCAAGCTTTACATCCGCCTCTTCATCCAGATCGAATTCAATAACCATTACATTTTTAATCTCTGTCTGCTTACTGTGATAAAGTTTGCAGATCTTTTTTCCGGGTTCCAGATCATTCCCTGATTGATCAATTACAGAACCTGATGAATCTTCTGATACAATTACCTGCGAATTTGAATTAGAAAAACTCATCAGGATTGTCAGCATGACAACTAAAATTACTAATTGGGGTTTTAACATTTTTTATCTCCTTTGTTTTAGTGTTTCAATTTAATTGATACAAAAATATATCAGAAATTTTTACTGTCAAAAGAAACTTTTTCACGAGTTTCACAGATAAGTACTTACATTTTTTAAATAAAAGTCTTATTTTGTGCTGTAATTGAAATAAAATATTAAAGACCTTCTTAGATGTGAGTTTAATTATGAGTATATACACTCATATAAAATTCTCTGAAAAGGAAGTAAGTTTATATCAATTTTTTAAATATGTTAAAAAGCTCACTTCTTGAGATCCTCCGCACATTCACCAAACAGGAGCTGATAAAGTTTGAAGACTTTGTCAGATCGCCTTATTTTAATAAAAAGGAAAATGTAACAAAGTTATTTCTTGAGATAAAGAAATACACGCCGGAATTTTCAAATGAGAATCTGGAGAAAGAAAGAGTATGGGGGAATATTTTTCCGGGAAAAGAATATAATTACGGGATTATGAAGAATCTAATTCATGAACTTACCAAATTAAGTGAATCATTTATTACTATCGAATTTACAAAAGATGATAAACCGGAAAACAGTATCAATCTTTTGTCAGCATTACAGCATAGACAAGTCACAAAAGTATTTTCATCAAAGATTGACATGATTGAAAAAATTTATAATAATCCTGATTTAAAAAGCGAAAGATATGGTATTGAAAATTATTATGAATTCTTAGACAAACTATATTATCTGAAATCACAATATAACTGGCATCATAACATGAAATCGACGGCAGCATATGAATGTACAAGCCGGTGCACAGATTATCTATTATACTCAGCTATCATAAATTTTTATAAATATTACAATAATTATCTCGCGCATAATAATGAAGAAGTTTGGAATAAATCAAATGCAGCCGACATATTTCTCATAGGTCTGAATAATAATTTAATTTCTCAGTTATTAGAGAATGTGAAAGTTAAATCTGAAAGAGATTATCTGATATTAAAATGTTTTTATGATATGAATATTGCAATAGATCCGGATGCGGAAATAAAAAGTTATTTTAATTTTAAAAAATCTCTGCATGATTGTCTGGACATAATTCCAAAGGGAGATTTAAGGGATCTTCTGACCTGTTTAACAAACTCTTTGAGATACATTAATGATGGCAGTTCCGTTTCGGGAATAAATTTAATTAAGGAAATTATGGAAAATTACAATCTTATGATTAAAAATAATATTTTCCTTGATGAAAACGGAATTATGGAAGGAAATTTATACATAATGTATAATGTGATTGCATTTGCACTTAAAGAACATGAGAGCATTGAAATTATTGTAAAAAAGTTTGGCAATAAAATACCTGAAGACAGGAGAGAAAATGATAACAATTATTCGCAGTCACTGATATATTACGCGAAAAAGGAATATTGTAAGTCACTAGAGCATCTTTCAAGGATCAATCATGATTTTTTTAATATGAAATATTTGGTCAAAGATCTTCAAATGATGAATTATTATGAGCTTAATGACTACATATCATTCAACTATGTACTGGATTCATACAGGCATTTTTTAACTCAAAATAAATCTGTCACTTCGTCAAACAAAACAATTACAGAAGATTACTTCAATAGTATAAACAAGTTATTTAAGCTGAGAGAATCATTTGATCAATTTGAACTGGATAAACTAAGGAAGGAAGTAAAGGAAAATAGACCTAAAAACGGGTTTTGGATACTTGATAAAATATCAGAGCTGGAATCCGTTAATAGTTAATAGTTAATAGTTAATAGTTAATAGTTAATAGTTAATAATTAGTATTTAGTAACATTCACTTTTCACGCTAGACAATTAAAATAAATTATGCTAAAAAGCTCACTTCTTGAGATCCTCCGCACATTCACCAAACAGGAGCTGATAAAGTTTGAGGACTTTGTCAGGTCGCCTTACCATAATAAGAAAGAAAATGTCGTTAAGTTATTTCTTGAGATAAAGGAATACGCTCCGGAGTTTTCCAGTGACAATCTTGAAAAGGATAAGATCTGGGTTAAAGTATTTCCGGGAAAGGAATATAATTATGGGATCATGAAGAATCTTATTCATGAACTTACCAAACTAAGTGAATCATTTATTACTATTGAATATTCATTTAATAAAAAACTGGAGACCAATATCGATCTATTGGTGGCATTAACGGAAAGACAGATCACAAAAGTTTTTTTAACAAAAACTGATATGCTCACAAAAATTTATAATAGCCCAGATTTGAAAAACGAAAATTATTCTGTTGAAGAATATTATGAATTCTTATACAAACTATATTATTTGAAATCATTTTATGAGTCGCATCATGACGTGGATTCCAAAGAATCATATGAAACTATATGCAGTTATATAGAATATCTAATATATTCAGCAGTCATAACATTTTACAAATATTACAATAATTACCTCACGCGAATATATAAAAAGATTCCGGATAAAGTCAATGCAACCGAAATATTCAACGCAGGAATGAATAATATTATTTCTAAATTATTAGAGAATGTGAAAGTAAAATCTGAAAAAGATTTTCTGATATTAAAATGTTTTCATGAAATGAATATTGCAGTAGATACTAATGCGGACATAAACAGTTATTTTAATTTTAAAAAATCCTTGATTGATTGCTCAGAAATAATTCCAAAAGAAGATTTAAGAAATCTTCTAATTTGTTCAATCAATTCATTAAGAGACATTAAGAAACGTAATCCAGATTTGGAAATAAATTTCAGGAAGGAAATTTTGGGAAATTTTGATCTTATGATTGAAAATAACGTTTTCCTTGAATCAAGCGGATTTATAGAAGGGAGTTTATTCATAGCTTATATTGAATATGCATTTTTCTTGAAGGACTATGAGAGAATTGAAAACCTTACAAAAAAATTTGCTAATAAAATATCAGAAGGTACAAGAAAAAATGATAATATTTTCTCCCATGCGCTGATTTGTTACGGGAAAAAAGAATATAATAAGTCACTTGAATATCTATCAAAGATCAATTATGACTATTTTTATATGAAACATATGGTTAAAAACATTCAAATCCTGAACTACTACGAGCTTAATGACTATATATCATTTAGCTATGTCGCTGACTCATACAGACATTTTATCTCAAAAAATAGATCCGTTACTTCAGATAACAAATCCATCTCAGCAGATCTCTGCAATAGTGTAAACAAATTGTTTAAGCTGAGAGAATCATTTGATAAATTTGAGCTGGAAAAATTCAGGAAAGAAAGTGAAAAAAGTACTGAACGTGAACCAAGTTACAAGTACTGGATACTTGATAAAATATCAGAGATAGAAAAACAGTTAGCAGTTAACAGTTAACAGTTAGCAGTTGAATTTATTTGAAATTTGAAATTCGAAATTTTAAACTTGAATTATGTTAAAAAGCTCACTGCTCGAGATCATCCGCACATTCACCAAACAGGAGCTGATAAAGTTTGAGGACTTTGTCAGATCGCCTTATTTTAATAAAAAGGAAAACGTCATTAAACTAATTCTTGAGGTAAAGAAATACGCGCCGGCTTTTGAAAGTGCGAATCTTGAAAAAGAAAAAGTCTGGAATTCGATGTTTGCAGGTAAGATTTATAATTACGGCATTATGAAGAATCTAATCTTTGATCTCAATAAACTTGCTGTGAGTTTTTTAGATCTGGAATTTCAATCCGGGAAAAAGTTTGATTCTGATCTGAATATTATTGAACAATACCATTTGAGAGGATTATTAAATTTTGCAGAAAAGAAATTAAAGGACAGCAAAAAAGAATTGAATAAAATTAATGAAGATACGAATTATTATTTTTATAAATATTTATTTGAATCAAAAGAAATTAATTACATGCCATTAAAGCATGATTTAAAAGACCACAGGAGTTTTGAATTTGATGTGTTTAACAAGAACCTGACTTTGTATTTTTATACTATGTTTTTTGAGAAAAACTATAACTCATACCAATTATCATTTTTATATAACAAGCCAATAGACAATAAATTTGTTGATGTTGTTATAAAATCTTACGAAGAATCAGCGTTTACTACTTTTTATTCAGACCTTATTTTTTATACTTTTAAAACTGTTTATGATCCTTTTTCTGAAAGTAATTATTACAAACTTAAAGAATTATATTATCAGAATTATGAGAAGCTTACTAAAAGAAATAAATATATTCTTTCCTGCACATTGACAAATTTCTGTAAAAACAATTCTGATGCGGGAAATTTATTTTTTATTAAAGAAAGGTATCAGTATCTTAAACTTCTTGCTGATGATGAATTATTTTTTTTTGACAACATAAATTATATTGACCGGATTGTGTTCATGAATATTATAATTTCGGCATGTTCAGCTGGAGATTTCGACTGGTGCGGACAATTTATAAAAAAATATGAATTAAAACTCAAAGAAGAAGTGAGAGATCTTTCCGTAAATTTTGCATTTACTCATCTGAATTTTAAAAATAAAAAACACGAAGAAGCGCTGAATTATCTTTCCAAATGTGTAAATGCTACAGGTATGGATAAGCTCAACGTTAAATCTTATCAGGTTTTTATATATTATGAGCTGGAATATTATGAGGAACTAAAGCACCTTACGGACACATGCAGGCATTTTGTAAAAAACGACAAAATAATATCAGGTGACGTGAAGAAGCGATTCATTAATTTTATTAATATTACAAACAGATTATCTGATTACAGATATTTAACAAAAACTAAAGGCTCTGATGAATTCATTTTGAAGGAAATAAAAAAATTTAATCTGGAAAATAATGCATGGAGTAAGAACTGGCTAAATGAAAAAATTTCAGAACTTGAAAACTCAAAATGATTTTTTTTAGGTATAATTAACTTTCCCAAATGCTCAATAGCTCACTGCTCGAGATACTCCACACATTTTCAAAACAGGAACTGATAAAGTTTGAGGACTTTGTCAATCGCCTTACTTTAAAAAAAGGGATAATGTGCTGAAGTTCTTTTAATTGCTCATATTGGATTGTAATATTCCGGGCTTTATTCCTTGCATCATATACTTTTAGTATATACTTTTTAAAAAAATTAAAATCATGAAAAATCTTTCATTAAAGATTGACGAAAATACTTTTCAGGATACAGAAAAGATAATTTCAAAAATAAACAAGAACAGAAACAGATACATTAATGAAGCAGTTGAATTTTATAATTTGCTGCATAAAAGAAAAATCCTTTCAAAGCAATTAAAAAAAGAATCCTCCCTTGTAAGAGATGAATCAATGAAAGTTCTCAAAGAATTTGAAGCGATGTTAGATGATAATAAATCAATATGAAATTTGGATTGCAGACCTTGAGCCAAGATTTGGAACCGAATCAGGGAAAGTTCGTCCTATCGTTGTTATTCAAACGGATCTGCTGAATGATCTTCACCCTTCAACTATTGTCTGTCCGATTACGACCAATGTAAATCCGGAATCTGAAATACTTAGAGTTCATCTGAAAAAAGGAACCTCGAATTTAAAAGAGGATTGTGACATATTAATTGACCAGATAAGGGCTATTGACAATAAACAATTCTCAAAAAGATTAGGAAAACTTCCGGAAAATATAATAGCGGAAATTAAAAATAATATATCTGTTGTCTTAGATCTACAATAGTTAATCTTTAGAAAGTTAATAGTTAGTAGTTAGCAGTTAGTAATATTCACGTTTCATGATACTTAATTAATATAAAAATTATATACTTAAAAGCTCACTGCACGAGATCATCCGCACATTCACAAAAGAGCAACTGATAAAATTTGAGGACTTTGTCAGGTCGCCTTAATTAATAAAAAAGATAACGTAACAAAGCTGTTTCATGAGATAAAGAAATAAGCTTCAAAATTTGTAGTTGAGAGTCTTGAGAAAGAGAAGGGTAACCCGTAACTTAATTATCCGTCTCGTCTTTGAGTTTTTTCAGAATGTTCATTGCATCGAGAGGTGTGATGTTGTCGATCTCAATATCTGAAATCATTTTCCTTAGAGCTTCATCTTTGATCTCTGTCACTGCAGATTCAAACATGCTTATCTGCAGATCGTCCTTGGTCTTTCTTCTATACTCTTTGTCCTCGAGGGATCTGAGAATTTCCTTTGCGCGCTTTGTAACTTTTTCGGGGACACCGGCCATCTGTGCAACCTGAATGCCGTAGCTGTGATCGGCAGTTCCTTCTGTGATCTTCCGCAGGAATATTACTTTATCATTATATTCTTTTACCTCCACTCTGAAATTTTTTATCCTCGGATACATGTCTGCCAAAGCATTAAGCTCGTGATAGTGAGTAGCAAAAAGTGTCTTTGCATTTATGTTCGGATTTTCATGAATGTATTCTGTCATTGCCCAGGCAATTGAGATTCCGTCATACGTACTTGTACCTCTTCCAATTTCATCGAGTAATATAAGACTCTTTGAAGTTGCATTATTCAGTATGTTTGCAGCCTCATGCATCTCGACTAAAAAAGTACTCTCGCCTTTAGCAATATTATCCGACGCGCCGACTCTGGTAAATATTTTATCTACAATACCTATCTTTGCACTTCGCGCAGGTACAAAACATCCTATCTGCGTCAGAAGAATTATCAGTCCGACCTGTCTCAGATAACTGGACTTTCCGCTCATATTCGGACCTGTAAGAATTAGAATCTGACTGTTTTTTATATCTGCAAATGTATCATTGGATATAAATTTTTCACCGGGAGGCAGCAGTCTTTCTATTACAGGATGTCTGCCATCGATGATCTCAAGATCATCATTGTCACTGACTTCCGGTAATACATAATTATAATCTTCTGATACCTCTGCAAAGCTGATCAGTGTATCAAGTGTAGCAGTTAATGATGCATTCCTTTGCACCTGATCTGTGAAATCGAGTACGAAATTTTTTAACTCATTGAAAATATTTTTTTCAAGCTCTTCTATCTTCTCTTCTGCATTCAGGATCTTTTCTTCGTAGACTTTCAGCTCGTCAGTGATGTATCTTTCAGCATTTACCAGTGTCTGCTTTCTTACATAATTTGAAGGTACTTTTTCTAAATTTGTCTTTGTGACAATAATATAATATCCAAAGACCTTGTTGAAATCTACCTTAAGTGAATTGATCCCTGTAGCTGCACGCTCTTTGCTTTGATAATTTTCGATCCAGGTCTTTCCGTTTATGAGAATGTCTTTTATATCATCAAGATCTTTGTCATAGCCTTTATTGATCATGCCGTAATTATCGATACCCGATACAAAATTTTCGTTGATGCAGTTTTCTAATTTCAGAATAAGTTCATTTATCTCGATCAGATTAGTTCCGATTGCCTGAACGGCTGTTGAAGGAAATTTCAGAAGTTCAGCTTTTATAATATTTATTTTTTTAAGTGAGATCTTAAGCTGAACTATATCCCTTGCTACAGCTCTGCCGGTAGAAATTTTCGAAAGAAGTCTTTCAAGATCCGCAACTGATTTTAATTCCTCTGATATTTTTTTCCGCTCATTTTTATTATCAAAAAAATCTTTCACTGCAAATAATCTTTTCTCGATCTGCTCCTTTTTTTTGAGAGGTCTTGAAACCCATTTTTTTAAAAGTCTTCCGCCCATTGCAGTTTTGGTCCTGTCGAGAATTGAAATCAGAGTACCTTCTCTGCCGCCTTCAGCTATAGATGAAGTGATCTCGAGATTTCTTTTTGTAGAAGGATCTAAAATTATGTAATCAGAAAATTCATAATTGTAAATTTTCTTTATATGAGGAAGATTATTTTTCTGTGTCTCGTTCAGATAATTAAGTACACAGCCCGCTGCGACTGTAGCTTCATTCATATCTTCGATTCCAAAACCTTTAAGTGACTGTGTACCGAAATGATTTGTCAATACTTCTTTTGCATAATCAGAATTAAAGACCCAGTCATCGATCTTTGTAAAGAAATATTTGTTTCTCTGTTCACTGAATGCCGCATCGGGATCATAGTCAAGAAGTTTGTAAATTTTTTCCTTATCTTTTTTGGGGATTAAAATTTCTGTCGGATTTATATTTTCAATTTGTTCACATAAGTTTTTTGTCAGGATTTCGGAAGTCGCAAATTCACCTGTAGAGACATCACAGAATGAAAATCCGCAGACATTATCTTTTATATAAACTGCTGCAAGAAAATTGTTTGATTTATGGTCTAAAAGTTTTTCAGAAAAATTTGCGCCGGGTGTTACTACTTCGACTACATCTCTTTTTACAATTCCTTTTGCATACTTGGGATCTTCTAATTGTTCGCAGACTGCAACCCTGAATCCGGCTTTGACTAATTTAGGCAGATAGTTGTCAAGGGAATGATGCGGAAATCCTGCAAGAGGAACTTCCGACGCAGCACCGTTCGATCTTTTTGTAAGTGTAATTCCGAGAACTTTGGAAGCAGTGACAGCATCATTTTCAAAGGTCTCAAAAAAATCTCCCATTCTGAATAAAAGCAAAGTGTCAGGATATTTTTCCTTGATCTTTCTGTACTGTCTCATCAACGGAGTTTCATTTTTCATATCATCAATATCATATTCATGAAATATATTTCATCAAAATAGTTTTGTAATAGTTTATTTATTTATTTACAGGTTAAAAAAATTGAGAAGTAAATTTGTGTCAGTTTCTGCTGCATGTAATTTTATAAAAAAATCCAATTATTAAAATCACATTATCAATAATGTTTTATTTTATCTTTCAGGTATTTATTGAGCAGCTCTCTCCCTCTGAAGATATGTGCTTTTACGGTGCCCAGCGGCAGGTTCAGTTCTTTCGCAATTTCTTCATATTCTTTTTCCTTCTTATGTCTCAATACAATTACATCCTTATATTTTGAAGGAAGCGATTCTATAGCTTCATCAAGTATGATCCTGAGTTGTTTATCTATCACATTATTATCAGGTTTATTCCCATGATCAGGAATTTCAAAACTATAGTCACTGTCATCAGCTTGAATCTTTTTATCAATAGAAAATGTGTAAAGCTTTTTTTTCCTAAGGTAATCGATTGCGTTGTTTGTCGCAATTTTAAAAAGCCATGTGGAAAAAGCATACTGTTTATCGAAATTGGCAAGAGAGTTGAACGCTTTGATAAAAGCTTCCTGAGTCAGATCTTCCACATCCTCTTTTTTTGAGATCATTCTATAGATCAAATGAGTGATCATAGGCTGATATTTCTTCATGAGTTTCGCATAAGAATTCTGCCTGCCGGCAAGTGCTTCATCTATCAGCACCATATCTTCGGCTTTTGACTTACTCATTCCGGATGAATTACTGTTAATCTTCATTAAGAAAGTGAGGGTGTGAGGTAATTAATTTTCATTGTGTAAAAATTACATCTATTTGAAATTAATTTCAACTAATTAAAAAGCATTTAAATTGAAATCAGAGTTTTATAATTTAAAATAGAAACCATTCCAAATTTAAATTAGTCTTTGAAAAACATTCTCAATTTTGATCTTGCTGCACTCGAAAAAGAAATTACTGAATCAGGTGAACCCAAATACAGAGCTAAACAGATTTTCACATCACTTCACAAAAATAATGTAAAAAATATAAACGAGATCAAAGGTATTCCTAAGTATCTTAAAAATAAATTAGAAGATTTATATGAAATACCTGAGCTTAAACTTCTTGAAGTCAGGAACTCAGAACAGTTTAATACAAAAAAATTTCTGTTTGAGATTAATGATGAAAATAAAAATCACATATTCGAGTCTGTACTTATTTCTGAAAAAGGAAGACATACGATCTGCATTTCGACTCAAATAGGATGTAATGTCGGATGTGAATTTTGTGCTACAGCCAAGATGGGATTTTTGAAAAATCTTGATACTTCAGAGATCATAATGCAGGTATATGAGATAATCCGCAATACGGGGATCATTCCGACCAATCTTGTATTTATGGGAATGGGTGAGCCGTTCCTTAACTATAATAATCTATTGAATTCGCTGAGAATACTTACCGACCCGGAAGGTCTGTCCATTCCGTCAAAAAAGATCACGGTATCTACAGTCGGGTTTAAAGAAAAGATAAAAAAATTTGCAGATGATATTTCATTGGAAGAGAATAGAAACATACGAAAGGTTAAGCTTGCATTATCTCTGCACACAACGGATAATGGTCTGCGAGAATCTATAATTCCGACATCTGCCAAGAATCGTCTGTCGGATCTTTATGAAGAGCTGAGTTACTTTTACCGAGCTACAGGCAGTAAAATCACTTATGAATATATTTATTTTCAGGGACTTAATGATACAGATAATGATATAAAGAGATTAACTAAACTTTTAAGAATGGTACCTTCGAATTTAAATATCATTCCTTTTCACCCGATTGATTTTAAATTAAAAGCTCCTTTGGATATTTTTGATAAAGATAAAGACCTAAATAATTTACTTTTAAATAAAAATTTATTTGATTTTATTGAAAAACTTAAATTAAATAAGGTGACTGTCAATCTGAGATCAAGCAGCGGAGTTGATATAAACGCTGCATGCGGTCAGTTAGCAGTAATCAAATCACAGAGTTAATATTTATTGAATTCTAATATTTACGATTAAATGTTTCAGTTAATTATTTTTGGACCTCCCGGAGTAGGGAAAGGTACACAGGCAGCATCAGTTGCCGAGAAGTTAAATCTTGCGCACATTTCTACCGGTGAAATATTGAGGAAAGCAGTATCGGAAGAAACAGAACTTGGTATAAAAGCAAAAGAGATAATGGACAAGGGTAATCTTGTACCGGATGAGATCATGAATGGAATTGTAAGAGAGACACTTGAAAAAGTAAACGGTAATGGTTTCATACTTGACGGATATCCCAGGACAGTTAATCAGGCAGTTGCATTAGCAGAAATTTTTGAAAAGCTGAAATTTTATGATATAAAAGTAATCACTCTTACAGCAGATGATAATGAAATAACGGAAAGATTATTAAAGCGGGGGAGGAGTGATGATACAAGAGATACAATTTTAAACAGACTTAAAGTTTATTATAACTCAACATCACCTGTAAAGGAATATTATGAAAAGCAGGGAATAAACATGGATGTAAACGGAGTTGGAGATATAAAAGAAATAAACGAATCAATTTTAAAATCAGTTAATTAAATTAAAAAAATAATTTTGGATTTTGTAAAAAAATTTAATATTCTAATTTTTAATAATTGCAATTTTAATAATAAACGTATATTTTGTAATCTAAAATTTTTTATATATGGCATCAATAAAAGAAACTGAATTATCGGATAAAGGAATTGTTATCCTCTCTCCTAAGGGAAATTTCGTCGGTGGTGATGAGACAGATGAGCTTAGGGAAGCTATAAAAAAGTATACGGATCTTGGTAATAAAAAATTATTGATAGATCTTGGAGAAGTTTTATATCTTAACAGTACTGCCCTCGGAGTACTAATCGCTGCACATGCTAACTATTCAAAAAGAGAAGGCAAAATAAAATTGTGCCAGCTCAATAAAAATCTGGAAAATCTGTTTGTTATAACAAAACTTGCTCTTATTTTTGACTCCCATACGACTCAGGAAGAGGCATTGAACAGTTTTGAATAAAAATTAAAATTATCTATAAATTAAAAATCTAACTCTATCAGGGTTAACGGAGGTTAAAAATTAATGAAACAGTCTGTATTTATGTCTGTAGTTCTCATCACATCCATTGTGGTTTCTGCTGCAATCTTTTACGGTGTGTTTGGTAGTCCAAGTAATTTCAAAACACCTGAAATGCATACACCATCAAATATCATGGGTGCTATCTACCAGGGTGGTCCTGTTGTTATAGTATTAATGGCATTAAGTATTATGGTTATAACATTTACAATTGAAAGACAATTGTCATTATCAAAAGCAAAAGGAAAAGGTCCAATTGAGCCGTTCCTTAAAAAAGTTCAGACTTCTTTATTGGAAGGAAACATTGAGGAAGCTATTGCGGAGTGTGATAAGCAGAAAGGATCTATAGCAAATATACTCCGGCAAGGTTTGGATAAATACCAAATGCTTTCAATGGATAATAAAGTAGAATCAGATACAAAGATTCAGGAAGTTCAAAGTGCAATTGAAGAAGCGATGATGCTTGAAGTCCCGCTTCTTGAAAGAAATTTAGTTGTACTTTCTACTATTGCTTCTGTGTCAGTGCTTGTCGGACTTTTCGGAACTGTTATTGGTATGATCAGAGCTTTCCAGGCACTTGCAGCTGCAGGTACTCCGAATGCCGCTGAATTATCATCAGGTATCTCTGAAGCTCTTATTAATACTGCAGGTGGTTTGTTTGGAGCTATCGTAGGTACAATTTCTTATAACTATTTCGTTACTAAGGTTGGTAATATTACATACATGATCGACGAAGCAACTTATAATATGCTTCAGATCCTTACAATTAAGGATTCAAAAAGATCAGTATAAGTAATTCAGAAATCCAACTTAAAAATTTACACAAATGAAAAAAGCCAGATCGATAAAAAAGCCGGGTGTTAATATAGATATGACACCATTAGTAGACGTAATTATGTTACTTCTGACATTCTTTATGTTAGTTGCAACATTCAAAGCGGAATCCACTGAAGCAATTGAAGTTACTCTTCCCGAATCTGTAGTTACAGATACTACCAAATTACCTGAAAAAGATATAATGACACTTACTCTTACAAAAGCAGGCGATGTCTTTGTTGATGTTGACAGCTATAAAGTAAAAGAAGAAGTCTTTGGAAGCTCGATCGGTATTGGTTTGTATCACCCTGATAGCACTTCAAAAAGTGAATATGAACTTACAGGCGGAAGCATAAACGGTAAACCATTTAAAAGACCTGTTACAATGCTGAATAAAGAGGAGTTCGAAAAAACTTTAAATGACCTTCGTATGACTTTGAAAAGTCAGAACGGCATGAGCTCAGATTTCAGAATAGTTTTAAAAGGAGATATGGAAACTAACTTTGGTGTAGTTGAAGATCTTATGGAAAGTTTTAAAACTACAAGAAATACAAGATTTGCACTGGTTACAGATGTAAAGTCTGATCAACCGGATAATTAATATTTAAAAATATAAAATAATTTTATTATGGCAGGCGGTGGATTTGATGCCCCGGACTCCGGAGGCGGATTACGAAAGCAGAAAAAATACAAGAAAGGAAAGAAGATCGGTGTCAGAATTGATATGACACCTATGGTTGACGTGATCATGCTTCTTTTGACCTTCTTTATCCTTACTACTACTTTGAATACACCTCAGATCATGCAGATCAATCTTCCAAAAGGTGATCAGGAAGATAAGATAAAAGTTGATATGGGTAATGTACTTTAT
>Ga0154020_10005781_pt1 | contig 14550 bp, 15 predicted proteins | sample Klosneuvirus_201_FD_109709 | JGI IMG/M metagenome (GOLD analysis project Ga0154020, IMG submission 109709) | Active sludge microbial communities from wastewater, Klosterneuburg, Austria - Klosneuvirus_20160825_MG | ecosystem: Engineered > WWTP > Aerobic digester > Activated sludge | place...
CAGCAGCTTCTGCAAGTCCACCGATAAGCCCTCAGGCTGGTCGATTTTGCTGCTGTCAGGAGCCATTTCAACGAAGTCGAACCGCCGTCGCAACGCTGCGTCCAAGGCTTCCACGCTACGGTCTGCCGTGTTCATTGCACCGATGATGTGCAGATTCTTTGGCACACCAAACAACTCCCGCGAGTATGGCAGTTTCATCGTCAGCTCATTCTCTTTTCCCAAACGCTTGTCCTCCTCGATCAGGGCAATTAACTCGCCAAAGATGCTCGCGACATTACCGCGGCTAATCTCGTCGATGAATATGGCATACTGACCTTCGGGGTCTCCTTTCGCTCGCTCCACGATCTCTCAGAACACCCCCTTCTTGATCTCGTACTCCAACTGGCCAGGCTCACCCATTTTTGGCTTAATCCCCTCAACAAAGTCTTCGTAGCTGTAGGACTGGTGGAAGGTCACGAAGACGCAACGCTCCTTGAATTTCTTTGTCAGCCGACGTAGCGTCCAAGTCTTGCCCGTTCCTGGAGGGCCGTAGTAGATCGTGTTCAAGGGTGGTAGGCCGGAAGGATCAAATTCCAAGTTCTCAGTGTTCACTTCTATCCCTATGTCATCCAACGTGATGTTGAAGTACGGCTTTAGAATCTCGTTCTCAAAGAGTTTTAACTCGTGATCAGGGACGGCGACACAGGTTGAGGAATAGTTGGGAGCCCAAGCTTTCACCGGGCCCGTGTACTTCTCGTCGGGCTTCCGGGATTTGAAGAGCACTTTGTACTCCCGTTTGAGCCAACTACCATCGTATATCTTGGCTTTGGAGTCGATCTTTCCCAACACCTTGATCCCAGCGTCATTACCGTGGCATAGATAGATGATGTCACCCAGTTGCATCTCTGCCTCAAAGGCTGCACCTTGCCCGTGGCCCGTATTGCGATCCATCACAGCGATCTTGTCGGACAGGCACTGCTCACGCTGCTCTCTGGTGAAATGATTCCTCCCATGTGAGATTTTCCAGATGGTATGTTTGCTCATTTGTGCCATTGACTTTCACTAAAACCACCTTGAAACCATCGTACTTCATCGCCTGCAGTATGAGGTGCTGCACGTGTCAAGGACAGCCGATTCGCTTATTTCCGATCCGTTTGAAGCGTTTTCAGAATGTCAAGGAAACATCGTCTGCGCCAAAGCCGGAGCGTCGTCGTCGGTTTACGCACGAGTTCAAGGAGAAGACCGTTCAGATGTTGCCGGATTGTCATCCGGCAGATTCGGTGGCCAGCCGGTTGGCGCTGAAAGGTTCTCAAGGTCTGTATTGATGAAAGAATGAACTGCTGATCATACCGAGAAGCATGGATTTCATGAAGATTTAAAACCTTGAGAAATGGACCATCTTAGTTTATTCGCACACTTTAGCTGCGCGCTTCCGTCACATCGACTGAAGTGTTGAAAAACCTGTCTCCAGTGCGCGTCGGTCGCCCAGACCGGAGCGGCCAACTGTATTCCTTCTGTGAGTTGTTTGTGGTTTTGCGCAGGCGGTCTCACTTATTCCGATGTTTCGCCGATCATCTGCGGACCGATCGCCTGAAAGAGTTCTACCCAGGAAATCCAGATCGCGTTTTGGATTGTGGCCTTACCGTACTTTTTTAGTTCGGCTAGTTCCGCAGGAGATTCATCCGGCCAGTGTCGGATCCAGCCCTGTGCAAACTCGCGGCTCTTGAGAAGGAAATCTCGCTCGTCGTCTACGCTGCAGGTTAAGGGAAAAGTTTCGCCGATGACGATCGGCTTACCCCAGTCGAACTTTTGAAGGAGCTTGATCTCGTTATCAACCTTGCCCGATTTGGGATACAGATGGGGCGAAACAAAATCGAGCTGTTCGGCAGCTGTCGTGTAGGCACCAGAGAACGGGAGCATTCGCATGGTGATCAAGTGCGTCTGGTCGTGTTTGCGGATGGAGGCGACCATGCGCTTCGTCCACTCGCGGAAGATATCGTCACCCGTGCGATTAGCCAAGGATGTCAGCCGAGCCGTAGTTGTGGCCCCAGGGCACGTAGCGGGCACCACATGATACCTCGAACGATGTTTCCGAGCCCAATCCATCTTCGTTGCGATCCTGTATCGACACCGGAATGACAGGTTGCGGTGTGGTGTCAAACGCTGGTTCGCTGCAACTCCGGAATTGGTGACCCGGAATTCAGGACTGGGACCGGTCGCCCCGTAAAATCGGTGATGGCCAGGTGTTCGTAATCGATTCCCAGATGCTTGTAGATCGTTGCCAGAAAATCTCCCGTGCCGACTCGACGGTCGATCGGGTCTTCACCTCGGGCATCAGTCGCACCAATGACTTGTCCGGTGCGGATCCCGCCTCCCGCAAACAGCATGGAGTTTGCGCGCGGCCAGTGGTCGCGACCGGGCTGCACGGTTCCCGCTGCTCCGCTGGCCACGCCACCTCCGCTGCTGGCAACATACGAGATTCGCGGCGTGCGTCCGAATTCACCCGCCACGATCACCAGCACACGCTGATCCAGACCACGGGCGTAGATGTCTTCAATCAGAGCCGATACCGCCTGATCGAAAACCGGCGTCCGAAATTTGTACGCATCAAAGACGTGCTGGTTCACTGCATGATCATCCCAATTCTGAACGCGTCCACACAGTGGGCCGTCAAACTCCGTTGCGATAATTTCCACGCCGGCTTCCACGAGACGTCGAGCCATCAGCAGTTGCTGGCCCCAGGCGTTCATACCATAACGTTCGCGAACCGATGTCGATTCCTTTCGCAAATCAAATGCATCACCGGCGTTGGGACTGGTCAACAAGCCCAGTGCCTGTGCTTCAAATTGATCGATGGCAGCCAGTGTTCCTGATGTGTCGAGATCGCGACGGAGATTGTCGAAGCCCGATTTGAGTTGCATGCGCCGTTCGAGACGTTCTCGCCGCTCTGGTGCGAGACCAACATTGGGGACTTCAAACGCGGGGTTGCTGGGATCGCCCACAATCGCGAAAGGCGCATGAGATGGACCCAGATATGTCGGCCCCGCAATCGTGAAACTGTCATAGCGATCAACCGGGTTAATGGCCATATAGTTCGGCAGGCTGCGTACGGAATCCTGCCGCACAAAACTTGCGACAGACATCCAGTCAGGAAGTTTGGGCGTCACCTTGTCCTGGGCGTCGGGATCACCGCCCAGAACCTGCAACGATCCCGCCGGATGCCCGCCTCCGGTATGGGCAATGGAACGCAGAATGGAATACTTGTCGGCTATCGTCGCGAGACGAGGCAGAAGTTCGCAGATTTGAATGCCGGCAACATTGGTATCAATTGCCGAGTACGGACCTCGGAATTCAGACGGAGCTTCCGGTTTCGGATCAAACGTCTCCAGATGGCTCGCGCCTCCGCGCAGCCAGACCATGATCACGGCAGTCCTGGGAGAAATCGTCTCTGCCCTTGTGGCGGCCTGCAGCCGAAACACATCAGCCATGCTCAGCGCCGTAAAACCCGTCAACCCGGCCTGCAACAGTTTGCGGCGGGGCAAACCACAGCGGTTTCCGTGTGTATGACTCGATTGAAGGGAGGTTCTCATGCTCGTTCCTTTTGCAGTCTGTCGATCGGGGTCGCAACGCCTGAGATTTTGTTGTCGACGAGTTCCACTTTACCAACCTTTTCACCAATGCGAATCCCGATGCGTCGTCCAGGTCCCCGAGTTTCAGAGATGGTATTGCCGACGAGGCGAATGTCTTTGGTCTCGCCCGTGACTTCAATTCCGACACCATCTTCATCGCCGCTGTTTTCGATGACATTGTTTTCAATAACATTGCGATTCGCCCAGAAATCGAGACCTCGATTTTCGTCGCGAAACAGTATACCGAACTTTCCGCTGTTGCGAATCTGATTATTCCGCATGACGTTGTCAGTATCGTTGTGGCCAATCGAAACGCCATACAGTCTATTGCCGTCGATGATGTTGTCTTCTGCCAGACCGTATTTGACGCCCCAGCACCAGAAGATGCCCTGACTGTTGCGTTCCAGCGTATTGCCGCGAATGATCGGGCGCTGCGAACCAGAGCCGGGGTGAACTCCAAGGTCCGTGTTGTCGTGGCTGTGGCAATTCTCAACGACCACATCGTGGCAGATCTGGAAGCTGATCCCATCGCCGTTGTAATTGCGCGCCGTCACTCCGCGAAATGTGTAACGATTGCAGTCCTGCAGAAAGATGCAGCCGCCATAGTTGCCATTGAAGTTTTCGCAGTTCTCGCGATTGCCGTCGAGCGTGATATTTTCAATGATCACATCGGCGGTATGTTCGCTGGTCAGCAACGGAAACAACGACGCACAACTCGGCTTGCCCGACAGCCATAGGTTCTCCCGCAGGCCATCGTTGAGTTTGAAGCGATTGCCATTGCGAGCCACCAGCATGCGTTTGATCACAATCGCGCTGTTGTTATGCGGATTCGTGGCCTGAAAGACAACACCATCGCCTATCTGAAAGGCGTTGCCGTCCTTCAGAGTGACTTCCTGATCGTACCAGTCGGAATCCAAAGTCAGTTCGGTTCTGGTCGATGGCAATCGAGTAATGATCGAATCCGTCCCGCTTCCCACCAGGCGGACTCGGGAAGGCATCCAAACAGCATTCCGAAACGTATAGGTTCCAGGCAGCACTTTCACCGTACCGCCGCCAAGCCGTCCCACATAATCCAGCGCGGCTTGAATGACTTTGTCAGACTCCCCGATCATATCGCCCGATTTTTGGCCTACGCTGACCGTCAGCCGTTCGTCCCAGTTCGGTTCGAAGCGCTCGTCGCCATCGGTAGCTCGTGGATTCGTCACCGGCGGCGGATCACCCGCAAGCACAGACCGACCGCTCAATGCCGTCATCGCCGCAGAACCTGCGAATGCTGATAGAAATCTCCGCCGACCAGCATCAGAACGAAAGTTTTGCATAGTCCGTAACTCCCTGAAAATCGTTTTTCTGCACGCGGTCATGAATGAGTCGGCAAGTGTCTTGCGGTTGTCCCCTCTCCCCCCGCAAACAATTTTCCAACTTCACAAGTGTTCCACGGGGGGAGAGGACAATGGCGTGGACTTTACGCCGCTCACTAAGTCCACGCCATCGCCCCCGATCTCGGGGGAGAAGGGGCATGCGGAGCGTTGATTTGGAAGGAACGCAATCTCAACCGACCGAAGTATAACACCGAACGATGAGAAGTGCTGCTAACGAGCCGGAGACGTGAATCCTTGTCATGACACGCATCTCGCCCGCCCGCTGCCAGCCCATCAGTAGCGGAGCTTTGAAATCACCACGGATAATTGCACAACACATTCACCAGCACGCCAAGCGTGCAGGAGTGTCAATTTTGGTTCTGCGCGAAAGTGAAGTGCGCGTGTCAGAAATCGCGGATGTGATGGACTCGCGGAAGTCATCGGGAAGTGTGGCAAACCACACAGGCCCACGAACTCTTGAAAGCCCACTGAAACACTGCGATTCGGCCCAACGGGCCTCAACAGGTCAGCCTGGGGCAACGCCCCAGGTTTTTCGGCAGCAATGCGTTTTGCCCTGAAAGGGCTACACAAAACCGTATTGTGGAACCCTTTCAGGGTTCGTGTTCGGAGTGAACCTGGGGCGGCGTTCATCCGTATTCGCGGATTCTCTTGCCCCAGGCTGATTTGTACGAGCCTTTCAGGCTCAATCACAGCATCCATCAAATACAACTCGTTTGTGGTACGGGGCCGACCATGCACTTCATTTCGCGCAGAACCGATTAATCCGAGGTGTGCGACCGAATTCGCCCGACGTTCAAAAGTTCCGCTGTGACGGTCAGGGACCCGACGCATGCTGATCGACCGACCCATACCGTGATCGGATAATGGCGAACTCGTCCAACATCTGAGCCAGGCGAGGTATGTGCTCGCAAATCTCAATGCCCGGAACTGACGATGCTTTACACGCAAATCATGGGGCTCGGTTTTCTGCAGGATTGTTCAGGAATTGAAAGACTGGCTTACTGGATTTCCACGAATGATTCGACGATGTTCACGTACCGTCACCAAGGCCTTGATTTCAAACTCAGGGGCGTCGAACACGCTCGTATCGTTTCGAAAATCCTGAGTTAGGCTTATGATTGCCGCGAACTTGTTAATGTTGAGTCAAGTTTACTGAGCGACGTCTTCGCGTTTCGGAGCAGTAGCTCGAATGGTCTGATACTGAGCAAAGGATGTTTACCATGCGATTTGTCGTTGTGATTGTGTTCGGAATCGTACTGTCGAATAGCGCGAGTGCTCAGACGCAGCTTATTGGGCATTGGCCACTTCAGGGTTCGGTGGCCTCTTCGCCACAGACACGACTGACGGCACAGGCCACTGCCGTGACTTTTGCTGCTGACGGACCCACCCGACGCCTAAGTCAGGCAGCGGTGTTTGATGGACAGTCGTCTGTGTTGGAAATTGCCGAATCAAAGATGCTCGACCTGAAGGATCAGCCGTTCTCGCTGGCGGCGTGGATTCATTCGCCGGACACAGCGGTGGATGTGCCGGGAGACATCATGAGTCAGTACAATCCGGACAGTCGCACGGGATTTCATCTGGGATTGTATTCGCACGGTGGAGTCACGAATTCGCAATCCAACCGGCGTCAGTTGCATTTCGGCATCGACCAGGGGCGCATCGAACCAGCCTTCACCGATCACGGGCAACTGGGAACCGCGATGTTTGTGTTTTCGTTGTGCGTGCATAACGGCCAGTTGTACGCCTCCACGTGTCATGCGGGCAGCGATGAAGCGGGGCACGTGTTTCGGTTGGAAGGCGAAGATCGCTGGACGGATCTGGGATCGCCCGACAAAGCCAATTCGGTTTCCGCCATGGTTGTTTTCAATGGTTCACTGTACGTGGCGTCGAGTAAGTATCGTCTGGCGGGTTCGTCGCTGTCAGAATCGACAAACGAAAACTTCGGCGGCAAAGTATTTCGACTTGGTGCCAACGATCAGTGGGTGTCGTGTGGCACGTTGTCACCAGAAACCGAAGCTGTTTCCAGTTTGATCGAATTTGATGGCCAATTGTATGCCGGTTCGTTGTACAAGCCCGCAGGCTTCTTCCGCTATGATGGAGGCGAACACTGGGTGGCCTGCGAAATACCCGACGGCAAGCGAGTTGAAGCGATGACCGTCTTCAATGGTGCATTGTATGCCACGTGCTATGACGAAGGATCTGTCTTCCGTTTTGATGGCAAAACGTGGAGCCTTGTGGGACAGATTCCCAACGCCACTCAGACGTATGGATTTGGCGTGTACGATGGCAGTCTATTCGTCAGCGAATGGCCTGAGGCGCATGTGTTTCGCTATCTTGGGGGAACAGAATGGCAGGATGCCGGTAAATTGGGTGACGAGCGAGAAGCAATGCCACTGGTGGTCTATAACGGAAAGATGTATGGCGGGACTTTGCCACTGGCCGAAGTTTATCGCTACGACGGCGGAACTGAGTGGGCGAAGATTGGGCGAGTCGATGAGACACCGGATGTTGTTTATCGTCGAGCGTGGTCGATGGCCGTGTTCCAGGGACGCCTGTTTGTGGGCACTCTTCCCTCTGGAAAAGTTCTGTCTCTGGAAGCGGGTCGCAACGCGACGTCGGATACCTCTTTGCCTGATGGCTGGCACCACATCGCCGCTGTGCGAGACACCGATCGACTGAAGCTGTACGTGGACGGAAAATCAGTCGCTACTTCTGCGACTTTCACCGCCAGCGAATTCAATCTTTCCAGCCAGCAACCTGTGAAGATCGGCTTTGGTGCTCAGGATCATTTCTACGGCCAAATGGCCGACGTCAGGATCTACCACGGCGCGCTTTCGATGGAAGAGATTCAGGTGCTGGCGAATGCAGCGGAGTAACGATGCTCTTGTTCCGAGGCTCCAGCCTCGGAACACACTGCCTTGGAGGCTCCTGCCTCCCGGGTTTTCAGAGGAGGCGGGAACCTCCGGAGCATTGCGTTCCAGGGCTGGAGCCCCGGAACGAGATTTTGCGGCATCATTTCAAGCCGCGAGCAGTATAAAAGGTTAGCCCAGAATATCGTGTACCACGCGACCATGAACATCAGTCAAGTGAAAATCGCGGCCCTGAAATCGGTACGTCAGACGCGTGTGGTCGATGCCCATTTGATGTAGCAATGTTTCGTCCAACAATCCACGCTGCTTGAGATCGCGAATCAAGGCGGCCACGGGCTGGTCGATGTCACGGCATTGAAGACGCAGATCGCTGGGAAAGGCGAAGCGTTGAGTGAAGCCCGATGCTGGCCTGACGAAACTGTGGCAGGACAGAGAGATTAGGTGATATTTTGGTAAGAAATAATGATCGCATAAATTCGACATTAACCTCTTTGCTCATATGACTTTAAACTCAGTTTTACGCGACCACTATTTTCAACCGCCTTAACACCGTTTCGCCGCACCAGCCCGATGAAGTAGTCCATAATAGCTATAGATCAGCAGCATTGGCCGACAATTCATTCCCGAGCTTATTTTGCGGGTTGCTGGCGAAAAGTCCTGCGGCTCCGTTACATCCAACCAAGCGGCGAGTCCTGATTCATTTATCTGATTGCAACCGAAAGCGTGCGAGCCCCATGACTACAACTCCCTCGACAAGTACGACACATGGAATGATTGAAGTTGCTGGTGATGTCTGTCTGGATGTTGTCGCAGTTCCGATTGCAGATCAAGACAGCCGGGATCACAACAGTGACAATTGGCGGCAGACGGGCGAGACTCGGACCCACTATCTGCCTGGCGGATCGATGTTACTGCAGCAATGGGTCCAAGCGGCTGCACCTGAATTCGAAGTGGTCGGCCCACGTCCCTGTTTACCGCCTGCACTTGCTTGCGGAATTTCGACGGACAAGCCTTTGTCCCTGAAAGAGTTTCTTTCCGTCGCCGAAAGATTCACACGAGCTGAAATTGTGCATTCACTTCTGGAGCTAAATTGCTTCCGGGCGACTTCGGGCTCGAAGGAACAGGAACAACTTCGCGTCTTGGCGTCCCATGGGTTTTCTGGTCCGTTAGAGAAAAACGAGGAACCGAGTTTAACAGTGCTACCGCCAGAAGTGACGAGTCCTCCGAACTTGATTGTGATTGACGATACAGGCAATCGGTTCCGTCGTACTCCAGCACAATGGCCAGCCCTCTTAACAAACTCTTCGGCCGCAACCGACCCGATCGTCGTCTACAAGCTTCATCGACCACTGCCACACCCCGAAGCTCGCGGCGTTGTCAACAACCAGACGATATCCGGACCGAACACCGAGCCGTCGCCGGTTTGGAAGCGAGTCACCGAACGATTTCCGAATTCCCGAATGGTTATCGTTTCGATTGACGACCTGCGGGATCAGGACGTCGTAATAAGTCGTGGGCTGTCGTGGGAACGAACGGCTCTGGATGTTGTTTGGCATTTGCTGAACACTGATCTCTTCGCTGAGCTTCGTGAATGCCCACATTTAATCGTGCGCTTTGGGTTGAACGGTGCGATCTATTGGCGAAGAAACAAAATGGATGCCCGCGACGAAGCCAGGAACGCATCCAAAGAGCCGAAGTACGAAGCATGGCTGATCTACGATCCTTTCGGCATTGAGGGCTTCGGCGAAAGTGAGCATGACGGGCAGATGGTCGGCTATGGTTCTGCTTTCACGGCCGCACTCACTGGTTGCATAGCCGGACAATCTGCACAGAATCTCCGGCCCGAGACAGATGCGGATGGTCGGCGGATGCCCACTGCAGGCATCGTGTCCGGAATCAAGGCGGGGCTGCTCGCATCGCGACGACTGTTGAAGTTTGGATTCGGCAACAATGCTCAGAAGCAGCCTGCGTATCCGGGAAAGGAGTTATTCGAACCGGCCATCAAGGGCGATCCCGTGTTTGCCTGTCAGCCGATTCCAATTATTCAGGGAGCCACAGTGCCGGATCGCGGTTACTGGCGACTGTTGGATTCGATCTTCGAAAGCAAAACCGCATTGCTGCACACCGCCGTGGCCCTGACGGCCGTTTCCGCAAAGCCAGCCACGCCTGAAGAAACGGTGGCGATGGCTCTGCTGAAGCAGGTCCCGATCGCGGTCTTTGCAAAGGCACTTCGAACGTACGATCGCCGAGAGATCGAGAATTACCGAGCCCTCTATTCACTGATGCGGGACTACATCAGCAATCCGACGCCATCTCGCCCGTTGAGCATCGCGGTGTTCGGACCGCCGGGAGCGGGAAAGTCGTTTGGTGTCAAAAAGGTTGCCGAAGCTTTGAGCCAACTGGGTGGACCGCACCCGATCAAGACATTGACATTCAATCTGTCGCAGTATGAACGACCGGAACAACTGGCCGATGCATTTCATCTGGTCCGTGATAAGGTACTTCGCGGAGAGACGCCGTTGGTGTTTTTCGACGAGTTTGATTCTGCACTGGCAGGAACTCGACTCGGATGGCTGCGATACTTTCTGGCTCCGATGCAGGACGCCGAGTTCCTTGATAACGGAACTCCGCATCCGATCGGCAAAGCGATCTTCGTATTCGCCGGCGGGACATGTGCGAAGTATTCCGAGTTCGCAGCACCGTTCCTGCCTCAGCCATCGAGTGGCGTTGAGCCATTAAGTGACGCTGAGAAAATGGCGGCAAAGGTGGCCTTCAGGGCCGCCAAGGGTCCCGATTTCCTATCGCGGTTGCGAGGGACATTAGACATCCCCGGCCTTGATCTCAACCAGCCGTTCGATCCTTATGGGCCCGTGGATTCCTTTCCGTGCGAGGCGGCAATTCTATTACGTCGAGCTGGCATTCTCGCTTTTCAGTTGAGAGAGAAAGCTCCCGGTCTGCGAACAGCAGAGAACTCAATGCGGGTGAGTCCAGTCGTCTGCCGAGCCTTACTGCATCTGCCGCAATTCGTCCACGGTAATCGCTCGTTTGAAGCCTTGCTCGATATGAGCAGTCTGGCAGGCTCACACAAGTTCACGCCTTCGTTGCTCCCGTCCCCATCTCACGCCGAACTCCATGCAGATGCCGTTCAGATGAGTCAGTTGCTGAGCACGGAGTATCCATTCACTCCGGACGTGCGTGAAACAATTGCGAAGTCAATCCATGAAAGTTACGTCACAGGTCGCACGTCCGATCCCACACATGATCCCGCCGATCCATCTCTGCAGCCTTGGAAAATCCTCCGCGAGGATCTCAAGGAATCGAACCGCCAACAGGCCGATCACATAGCCATCAAGCTGCGAACGGCTGGCCTTTGGTTCAGAAAACGGCTCCCCGGAAGTGCCGTCTTTGCCGACATCACACAACTTGACGCCGTTACGGAACAGTTAGCGATCGCGGAACACGATCGCTGGGTCGCTGAAAAACGTCGCAACGGCTGGATCGCTGCGCCCTGCCACGAACGCGAATGCCGCAACGACGAATTGCGGCTGCACAACTGTCTGTTTCCGTGGGATGAATTGACCGAAGAACAAAAGAAATTCGACCGCGACACCGTCCGCCAGATCCCGGATCACCTCAACAAAGCAGAATGTGAGATTGTGAATTTGTAAGTCACTCGCTGCAAGCTATTGATTTGTGTTTATCGTAGCCGTCACTCTCCGAGTGATGAATGCCAACGGTCGCATTTTTTCGGCCTGCCTCACTCGGAGAGTGAGGTCTACTTTGTTAAATCGAGTACCATTGGGCGGCTCACATTTTACCGAATCACCACAAGCCCCTATTCAGAGGCTGAATCATCCATGCGACTCGGAATCATTTCAGACATCCACGGCGACTGGGACTCGTTGAGCACTGCAATCAGCGTTCTGCAAAACGCTGCCGTGGATATGCTGCTCTGTGCCGGTGACCTCGTCGAACGCGGGTCCGATGATCATGGTGTTGTCCGATTCCTTCGTGAGCATTCCATTCCTTGCGTTCAGGGCAATCACGACGAGAATGCCGTGCGTCACGCTGCGCTGAACAGTGACTCAGAAGGTGACACACACGACGACACCGTACTCAGCATGGATGCAATCGACTTCCTCAGTCAGCTTCCGCCGACTCAAACGTTTACATTTGGTGAGACGAACATTCTTCTGGCTCACGCAACTCCCTCCGACAACGGTGCCCCCGTATTTCAGGATTCCAGTTGCAACAGTCTGTCGAAGAAATTCAAGAAAGACCTGGCTCGAATGGAAGCCGACATCCTGATCGTCGGCCACACCCATTTCCCGTTCGACATTCGTTACAAAAACAAGCGAGTCCTCAATCCCGGCTCCGTCTGCAACCTCCAAAGCCGCGACAGCCACACGTGCGGCATTTTGGATTTGTCCGATCAAGCGTTCCGCGTTCTGGATCTGACCACCGGCAGTTTAGTCGAAATCCTTCAACGGACGTTTGAGTGAAATTCACGAATCCATCAGACTCGAACGATTAGACCAATCGTTTCTCTATTCTAAAGCCATGCAGGGCGACGATCGCTATTTCTTTGATGACGGCCGGTCCCTGCAGTTGGTTGATGAACGCGACAGCTTGGGAAGCATCTTTCTGCCTGGCCAATACCGTCAACGCCAGCGGATTCATTTCGTGGCTGTACTTCATGAGCACAATCGAAAGGTTCGAAAAGGCACTGCCAAATCTGCCCTCACTGATAAATCGCACAGCGGCGCGGGCCAACGTCTCGCCAGTCGCCTCGACCTCATGCGTCCAGCGGTTCAGGTCTTGTTCCAATTTTTCTTTGTCTAGCATTTGCGACCCCGCCTTTGACTTTGTGTTTCACGCCCTACCAATCCGTCAAGATGTAAAGTATTCGCGGCCAAATTGAAAATAAAATACTGCGGTACGCCTAAACCCTCAAAGGCTGCGCCTAGGCAAGTCACACCTTGGCGAAGCGATAAACGGCTGGCGCTAGAATGTGGTTGGCACCATCCGAATTCCGTACGCCAGTCGGGGACTGCACGGCCATCAGCAATCGTCCGAACGACGCCGGTGCCGCAAGTCTCAAATGAAATGTCCCGTCTTTCCGCCAACACTCCAGCGACGAGTAGCCTCGGACACCTATCGATTTGTACAATTCACTCTCAGTGGTCATGTTGGATCTCCTGATTCATCGTTTTGAACTCCGCGAATCAGAACAACATGACCACCTCTCCGTAAACCCTAAGCCATCACTATACTTCCGACGCGCACTTCATTTCGCGCAGAACCGGAATTCTTGTAAACCAGCAACAGAATCAGAGCGAACGGAATCAGCCAGATCAAATCATTGACGGGAATCAGGTACAGCACACGGCGGGACACTCGTCCGTGAACAACGCTCCAGGTCATGCCGATCGGTCCGAGTGACTTACCGAGGAATCCAATCAGCACGATGTTCCAGTGCTTCAGCGGATTCGTGGCGGCGATCCTGTAACCGATGCCAAACAGCACGATGACAAGGCCCGTGCCCTGCCAGAGAAACAGGTCCGTGGGCGGCTGGGAAAAGCCATAGGCCAGCGACGATCGTTCCGGCCATACGATAATAAACACGCCCCAGAGCAGGCACTGCAGGGCTGCGACAAGTAACGCGATCACAGCCCAGCGCGGGGATGCAAGTTTTTGTTTTCCTGAAGAATCCGAGGTCGCCGTGTTCAAGAGAGTTCGTGCTCCAGACAACCGACAAGCTCCGGGTAGTCAAACCTAAAACCGGCGTCCTGCAATTTCTTCGGCACGACGCGGGTACTCGACAGCAGCAACTCGTTGGCCATTTCACCCAGCGCCAACTTTGCGGCAAACGCAGGCATCGGGAAGATCGTTGGCCGATGCAGTGTCTTACCTACCCCTTTTGTGAAGTCGTAGTTTGTCATGGCATTCGGGCTGACCGCATTGACGGCACCCTCGACTGATTCATTCTCGACGCAAAACGCGATGATCCGGACAAGATCGTGCAGCCCAATCCAGCTCCAGTATTGTTTGCCAGTGCCGATGATTCCGCCGAGACCCAGTTTGAATGGCAACAGCATCTTCGCCAACGCGCCACCTTTCGGGCTGAGAACGACTCCGATGCGGACGCAGACCACCCGCAGTCCAAGATCCGCAGCGGCCATCGCTTCGTGTTCCCAATCGCGACAGACGTCGGCCAGGAAACCTTCCCCGGCAGCGGCGCTTTCGTCGAGCACTGTATCGCCCCGGTTGCCGTAGTAACCAATCGCTGAGGCACAGACCAGCGTTTTTGGTTTCTTACCAACTGCTGAGATCGATTTCACAAGGTTGCGAGTCCCTTCCACACGGCTGCTGCGAATGCGATCCTTCAAGGTTTTCGTCCAACGTCCCGCGGCGATATTTTCACCAGCGAGGTGAATGACGGTGCCAACACCTTCGAGCTGAGTTGGGTTTTTCAGACCGCTGGCAGGATCCCACACAATGCTGCTCTTGTCTGAATCGCTCACTTTGCGACTCATGCTGATCACTGAGTGACCGGAATGACGCAGCACATCGGAGAGCGCGGTGCCCACCATGCCAGAGGCTCCGGAGATAGCGATCGATTGTTTTGCTGTCGCAGTTCCGTCGGGCGTTGTAGTTGCGTTCTCTGCGTTCGTCATAGATCGTTCTCCTGAA
>Ga0154020_10005782_pt1 | contig 14549 bp, 12 predicted proteins | sample Klosneuvirus_201_FD_109709 | JGI IMG/M metagenome (GOLD analysis project Ga0154020, IMG submission 109709) | Active sludge microbial communities from wastewater, Klosterneuburg, Austria - Klosneuvirus_20160825_MG | ecosystem: Engineered > WWTP > Aerobic digester > Activated sludge | place...
CCGAGCGCGTTCTTGCCGCGGCTGAAGAACTGGCGGCGGGTTTCGAGCTGCGTAAATTGATCGAGAGGATTCATGTCGTGCACTCCGGTTACTTGTTCAAAACTTCATCCAGGTTCATCAACTGGTTCGCCACCATCGTCATCGCGGCGAGCTGCGTCACCGGGACTTTATCCGACGGCTTTGATTCGCCGACCGCGAGGAACTCCTTCGCGGCTTCGGGCTGTTTCTCGTAGAAGGCACGCATCTCGGCCAGCGTGCGCTTCACGATCGATTTCTCCTTCGACGTCAGCGAGCGGGAGAGAAGGTGCTGCGCCATTTCATCAATCGCATCCTCATCACGGCCCTTGCTGCGGGCGATCGCACCATCAGCCAGCACACGCGCAGCTTCGACGAACTGCGGATCGTTCAACGTCGCCAGTGCCTGCAGCGGCGTGTTCGTGCGTTCGCGACGCACGGCGCACACCTCGCGGCTGGGCGCGTTGAAGATGTCCATCGAGGCCGGTGGAGCGGCGCGTTTCCAGAACGTGTAGAGACTGCGGCGATAGAGTCCCTCGCCCTTGTCGGCGGTGTATTTCTTCGTGTTGCTCTCGGGCATCGCCACGGCTTCCCAGATGCCGCCGGGCTGATACGGCTTCACACTCGGGCCGCCGACCTTCTCCTTCATCAAGCCGCTCGCGGCGATGGCGTAGTCGCGAATCATCTCGGCATCCATGCGGAAGCGCGGGCCGCGGCTGAGGAAACGGTTCTGCGGATCTTTCTCCAGCTTTTCGGGCGTGGTCTCGGCGCTTTGGCGATAGGTCGAGGAGGTGAGCATCATCTCGAAGAGACGCTTCACATCCCAGCCGTGTTCCTGGAAGTCGACCGCCAGCCAGTCGAGCAATTCCTGATTCACCGGCGCCTCGCCCGTGGTGCCGAAATCTTCCGCTGTCTTCACGAGCCCGACACCGAAGACTTCCTGCCAGAAACGATTCACCGTCACCCGCGCGGTGAGCGGGTTCTCCGGCGAATTGATCCACTTCGCGAGACCGAGACGATTCGTGGGCGCGCCTTTCGGCATGGCGTGCAGGACTGCCGGGACGCCGCCAGTGACCTTGTCCTTCGGTTTGTCGTATTGGCCGCGGAAGAGAATGTTCGCCATCGGCATCGAATCCTTCTTCTCCTGCTGGATGTGCGTCACCGGATTGCGCTCGCGGATGGCGTCGCGCTCGGCCTTGAGCGCTTCGTTCTTCGCCACGAGACCGGTGTAAGTCTTGTCGCGCGTCGTGATCCAGTAATCGAAGATCGCTTCATTCTGTTCTTTCGTGCGCTTGTCCGCGGCCAGCGCGATGGCTTCGCGAATCGGCACCGCTTTCGCCAGCGTCTTCACTTCCTTGCTGGAGAGGCGGCGATTGTAGATGCGAAGATCCTGCACCCGGCCGCGCTCGAAGACGTGATCCTTGCTGCGCTGGCCGACGCGAAGCGGAGTCTCGGTGCGGATGGTGTCCTTGAGCGTATCGTTGTCGATCTTCACCGCCACTTCCTCGCCATCGATATACATGCGCACGCCTTTCGCCTTGCCCGAGCCGTCGTAGGTCACGAACACGTGCTGGTAAACTTTCTCCTTCACGACATCCTCCTTCGTCGAAACGCGAATCGTATTCTCCGGCCACGAATGGACAATGTGCACGTTGTATTTGCGGCCCTCCTGATGCAGATCCCAGCCGCGGAAATTCTTCTCCACCTCCATGCGGGCGATCACGCCAACGCCGGGGCCGGCCTTGCTCACGCGCACCCACGCGCCGTAACTGAAGGCGTTGGTCTTCTCGAAATCGCCTGCGTCGCCGAAGTTCAGCGTCGCATCCTTCTTCAAGACAAGCGCCGGACCGAGCTTCCCGTCCGTCCACTCCTGCTCGCCCTTGAGCGGAATCCAGTGCGACGGACCCTTCGCGACGGTGACGCCGTTGCTCTCGCGCACATTGATCGCGGCATGCAGAACAAGGTTGGAGATGTTCAGCTCAGCGTCGAGGTCGGCGCCCTTCGAGCCGGTGAGCCAGCCGTCGAACGCGGGCTTCGCTTCAGCGCGGCGAGAGGCGATTTGGTTCGTCACGGAAGAAATCTCGCCTGGCAACGCCGTCCAGCGTGCGGCGTCCTCAGGCGTCTGCGGCACCAGAATGCTCGGCGTGGAATCCTTCACATTGCCGTCCTTCGCGGACTGCGTCGTGTTCCGGAAGAATGCTTCCATGGAGTAAAAATCCTTCTGCGTGATGGGATCGAACTTGTGGTCGTGGCACGCGGCGCAGTTCATCGTCACGCCGAGCCACACCCAGCCGGTCGTGGTCACGCGGTCGTTCGCGTAGAACGCCTGATTCTCCTCGTCGATCGTTCCGCCCTCGTTGGTGGTGGGATTGCAACGATGGAAACCGGTCGCCGTCTTTTGATCGGTCGTTGGATTGTCGAGCAAATCGCCAGCGAGCTGTTCCATCGTGAATTGATCGAACGGCATGTTCTTGTTGAACGCTTTGATGACCCAGTCGCGATACGGCCACATTTCGCGGTAATTGTCGAAGTGCAGGCCGTGCGTGTCCGCGTAGCGCGCCGCGTCGAGCCAGTAGCGGCCACGATGTTCGCCCCAGGCAGGAGTCGCCATCAGCCGGCGCACGAACTTCTCGTAGTAATCCGGTGACTTGTCTTTCACGAACGCTTCAACGACTTCCGGCTTCGGCGGAAGGCCGGTGAGATCGAGGGACAGCCGGCGCGCGAGCGTGCGACGATCCGCTTCCGCCGCAGGCTTGAGCCCCTTGCTCTGGAGCTTGGCGAGGACGAACGCGTCGATGGGATTGCGAACTTTGAATCCGCCTGCCTTCACGCTTGGCACCGCAGGCTTCTCCGGCTTCACGAACGCCCAGTGACCCTGCCACGGTGCGCCCGTGAGAATCCATTGGCGCAGCTTCTCCTTCTCCTCCGGCTTGAGCTTCTTGTGCGAATCCGGGGGCGGCATGATGTCATCCTCATCCGTCGTGATGACGCGTTGCCAGAGCTCGCTCTTCTCCAAGTTGCCCGCGACGATCGCTGGTCCGCGCTTGGCGGTCTTCTCGAAGAAGCCTTCCTTCGTATCGAGCCGCAAGTCGGCCTTGCGCGCCTTGGCATCCGGCCCGTGGCACGCGGTGCAATACTCGGAGAAGATCGGCCGGATATCGCGATTGAATCCCACGGTGGATTCGGCGGCCGCGGCGGCGATTTGCGCGAACGCACTGACGGCGGCAATCAGGACAGCAGAGTGAAATCGCGCGTGCCGATGGACGGCTGGCGCGGTCAATGAAGGGCAATGACGACGGTTCATGACTTGGATGATGCGAACATGATGCAGACGCCCGAAGCTAGTGACAGCTTCAAACGCGGGCGGGGCGGCGATTGGCTTTTTGCCAACAAAGATTGCCCAGCGCAACTCGATGGACAGGAACGTCGAGAATCTGCGTGCAGGCAAGTCGCGGATGTTTACGATGCGCGCCATGCCGTCATCGTTTGATCAACTCATCGACGCGACCATCGCGCACATCGAGCAGCTGAAGGAACAAGGCGTTCGCCACCTGCAGGTGTCGCCCGAGGCTATGGCGGGATTGCAATCCGCGCCCGCGACGGCCAAGCGCGCGATGGTTCCACCTCCGGCAGCCAGTGCCCCGGCACAGGCGCGAACGTTTGCGCCCGTTGCTCCCGCGCCGGCTGCACCCATCGTTCGCCCCGCTCCGCAAAGCGTCCCGACGGTCGCCCCTGCAGCGCCGAAACCGGCGTTGGACCCGCAAGCGAAGGCGGAGGCGATGCAAAGCCTGCGCGAACGGGCGCTGGCCTGCGTCAAGTGCCCGAACCTCGCGAGTTCGCGAACCAACGTCGTCTTTGGCGTAGGTGACATCAACGCACAACTGATGTTCGTAGGCGAAGCACCTGGAGCGGATGAAGACAAGCAGGGCGAACCGTTCGTCGGCGCCGCCGGTCAACTGCTCACGCGCATCATCCAGACGATGGGCTTGAGCCGCGACACGGTTTACATCGGGAACATCCTCAAATGCCGTCCGGACACGCCGGGACAATCCTCCGGCAATCGCAAGCCCACGGCGGACGAGATGGCGACGTGCATTCCGTACCTGCACGAGCAGATCGATCTCATCCAGCCGCGCGTGCTGGTGGCGCTCGGCGCGACGGCTGTTGAGGGATTGCTCGGCAAGACGGAGGGCATCACGAGACTGCGCGGCAACTGGCAGACGTATCGTGGCATTCCGCTGATGCCGACGTTTCATCCGTCGTATCTGCTCCGCAACCAGGCGCTCTCGGAAAAGCGAAAAGTGTGGGAAGACATGCTCGCCGTGATGACGCACCTCGGAATGCCGATCAGCGAGAAGCAGCGCGGTTACTTCTTGAAGGGTTGAACCGCCCAACGTCGTCGTGCCGTCCGTTCCGATTCGATCGCGAGTGGAGTCAGCTGGCTATTTCGAACTGCCACGGGTTTCCGCCCACTTCGCCCGCAGGGCTGATTGCAGCTGGTTTCGAAAGGCAACGGGCAGCTCGTAGACTTCGCCCGCCTTGTAGAGGGTGATCGTTTTCCGGATGTTGTCCACGACCACCTGGCACGGATTACATCCCACGAGGTGCTTCTCGAACTGCTCGCAAACGCCGGGATCGATCCCGCCGTCCACGTATTCGTTCAGCATCGCCAGCAATTCTTCGCACTTCATAGGACTTGTTCCTTAGTGAGCCGGGATCGGCAATTCGGTTACAAACTCGCGGTTTCGACGTGTTGATGAGGCTGGAAGCGTCTCTCCGGATCGCCAAACTTCTGTGTCAGCCGCTCGCGGAGTTGCAGCCGGGCGCGCAACAGGCGCACCTTTACGTTGGCCTCCGAAATCCCCAGTGCGTCCGCCGTCTCCTTCACGGAAAGCCCCTCCACGTCGCGAAGCAGGAAAATCGCCCGGTGCTTCTCATCCAGTTCCTGCAACGCCTCGTCGATGAGCCGCGAGGTTTCGTTCCGGCCGACCAATTGTTCGGGAGATTCACGCCAGTCCGCGATGTATTCCGGATGCGGAACCGTGTCGTAACCTTCCTGCGGTTCAGTGTTCGCCTCCAGCGACACAGTCGGCAATCCCTTGCGCTTGCGGATGACTTTCAACGCGGCGTGCGTCGCCACGCGCAGGAGCCAGGTGGAAAAACTCGCCTCCTCGCGGAAGCCATCGAGATGCTCCAAAGCACTGAGGAACGTCTGCTGCGTGACATCCTGCGCATCCTGCTCCTGCTGCACGATGCGCCGGGCCAGGGAATAGACCTTGCGCGAATACCGGCCCGCGAGCAGTTCGAAGGCTTCCAGCTCGCCCGCCTTCGCCCGCCGCACGAGTTCACCATCTGTCACTGGCTCAGACATCGTTCCAACACAATGAACGAGCGCGGGCGAGACAACAAGCTCCGGGCGGCGCTCAGTCGCCACGCGACCCGAACACCGGACGGAGCGGAGCGAGTATCAGCCGGTCACTTACCACCACGCTGCGCGCAGCAAGCGCCCGCCGCCGCCTTCGCGCAACAGTTCGATGAGGACGCCGCACTGGATGCCGCAGGTTGCGTCAATGCCACGGGATGCGTCCGGTCATGGGCCTTCCAGCCGTCCTTGATAAACTCGGAGACAACCGCCGCGTGATTCTGCGCCACCTTCACGGCCTCCGGCGTCTTTCCCGTCACTGTCATTTGCACGCCCTTCTTGGTTTTCGTGAATTTGTGTTTGATGTCCTTGTAGTGCGCGACGTATTCCGCGAACGCCGGATCCCAGCGCCGCACCATCATCCCTGACTCCAGCCGCGCGCTCATCTGTTTGACGTGATCACGCATCGCGGCCACGACCTTCGGATCATCAGACTCCGTGGTGGCCACGTAGCCCTTCTCGGTTTTCTCCACCTTGCGTGTGATCTTCTCGTGGTTGTTGAACAACGTTTGAATGTTGGCGCGCGCTTCCGGAGGCATTCCTTGCGCACCCAATTGAGCCACACCCAACGTCATCGCGGAAACCAGTCCCGCCACCAGGCTTCCCCGCATCAGTTTCGTCATTCTCGCTTTCATAAATGGTAAGTTTCGTTCGGTTTGTTCGTTGGGAACCAGATCAAGGTTCCCGCATGTCCCATTGCCGCCTCGAAGGATTGAGCCGCGAGGCTTTGATAAGTTACAAGGGCCGGCCAGAAGCAACGCGAGGCGAGCCGAAGCACCTCACGGCGCCTCGACTACAGTGCGCAGGAAAAGAATCTGATTGGTCCCAAGGTCGACGCTCACCTTCGTTCTCCGCACGCCCGGACCGCTGGCGACAACCGACTCCTCTGCGTCACTCGCCTTCCGCCACGTCAAAAGATCGGTCGAGGTCAAGTTGTGGAACTGGAGATCGCCCGTCCCGGTGCGCCGGTACGCGGAAGTCGAAAGCCGGGTATACTCCCTCGTGACAAAAGCAGATTCCCATGCGGCAACACGGGGATTGAGGCCAAAGGCGTATTCAGCAAAGTTTACCAAGCCATCGTTGTCCGCATCGATTCCGGGAAGCCCAAGCGTTTCCCTTTCTTGTTCCAAAAAGACAGCGTCCCGCCACTCCTGATACGAAGCAAAGGCGCGCAGGCCAATCGCCTCACTGCTGGCCGGCCCGATTTCATAAACGTTCGTGGCGAGCACCCGGTAGTGGGCGACTTCAATTGGCGGTGTCGCGTCCGTGAAGGAAGTGGTGTTGGCGGTCACTTGACCGATTCGTTCCCAAACCAAAGAGCCTACCAGCCGTCGCTCAATCCAGAAGGCATTCTCGTTGTTCGCCGGATCGTTCCACTCGATTTCCATCTTACCCTCATTGTTCGCAAGCAGGCTGAGCGTCGGCGCAGCCAAACGGGTGTAAAGCGGCGCAAGCACGTTGTTGAACGCCACGAGATGGTTGCGTGAACCATTCTGCAGGTTGTTGAAGACGGTGAGAATGACGCTGTCTCGCGTCGAGTCCATCGCCGTCTGGAGATCGCGAATGTCAACCTCCTCAATCAGAATACCGACCAACAGCGCATCAATCAGCGAACGATTCCCTTTGGCCATCAGCTGATCGTGGAGCGTCTGGAGTTCCGGAATGGTAAACTTGCCGCGCTCCGCGGGCGTGGTATCAACCAGTGAGTAGGTGCGAATCAGCACGTCCACGCTGTCCATGTGCTGCTGCTCGGATTGCGTTCCGATGTTGCGAAAGATGTTCTGGCCCCACTTGTCATACAGGGCCAGATAGACATCGCGCGCCAGTTTCTCCTCCTGCTTGATGAAGAGAACATTCGTCGCATCCAAAGGCGTGATGGCGATTGCCGAGGAGACTAGAACCGCGGAAACAACCGCCCCTAAATACAGAGAGAGCTTTTTCATACCACCAGTATCGAACCGCCAACGGCGGAAAGGTTACGCCGGCCAGATCCGGCTCGTACGCCGCGGCGTCTGTTGTAACTATTCCGCGCCTGGCGGCTCCATTCATCGGGGAACTGGAAATCTATGATTCTGAAACTCATGATCGGAGCAGCGGCGGGCGCGGCGCTGGGATTTGGTTACTACAAACTGGTGGGCTGCCCCACGGGCGCCTGCCCGCTCGTCCGCAATCCGTGGATTACCACTCTGTATGGCGCAACGATCGGGGCGCTGCTGGCCGGAAGCTCGCATTGAACCAGCAGTGCTGAATGCCCCGCACCGTTCACGTCATGAAACTCGCCGGCTCCATAACCAACCAGTTCCAGAACTTTCAGGTGCAAAACCTGTGTCAGCTGGTTCACCACGTGGAAGGACGCGGGCCGTTTATCGTGACGCAGGATGGCGCCGCCCCCGAGGATCCGCAGATGCGCGAATGCTCCTTCGTCCTGACTCGTCGCGGCACCTGGCTGCACTTCTATCTCTACCTCGCCCTTCCGGAAAAAGTCCGCGCAGCATTCACGCACTTCGAGACCGTTGCTGACGTTCTGAAAACCGCCGACTCACTTCCGACAAATGTAACGATGGAGGACGCCGCTTCGCTGCAGAACTTCCTCCGTGGATCCGGCTTTGAACCGGATGTCTCGGATCCAACGGGACAAGCACTCCTTCACCAGGCGCGACAGCGTCATGCGGAGGGGGAATTAGCCAAGCCATGAGCCTTCGGCGTGAGAATCAGGAAAAGGAGAGGCGCTGCTGGAGACGATGGAAAGGAATGGTGGGCCCACTCGGATTTGAACCGAGGACCAAACGATTATGAGTCGTCTGCTCTAACCGCTGAGCTATGGGCCCACTTTGGCTGGCTCGAAAGCTTTGCTGAACCATCTTGTATCGGAGAACCCCGCTGGCAAGCCGTTTTCCCGCATCGTCGCCAACCAGAAAACGCCCAGCGCGGTCAGTTCCCGACCCGCCCCAAGCAAAAGAACTCGGCGATGCGCGACGGTTGTATGACGGGGACGCGGAGGTCGACTTGCGCGGACTTGGCCAAAGACGACAGCTTTTCGATATACCGTTCGCTGAGCGTGACGCCTTGGTTCAGCAGGAATACTTCCGACGCGCTCGGCGACGGGAGATTCTCCGCGAGAATGTCGAAAGGGTGAAGTTGTCCGAGTGATTTCCTCAGGACCGGCGATCCCTGGCGAACGACCGTCAGGCTGCCTTGCGCACCGGAGAGATGGACGGCGTGATGCGTCACGGTCGCGGAAGCACGCGGCTTGACGGTCATTGATGACGTGCGGATGGACCGTGAAATCAGCGGCGCGAGCGCAGGGATGCTGGCATCGCCCAGCGCGGTCTTCACGGACGTACAAATCAGGTTGAAAGTCTCAGCAAGGAAATCGAGCAACTCGCGTTCGGACACTGGAATACGGCCGAGCAGCGACTCGAACATAGCGACCGCCGAGGCGTCGTCCGCCTCGAATAGAAAGTCCATCCACACGCCCTGGTTGACGAAGGCCAGCGGAGCCCATGCGGTGAAACTGGACGGCCCGGGAACTGCCGGAGCTTCCGCGACGGTGACCTTCGCAGAACCGAGCCCGACCGCGGCAAAGCTGATGGTAAACACCTCCGCGAGGCGTTCATCTGCGACGATTCGAGGCGTGGCTTTCTCGACGCCTCCCTTGGCCGCGCCGAGAATCCCAGCACCCGTTCCGTCGCCCCCACGACTTTGTTTGCCAAACATTTCGCCGAGCAAATTGTGGCGCTGGAGCATCGTTTCCATGGCGGAAATGTTGTCCTGCAATTCCTGCTGGTAGGTGATGATGCGTTGCGCGACGCGAAGCCGCGCCATCAACGCCATGGGATCGAAGGGCTTGACGAGGTAATCATCCGCGCCGGCATCCAAGCCCGCGATGACTTCCTGCTTCTCGGACTTGGAGCTGAGCAAAAGCACGTAAGGGCGGGTTTTTCGCGGACTCGCCCGCAGCTTGCGACAAACCTCCACACCGTCCATGCCCGGCATCACCCAGTCCATGATGGCCAAGGCCGGCGGATTATCGACATCCAGTGCTTTCCACGCCGCAAAGCCATCATCCACCGCCTGCACTTCGTGACCTAATTTGGTCAAAAGCGCCAGCAGCAGGCGGCGAATCAGCGCGTCGTCGTCAGCGACTAAAATGTTCATCGTGAACTAGTCATCAAGCGTTGATGGGTGGGCAGAGGATGAACGCTTGGAGCTTCAGTTCAAGAAGATTGAACTCCAAATGCAGTCGCACAGCCGGAATGGCCGCGACGGACAACTACTTGGAGGCAGCCTGCGATTTCAACTGCTGCTCGAGGAAGGACGTTCTGGCGGAGACGTTGGTCCGAAGTTTGGCGACCGCATCGTCAAAGGCTTTGGCGGCCACCGCATCCCGTTCCGCGATGACCGGGCGAATCATGGCAGAGAGTTCACTGATCTGACGCAGGATGTTCTCAGCTTTGCCGCCGCCAGCGAGCAACGCAGACATCTTTTCCAAATACAACCGCTGTCCGGTGGGACTGGTCAGGACGGCCTTTGCGACCAGGCCTTTCCATTCCGGAATGAGCGGTTCATCGGACTTGGCAAAGAGTTGATCCAAACCGTGAGGCAGAAAAACCATCTGGCCGGACGCGGGATCGTTGTAAATCCGGTAATTGTTCTTATCCATCGTGTAGCCGTCGTGGTGCCCGGCCAGCACTTCGACGGCAGCGAACGCCGCGAAACGTTCCATATCCAGCAACGGCCCGACCCGTCGCGCGCGTTCAGCGAGGTCGGATTCCTTCAGCGCCGCGGCCAGCGCCTTCAAATCCGCCTGATCGGTCGAACTGTCACCGCCATCCTTCTCGAGTTTATCCGTAATATCATTGCTGGAACCTTCGTAGAGGTTGCCCTTGGCCTTCTTGAAGTGTTGAGAGAGGAAGTCTTTGTTCGCAGCCTCGGAGACGACATAGAGCCCCAAATCCTTCCCGCCCGCCTCAATCACCGCGTAGGCCACCTTCGACGCCGGCACACCTGCAGAACGGAAGATCTCCCCGCCGATCGCTTCACACAGGAACGTGGGATCCTTATGCGCATTGCTAAGGAGAATGCGACCGCGACCATGAAATTCCTGATCCTTTACGAACTCGTTGAATTTGAACGCGAGGCTCGGTTTCTTTTCAAGCCCTTCAAACGGAGCACTTCCTTTAACGCGAACTCCAACATCCACATACGTGTGTTCGCCCTCTTTCAGACTGGCTTTGACATAACGTTTCGGATCTTTGCGCAACGATTCCAGGGCTTCGGCGGCAATCTCGAGTTTGAGGCGGAAAATCTTTGGTGCTGCGAACAGATCCTCACCCTGGGTGGTGCTCCGCGCGGATTTCGACGCTTTGGAGTCCGCCGCGAAGACCGTTGACGTCACTGCGAGAAAAAGCAGCAGCGCGAGGATAGTGATGATTCTCATGTTCTTCTTTGACACCACAGCTGGCCAACAGTTGCTGACAGACCGCCAATTTCCACGCGGATAGTGGCGAATGAGCAGACTCGAAGCGCCCGCCAGTTATTTAATCTAACGTCGCGTGCTTCGTAAAGGTTCGCGTCAAATCGTTCTTTTACCGTCACCGTAAAGTTTCTCCGTGCGATTCCCGCATTCCCGACCGACAATGGTCGCTGTTCGATGAGTGAAGCCGATTGGGCGATTCCTCGCTTGACGGCTAGTAGCTCGGTACTCATATTTCACGGCTCTTTTGAAGTTCGTTGAAGTTCGAGTCCAATTCACGCATCGAATCAAATATCTATGGTGAAACCTAAGGCCAAGCAGGCCGCCCCGAAGACCGCCCGGAAGTCCCAAAAAGATGATTCCGCCAAGGTGCGCCGCCCGGCCACCAAGAAGTCACTGGCTGAATCGACCGTCGCCGCGTCGTCTCCATTGGGCAAGCTCGTCGCTGGCCTCAATGGCAAGGCCTCCGGCGCCAATTCGCCGACCGAGCCTCAACTCGCCCAAGCCCAACAGGCCATCGGCACCATCAAAAGCGCATCGGGCGTTGATTTGACGGAGAAAGTGAAAGAACTGCTCCGGCTCGCGCAGGAACAGGGTTACCTCACTCACAATGACATCGGCGACGCTCTCGCCGACGCGCCCATTTCCGCCGAGGAGATGGACGAGGTCTACATCAAGCTCCGCAATCTCGAGATCGAAATCGTCGATCAATCGGACGTTGACCGCGTCAAGCAGCCAGAGCCCGAGGAAGAGGAAGACAAGAGCCGCCTCGACATTCTGGACGACCCGGTCCGCATGTATCTCAAGCAGATGGGCCAGGTCCCGCTGCTCACCCGCGAGCAGGAAGTCGAGATCTCCAAGCGCATCGAAACCGCCGAAAACGAGCTCAAGCGCATCATTTACAGCTTTGGTTTCTCCGGCAAAGAGCACATCGCCCTCGCCGAGAAGCTGATTTCGGAACCGCCGAAGGAACGCTTCGACCGCGTCATCGTCGACAAAAAGATCGAGAACCGCGAAAACCATCTCAAAGACCTGCGCAAGCTCGTCAAGGTGGTTCGCATCCTCGATCTGCAGGTGGACGACAAGTACGCCGAATGGCAGGGCGCGCCCAACAAAGCCAAGCGCGACAAGATGCAGGCGGAGTTCGCCAAGCTCGACAAGAAGCTTCAGGACTCCTTCCCGAAATTCTATTTCAAGCAGAAGGTTATCGAAGAAATGGCCCTCGTCGCGGAAAACATCCACGACAAGATCCAGCTCAGCGTGCGGGCGATCCACGAGATGGAAGCGCACCGCAAATCCGCCCAGCAGCAGCAGATCATTCAGGGCGAGCAACGGAAGATTAAAGCGCTCGAAGAATTCGTCCGCATGCCGGCCGAGGAATATCTCAAGTCCTACGAGCAGCTGAAGCATTTCGCCGCCAAGGCGCTGCAGGCGAAGACGGAAATGGTGGAAGCGAACCTCCGCCTCGTGATCTCCATCGCCAAGAAATACACCAACCGCGGCCTCTCGTTCCTCGACCTGATTCAGGAAGGCAACATGGGCCTGATGAAGGCGGTCGAGAAGTTCGAGTATCGCCGCGGCTACAAATTCTCCACCTACGCCACCTGGTGGATTCGCCAGGCCATCACCCGCTCCATCGCCGACCAAGCGCGCACCATTCGTATTCCGGTGCACATGATCGAAACCATCAACAAGCTGATGCGCGTGCAGAAGCAGTTGGTGCAGGACTTCGGTCGTGAAGCGACGCCGGAGGAAATCGCGGACGAAATGCAGATGCCGGTCGAGCGCGTCCGCGCCGTCCTGAAGATGGCGCAGCAGCCGATCTCCCTGCAATCACCGGTCGGCGACAGCGAAGACACGAACTTCGGTGATTTCATCGAGGACAAGTCGGCGGAGAATCCGTCCGACATGACCAGCTACAGCCTCCTCAAGGACAAGCTGAGCGACGTGCTCTCCAGTCTCACGGAACGTGAACGCAAAGTGCTCGAACTCCGTTTCGGCCTGGGCGACGGCTATTCTCGCACGCTCGAGGAAGTCGGCAAGCAGTTCAAGGTCACCCGCGAACGTATCCGCCAGATCGAAGCGAAAGCCCTCCGCAAGATGCGTCACCCGACGCGTATTCGTCAGCTCCAAGGCTTCCTCGAAATCGAAGAAGCTCTCGCCTGATAGCAGCGTGGGGATAGGGGAAAGGAATTATTTGCCGCATTCAGGCAAATAGTTCGCGGCAGAAAGGGATACTGATTGCCAGCGCACCCGCGCAGGTCAAATTCAAGCTGCGCCCTGAAGTTCCGGCTCGGGTCCTCCACAAGCCCGCTGGATGGCCATCAACAATTCGTCGAGCGGCAGAATCTTGCTGACATAGCCGTCCGCGCCCTTCTGCACGGCCTCCTGCAGGAGGTCTTCCACAAAACCCATTCCCGTCAGCATGATGACTTTTACGCCGGGGAACGCCCTCTTGATGTCCACCAACACGCGCAGACCATCTTCGTCTGCCAGCCCGATATCCAGCACCACCAAGTCCGGCAACCGCTGGCCCAGCAGCGCCATGGCATCCTGCGAAGTGCCGGCCGACGCGACTTCAAACCCCTGTTTACGCAGGTAAATCCCAATCAACTCGCGGATCTGCTCCTCGTCATCGATGACCAGTATGTATTGGCTCATACCCCATGCTTAGCAAACCGCGAACCAACCCGCGCCTCCACTCATCCACCTCCCGCTTCGACTCAGCGTTTCCCGGTTCACTAAACCAAGACCGCTCGTTATGGTCGCTGCATGTCATGGTTCTACCGCACCATCATTCGACCCGCGCTGTTCGCCCATGAGTCCGAAGAAATCCACAACCGCACCCTCGCCGCACTCGGCAAGGCGGGCAGTCACCCTGCCCTGTGCGATGCGCTCGACGCCTTCTACGGCGCGCCTGAGCTTCCCATCGAAACCTTCGGCCTTACGTTCCGCAACCCCGTCGGTCTCGCCGCCGGCATGGACAAGCACGCCGCCGCCGCGCCCGTCTGGCCCGCGCTCGGGTTCGGCTTCAGCGAACTCGGCGGTGTCACCTGGCATGCGCAACCGGGCAACCCCGCGCCGCGCATGTTCCGCGCTGTGCCCGACGAAGCCCTCATCAACCGCATGGGCTTCAACAATCCCGGCGCCGAAGCCCTCGCGCAAAAGCTCGTGAACTGGCGCGCCCTAGGACGCTGGCCCGCGCATCCCGTCGGCATCAACCTCGGCAAATCCAAGGTCACACCGCTCGAAACCGCCGCCGAAGATTACTCCAGCTCGCTCCGCCTCCTCTGGCCGCACGCGGATTTCTTCGTCGTCAACGTCAGCTCGCCCAACACGCCCAACCTCCGCCAGCTTCAGGACAAATCCGCCCTCGACGAGATCCTCGCCGCACTCCAGGAAGTGAACCGCGCGTGTGCGCAGGACGCGTCCGTCAGCACCGGTTCCTCACGCACCACGCATCACGCATCGTCCCCAAAGCCCATCCTCGTCAAAGTCGCGCCCGACCTCACCTTCGAAGCGCTCGACGAGATTCTCGAACTCGTCGCCCCCCGCCAACTCGCCGGACTCGTCGCCACCAACACCACCATCGCCCGCCCGACCTCAAGCGACGCCGCATTGCAACGCATCTACGCC
>Ga0154020_10005783_pt1 | contig 14548 bp, 8 predicted proteins | sample Klosneuvirus_201_FD_109709 | JGI IMG/M metagenome (GOLD analysis project Ga0154020, IMG submission 109709) | Active sludge microbial communities from wastewater, Klosterneuburg, Austria - Klosneuvirus_20160825_MG | ecosystem: Engineered > WWTP > Aerobic digester > Activated sludge | place...
ATCGGCCTGTTGCGGCCCGATGCCGGACGCATCGAAGTGCTGGGGCAAAACGTGCCCGATCTGACGTACATGGAACTGGACCAACTGCGCGCACGTGTAGGTTTTTTGTTTCAAAGCAATGCCCTGTACGACTCCATGACCGTCCGGGAAAACCTGGAATTCCCCTTGCGCAGACACTGGATGAACGTGGAGCAAGATGCCGTGAACGATTTGGTGCACGAGGTGCTGACAAGTGTGGGACTGGCGCATACGGTGGACATGATGCCGGCCGAACTGTCCGGGGGCATGCGCAAACGCATCGCCCTGGCCCGCACGCTGATCCTCAAGCCGGATATTATCCTGTACGACGAACCGACCACCGGCCTCGATGCCATCACGGGTATGGAAATCATCGAGCTCATCAAAGACGTGCAACACCAATACCAAACCTCAGCGCTGGTCATTTCGCACGACATGAAACTGGCGCGTCACGCCGCCGGGCGAATCGCCGTTCTCCTGGAAGGCAAATGTTACGCAACCGGAACATATCAGGAACTGAGTACCTCCAAAGACCCGAATATTCGCGCATTTTTTGACTGACAACTTATGGCCAATCGCACATCCGAAAATATCAAACTGGGCATTTTTGTCCTCGCAGGATTGACACTGCTCATCGCATTCCTGTACATGTTGGGCAAGAACCAGAGTTTTTTTTCCTCCCGCTTTTTAGTTACCGCCCGCTTTGAGAATGTCAACGGCCTGGCGCCGGGTGGCAACGTCCGGGTTTCCGGCATCGTGGTCGGGGTAGTCGAGTCGGTCACGCTCGTCAACGATACTCTGGTGGAGGTTGCCTTGGGGCTCGACGACGAGATGCGCACAGTGGTACGCAAAAACACCCTGGCCAGTATCGGTACCGACGGCCTGGTGGGCAACCGGGTAGTCAACCTCCTCCCATCAAGCGACCCTGCTCCACTCATCGAGCCGGGCGACGTGATCCAGTCTGAAAAGGACGTGAGCACTTCGGAAATGTTGCAGACACTCAACCGGACAAACCGAAACGTACTCGATATTTCCGAAGGCTTGATCGAAACCATTGACCGCATCAACAAGAGCGCTCAATTGGCTATATTACTCAACGATGTCAGCCTGTCGAACAACCTGAAAGCCGCTCTGGTCAACCTTCGGAACACCACCGCCACGGCGTCAGCAACGGCTACAGATTTGCAAACAATCATGACCGGAATCCAGCAGGGAGAGGGTACGGTGGGCGCCTTGCTGCGCGACACGATGCTGGTGCACGAACTGAACCTGGCAGCCCGTAAACTGAATATGGTGGAAGAGCAGGCCGGTAGGTTGGTGCTAAACATGGATACCCTGGTTCAACACGCAACGACCCTTGTGGGCAACGTTCAAACGGACATCCAGCAAGGGCCGGGGCCGGCACATGTCCTGCTGCGCGATTCACTGGCAGCCACCCGTATACAGGCTATTTTGGAAAATATCGAAGTGGGTACGGGTCGGTTCAGCGAGGACATGGAGGCCCTGAAGCACAACTTTTTGCTTCGGGGATATTTTCGGAAACTGGAGAAGGAGAAGAAAAAGGCCGAGGCGAAACAGAAGAAATGATCACGTTGCAGCCGGAACAAACCCCACCCACTTGTCCTGCGTTTTCAGTACGTTTTCCACCACATCCCGCACACAGCCGGAGCCGCCGTTATACGGCGAAATATAGTCCACCGTCGAGCGGATTTCCGCCACCGCATCGGCCGGGCAAGCGGACAAGCCCACCTTTTGCAGGATTTGCAGATCAGGTAAATCATCGCCCATGTAGCATATTTCGCTGGCTTTCAGGTTGAACGTGCGCAAAAACTGCTGAAATACCGGCCATTTGTCTTCCACCCCCGAATACACATGCTCTATGCCAAGGCCGGCCAACCGTTTGATCACCCCCTGCGAGCGCCCGCCGGTGATGATGCACACCTGAAACCCGTTCCGCAAGGCTAATTTCAGGCCCAGTCCGTCGCGGATATTCATGCGCCGCAGCTGCTCACCACTCTCCGTCACGTGTACGGAGTTGTCGGTGAGTACCCCGTCCACGTCCAGAATAAATGCCCGGACTGCCTGAAACTTGTCGAAAAGGTGCACCAACTCGACAGTCGTTTCCGGGGTCGAATCCGGAATTTGATCGGCCGGTACTACCGGTTGTTGTCTCTCCATTCGTAAACCCATTTAGCCTGGATTTGCTCCAGGTGTGCTTCGTTGCAATTTTCACGGGTACCTTCAAAATTGGGGATTTCCAAAACCCATTCGATCAGTTCCGTGAAGCGGATGCGATAAATTTTACTCTCGTTGAAGTCGTCACCGAACCGCTCGTAAAGTTTCATGGCCACGTCTTCGTGGTCGGCCCAGGATATGGGCATATTGTCAATGTCGCTGAAAGGCATGTTTGTTTTTAGGTTGGAAGGTTTCTGGTTTGAGGGTTTCTGGTTTGAAGGTTTCTGGTTTGAGGGTTTCTGGTTTGAGGGTTTTGGGTTGGTTATCAATTATTCGCCCACGGATTTATCCGTGGGAAAAAGTTGGTTTGCTGTTATCGAACGATGTTGTTGTATTGACCGCCAAAGATCAGTTCCCGGATGTTATCGGATGCAAGAAATTCATGTGGGAATCCCAATTCAATGGCACTGGCGGTGTGGAGCGCCTGGATGGTTTCGTCGGGAATGTGAAAATTCAGGCATCCAAGTGAGTCCTGCAACTGTGCAGCGGTACGTGCTCCGACGATGGGTATAGCTGTGATGCCCGCATAGTTTTGCCGTGTCCAGTTGATGGCTAATTGGGCGGGCGCCACTCCCAGGGCTTCGGCCTGTTTGACCACCTCGGCGGCAATGGCATTGGCGCGTGCGCTGCGACGAGCACTGACTTCCACCACACGTCCGGCCTCGCCCTTGAGGTACTTGCCCGTAAGCGCACCGCCGCCGATGGCCCCCCAGGGCGTAACGGCCATGCCGAAGTTTTTGGCCATTGGCAATAAATCGCGTTCGGGCGCGCGCTGAAGCAGGGAGTACTCGATTTGCAGCCCTGCAAAAGCAGTCCAGCCACGAAGTTCGGCCATGGTATTTGCCTGACTCACCACCCAGGCCGGCGTGTCCGAGATGCCGATGTAGTGCACTTTTCCGCTGCGTATGAGGTCGTCCAGGCCGCGAAGCACTTCGTCTACCGGCGTCATGCCGTCCCATGCATGTACCCAGAACAGGTCAATAAAATCGGTATCGAGGCGGCGCAGGCTTTCGTCCACGGAGCGCATCATATTTTTTCGATGGTTGCCCGCAAAGTTGGGGTCGCCAGTCTGGTCGCGCAGGGTGTACTTGGTTGCGACGACAAAATGGTGGCGGTCGCTTTTCACAAATTCGCCCAACCAGCGCTCGCTGGTGCCTTCCGTATAGCGGTTGGCGGTGTCCAGAAAATTGCCGCCCGCATCGGCGTACGTGTCAAAAATTTTGCGGCTCTCTTCCTTGTCGGCGCCCCAGCCCCATTCGAGGCCGAAGGTCATGGTGCCAAGACAAATTTCAGAGACACGTAATCCGGATTTTCCAAAAAGTCGGTAGTTCATGTATTGGTAGCGATGAGCGAAGAGAACAGAATAATTGCGATGTGGTTGTCAATCTACTGCACGGCTACGTTGATTGTCTGAACGCCGAGGCTGGTTTGTAACCGCACCGAGTATATGCCGGCCGGCAAACCCAAGCCTTCAAACGGCACCAATACCCTACCCTGCTGTGCTGCGATTTGAACTGTTTTGATCTGGCGGCCGCGTGCGTCGTACAGGTGAATCCGCACATCGGTGGCTATAGTAGTCGTCAGTTCCACCTTGAAATCGCCCGAGGTCGGGTTGGGCAAAACCTGCACCATGCTGATCCCGTCCGGTGCATCGGTTCCAACAAAAGTCAGGTTGACGTTTTGCGTCCGCATGCTGGTCGTGGTCGTGCAGGTATTGGCGGCTGTCAGTGTCACAGTATAGTTGCCCGGTGCAGCATAAGTATGCACGGGGTTGTACGCGGTGCTGGTGTTTCCGTCTCCAAAATTCCACAAATATGCCTGTGCATTGGTGCTGCTATTGGCAAAAGTCACCGTGGCCGAGTCGGTAGTCCAGGTAAAATTTGCCGATGCCAGGCCGAGTACCGTCACCGAAAAATAGGCGGTATCCGATCCGAGGGCATTGCCGGCGATCAACCGGACGGCTTTGTTTCCGCCGGTCAGGTAACGCACTGCGTGTGGCCCGATGCCGGCGGCAGAAGCCGGTTGAGCGCTTGCGCCGAAAAGCCAGTTGAGGGTTGTGTTGGAACCGACCGGCACGGCACTCAACAGTATCGTGTCCAATCGGCATAGTGTGTCTTTCGACGGTATAATCGTGGCTACCGGCTGCGGCAGGATATATTCGACAAGTGCAATATTGTCCAAAAAGATATTGTTGCCGTAGTCATTGACCGAAGCAAATCGTACAATAACCGTTTGTCCCTCAAAGTCTTTGAGTGAGAATCCCTCTTTGCGCCAATCGTCGGCACTGCCCGGCGAAAAAGAAGAAGTCATCGGCGGTCTCGTGGCCAAAGTCGGGCCACCCTTGCCCCAGACCTTCACCGGAGGCGCGTTCAGGTCGCAATCGGCAAATACCTCGACGCGCAGGCTGTCGTAGTAATCCGAGTCATAGTTCGCGTGGGCCAAATCGAACAGGATGCCCGGGTTGGACAGATTGCTCAGGTCGAGAGGCGGCAGGTACAGGTAGTCTTCTTCGCCCTGCAAAAAATAGTTCAGGCAGTTGATGAACGTCGCCCGGGTGCTTTGGCCTCCGGAGCCGGTCACATTGGAAGCGGTACGATCCCAGGTCACGTTCCCGTCCGGATTTTCAACAGCCCAACCTTGCGGCGGGAAAAGCGCTGCCTGGAAACCTTCGGAAAAAAAACCGTTCACCGGCTGGACGATTGCCGAAAACGTCAACACCAGCGTGTCGTTGAAATACACGTCTTCTGAACCATATTCGGACCAGATTCGCAAGGTGTTCAAGCCGTTTTGCACAATCCAGAGCGGCTGCTGGAACGTGTAATCCAGGAAAGTGCCGGGTGCCATATCCGGCAACGGTTCGGACACCACGACATCCCCGTTCAACTGGTAGTTGACAATGGCGCCACTGACAGGGTTTAGTCCCTCGTTGGCTACCCGGACCTGAACCTGCGACTGGATCGGCCCACAGGAAACCTGGGATGCGATTTCCTGTGCGGAAGGGGATAACAAATCGTTCAGGGCCAGGTCATCGGGTTGTTGGCAGCCTTTTAGACCACCGGGCCAGGGCACGGCTATGGCACGCCGCCCGACAAGCCCGTTCGTACCTGTGCCTGTGGCGCGTACGGAAAACCACTGTTCCCTGCCGGCGTTTTGAATGGGAAATGTAAACGTCGTATCAGGGGTGTTCCCGGCGACGGTCATGTATTTTTCCCCAAGTAAATAAACATCGTACCGTAAGGTGTCTTTGACGGGCGACCAGGATACCGTCATCGAATCGGGGCAAACCTGCTGCACCTGCAAATTGGCCGGTACCGGGGCAATCGTCAACGGGAAATCGGTGGTATCGCTTTGGCTGCCTCGGATGACCTGTACGCGAATGCGGCCGTTCAGGATGTTGGGCACCGTCCAGTCGAACATACGGGTATCACCCGCAGATGTACCGATTTGTGCCCACAGCGCACCGTTGTCGGGCGAATATTGCAGGATAAAATTGCCGGTGTTGCCCAGGGCATCCCATTGAATCCGGCATACTTCGCCAGGCACGAGTCCTTCCCCTCCAGCCGGATAGGTGAGTTTCAGGGCGTCGTCGTAAAATTCCCAAACCACAAAATAGGGCTGCGGCCCCATCGGCACTTCGTACCCCCGAACGCGCACTGTGTAGATACCCGGCAACGGATCGTTGAGAACGACCTGTTCGGAGTTGTTGAGCGAGTCACGCCCGTTCCCGGCAGGCGTATTCAGGATGGTGGGATTGGGGGTGGGATCGAGTTTCCAAGGCAAATAGACCGTGCTTCCATCGGGGGCTATTACCTCCAGATCGAGATCGTTGATGAGCGCACGCGCCGCACCGATATCGGCAGGCGGGTCGGACCAATAAAGCATCATGCGCGCTTGTCGGGTACCGGCGGGAATAGGTATGGCATGCAGCCCCTGACTGCCTTGATCTGCATTAAACTGTTGCCAGTTGCTCTTAGCCAGAAGTTGAAACGCGCGATTGGCGTTGATGTGCCCCCAACCGAAGCGGAAGTCGGGGCCGACATTACCGAGGTCGTTGGCCGTGTTGAGCAGCGCGGCCTTGAGCAGGGCGGCGTTGGGTTGTTCGCCATTGTGCGTTTCCTTGTAAGCCTGCGTCAATTGGGCCAGACAGCCCGCCACACCCGGCGCGGCAGCCGAGGTGCCGCTGAATACCCGGTAAGTATTGTCGTGATCGGTCGAGTTCTGGCCGTTCCCGAGTGCTGAAATATCGGGTTTGAGCCGACCGTCATGGGCCGGGCCTCGGCTGGAGCTGTTGACCAAGGTGGCATTAGCCAGGATGTTGGCCACAGCAATAGCATTTTTCGCCATCTTATGGCCGCCGGTGATATTGCCCCATGTCGGCCCTGCACCGTAGTTGCAGTTGCTCGTTCCGGCGTTGCCGGCCGAAAAAACGTGCATCAGGGTAGGGTTTTCGTAGAGTTGTGTTTCCACGGTTTGGGTGTTGGTCGTGTAGCCTTCGTTGCAATCTTCGGCATAGGAGGAATTGGTGATCGTCACGTGCTCGTCCACATGCAAGTCCATGGTGTTGTCCTGAAAGTCGGCCTGGTAGCGAATTGTAAAGATTTTAGCTCCGGCGGCCATGCCTTTCATCGTCGGGTCGAGGTTGCCCGCTCCGGCGAGGATGCCCGCTACGCCGTCGCCGTGGTTGCTGTTGAATACGTCGTTGGTGCTGAAGATGTCAGTATTCCGGCCTTGAAAATCAATGTGCGGGCCGAGAGGGCCGTCGTCGCGCACGAGCACGGTCACACCCGAGCCGTCGTATTTGTTTCCCAGAGGGTGATCCATGTCGAGCAGGTTGGCGCGGTGCAGGGAACGGCCGCCGATATCGTCGGGTTGGGGGGGGGGCGGCATCAGTTCCAGGGTGCGCACAAACGGCAGGGTTGCGGCCGCCATGATCGCGTCTTTGCGCAACCGGACGTGTACGATGCCGTTTTGGTTGCCCTCCTTCACGACGATCATGCCCCGTTGGCGGCACATTTCAGCACCTTCCGGGATACGGATGTGCGGGTAAACCTGAAGATACACGTCCACCAGATCGCCCTGCACGGCCCATTCGCCATACGGTTCCTCCCGCAGGCTGCGGGCCAGTTTCCACTTGGGCTGCACGGGCACCATACTGCGCACACCGAGCGGTTCCAACTGTTGCAGGTCAAAATTTTCAGGCAGAACAACGAGATATGCCCCAAAGGAAACATAACCAATGAACTGAACACCTGCGCGCTCTACTTCGGCACGTAACCGGGCTGTGGGGATTTCGGCGCATTGGATGTACCGGACGTAGTTGCCATGCACCAACTCGTCAGGCGACACGGCGTGATTTTGCCGGATGGTCTGAAAATTTTCAGGAAAAAATTCCGTGCTCCACTCAAAGCGCACGGGATGACTTTTTTGGGAAAATACCGGCCATAAGGCGGAGCAGCCAAGCCAAAAAGCAAAAAATGTCAGGATTCGCATATACAACACGGGAAGTTTTATCGAAAAATAAGAACGGCTCATCAGGTAAAACGCGTTTCTGAAAAAATTTTCACAACGGAAAGCGCATCTATTTGTTTGTTATCGCGTCCAACAAGGCTTCAGCGCCAAGTCGGGCATAAATATCCGGCATTGTCCTGAAAGCGACGCTGTACACAATAATCAAAACAGTATTTTTTGATGGCCTACCTTTGCGCCGTCAAGTTGAAGAATAAAAAATATGGAACCATATATTTGGGTCGGGTTCGTGACCTTGGTGTTGTTACTGATGCTGCTCGACCTTGGGGTGCTCAATCGAAAACCCCACGCCCCCACCGCACGCGAAGCATTGTTCAGCACATCCATTTGGGTAAGCTTGGCGCTACTTTTCAATATTTTCATCTATTTCGCCTACGAGTATAAATGGTTGGGTCTCGGCCTTTCCGCGTATGAGCCGATGGGGGGGCGGGAGGCCGCACTTAAATACCTGACCGGTTATCTGCTGGAAGAAGCCCTAAGCGTGGACAATTTATTCGTCATGGCGCTGGTATTCGTCCAGTTTCGCGTGCCCAAGATGTACCAGCACCGCATCCTGTTTTGGGGCATACTCGGCGTTTTGGTGTTCCGGGGCATTTTGATCGGAGCAGGCCTGGCACTAATACATTATTTCACGTGGCTTTTTTACTTCTTCGGTGTGCTCTTGCTGTGGTCTGCTTACAAGATGTGGCAACAAGGCGACTCGGAAGAAGAAATCGGCGACCACGGTGTAGTCAAGTTGATCCGCCGGTTTTATCCGGTAAGCAAACGGTACGATGGCGGAAATTTTTTCACCTGGGAAAACGGACGCCGCGCAGCCACGCCTATGCTCGTAGCATTGCTCGTCGTAGAAACCACCGACATCATGTTCGCGTTCGATTCGGTGCCGGCCGTTTTTTCCATTACCACCGATCCGTTCCTCGTCTTTTCGTCCAACATCTTTGCTATACTTGGGCTTCGATCCATGTACTTCGTCCTGTCCAATATCCTGGACCGGTTTACCTACCTGAAGTACAGCATGATCGGCATTTTATCGTTCATCGGGGTCAAAATGATCTTGTTGCCTATGCATATCCATATTCATGAAGTCGCATCGCTACTGATTATCGGTGCCATGCTGCTGGCCGGAGTGGTCGCCTCCATGATTCGGGACAAGGCCAATAAGTCCCTCAACGGGAATTCCCATGAGATTGATCTCCAGGAAAGCGACAAGGAGGCATCGTCGGCAGAAAAAAAACCCACACAGCAAGTGTCCCATATTTTAAAGGTTTGAGCAGGTTCTTCAAAATTTAACAATCCTGGTGTTGCGCAATCCGATATTGCTCCTATTTTTGTGCCTGTTTGGCATGACAAGGTCGGCTTTGTACCGCCAAACGATTGTTTCACAAAATTCTAACAACCTTTACTAAAGCGATTTTGCCATGAGACATTGGGAAAAAAGCAAAAAAGACACCCGCCGCTCGGATGAACGCGAACTCCAGCAAACATCCCACAAAAAGAAAAAACTTAAACCCGTCGAACGTGAAAAGTACCGCCTGAGAGACGGTTACGACAACGAAGAAGAGTAAATACAAAAAAATACGGCAAATTTTTCCACTCGCCGCCCGGTTACCGGGCGGCGTTTTTTTTTTGCTGTTGGCTGTTGGCTGCTGTATCAGCGTACACCGCTTGAAGTCGGGTGTCACAGTCGGAACCCAACGGCCAATAGCCAATAGCCAATTTCGTCAGGTAGCCGACGTACAACTATTGTCCTGTCCATATCGCAAGTCACTTTACCCGATACGGGTTAGTTGGTATCCTTTTTGTAAGTCCCCAAAAAAAAATTCACCACAATGAGAAAGTTTTCCTTTTTACTCCTGCTTCTGCTGTGGGCCGTGTGCCACACAGTATCCACGGCCCAAAACCGGGAAAATCCAAACGCTCTGCACGCCAAGATCAATTTATTTGATTACGGCTCGCTAAACGACGAAGACTTCAAACTTGGCGAAGGCTTCGAAATCGGTTATTTCCGAAATGTGGCCCCATTTCTCAACATCGGCGTACCGCTGAAAATGGGTATCGCCAAATTGCCCGGTATTACCGGCAACACGGTGACAAGCAGCCTCGATCTGGTTTTCCAACTTGGAAAAATCAGCAGTGAGGCCAAAATTTCGCCGTATGCTTTTGCCGGGGCCGGCTATTTCCTGGAAGAGTTCAAAAACGGCCATGCCCAATTTCCGTTTGGCGTGGGCGCCAACTTCCGAATCTCCCAGTACGCCTTCATCAACGCACAAGCGGAATACCGCAAGGCGTCCGCTGAAAAGCGCGACAACTTCCAACTCGGCGTCGGTTTCGTTTATCTCATGCACAAGGCGCCGCCCAAACCGCAGGAGATACCCGACCGCGACAAGGACGGTGTACCGGACCCGTCGGATCAATGTCCCGACAAACCCGGTACCACTGCGGCATTCGGTTGCCCGGACTACGACAACGATGGGGTGACCGACGAAAAAGACGAATGCCCCACGCAGCCCGGAGCGGCAACTACCAACGGTTGCCCCGACCAGGACGAAGACGGCTTGGCCGACAAGGACGATCAGTGCCCGACGGAATCCGGCCCGGTCAAAGGCTGTCCCGACCGCGACCGAGACGGTGTGCCCGACAAAGATGACGAGTGCCCGACCGACGCCGGAACCGTGAAAGGTTGCCCTGATTCCGACTACGACGGCGTGGCCGACAAAGACGACAAATGCCCCCGCGAACCAGGGACCACAACAAATGGCGGCTGCCCGCTCGTGACCGACCGCGACGGCGACGGCGTGAACGACGACAAAGACCCGTGCCCCGACACAGCCGGCCCGTACAACGGTTGCCCCGACTCCGACGGCGACGGTGTTGCCGACAACCTCGACAAGTGCCCGAACACGACCGGCCCGTCCACCAACTTTGGATGCCCGGAAGTGAAAAAGGAAACGAAAGAACGCCTGGAGTTTGCCACCAAAAATGTACAGTTCGAGACCGGCAAAACCGAACTCAAGTCGTCGTCGTACAAAAACCTCGACGAAATTGTGGGCATCCTGAAACAGTACCCCGACTACAAACTCGACATTCGCGGCCATACCGACAACGTGGGTGATTCGGAGCGTAACCTCGCCCTGTCCACCGATCGCGCTAAAACCTGCTACGACTACTTCGTGTACCGCGGCATCAAGGCCGAACGCTTGCGCTCGGCGGGATACGGCGACACCAGGCCCATTGGCGACAATGAACGCAGCGCCGGCCGCGCCAAAAACCGCCGCGTGGAGTTTGATTTAGTATTGGAGTTTAAGTAACCGGATTCCAATTTGGGTTTTCAATCCTTTGCCCGACACGCGTTGTCGGGCAAGGGATTTTTGTTTTGTCTCGCAGTCTTTGTATTCCACACCGGAAGTCACCAAAAACTATTTTGTCATATTTTGGGCAAGCATACACACTTGCAACAGAGACTTTGCGCACGAGTGTCCCGACACGTTGCCCCCGAAAACAGACTTGAACGATTTTTGTGTTCGCTTTTTCAGAGAAAAGGTTTGCCAAAATTAAGCAAAGTACAAAAACTTGACAATCCAAGACCTGCCCAATGGAGTTTGTATCCCGGATTATGTTCTACATTTACAAGTCCTTTTTTACCGCAAATGCAACAACCATGAGAATAAACCTACATACTGTTCTGGTCGTTTTCGTCGTGCTCTTTTTCACAACCGTGTCCGAACTTTTTTCGCAGGGCGGCTGCACCCTCGGATCCGTCACCCTCAACGTGGTGGCAGCCCCCGAACCGACCATCACAGGCAACAACCAATTCTGCGAAGGCAGTAGCACGACCCTCACAGTACCGCAGAGTTTCACGTCTTACCTGTGGTCTACAAACGAAACTGATCAATCCATAACCGTCAACAGTCCCGGCACCTACACCGTCACCGTCACCAACAGCGCCGGTTGCACGGGTACCGCCACACAAACGGTAGCCCAGTCGCCCGCACCCCAACCCGTTATCACGGCTGCACCATATGCCTGCAACGGCCAATTCACACTGGATGCCGGACCAGGATACTCCTCATACAACTGGAGTACCAACAGCACAACCCAAACCACCGTGGCAACGAGTACGGGACCTTATACCGTAACAGTCACGAACAGCGCGGGATGCACAGGAACGGCAACGTTCGAGGTCACCATACCGCCCCCGCCTTCGGTGGACATTACCGGCGACAACCAGATTTGTTCCAATGGCTCCGGTGTGCTGAACGCCACATCCGGATTTTCCGGTTATGCCTGGAATACCGGCGGGAACGGCGCGTCCATCACCGTCGCCACTGCTGGCACGTACACCGTGACCGCCACCGATGGCAATGGTTGTACGGATTCGGCTACGTTTACCGTGACAAGCACCCCGGCGCCGACTCCGGCTATTTCCGGCCCTCCACCCGTTTGCGACGGGCAGTCGGGTACCTTGATGGTCACTCCAAGTTTTGCCGGCTACCTGTGGAACACCAACGAAACCACCCAGTCCATTGACGTGTCCGGCGCCGGCACGTACACCGTGACGGTAACCGACGCGAACAGTTGTACCGGCACGGCGTCGTTTACGTTGTCAGTAAATCCCAATCCCGTACCGGTCATTTCGGCAGCGCCATACGCCTGCAACGGTCAAATCACCCTGAGCGGCGGCGGCGGGTTTACCGCCTACAATTGGTCCACAGGTCAATCAATCAATCCAATCACTGTAAATTCCGACGGTGCGTACAGCCTTACCGTCACCGATGCCAACGGCTGCACAGGTACCGATGTTTTTGACGTCGTTATTCCGCCCCCTCCCTCCGTGAGCATTTCGGGCGACAACCAAATTTGCAGCAACGGCTCCGGCTCGTTGGAAGCCACGTCAGGTTTTTCCACCTACAACTGGAACACAGGCGGCAATGGCCCTTCCATCACTGTTACCAACCCCGGCACCTACACCGTGACGGCCACCGATAGTTTCGGTTGCACCGATACCGACGACTTTGCAGTCATCACCATCCCTGCACCAGTTCCGACCATTACCGGCCCGGCGGCGATATGTGCCAACGAATCGGGCACGCTGACCGTCACACAAAGTTTTCAAAACTACTTCTGGAGCACCAACGAATCCACCCAGTCCATTGATGTGTCCGGCGCCGGCACGTACACCGTGACCGTCACCGACGCGAACGGTTGTACCGGCACGACCTCCTTCAGCCTGAGTGTACATCCGAACCCTGTTCCGAATATCACTGCCGCACCCTACACCTGCAACGGCCAGATCACCCTGAACGGCGGCAGCGGGTTTTCGGCCTACAACTGGTCCACAAATCAAACAAACAATCCAATCACAGTAAATGCCGACGGCTCCTATAGCCTCACCGTTACCGATGCCAACGGTTGTACGGGTATCGATGTGTTTGATGTCGTTATTCCGCCCCCGCCGGTTGTTGCCATTTCGGGTAACACCGAATTTTGCCAGGGCGACAACAGCGTGCTGGAAGCCACGCCGGGCTTGAACGCATACGTGTGGTCTACCAACCAAACCGGACCGAGCATCACGGTTTTTAATGCCGGAACCTACACGGTGACGGCCACCGATGGACTCGGCTGTACCGCTTCCGCATCAATTGCTATTAGTATATTGCCTGCGCCCATGCCCACGATCACCGGGCCGGCCAATATTTGCTCCAGCGAGTCGGCTACCCTGGAGGTGCCAGGCAGTTTCGGTTCTTACGTTTGGTCGAACGGGCTGACCGGACCGAGTATTACGGTAAACACCGCCGGCACGTACGTGGTGACCGTCACAGACTTTTCCGGCTGCACGGGCACAGCGGAACATACCCTCACCGTATTGCCTTCCCCGCAGCCGAACATTACTGCCGGTGCATACCTGTGCAACGACCAACTGACTCTGAACGCCGGACCGGGCTTTTCCGCCTACCTCTGGAACACCAACCAAACGATCAACCCCATCACCGTGAATGCCGACGGTGACTACTCCGTGACTGTCACGGCGGCCAACGGCTGCACCGGAACCGATACGTTTTTTGCCGATATACCGGACAATCCTGTGGTTGAAATTTCCGGCAACAGTCAAATCTGCCAGGGAGGCAGCACCGTGTTGAGTGCGACACCAGGGCTGAACGCGTATGTGTGGTCGAATGCCCAAACCGGCAACAGCATCACAGTGAACACCGCAGGCAACTACGGCGTAACGGCTACCGACGGCTTTGGTTGTTCAGCCACCGATGTGTTCCCCGTGCAGGTAGTGCCGAATCCCGTCCCGACCATTGCCGGGCCAAATTCCATTTGCGCGGGCGGCACGGCTACATTCAGCGTATCAGGCAATTTCGACTCCTACCTCTGGAACACAAATGACAATTCCAGTACGATCACCGTGAGCAATGCCGGCACCTACACGGTGACCGTTACTGATGCCAACGGCTGCACGGGAACTGCTGCGAAAACACTCAGCATTTCTTCCAGCCTGGAACCACAAATTACAGAGCAACCCTACAATTGCGACGGCCAGATCGGTCTCGATGCGGGTGCGGGTTTCAGTACCTACCTGTGGAATACGAATGAAACCACCTCCACGATCACGGTAAACACCAGCGACCTCTACACGGTGACCGTGACCGATAACACCGGCTGTTCCGGCACGGCTGAAGTAGCCGTAAACATCCCCGACCCGCCCGTCGTGGGCATAACAGGGCCAAATGCCATCTGCCAAAATGCAAGTGCCACGCTGGAAGCC
>Ga0154020_10005784_pt1 | contig 14545 bp, 16 predicted proteins | sample Klosneuvirus_201_FD_109709 | JGI IMG/M metagenome (GOLD analysis project Ga0154020, IMG submission 109709) | Active sludge microbial communities from wastewater, Klosterneuburg, Austria - Klosneuvirus_20160825_MG | ecosystem: Engineered > WWTP > Aerobic digester > Activated sludge | place...
CTGCGCGACGATGAGGTTCACCATTTCCTCGACCACCTTGACGTTCGACATTTCGAGGTAGCCCTGTTGCATGGTGCCGAAACCGTTCTCGCCCGCGTTGCCGATTTCCGGTGTGCCCGACGCGCCCGTTTCCCGGTAGAGATTACGCCCGATGGAATCGAGCCCGGCAGGATTCGCAAAACGCACCAGCGTGACGCGGAATGTTTGCGTACCGTTTGAGCCACGCGTTTCCACGTCACCGTTCGGCGAGATGGAGATATCCGTCGTGCCAGCAGGAATCGGCTGGAATCCACCTTGCACCACCAGGCCGTCGCTCGTAACGACACGGCCGTCGGACGCGCGCTTCAGAGCGCCGTCGCGAGTGTAAGCGCGCGAACCGTCGGGCAGCTGCACTTCGAAAAAGCCGTCCCCTTGAATCGCGACATCGAGACTCTCGCCAGTACGAGTAAACTCGCCGGTGGTAAAAATCTTGGATGTCGCGACTACGCGGGAACCGTGGCCCACCTGGAGGCCGGTGGGCAGGAGATTGCCGCCGCCTTGATCGGCGCCGGCGGGACGGTAAGTCTGGTAAAGCAAATCCTGGAACTCGATCTTGCTCTTCTTGAACCCGGTCGTGTTGACGTTCGCCAGGTTGTTGGAGATCGTGTCGAGGTTGAGCTGCTGGGATTGCATCCCCGAAGCCGAGGAGTAAAGGGAGCGAAGCATGATTTAATTCAACTGAGGTTGCCGAGTTCCGTAATGGTCTTCGCCATCCGGTCGTCGTGGATTTGCGCCATCCTCTGGTTGGCTTCGAAAGTCCTCATGGCAGTCATCAAGTTCGCCATTTCCATCACCGTGGAAGTATTCGCCTGCTCCAGCACGCCCTGACGGACGCTCGAAGCGTCAGAGGCCATCGCGGCCGTCGCGGGATTCTCCGCCGTAAAGTATCCGCCGCTCAAACGAGTCAGCGCCTTGGTGTTTCCAAACTCCGTAAGCTTGAGCCTGCCTTTTAAATCCGCGCCCTGGCTCACTTCGCCCGTGGCCGAGATGGAAAGCTCCGTGTAATTGTTCAGGTCGAGAATGATTGGCCCGCCGTCGCCCATCACGCGGTAACCTTCCTTCGTCACGAGCTGGCCCTGGGCGTCGATGTGAAATTCGCCGTCGCGAGTGTAGGCACTGGAGCCGTTGGGCAGCTGCACTTCGAAGAATCCCTTCCCGTCGACGGCGACGTCCGTCTTCACGTTCGTGACGCGAAAATCGCCGGGCTGGAAGTTTGTGCCGGCCTGGCCGCCGCTCATCAGCACGGCGCGACTGCCGGCCGAGGAGCCAGCCACCGGATGCAGTCCGGCCTGAACAGCGGCAAAAGAAAAATCCTGCTTCTTGTAGCCGGGAACCGAACTCGACGCGAGGTTCTCCGCGATTGTCTCCTGCCAGCGATCCATCGCATTCAGGGCTGACGCGGCTTGGTAGAGACTAACGTTCATTCAAATGGGATGTTTAGCAGCGCCTATGCCAGCACGTAATTGCCCGGATTCCATTGGTCCGCGCTAACCCGGACCTGTCGCTGCGGAAAAATGTGCCGTTCCACGCGACCTTTCCGGCCATTCTCCACCATCGGTTGGGGAGGTCGGGAGTCGTTCCGTCCTTGAATCCACCACGACCAACGCTTAGAAGGCACCGGTGTTTCCGCTCGTTGATCCGCCCGTCAGCGGAAGCCGCATTCAATGCCACAACGCCTGCCCATCCTCCGCGCGCTCGCCGCGCAACTCGCCGCGGCGTTGTTGCTCGCGATCCTGTTCTACGCCGCCGCGGCCGCGTTCGCCTTCAGGCCATCCCTGCCCGTCGCAGCGGCTGCCCACGGTTTGCTCGCCGCAGCTATCGGCCATCGACTCGGACTTTCGCGCTGGTGGTGGGTGATCAACTTCGCGTTCGTGCCCCTGCTCCTGCTGCTGATCGCGTGGGACGTGCCGGCCTGGGCTTACCTGGCGGGATTTGTCCTGCTGTTGCTGTTGAACTGGAACAGCCTCGGCGGCGGCGTGCCGCTGTATCTCACCGGTGATGCCACGGGCGAAAAGATTGCTGAACTAATCAAGACGCGCGGCGATCATTTTCGTTTCGTCGATCTCGGCAGCGGCCTCGCCGGAACGCTCTGTCAGCTGTCGCGCCGCTTTCCGAACGCGCGATTCGAGGGTGTGGAAACCGCGCCGCTGGTGTTCGCCGCCTCGTGGTTTCGCTGTCTCTTTCGCAAGAACTGCCGCGTGCGGTATCAAAGCCTTTGGAAAGTGGACCTCTCGCAATACGACGTCGTTTACTGCTTCCTGTCGCCCGTTCCCATGCCCGACTTGTGGAAGAAGGCGAAGTCCGAGATGCGCCCGGCATCACTGCTCATCAGCAACACCTTCGCGATCCCGGGAGTTCGTCCGCAGCAGATCGTGGAAATGAAGGACTGGCGGGATTCGAAGATCTTTGTGTGGGAACCCAACCGCTCCGAACCGTGAAGTTCCAAGTGACAGGTTCCACGGTTCAAGTTGTCAGTTTGCAGGCTGCACACTGAAACTTGAAACCTGCAACAAGTCTTCCACCTCAATACGAACAGGCCAGCTCGATCACCTGCCCGCAAGCGCACTCCACGCGAATCCCCACAATCTTCTCGCCTTCCTTCTGCAACGTCACTGTCGGTTCACCGGTTCCACCTGACGCCGGGCCATGGGCATGCGCGCCCGGAGTCGGCTGAAAGGGAGAGAATGAAGCCGCCGAATCCTTCGGAACGACCTTGAGATTCGCCGTCGCCCCTGCGGATTTGACGCCTGCCGCGGTGCCTGGACCAAACGGCACGAACGGCTCCGTGGCCAAAGCCGCCTTGCTCATGCGCCGTTGCCTTTGCCAGTGCGGACTTTGAGCATCACCGTAATCCGCCGGTTCGTTTCATCCTCCGGAGGAGTTTGCGGCATGGGAACGGTGTCGCCAAAGCCGACGACCTTTCGAATCTGCCCGGCCGAAACACCGTGCTCGATCAGTTTCCGTCGCGCTGCGCTCGCCCGTTCCGCCGAGATCTCCCAGTCGCCAAAATTTTCCCGGATCGGTTTGAGCCCGCTCTCCGTGTGACCCTCCAGCTCCACGTTGAAGGTCGAGAACAAGGAAATCTGCCACGCCAAAGTCGACATCACCCAGTCGCCGTATTGCGTAAACTCGGAGCTTTGCAGTTTGAAGACCGGTTTCTTGGCACGATCAAACACGCTGATTCGCAATCCTTCCGCGGTCAGGTCCAGCTTGATGGGTTTCGGATCCTGCGGATCGTCATCGATCTCCTTCTCCAGTGCCTTCAGCAATTCCTCGTTCAAGCGACGCAGCATCGCGAGTTCAACCGCCGCGGCGGAATCGAAGTTGCCGCCCTTGTCGCGGGACACCGCCGGAATGTCCTTCTGGGGAATGATGCCGGAGGATTCCTTGGTGAGCGACGCAAAGGGATTGGTGAACGAGCGCTGGACGGCTTCCTTGATCTTTTCGTCCTGCGACGTGAGCCAGAGCACGAGGAACAGCGCCATCATAGCGGTGACGAAGTCCGCGTAGGCGATCTTCCAGGCGCCTCCGTGATGTGCGTGCTTTTTTCCCATGAGCAGCCAGGCGTTTACTTGCCAATGCCCTTGAGCATCGCTTCCAGCTCGTCGGGCTTCGGTTTCACATCACTGCTCAACGACCGGCGCGCCACCTCCACCGCCATGACGGGCGCCATGCCGTTGGCAAACCCGATCACCGCTCCGGAAACACACCTCATGTATGTAATCTCCGAAGTGCCGTTCGACTCCATGCCCACGATCATGGGATTGAGAAAGCCGTACGAAACAAGAATTCCGATGAACGTTCCAACAAGCGCGGCGGCGACGTGATGGCCGATCTCTTCGATCGGACCAGCGATGGAACCCATCGTAATAACGATGCCCAAGACGGCCGCGACGATCCCGAATCCCGGAATCGCGTCCGCCGCCTTCGTCAACACGCTGATCGGCGTGTGATGTTCGTTCTCCATCGCGTCCAGCTCGATCTCCATCAAAACCTTCAACTGATCCGGCTTCACCTTGCCGTCAATGACCGGACGGAGGCCGCCGCACAGAAAGTCGAGCGCGTGATGATTCTTCGAGATGGTCGGATACTTTCCAAAAATGCTGCTGCCATGCGGATTGCTGACATGTTCTTCCAGCGCGATCATGCCGTTGCGGCGACCGAGCATGAACAATTCGTAGAGCGCCTTGAAGAGTTCCTCGTAAGCTTTCTTGGAATAAGTGTTGCCCTTGAACGTGCCCAGCATCTGCTTGATGAGGCCGACGAGCACGTGCTTGCCGCCCGACATGGTGACGATGGCCCCGAGACCGCAACCACCGATGACAATATATTCCGAGAGGACGAAAAGATGCCCGGGATGACCGCCAGCCAGCATGAATCCGCCGATGACGGATCCGAGGACGATGACGAATCCAAGGATGACAAACATGATGAGTGGTGACGGACCAGGCTGCGGTTACTTCACGTCCGTCTGGATGGTGTCGTGCTTGGCCAGGTACGACTTGATGGAAAGAATCGCCGCCGCGTGAATCTGGCTGATACGCGATTCCGTCACGCCGAACACTTCGGCGATTTCCCGAAGGCGAAGATCCTCAAAGTAGTAAAGTGCCAAAACCTTCCGCTGCATGTCGGGCAGCGTTTCCAGGCGGCTGGCGATGATGCGCGAGAGTTCGCGACGTTCGGTGTTGTGGCTCGGATCCGGCACGGAAGCATCGGCCACGGCTTCATGCTGCGTTGCCTCACCTTCCTGCTCGGCGCTGCGGACAGAGTCGAGACAGACAAACGTCGCCGGGCGAATTTCGTTCAGCAGCTGTTCGTATTCCGGCTCAGTGATGTCGAGCGCTTCGGCCATCTCGGCGTTGCTGGGCACCCGACCAATCTTCTGCTCCAGCTTGCGCATCACGTCCTCGACCTTGCGCGCCTTGTCGTGAACTGAACGCGGCACCCAGTCGAGCTTGCGCAGTTCATCGAACACGGCTCCGCGGATGCGGACTCGGGCGTAGGTTTCGAACAGCACGCCGGCCTTGTGATTGTAACGGCGCACGGCATGGAGCAAACCCACGAGGCCCGCACTGTATAAATCTTCGGTCGCCGCGTGCGCGGGCAATGTCATCGCGAGACGTCCCACCACGGTGCGGACGAGGGGGAGATACTGGAGAACGAGCTGGTCTTCGATTTTACTTCCGGGTCTGGACTTGGCGTAGCGTTTCCAGAGTTTGGCCGGATCGACCCGGCGTTCTTCCGGGGTTTGAACAGCTTCGGTGCGGCAGAGAGTGGCGCCTGTCATTTGGTTGGGGAGTTAGACGGAGTGGAAGCAGCTTGTTTTTTGAGAGCGGCCTGGCGTTCCTGGTACGATTCCGAAAGGCACTTCAACCAGAGCCGGCCCCACCAACGAAGTAAAATCCCGGCCACCAACGCCGCCACCGCTGACCGCCAGAGAATCGCAGGCCACGAACTGCCTTGCGCCCAGCTGAAGGACATGCCGATGCCGAACCCGATGACACCGCCGAGGACCATGATTAACTTCATATTGCACGAACATCGAGAGGGACTTAGCAGGTGCTTTGCCAGCGAGAGGAGACGGGCCGCGCGGCACCAGCAAACGCCGCATTTACGCGGGGAATTGACGCGTGAGAATTCGCTCCGGCGTCGCGGGCAGGAAGTCGCCGGGAACATTCTGCGCCGAGCTCAGGAAACGCACTGGATAATTTGTGCCGAGCACCACGTTCCAAATCTTGCCCCAACGCGGCTCTTCATCGAGATGCGTGAGGATCAGATCATCCACCGGAAGAGCCGAGAACGCACGCGCTTGCGCCAGCAACAGCGGCACCTCGTAAGCGGCGTTCAGGACGAGATGAACGCGGCTCGCGCCGAGGCCTTCAATCAGCTTTTTCATCTCGTGAATCGCGCTCGAATTCCGCCAGTCCACGCCGGGCAAATCCACGAAGCAAAGATCCGCCTCCAATGGCACACCGCTCGTCCACGTGCGCTCCGTCGGCACGCCCAAAATCTCGCAGTAAACGCTCAACGCCTCGGCCGTGTTCGCCGTCGAACCATCAAGCCGCCACACGTGCGCAGCACGCCCTTCAATCAGCCGCGCCTGCGCCAGCCATTTGCAGATGCAAGTCGTCTTGCCCGCGCCTGCGGGACCCACCAGCACATGCAAACCACGATCCGACCGGCCCAACTCCGGCAAGTGACGCCACAACCCGGTGAGTGCCGAACGCGCCATCACGAGTTCTTCCGCGAGCGATTCCGGCGGGATGTCACCGTGGCTCGCCTGCAACCGTTCCATCACCCGATGCGCGTGAACGGGCATCAATCCGGACGATTCCAGCACTTCGCCCACGCGCCAGGACGGCACGCCACCGCTACGCGCACCACCGGAACGAGTCGACTGCGTCAGTCCCCTCGGCGAATCCGCCACCGCGCCGGCGTTCGCTGACGCGAGCTGTTGCCGAATCGCCTGCAATTCCTGCTTCAGTTCGCTCAACGGATCCGCGATGCCCACCGCCGCCGGCTTGCCGTCGGGCTTGTAGGCCAGCACTTCAATGCGCGGGCTTTTCCAAAGCTTGGCGAGGCCGTCGGCCGGCAGCTGGCGGACGTTGACCACCACGGCGTCCGGACCCAGCTTCGCGCGAATCTGCGCCACAGCGTCCGGAGCGGACTCGGCGATGAACGGGATGACTTGAACCGGCGGATTCTGGGTGGGGGCTTTCATGAAAGTCAGTCAGTTGAACCAATCACGGCGGCGTTCTGGATTTCAACGCGCGGAGGAATCTCCGCGAAGGACAGGACGGCGAGATCGGAAAAGGTGGTCTCGAAGAAGCGACGGAACGGCAGGCGCAGATGCGGCGCGGTGAGAACAACCGGAGGCAGGCCTTCGGCGAGCATCTTCTGCACGCGCTGGGAAAGGCGCTCCATGACGTGACGCGCCAGATCCGGCTCCATCATCAGCGAAATTTCCGTGGGCGTGTGACGAACGCCCTGCGCGATCTGCTGTTCGAGCTTCGGATCGAGCGTGATCACGCGGAGCTTGCCGGATTCGTCCTGGTAACCCTTCGTGATCTGCGCGCCCAGCGCGCGGCGGGCGAACTCGGACAGTTCGTCCGGATTCTTGGTCGCGTGCGCGTAGTCGCTGACCTTTTCGAGGATGCCGGCGAGATTGCGAATGGAGACGCCTTCCGCGAGCAGGTTCTGCAACACGCGCTGGACCTGACCCACAGTGAGCTGCGCCGGGATGAGTTCCGTAACCACCGTCGGATGGGTGGTCTTCAGGTTGTCGAGCAGGAGCTGGACATCCTGACGGCTGAGAATCTCGTGGCAGTTCCGCTTCACGGTTTCCGTGAGATGCGTCACAAGCACGGACGCGGCATCGACGACGGTGTAGCCGCTGATCTCGGCGTTCTTACGCTCGACATCGTTAACCCAAGTGGCGGGCAGTTTGAAAACAGGTTCCACGGTCGGAACACCCTTGAGCGTGACCTTGCTGTTGGTGGCGTTCATCGCGAGCCAGTGGCCGGACATGAGTTCGCCCTGCGCCACGGGCTGGCCCTTGAGCAGGAAACGATATTGGTTCGCCTCCAGTTGCAGGTTATCGCGCAGGCGAATCGGCGGGACGATGACGCCCATCTCCTGCGCGAACGTTTTTCGCACGCCGGTGACGCGATCGAGGAGGTCTCCTCCTTTATTGCGATCCGCCAATCCGACAAGCCCGTAGCCGAGCTCGATCTGGAGTGCGTCCACGCTGAGCAGCGTCTCCAGCTTGTCACCCGGGCCGCCATTGGCGCCCTCAGCTTTGGCGGCTGGTTGCCCAGGAGCTGCGCCGCCGCCTGCGGTTCCGGCCGCCGCAGCTGGTTCGTGTTTCACCGATTCATTGATGGCGGCCAGCACGCCCTTCTCGTCCCGCAGCGCACGGGCGAGCGCACCGGTGATTCCCGCCAGCACGAGGAACGGGAACATGGGCAATCCAGGAATGAGCGCGAAGAGGATCAGCATGCCCGTGAGAATGGTCATCGCGCGGGGGAACAGGAGGAGCTGCTTGCTGAGCTCGGTGCCCAGCGCGTCCTTGGTGGCGGCGCGGGTCACGAGAATACCAGCCGCCGTCGAGGTAATCAGCGCGGGAATTTGCGAGATGAGGCCGTCACCGATGGAAAGCAACGTGAAGCGTTGAAGCGAATCCGGCACGCTCATGCCCTTCTGCATGATGCCGATGGCGAAGCCGCCGATGATGTTGATGAGCGTGATCAGCACCGCCGCCACGGCGTCTCCGCGCACGAACTTGCTCGCACCATCCATCGCGCCGTAGAAATCCGCCTCCTGCTCCACCTTCTTGCGGCGTTCGCGCGCCTGCGTCTCGTTGATGATGCCGGCGTTGAGTTCCGCATCAATAGCCATCTGCTTGCCGGGCATGGCGTCCAAGGTGAAACGCGCAGCGACTTCCGCGATGCGACCGGCGCCCTTGGTGATGACGATGAAATTGATGACGACGAGAATGAAGAAGACCACCATGCCGACCACATAGTTGCCCCGCACCACGAAGTTGCCGAAGGTCTCGATGATGTGACCGGCGTAGCCATCCAGCAGGATCAAGCGCGTGGAAGCGATGTTCAGCGAGAGGCGGAAGAGCGTGATGAAGAGCAGCAGCGTGGGAAACGCAGTGAAGTCCGCCGGCTCCTTCACGTAGAGGATCACCAGCAGAATGAGCAGGGACAGCGCGATGCTGATGGCCAGAAAGCCGTCCAGGACGAACGGCGACACCGGCAGGATCATCAGCAGGATGGTCCCGAGCAGACCGAACGTCAGCAGCAGATCGCCATTGCGAAACAGCCGGCCAAGATTGGATTTCTTCGTTTTGGCGGCGCTCATCGTAAGGGCAGTTTCGAAACAGCAGCGCGCACCGCGAAGACGAGGCGGTCACCTCGTTCATCCCGGCGCAACACGATCACGTTCTGGCCCAATTGGTCCATCAGCTCGGCAAATTCTGCTCTCGGTAGTAGCGGTAAGCGTTCGTCCGGTAGACGTATGCAAGGATTTCCGCGACTGCCACGTAGAGCTGAGCAGGAATTTCGCCACCCACCTTCCCGTATTTGAACATCATGCGCGCCAGCGGCTTGTTCTCGATGATCGGAATCTGATGTTGCTTCGCGATTTCGCGAATGCGCAGCGCGTTCAACCGGGCGCCTTTGGCGATGATTCGTGGTGCTCCCATCGACTTGCGGTCGTAGCGCAGCGCGATGGCGAGGTGGGTGGGGTTGGTGATGATTACGTCGGCCTTCGGAACTTCCGCGAGCATCTTGCGCTGGCTGATGGCGCGACGGCGGCTCTTCATCCGCGCCTTCATCTTCGGATCGCCTTCCTGGTTCTTCGCCTCGTCCTTCACTTCCTCCTTCGTCATCATCATGTCCTGCCCCGTCCGCCAGAGCTGGTAGCCGTAATCCACCGCTGCCAGCACCACCAACGCGAACCCGATGCGCATGGTGATTTTGAACGACGAATCTGCCATGAACGCGCCGATGCGCGAGATGTCCACTGAACTGTGGAAGATCGGATCGCGCAAAATCTCGGCGATGACGTTGTAAGAGAGCGCGATGATCACGCCGAGCTTCACCACGGCGACTCCGGTCGGCATCGCGGAACGAATCGAGAAAATGCGCTTGAAGCCGTTCAGCGGATTGAGCCGTTCCCAGTTCACTTCGAGCGCATCCGGCGCCGTACGAAAGCGGCTTTGAGCGCCCGCGGCGAGCAAGCCGCCCACGGCAGTCGCTGCCAGCACCGGCCACACGCACGTGCCCGCGACCATCATGGAATCAATGATGAGCCGCTGCATGTTGTCGAAGGTCACCGCGGTGTCGTGCAGGTGTGTAAACGTGCGATACATCAGCTGGCCGAGATGCCGCCAGACTTCGCTTCCCGTAAACAGCAGGGCGAGAATGCCACCGAACAGCACAAAGACCGTCTGCACCTCCGAGCTGCGCGCGAACTGGCCTTTCTTCCACGCCTCCTCCAGCCTTTTCGGCGTGGCTTTCTCTGTTTTGTCCCCCTGATGATCAGCCATGATGTTTGCTCAGTTCATGCCCATCAGGTTCGCCACACGGAGCATGTCCTCCGGGAGACGATGGAGATAATTCGCGATGTGTTGCGCCATCAACTGGCAGGTCAGGCCGAACACCGTCATGCCCGCCAGCAACTTGATGGCAAAGCTCTCCGAGAAAACCGGCATCTGCGGCACCGCGCGTCCCAGCACGGCGAACACGAGCAGGATGATGAACGTCACCGCCAGCAGCGGCGCCGCCATTTGAATACCGAATACGAAGATGTGTGAAGTCCGGGCCACCACATCGACGAGCAACGATTCATGCAAATGCCCGCCCCCGATCGGAAGGAACTGGTAGCTCCGCTGAAACGCGAACAGCAGGCTGTGATGCATGTTTAACGCGAGAAACAGCATCGCTCCCATGTATTGAAGCAGCGTGGCGATCTCGGAAGTCGAGTTGGCGCTGAGCGGGTTGATGCTGCTGGGCAGCGTCAGGCCGATCTCGGTGGCGATCAATCCGCCGGCCAGTTCCAGCGCGTAGAACAACATGCGGCTGACAAAACCGAGCAGCAGTCCGAAGCCGACCTCCGCCATCATCACGCCCAGCAATCCCCACAGATCCACCGGCAGCGCTTCACTCAGAGGAATGACCGGCGCGACAAGGAACGCGAGCAATGCGCCCAGCGCCACGCGAATCTGCACGGGAAAATTGGTCGCGGAAAAGACGGGGAAAACGGTCATCAATGCGCTCGCACGCAGGAAGACCAGCAACCAGTTGAGGACGTCGGGCATGTCACCCTCCACGCATGAGGCGCCGCGAACTACGACACCATCTGCGGCATCTTCTCGATCACCGCGGTGGTGAACTCGATGACCGTGCGGAGCATCCACGGCAGCAAGACCACGAGCACGCCCACGATGGCGAGCGCCTTCGGGACGAACGTGAGGGTTTGTTCGTGAATGGTGGTGACCGCTTGAAACAAGCTGATGCCCAACCCCACCACCATGGCAGTGACGAGAATCGGCGAGGCCAGTGCGACCGCCTGGAACATCATGGTTTTGATCAGCTCAGTGGCAAATTCGGGATTCATAGCGAATGGTCAGCAGCGACAGAATTCATTGCCTCCCTGCTAAGCCAGTTGCGGGCCAACTGCTCCAGTCTTGCCGAGTTCGATCGAACGCCCGGAAAAATGTGACTGCGGATCAAGCCGCCTTCTTGCGGGAAGCCTTGGCGGCTTTCTCAACGATGCGCGGGTTCTTCAGGAGAATCATCACATCAATCGGCCCAGCGGAACCGCGGAACACGCCGATCGAGTTTGATGCCTTCAGCCCGATCGCGCAGAGGAACGAAACGAATTCTTCGTTTGGCACCGGCACCATTCCCGTCGTGACGTATGCCAGGCCCAGACGTTCGGCGACCTCCTTCACCACCTTGCTGTCGCGAGCGATCGCCGGGTCCACGTACGGATTGTGCCAGCCCCATTCCCAGGAGTTCCCGGAGGCCGAGTAGCTGCCAAGAATCTGTCCGTCAGCGAGGAGTTGTTTGCCGTCCTCGTACTCGATGCGGAATGTCCCGGACAACTGCTCAAAGCCCCATTGCTTGTAGGAATCGAAGCGCCACTCCTCGCGCATCGCCTTCTGGCGGACGTTGAACTCTTCCATGGCGGAGGCGAGAAACTGATCGGCTTCCGGCGAAAGATCCTGGCTGGCAGCTTCGGCAGGAACAGCGGCTTTCTTGGGTTTCGACATAGGCGTGATAACTGGGAACGGGTGACGCGTTTAACCTCCGAAACTCAAAACGATGGACCGCACGACGAGGTTCCAGCCGTCCACCAGGACGAACAGAAGAATCTTCAACGGCATCGAGACCGTGACGGGCGGCATCATCATCATACCCATGCTCATCAGCACGGTGGCAACGACGAGGTCGATGAGGATGAACGGAACGAACAGCAGGAATCCCATCTGAAACGCCGTGCGCAGTTCGCTGACGATGAAGCCGGGAATGACCACCTTGAGTGGCAGCTTGTCCGGCGCGGTGGGGCCGAGCTTGGCCAGTCCGACAAAGAGCTCGACGTCCTTCGGGCGCGCTTGCTTGAGCATGAACGCACGGATGGGCGCGGAGGCCCGTTCGAGCGCTTCCACGCTGGTGATTTGCTTGGCGCGGTAAGGGGTCAAAGCCTCCGCATCGATCCGTTCCCACGTCGGCGCCATGATGAACATGGTGAGAAACAACGAGAGCCCGATGATGACCTGGTTGGCCGGCGTGCTTTGCAACGAAAGCGCGGAACGCACGAACGACAGCACGATCGCGATGCGCATGAAGCTCGTCATGAGCAGGATGATCGACGGCGCCAGCGTCAGCAGCGTGATGGCAAAGAGAATCTGAATCGCAACATCGACATCCGGCACGCCGCTGCTGCCGTCGGCGCCTTTGAACCCGATGTTCAGCGTGACCGGCAACGGGGAGTTGGCGGGAGGATTCGGAGTCTGCGCCGACGCGACATCGGCTAACGCCAGCAGCACTGCGAGCAGGAGCAGCATTCGCAGCGAGGAAAAGTCGAGGCGCGCGGCAAACATCATCCGACCTTTGCCTGCACTGCCTGCTGCAGTGCTTGAACGAACGAAGCGCTCTCCACTGCGGGAGCGGCGGAGGGAACATTACCCGAGGCACCATCCTCCTCGGGCAGATGACTGACGAGGCTTACTCCGCCGGGAGAACTGGCGAGAAGCAGGCGCTGCTGCTGATAGCCCACGACGTACAACGCGTGTTTGCCGCCCAGCGCTTTCATTTCGAGAATTTGCAACTGCGAGGGACGCCCACGGTGCAACGTCACGCGTTGCCAGTTCTTGAACAGCCACACGCCACCGAGAAACAGTCCCAGCACCAGCGCCAGCGCTCCGAAGACTCGAATGACGGACAGGCTCGCATCCGGCAGCGCCGGACTGACGGGTGGAAGATTGGTGGAAAGGATCGGCGCGGCGGCAAACGCACTGCCGGGAATCGCAAGAATCAGCGTAATGACGAGTGCGTGAAGCGCAGAGGACGCGAGGTTCTCGCCTCCTGAAACGGTCATGAAATCCTTTTCACGCATCATGTCTATCTCGTCACGGCTGCTGCGCACCGATGACCTTGGTGATCTTGATGCCGAGACGATCCTCGACGACCACGACTTCCCCGTGCGCAATCCGCTTTTGGTTTACGTAGAGGTCGACCGGAGCGTCCGCGATCTTGTCGAGCTGGACGACCGAGCCGGAGTTGAGCTGCAAGACATCCCGCATCGGCATCTGACAAGAGCCGAGCTCCACGGTCACCTTGACCGGCACATCGAGCAATACTTCGAGATTCGCGGGCGTTTCCATATCAGAGGTTCAACAATCGAATGCAATAGAACGGTGATTCCAAAAGTCAGTTGCTCAGCGCCGTCTTCATCACGTTCGTGACGGCGATGGCCCATTTTCCCCCGGTCGTTCCCAGATTGCCTTCGAACTTCGGCATGTCCGCCAGGCGCAGCTTCACGCGCTGAATGGATTTGGGATCGAGCGGCAGGATGTCGCCCGGCTTGAGGTTGGCCACGTCGCGCGCGGTCAAAATGAGATCGTCCCACATCGCGGTGACAGGGACAGGAACTTCGTCGAAGTTTCGATTCCAACGCAACGTGGTGACGGGCACTTCGGCTTCGCAGGCAGCATCGGTGATGTGACCCAGCTTGCGGATGAGCGGCTCCAGCGTGAAACACGGAAGCGCGATCTGGATCTGCTCGAGGCAATCACCGACCTTTGCCTCCATCGCCAACACCAGCATGATGGTATCGTGCGGCGCCGTCTGGAGGAACTGGCCGTTGTTCTCGTGGCCGAGCATGACCGGGCGAAGCTCCTGCACGCTGGCCCAGTGGTGGCACCATTCGGAGAGAATCAAATGCACCGCTTGATCGAGCAGCGCCATCTCGATCTCGCTGAAGTCGTGATCCGCCGTGATGGAATGCGCGGGGCCGCCCAGCAGGCGATCGACAATGGTCAGGCCGAGTCGCGGATGAATATCGAGAATGCCCACGCCGCGCATCGGCTCGACTTTGAAAAGCGAGAGATGTGTCGGGTTCGGCAGCGCCTCGGCGAACTTCTGGTAGGTGATCGTCTGAAGCTTCGACATCTGGAGCGAGAACTCCAGCCGCAGGTAAATGGAAAGACGGGCTGCGAGAGCCCGGATGAAATCTTCGTGCCGGATGCGCAGCCGCCGCAGTTCCGTCGGCGAAAGGAAGACCGGATGCCGGAAGTCATACGGCTGGATGCTGTCCTTGTCCTTCTTCTCCTTCTCGTCGCCCTGCTTGAGAACAGTGACGCTGTTCTCCTGCTCGGCGACCTGGGCCAGCAGCCGCTCGACCTCTGATTGCGAGAGAACGTCAGCTGCGCTGGCTGGATCGTTGGGGGCTGCCATACGAGCAACTCCTACTGGACCGCAAACTCCGTGAA
>Ga0154020_10005785_pt1 | contig 14544 bp, 16 predicted proteins | sample Klosneuvirus_201_FD_109709 | JGI IMG/M metagenome (GOLD analysis project Ga0154020, IMG submission 109709) | Active sludge microbial communities from wastewater, Klosterneuburg, Austria - Klosneuvirus_20160825_MG | ecosystem: Engineered > WWTP > Aerobic digester > Activated sludge | place...
CTTATCTGCATCCCAAGCCACCGCAATAGATTTATCTGTCAAACCCATTTCCAATAAACTCAGAGTACAGACTAGTGAGACTAGATGGATTAGTTTGGGTGCAGGTTATCGAGGTACCGGATTATGGACAGAGAATCAAAATTCCGGAAATTTTCATGGCGGCGCTTACAGTAACGATAATGCCCGTCTTTATCTCAACGGCCAGATCAATCAATATCTAAAATTCGAAATCAATACCGAATGTTTTTTTTGTAACAATACCGCATCAGGCGAAAATCCCAGGATGTCTTACAACATTCTTGATGCTATCGCCAAATTCGAATACAACCGCTATTTCAACGTCTGGGGTGGTCGCATGTTAGCGCCCACAGAACGAGGAGAATTAAGTGGTCCGTTTTTCCAAGCAACCCATGATGCTTTTAAAACCCCATTCTTTTCTCAGGATTTCAGTACCGGTTTTGGCAACGGAGGCGCTGGTCGTTATGGTCGTGACGATGGGGTAACTTTCTGGGGTAACGCAGAGCCAGGATTCGTTCCCGGAACCCTGGGTTATGCAATGGGAGTCTTTCGCGGCCTGGAATCATCCAATACCACGGGACCCAATCAAAGCGGCACTATACTGACCGCCGCACGTGTGACCTATAATTTTCTGAACCCAGAGAAAAATCCTGGCTACTACACTTCCAGTACCTATTATGGCAAAGCAGGTGATATTTTAGCGCTGGCATTCGGTATGTCTTATCAAAAGAATGGTGCCGGATCATTAGCACATCGTAGTGATTTTCTCGGTTTTACTGGCGATTTATTATTTGAAAAAGTATTGCCGCGCAATATGGGTGTGACAACGTTAAATGCTGAATATAAACAATTTTATGCAGACTATTCGACAGCCGCTTTTTCTGATCGTGATTGCTTTTGCATGTTTGATGGCAAATCGTGGACAGTAACAGGACTTTATTTAATTCCAGGTAAAGTCGGTATCGGACAATTTCAACCTTACGGCAGATTTACCAGTGTGCAACCCAATCGAAGCAGTAATCGTGAAGAAATCGAAGCAGGCGTAAATTATATTATTGATGGATTTAATGCACGTATTTCTGCTTATTACCAACATGGCGATCTCTTATCGAAAGGATTGAATTATGTACCAGGAGTGGCAGGCCCAACACAAGATGTTTTCAGAATTTCTTTTCAGCTTCAGATTTAATTACGCTCTAGAACCACACGGACAGAATACTTAAAAACATCATGCTGCTACCGAATTGTTCAGAAACATCAATCCTTAATCTACGGAGCCCTAATATTCTGAAATATCCAGAGCAGTCTATGGCGACTGCGGCAGTCGACTTGGTTGAAAACTCGAAACATACTCCCCTGCAAGCAAGGTTATCGCTTAAGTTTGCTGAAGATGCTGGCACATCGCGTCTCGTGTCACGAGAGCACTATGGCCCCCTTTTGGTACAAAAACCGTTATATCCAGAAGGGCGTAAAGTTTGTCATGTGGTAATTATCCATCCACCCGGCGGAATCGTCGGCGGAGATCAACTTGAATTCACCGCACATATTGGCTCATCTGCACATGCGCAAATTACGACTCCCGGTGCAACGAAATGGTACAAGGCCAACGGTCATGTTTCACATCAAAAAATCAGAATCAGTGTAGAAAACGATGCTTCACTTGAATGGGTGCCTCAAGAAACCATTTTTTATAATAATACGGATGTCCGCATTGATCATGAAGTGACGCTTGAAGACAATGCAATTTATGCAGGCTGTGAAATTTTATGCTTTGGTCGAACGGCATCAGGTGAATCCTTCAATAACGGCCAGATCAGGCAGCGTACAAGCATCAAACACAACAATAAAATGATATGGCTGGAGCAAATTCGACTTAACGGCGAAAGCCCCAACATGAATGGTCCGTTGGCGCTTTCCGGCAAGACGGTGTGTGCCACTTTTATTGCGACAGTAAAAACATTACCGCAATCATTGATCGATGTGACACGAGAAGAAATGGCAAAAGTCACTCAAAACGATCCTGGCGCTCGGGTTGGTTTATCACAACTAAAATCGGTGATCGTTGCCCGCTATATGGGTGATTCAAGCGAAATCGCCCGGCATGTCATGCTATGCGTGTGGGGTTCGTTACGACCGGAAATTCTCAATCGCGCAGCAATCGTGCCGCGCATGTGGAGTACCTGATTCTATCAACGATCTGATTAAAGATAATTTTCTGATTGATTTTTGCAAACTTCAGTAATTGCGGTCATTTTAATTGTAACTGTTATTTTACCCAGGAGAAAAACAATGGATCTAACGCCTAGAGAGAAAGACAAGCTCATGATATTTACCGCCGGATTATTGGCTGAAAAACGTAGAGCTCGCGGTCTACGGCTCAACTACCCAGAAGCTATTGCATTGATTACCTGTGCAGTATTGGAAGGCGCCAGAGATGGCCGAACGGTAGCCGAATTGATGTCAGGTGGACAGAGAATACTGACTCGCGCTGATGTCATGGAAGGTGTCCCAGAAATGATTCCGGATATCCAAGTCGAAGCAACGTTCCCAGATGGAACCAAGCTGGTTACTGTTCATAATCCGATAGTTTAATCATTAAAATAGGAGATCATCATGAGAATACCAATGATTCCAGGTGAAGTGTTTACTGAATCGGGCGAAATTGAATTAAATGTTGGTAGAAACACTAAAACATTAACTGTTTCCAATGGAGGGGATCGTCCAATACAAATTGGTTCCCACTTTCATTTCTTTGAAGTAAATTCTGCCATGAAATTTGACCGGGAAGCTGCCTATGGTATGCGGCTGAATATTATGGCCGGAACAGCTATCCGCTTCGAACCAGGGCAAGAAAGAACCGTTGAACTTGTTGAGCTTGCTGGTGACCGAATCGTTTATGGATTCAATCAAAAAGTGATGGGCAAACTTAAATAGCTTGTATTGCAATAATTTTACAGGAGCACAAAAATGAGCGTAAAAATTTCCCGTCAAACCTATGTCGAAATGATGGGCCCAACAACTGGTGACCGTGTCCGTTTGGCCGATACAGAGCTGTTTATAGAGATTGAGAAAGACTTCACTACATATGGGGAAGAAGTGAAGTTCGGTGGTGGAAAAGTAATTCGCGATGGTATGGGTCAATCACAACATAATCACTCAGATGTCATGGACACCGTGATTACCAATGCAATCATTATTGATCATTGGGGAATTGTCAAAGCGGATATAGGCCTAAAGAATGGCAAGATTGCAGCAATCGGCAAAGCTGGAAATCCAGATATTCAACCCAATGTCACAATGATTATTGGTTCAGCCACCGAAATCATTGCCGGTGAGAATTTGATTGTTACAGCCGGCGGTGTAGATACCCACATTCACTTCATTTCGCCACAGCAAGCTGAAGATGCCATGATGAATGGCATCACCACCATGCTGGGAGGCGGTACAGGTCCTGCAGTAGGGACAGCGGCAACCACTTGTACACCAGGACCCTGGCATATTCATTCCATGCTCAGAGCATCGGATGGGCTCGTGATGAATACAGGTTTCTTTGGTAAAGGTAATACCAGCTTGCCAACACCACTTGAAGAGCAAGTTTTTGCTGGTGCTTGTGGTCTAAAGCTTCATGAAGACTGGGGTACAACTTACGCAGCTATTGATAATTGTCTGAATGTCGCAGATAAATATGATGTACAGGTTGCTATTCATACCGATACTATCAATGAAGGCGGTTATCTGGAAAACACCATTGCTGCCATGAAAGATCGTACCATTCATACCTTCCATACTGAAGGCGCGGGCGGCGGTCATGCTCCGGACATCATAGCGGTCGTGGGTCAGGAAAATGTTTTGCCTTCATCGACGAATCCAACTCGCCCTTATACGGTGAACACTCTTGATGAGCACTTGGATATGCTAATGGTGTGCCATCATTTACACGCCAATATTGCAGAAGATCTTGCTTTTGCAGAATCACGCATTCGGAAAGAAACCATCGCGGCTGAAGATATTCTGCATGACATGGGAGCGATCTCTATGATGTCCTCAGATTCGCAAGCAATGGGGCGCATCGGTGAAGTCGTACTGCGCACATGGCAAACCGCGCATAAAATGAAGATACAACGCGGCACACTACAGGAGGATAGTTCAAGGAATGATAATTTCCGTGTGAAGCGTTATGTTGCCAAGTACACTATTAATCCAGCCATTACTCACGGTATTTCACACGCGATTGGATCGGTAGAAGTTGGTAAATATGCAGATCTTGTATTATGGAGACCTGCTTTCTTCGGTGTAAAACCATCCATGATCTTAAAAGGTGGAATGATCGCTGCATCTCTAATGGGTGATCCTAATGCATCGATTCCAACGCCTCAACCCGTGCATTACCGGTATATGTTTGGTGGATATGGAGGAGGAATCAAAACATCGTGTTTCACATTCGCCTCGCAAGCCGCGCTTAATGCTGATTTGATCGATCAGTTAAAGCTCGATAAACACATTATTCCGGTCAAGAATACACGGAATTTGCGCAAGAAAGACATGATTCACAATAGCGCAACACCTAAAATGGAAGTGGATCCGGAAACCTATGAAGTGCGTGCGGATGGTCAATTGTTAACATGCGGCGCGGAAGATGTGTTACCGATGGCGCAACGGTATTTTCTATTCTAAGGATAGCGGAACGAGTTAGGAACCGCTGCAATATTCCTGACTCGGAAAACTGTGCCGTTGCAAGACACTATTATCATTGACAACAATGATCGCGATCTTCAATAATCTTTAAATGAATGCCATAAAAACAGATGATTACCCTCAATACCAAAATAGACCAAGCTGAATCGGTTTTTGCGGAACTCGTTCTTCCTTATGAGATGCGTGAAAACAGCCGCTTGCGAACAGCATTGACCAATGGTGAAGAAGTAGCCATCTTTACCGCACGCGGCACCGTATTGCGGCATAACGATCTGCTCCAGAGCGACGATGGTCGGGTAGTGCAGATCATTGCCGCTGCCGAACTGACCTACCGTGTCACGTGCCGCACACCGCATGACTTGTTGCGTTGCGCATTTCATTTGGGAAATCGGCATACGCAAACTCAGGTTGGTGATGGATTCCTGCGCATTCACCAGGATAGCGTACTAAAGCAAATGCTCGAAGGCCTGGGTGCAGCGGTTAGTGAAGAAACGGCACCATTCGAGCCGGAGTCCGGCGCGTATGGAAGCAGCGGTGGACATCATCACCATCATGGTGATGGACACTATCATGCCCACGGTCCATTGGCTCCCATACCTGCACGGCAGAAGATCCACCGTCCGTCGGATTCACGACATCAGGAGTAATGCCATGCAATCCGCATTATTGCTCCGTTTGTTGCAATTGGCCAGTCCATCGTTGCCGATTGGAGCCTATACCTATTCCCAAGGACTGGAATCTGCCATCGAAAACCGCACTGTCTACGATGAAAACTCCGCTTATGCGTGGATTTCTGAATCGTTGAGTATCATCGCCGATTTCGAAGCGCCGATCGTATGGCGGTTACTGAACGCTTTTGCCGAACGCGATGCAGCAACTGTCAGCCATTGGACTGAATGCTTTGTTGCCGCACGAGATACAACCGAGTTCCGCGCCGAAACCATCCAGATGGGATATTCTTTAAGGAAACTGGCGATGGATCTCAAGATTGCCGACGACTCCTTGCAAGCAATATTGTCACTTCAATCCGAAACACCCTTGCCTACTGCGTTTGCCTGTGCGGCGGTAGCTCTTGGAGTGCCACGTGAGGCAGCATTGTTGGGTATGTTGTTCTCGCTGGTTGAAAATCAGGTGCTGGTGTGCGTCAAATCGGTTCCCTTAGGACAGGTTTCCGGACAGAGATTACTACTTTCCCTGCATCCAGTCGTCGAGGAAGTTGCACAGCGCGCGCAGCTGCTCAATGACGATGAATTATCTAATTGGGCGCCGGGATTATCATTGCTGTCGATGCAGCATGAAACGCAATATAGTAGAGTATATCGATCATAATTCTTGGAAATAACGACATGAACAAACAATCAAATCCTCTTCGAGTTGGCATCGGTGGCCCGGTGGGTTCTGGTAAAACCGCTCTCTGCGAAGCACTGAGCAAGAAAATGCGCGATCGCTATGAAATGGCCGTGATTACCAATGATATTTACACCAAAGAAGACATGGAAATCCTGTTGCGTGCCAATGCGTTGCCACCAGAACGCCTGATGGGCGTGGAAACCGGAGGATGCCCGCACACGGCAATCCGGGAAGATGCGTCGATCAATCTCGAAGCCATTGCGCGCATGACCGCGGATTTTCCAAATCTTGACCTAATTCTGGTTGAATCCGGCGGCGACAATCTGGCATCCACTTTCAGTCCCGAACTGTCTGATCTCACAATCTATGTCATCGATGTTGCCGCAGGTGAAAAAATTCCTCGTAAGGGTGGCCCCGGAATTACGCGCTCGGCACTTTTGGTTATCAATAAAACCGATCTTGCGCCCCATGTCGGCGCAAATCTTGATGTCATGGCGCGAGACGCGAAAAAAATGCGCGGCGACCGCCCTTTTGTATTTACCAACATGCATACCGGAGAAGGCGTGGATCAGATCGTCGACTTCATTGTAAAGCAAGGATTGCTGGATGAAGTAAAACAACGCGCCACCTGCTGAGAGCTATTCATCCGCAGTGTGAGTATCGTTGCCCTGATTCACGATTCGAATAAGGGTTGTTCCAGTTGCCTAATTCAATTTCCACACAACTTTAGGAGCTGATCATCATGGAGTGGTCTTTATTGATTGACAAAGCAATACCACGGCCTCTACGCACCATCCTCAGGGGCGTCGGGCAAGTATTTTTCTGTTGTAATGCCGTAACCGGTCTGATTTTCCTGATCGCTCTCTACATCGGCGGGATAACGGCAGGATTGGCTGCCACGGTCGGCGTCATCTCCAGCACCGTTGCTGCCTATTTGCTAGGTTTTTCCGAGGACGACATCGATGCAGGATTGTACGGATTCAATGGCACCCTGGTCGGTCCTTGTCTGTTTTTATTTCTGGAGAATACGCCTCAGCTATGGCTGTTTGTAGTGCTTGCCTCAATTCTATCGACAGTTGTGCTAGCTGCTTTGATGAGAATTCTGCAACCTTACAATATTCCTGCTTCCACATCGCCTTTTGTGCTGACGTGCTGGATGTTCATGGTAGCCGTATATTCTTTTGATATATTCTCACGCGGTGCGGTACTTCCCGCGCCAGGAATTCCCGCCGACATTGCCGCAACCTCAGTGGTCACTTCAGAGTTTGCCGCTCTGACTCAAGAAACTGCAGTCACTTGGTACACAGCCATTGCCAAAGGCATCGGCGAAGTCATGTTTGCCGACAGCGTGATTGTCGGGCTCCTTTTTCTGGCGGGAATTGCCATCACATCATTTCGTGGCGCACTGATGGCACTATCTGGTGCCATCGTGGGGGTTGCGGTTCCGGTATTGCTGGGTGCCGACAAGACGCTAATAGAAATGGGATTGTACGCATTCAATCCCGTTTTAACCATGATGGCGGTCGGTTGGGTGTTTCTAACACCGTCGATGGGCACGGCATTGCTAGCATTGCTGGCAGGTATTCTGACCGTCATCTGCCAGGCAGGATTGGCCAACTTTTTGGCGCCAATTGGTTTACCCACGCTAACTTTTCCTTTCGTTCTGGTCATGTGGATGTTTCTTTTTGCCGCCAGCAGATCTCGGCATTGGGGAAATGCTCATTAACAGTCAAGATGGTTTTTCCTGACATAAAGCCCTGCTGAGCAGGGCTTTATTATTGTAGAGCCTAAGGAAACTCTGAAAAACTACTGTGCTTGATCCTATGGTGTTGCGATCAAATTCTAAATTCGACTTGCCTAGTCGTCACTCGCAATTTTTTTCAGTGTTTCCTTAGCAGCCTTTTAAGTCAATGGACTGCTATGCGTATGAGGAACGGAAGAATGCGCATGAGCCTCCTGAGAAAGCTCAATGGGCACAATATGCAATTTACCGTGCCGCACACCGTTGGTTGCGATCACCTGGTTGGCAAATAGCCTGACATCCTGAACCGTGCCATGCAAAATTACCACCTCCAGACAGTTGTCATGATCCATGTGCACATGCATGCTCGACAAGGTCAGATCGTGATGATTATGGTGGGCAGTGGTAACTTGACTGACCAAATCACGTTCATGGTGATTGTAGATATAACTCAGGGTTGCGATGCAATAACCTTTGTTATCCTTCTGCAAACGAGCAGTTTCAAGATATTCGCGGATAAGATCACGAATCGCCTCTGATCGATTATCATAACCTCGTGCATGCGCCACCTTGTCGAACTCTTCAGATAGCTTATCATCCATCGAAATAGTAAAACGTTCCATAAATTTCTCCCAAACTTTTACTGCTAAGAACTTATCAGAATAATAGATTTAATTCCATGCATGGATGGATAATATTAGCATCGGTTAATAATTAGCGACTAAATTGACGCGAAACGATCGACTTTCAATGGGATGAAAATGCAAGTCACTCACGCCGGCAGCAGGCTCACCGGGAAGCCTGGAAGTATAAAAATAATCAATTGCGTGCGCTCGAGTATTCAATAAATTAAACCCTTGCAACGATATCTGGACATTTTTGCCGATTTTGTAACCGATCTGACCATTCAGCGTCAGTGTGTAATTTGACTGTACACTGTTATCTGTGGTGAGAGAGCGCTTACCGAAGTAACGCCATTGCATGCTCCCAAAGAATGCGCCGATATTGTCTACGGAAATTGCCAGTTTGCCGGCTCCTTTAATTGAACCGGGTATGTGATCACCACTCGGATCCGAATCACTAAAGCGTGCACGTGCCAACGCATAATCCACATCGATCGTTAGCCAATCAGTGGGCATATAGAATGCCGAGATCTCAAACCCTTCTCGTTTGCTTGGGCGACTTGCCTCAGTCGTTCCGACATCACCCACAAACAGCAGTTCTGAATCCAAGTCCAAACGAAATAATGCAAAAGAAGCTTGTAATCCTGGAACAATAGCCGTACGAAATCCCGTTTCATATCCCGTCGAACGCACCAGCGGATTTACCCGGTTGATGGGATCCCCCGATTTTGGATCCACGGTAGAAGTAGCCCCTCGTCCATCATTGCTATGAAAACCGCTACCGTAATTAACATAGAATTCAGTTTGTGCCCAGGGTCCAAAAATCAAACTCAACTTAGGATTAGTCATGCTGTCATAGCGATTACCCGAGTTTGCGTTTAGATTGCTGTTTACATTGAACCAGTAGTAATCCGAGCGCACACCGGCCACGCTGCGGAATTTTTCCAGCCACTGTATGCTATTCTGATAATAGATGCCCACACTATTCTGATTAATGTGGTCTTTACGAGTGGTTGACAGTGTTTGGCGCTGTTTTGTGCTTAATAGTCCGTTATCAATCACATCATTCTGGAATTGAACACCTGCCGTATTTTCGATTTCGATTCCGCCGACTTTATTGACCCATAGATGGCTTAAATTCATGGCGGATTGAAAGCGTTTGTCGAACTGAGAAAATTGATCGCCATTCACAGGATCATCAAGAAAATAAGTAAAATTTGAGAATAAAGCCAGATTGGTGTGGAGTGTATATAAATTCAATTGCGTAGTTCCGAAGCGACTCTTATGCTGTAATGCGCTGGAAAGACTAAAGCGGTGTGCTTCACCACCATCACTGGGATCAATCGCGCCCAGCCGCGGAACGAATCCACTGGCAACCGCTCTTTGTGGAATCTGATCGGTAGAATTCCAGTTTCCGCCATAACCCATTGCAGTGATATTAAATTTGGTCGGCCCCGTATCCTGGCTATAGCGCAATACCGCATTGAATTTCTTAAAGTCTTCAGGTTTAACCCACGGACCGTCTTTTGTCAGTAATTCGACAGCATACAAAACATTCCCATTACCTACTTCATGTGATTTTGCCACCAATCCGCGCATAAATCCCTGTTGTCCTAAACCATAGCTAGCAATGCCCTTCGGTAATTTATCAACATACCCCATGCTAACCGAACCGGCTGAAGAAAAATCACCTTGATTGGCATAATAAGATCCTTTCATGTACTGCACATTTCCCACCAGCTCCGGAATCATAAAATTAGTATCAGCCCAACCTTGTCCGTGTCCATGCGAGCGCTGATTAACCAGCATGCCATCGATCGTGATACGTAGATCCGTGCCATGATCGAGGTTAAAACCACGCAGAAAATACTGGTTGGCTTTGCCTTCGCCGCTATGTTGAGTCACGATCAAACCCGGCACGGTTTCCAGTAATTCTCCTGGCCGATAAACAGTGCGCAAGTCCAATTGCTGTTTAAGCACTGTGCCTTCATTCGCGGAATTCGCAGTGCCAATCAAATCCTTCGCATTGGCGCGGACTGTAACTTCCCGCAGTGACGGCACACCTGCGGCATGAGCTGACGAAGACAGCCAACCAATTGATAGAACACTGTAACTCATGAGAAACTGCTGCAGAGTAATCGCAACTCCTATCAGTTTTCTCACGTTCATTCTTCAAAACTCACGTATTTTATTTCTTCAAAGTTGTATAAATCGTGATCATAATCTAATAGATATGATAAATTCACTTTTTTTCATACAATTTGACTAGAATCAAGGGAATCGTTATGAAACGCTCAATGAGTCATACTACAAAACTTGTATTACTCTTATTCATCATCGCGCTCCAAAACACAGCTCTCGCGTCGGGTACTTCCAAGAAACTTAACATTGTGACGACCGTCTCTCCCATCACGAATATGGTGCAAAACATTGGAGGAATTCACGTCAATGTTACCGGGATAGTTCCGGATGGAATCGATTCACACACATTTGAACCCATCCCTTCCGATATAAAAATACTGCAAGCAGCCGATATAATTATCGTTAATGGTTTGGATCTCGAATTACCCACATTAATACTCGCGGAGAAGGTAAAGAACCCTAAGACCTCCATCCTGCAACTCGGGAACCATGCACTGAAGGAAGAAGATTGGCAATATGATTTTAGCTTCCCGCGCGAACACGGGCATCCGAATCCTCATTTATGGTTGAATATCGAATTGGTCATGCGGTATGCAGAAATAATCAAGGATAATCTTATTGCGTTTGATCCAATCAATAAAAAAAGCTATCTGGAAAATACAACCATTTATCTCGCCAAACTGAAGAAATTAGATCAAGCAATATTCAAATGCGTTGAAACAATTCCTCCAAACAATCGCAAGCTAGTGACCTACCATGATTCTTTTGCTTATTTTGCACCCCGCTATGGCATGACGGTGATTGCCGCCATACAGCCCTCCGATTTTTCCGAGCCTGGCCCGCAAGAAGTCATCAGCATCATTAAGCAGATCAAGAAGACCGGTGTACCCGCAATATTTGGCTCAGAAGTTTTTCCTAGTAAAGTGATGGAACAAATCGCACGCGAAGCGAACGTCAAATTTATTGATCAGCTTTCAGATGATGAGCTACCAGCGCCACCCAATCACTCTTTCATTGGCATGATGGTGAACAACATGACTATCATGACGAAAGCACTGGGGGGAAATCCAACCTGCATGGCGAGTATTGATGCAAGTAACATCGCGTTTTAATCCACCATTCGGCGCTGCTATCCAGCTGAGTAATGTCACAGCCGGTTATGAGAAAAATGTAGTATTTGACGGCTTGTCACTGGAGATTGCTGCGGGTCAATTTGCAGGTATTGTCGGTCCCACTGCCTGTGGCAAAACGACACTGCTTAAAATTATTCTAGGCATTCATCCCGTTATCTCTGGAAAGATACAGTTACACAACAATCCTGCAAATAAAGTAAAGCCGGGTGCTATCGGTTATGTGCCCCAGCTTGGCAGTGTCGATTGGAATTTTCCGGTTACTGTCGAAGAAGTTATTACGATGGGACTGTATACCAATGGGCGTATCTTGCCTTGGCTCAGCAAGGAAGAACGTAAAAGTGTTCGTGATCTTGCGCATCGATTAGGTGTTGAGGATTGCTTAAAACAGCATATTATCGATATATCGGGTGGTCAACGACAACGTGCATTTCTTGCACGGGCATTAATCAGTAGTCCTAAACTTCTGATTCTGGATGAGCCCACTTCAGGCATCGATATCAAAACCCAACATGAAGTATTGCACCTATTGAGAGATATCAATAGTGAAGGTATTACCATTTTATTGACCACGCACGACCTGAATGCCGTGGCTTCTCATCTGCCTTGGGTTATTTGCTTTAATCGAGGTGTTGTCGCACAAGGGCAACCGCATGACATTTTTACCAATGAAATTCTGACCCGAACATATGGTGGCGACATTGTGATCATTAAATACGAAGGGCATCTGTTAATTGCCAACAGCACCCCACTTCACTTTATGGATGAGAAGCATTAATGGAATTTCTCCTCGAGCCACTCGAGTATGAATTCTTTCGTCGCGCCTTATTGGCTGCATTGCTGGTGGGCGCATGCGGCGGCATGATCGGCGTATACGTAGTTCTACGTGGCATGAGTTATGTCGGGCATGGATTATCTCATGCTGCCATTGGTGGCGCTATAGTGGGTTTTACTCTGAATTTGAATTTTTATGCCGGTGCCTTTGCGATGGGATTGCTCGCTGTCCTAGTGATTAACAAAATTACGCAAAATAACAAAATCAAATTGGATGCCGCGATCGGCATTGTGACGACAGCAATGTTTGCCTTGGGTGTAGCGATCGTAAGTAAGTTGCGTAACTTTAAACAAAACTTTGAAGCTGCTCTATTTGGTAATATTCTTGGAATTACTGATGATGACTTGGTAGTGATCGGATTGGTGACGGCCACTACACTGATTACTTTATTTTTCACTTATAGAGCACTACTGTTTTCCACCTTTGATCCTGAAGCTGCGCGCGTACTGGGCATTAAAACAGAATCCGTACAATTTCTGTTTTCGCTGCTACTCACTTTTTCCGTCATTGCATCGCTCAATGTGATCGGTGTCACGCTGGTGGCCGCCACACTGATCGCTCCTGCCATGACAGCCAGGATGCTCACAGAGAGTTTTAGCAGAATGCTTATTTATTCAACGTTCATTGGATCAGTAACCGGTATCATTGGATTGTATCTGAGCTATATCTTCAACGTTGCCTCGGGCACCACCATCGTTCTGTTCAGTGCGTTACTTTTCAGCCTATCATTGCTGATGAAAAAACCCCATTCGTAATCTCGAGAAATTGCTGTAGCTGAAAAAAAGGCAGTACTCCTAAAGGGTATTTTGTTGCGCTTTGCGTTGCTTCAGTTGATCAACTGCTTACGCGCAAAACAATTACATATTGGCGAAGCTTGCTTATATACGCCTATCATTGCTAGGACTAAGTAAATTTTGCAGGGGCGACTAAGTAAAACAGGCATATTATTACCAAGTAAAGGGGTCAGCTGATGCAGCTTGGCTCAAAACAAACAGTCTCTGGAAAAACCGAAGCGATTCATACCATGACAAGAGCACCTTGCGATCTATGTGAGCACCCACTGCTGACGGTGCCAGTCGTCTTGTTGCAGGTCTTCATGGAGGCACTGTCCACCGTCAACGCCAAGTGCGAGATGACCGACCAGCTGGTATGCTGGGCCGGCCAGCAGAGCCTGAAGCGAACCTTTGCCAGCATACCCTCAGCAGTGCGGGTTCGAACTCGCCGCTCTTATCCGATTTACAGTAATTCAGCTTGGTGATTCGTAACTCAATTGACTGTCCACGATGCGTGCCACGGACGTGTACGGATGCATCGTCGTGTGCGTGGCGTCGATCAAGTGAATGACTTCGATCCCGCGCAGCTTCAACACGTCGGCGATCAATGAGCGATGGCAGCGCCACCAGACGGCTTCGGCACACATTGCGGCGGTGCGTTTGGTGAGTGCCAGTTCCAGCAATTCAGCCAGACCTTCGGCAAACTCCACGGTTGCGGTGTAATCGGCATAACCTTGGAACGACGGGTTATGCCACGCGGTATTCGGCGAATCCGGCTGCACCTTGCGTCGTCCGCCGAGTTTGGGGATCCATTGATAGGCGATGCCATACGCCGGAAGCGTGGTAGCTAACTCGCTACTGCTGAAATGCGGATAGCGTCGCGAGCCTGGGAAGCGCCGCACGTCTGCGATCGCCTCGATCCGGTACTCGGACAGCAATGCGAGGAACTCCTCCAACGTGCGCGTCGAGTGACCGATCGTCCAGACCGTGACGGGAACACTGAGCATCTTAGTCGATCTTGTACAGCACTGCTCCTTTGTGCAGTGCAATATGGTCGGTCTTGTCGCTCTGGATCTCGTATTGCGGATCGGCCTCACTGCATCGATGCACGTGGCCTTTGTAATCGGTGTCGCGCGTGTGCACTTTGATGATCTTGCCAGTCACGTAACCGGCCTCCGAGTTCCAGCGCACATGGTCGCCGACTTCAAAGCTGGGGTTCATGGTTGCTCCCGTAGCC
>Ga0154020_10005786_pt1 | contig 14542 bp, 16 predicted proteins | sample Klosneuvirus_201_FD_109709 | JGI IMG/M metagenome (GOLD analysis project Ga0154020, IMG submission 109709) | Active sludge microbial communities from wastewater, Klosterneuburg, Austria - Klosneuvirus_20160825_MG | ecosystem: Engineered > WWTP > Aerobic digester > Activated sludge | place...
CCTCAGCGCGTCGTCCGCAGGTGCTCGACAAGCCGCGGTGCGTACGCCTCCGCCACGTCGCCCACGCTGTCCGGCCCACCGAGATCGGCGAGCCGCGTCATCTCGAGTCCCTGATAACCGCAAGGATTGATGCGCTTGAAGGGCGCGAGATCGAGGCTCACGTTGAGCGCAAGTCCGTGGTAGCTCGCGCCGCGGCGCACGCGGATGCCGATGCTCGCGAGCTTGGCGCCTTGCACGTACACACCCGGCGCGCGCGGCCTGGTCCCGGCGTGGATGCCGAAGGTGCCCGCATAGGCGATCACGGATTGCTCGAGCGCGCCGACAAGATCGCGGATGCCGAGACTCGCGCGCCGCAGGTCGATGAGCGGATACACGACGAGCTGGCCGGGGCCGTGATAGGTCACCTGGCCGCCGCGATCGATCTGCACGACCGGTATATCGCCGGGCGCGAGCAGATGTGCGCGATCGGCGTTCATGCCGAGGGTGAAGACGGGCGGATGCTCGAGCAGCCACACTTCATCTGGCGTGTCGGGTCCGCGTTCATCGGTGAAGCGCTGCATGGCGCGCCACGTCGGTTCGTAATCGACGCGCCCGAGCCACTTGACGAGGGGCGTATCGGCCTCGTCTGTCGAGCGCCCCAACTCAGCTGCGGCCGGCAGCGGCAGCATGATCCGGCAATCCGACATTGTTGCCGTCGAGGGCCTGCTCGGCCCGATAGCTCGAGCGCACGAGCGGTCCGGAGACGCACTCGCGAAAACCGCGCGCGAGGCCCCACTGGCGATAACGCGCGAATTCCTCGGGTGTCACGTAGCGCTCGACCGGCAGGTGATTCACGGTGGGGCGCAGATACTGCCCGAGCGTGAGGATGTCGACGTCGCTCGCGCGCAGGTCGTCCATCGTCGCGGTGATCTCGTCGTCCGTCTCGCCGAGGCCGAGCATCAGGCTCGTCTTCGTCAGAACCCCGGGGCGATGGCGCTTCGCGTGCGCGAGCACCGCGAGCGTCTGGTCGTAGCCGGCGCGCGGGTCGCGCACCGGGTGCGTGAGACGGCGCACGGTCTCGACGTTCTGGGCAAACACTTCGAGACCGGAATCGACCACCGTCTCGACATCGCGCAGCACGCCGTTGAAATCAGGCGTGAGCGCCTCCACCGCCGTGTGCGGGCTTGCCGCCTTGATTGAACGGATGCACGCAGCGTAATGCGCGGCGCCTCCATCCGGCAGGTCGTCGCGATCGACGGAGGTGAGTACCACATAGCGGAGCTTCATCAGCGCGACGGTGCGCGCTGCGTGCTGCGGCTCTTCGTGATCGAGCCAGCCGCGCGGATTGCCGGTGTCGACCGAGCAGAAGCGGCACGCGCGCGTGCAGACCTTGCCCATCAGCATGATGGTGGCGGTACCCGCGTTCCAGCATTCACCGATGTTGGGGCACTTGGCCTCCTCACAGACCGTCGCGAGCGAATGCTCGTGCACCGTCCGGCGCACCCGCTCGTAGCCTGCGCCGGCCGCGAGCGGCGCCTTGAGCCAGCGCGGCTTGCCGAGCAGTCCGCGACGGTCAGCCTCGCCCTTGGGCTTGATGCCATCCTTGATGGCCGTAAAGCCCTGAGGAGTCACGTATTTTTCCCCGCTGCGGGCGACCGGAGCGGACTCCGCAACGACGGGAATGCCTTTGAGCTCGGACATACGCCCTATTTTACCGGAACCGCCGCGTTGATCGCGGCGAGGCGCTCCGGCGTGCCGATGTCCTGCCACATCCCCCGGTAGAGCTGACCGGTGAGGCGCCGTGCCGCGATCGCGCGCTGGAGCAGCGGGAGCAGCGGAAAGCGCCCCGGTGTGCAGCCTGCGAAGAACCGCGGCCGGTACACGCCGAGGCCCGAATACGTGTAACGCACCGCGCCCGGCGAGCTGTCCTCGCCAATGCACCCGCCTGCGAGTGTGAAATCCCCGTGCGCGTGCTGCGGCGGATTCGGCACGAGTACGAGGTGCGCGTCTGCGCCCGCCTCGATCCCGACTCGCGTGAAATCGAAGTCGGTCCACACATCGCCGTTCACGACGAGAAATGGCGCATCGCCAAGGAGTGCCAGCGCGCGGACGATGCCGCCGCCCGTTTCACAAGCGACCTCGCCCTCGTCGCTGTAGACGATGCGCACCCCCCAGCGTTCACCCTCGCCGAGCGCGTCGCGGATCTTCGCACCGAGCCACGCGAGATTGATCACGACCTCGCGTACACCGGCGCGCACGAGCCCCTCGAGGTGATGCACGATCAGCGGCTTGCCGCGCACGACGAGCAGCGGCTTCGGCAGTGCATCGGTGAGCGGCCGCATGCGCTCGCCGCGCCCGGCCGCGAGAATCATGGCCTTCATCGCAGCGCGAGTTCCCGTGCGTTCGCCGCGGGCAGCGCCGGCACGACACGCGCTTCGATCCAGTGCGCGAACGCCTGCAACTCGCTGTAGCGTGCACAGGCGTCGCGGACGTAGTCGAGCGTCAGCGCGAGATCGGCGAGGTAGCCGCGCTTGCCGTCCCGGTACCAGAGTCGCGAAAAGATGCCGAGCACCTTGAGATGGCGCTGCACCCCCGCGAGATCGAACCAGCGAACGAACTCGCGCTCGCTCGCGCCGGCCGCGAGACCCTCGCGCGCGACGCGCCGGCGATACTCGCGCAACCAGGCCAGCACGCGCGCGCGCGGCCACGAAACGTAGCAATCCTTCAGCAGGGAGACGAGGTCGTAACCGATCGGACCTTCGAGCGCGTCCTGGAAATCGATGATGCCGGGGTTGCCCTCCTCGACGATCATCAGGTTGCGCGAATGGTAGTCGCGGTGCACGAACACGCGCGGCTGCGCCAGCGCCTCCTTCACCAGGAAATCAAAGGTGCGCACGATGAGGGCCAGTTCCCCATCATCGAGGGCGAGGCGCAGATGGCGCGCGCAGAACCACTCGGGCATCAGGTCGAGTTCGCGCTGCAAGGCGGGCTCGTCGTAAGGCGGCAACTCGCGCGCCGCTTCGCGCCCGCGAACCTGGATCGCGGCGAGCGCCGTGAGCGCGTCTGCATAGAGACGATCGACTTCCTCCCCGCGGGAGAGGCGTGCGAGATAGGCAGTACTGCCGAGATCCTCGAGCAGCACGAACCCCCGTTCGATGTCGCTGGCGTGCACGCGCGGTACGTGCACCCCCGTATCCTCGAGCAGGCGCGATACCTTGAGGTAAGGCCGCACGTCCTCGTGCTCGGGCGGCGCGTCCATCACGATCCAGGTCGCATCGCCTTCCTGCGCGCGAAAATAGCGGCGAAAGCTCGCATCGCCCGCTGCGAGGGTCAGGCGCCCGATCGATCGGCCCAGGCCCGCAGTCAACCATTCGCGCAGTAGCGCTTCGCGCGCGTCGTTTTCGCTCATCGGCTCATTATAATGGCGCCGCACATGCTTCCCCCCTGCTCCGACCGGATGATCGTGCTCGCGCTCGGCGCGCTGCTGCTGCCGGCGGTGTTGCGCGCGGCCGACCCCGAGCCGCCCCTGTGCTTCGGGGCGCTCGAGGAAAGCGGCCGACTGTCGCAGTCTGCCATCCCGATACAGAGCTCCGCCGAGCTCTCGCGGGCGCCCATCGACGTCTCGAGTGATGAGGCTGCCCTCGGCGTCAACGGCGATGCTGTGCTCACCGGCAACGTGCAGGTGAAGCAGGGAGATCGCGAGATCAAGGCCGACCGCGTGCAATACAACGCACAGGCGGGCAGGCTCGCCGTGGACGGCAACGTCGCGTACCGCGACCCCCTGCTCACCGTGCACGGAAGTTCGGGTCGCTATTCGGCGACCGGCGGCGCACAGTTCGAGGGAGCGCAGTTCGAAGTGCCCTCACGCCCCGCGCGCGGCACCGCGAAATCGATGTCACTCGATACAGAAGGCAATGCGCGGCTCGAAGACGTGACCTTCACCACCTGCCCGCTGACCGATCGGGCGTGGCAGCTGCGGGCCGACCGCATCGACCTCGATACCACACGCAGGAACGGGGTCGGCCGTGGCACGAGAGTCGAATTCAAGGGCCTGCCGATCTTCTACTCGCCGTGGATTTCGTTTCCGCTTGGTACTGAGCGCAAGAGCGGCTTTCTCTTTCCGGGCGCAGGCTATTCGACGCGCAGCGGCGCACAGCTTTCGGTGCCGTATTACTGGAACATCGCGCCAAACTACGACCTGACTTTCGAGCCGGTGCTCTTCGCGCGGCGCGGCGTCGACCTCGCGGGCAACTTCCGCTGGCTCACGCGCGGGAGTCTCGGCAAGCTCGACGTCGCGTACCTGCCGAACGACCGCCTCTTCGACGAGGACCGCAGCTTCGTGCACCTCGGCAATCGCACCGAACTGCCCGCCGGCTGGCGTTTCTCGATCGATGCCGCCAACGTGAGCGACACGCAATACTTCGAGGATTTCGGCCAGGGCCCGGAAGGCACCAGCGTCGCATTCGTCGGCCGCACGGCCGAGCTGGCTTATCGCGACGCGCACTGGCGACTGCGCGGTGCGTTCCAGGACTTCCAGACGATCGACGTCGACGTGGCCGACATCGACCGACCCTACTCGATGCTGCCCCAGCTCTATGCCAGCGCCGATTTCAGCGTCGGACGAGCCCTGCAATTGCATTATGGTTTCGACGCCGAGGTGGTCAACTTCGACCGCAACGTCGGCGTCACCGGCTGGCGCTATGACACCGCACCGCACGTTGGCCTTGACTGGCAGGGCGCGGGATATTTCATCCGGCCCGGCATCAGCTGGCGCGCGACCGGGTATTCCCTCGAGGAGACGGCGCCCGGCACGGATACGGCGCCGCATCGCAGCCTGCCGACGGCAAGCCTCGACGCGGGGCTCGTTTTCGAGGGTGCGGCGGGCTCGCGCGGGCAGCGACGCCTCACGCTCGAGCCGCGCGTGCTCTACGTCTACACGCCCTACCGCAATCAGGACAACCTGCCGGTTTTTGACACGGCGGTGCCCGACCTCAATCTCGTGCAGCTCTTTCGTACCAATCGCTACGTCGGTGGCGATCGCGTAGGCGATGCGAACCAGGCGAGTGTGGGCGTGACGAGCCGCATCTTCGATGCGGACAGCGGGCGCCAGCTCCTCGCCGCCACGATCGGCCAGACGGTGTACTTCGACACCCCGCGAGTCGCGCTGCCGGGCGAGACGACAAACGATCGCGATACGTCGGACCTCATCGCCCAGGTGGCGCTCACCGCGCTGCATGACTGGACTGCCAACCTCGGTGTGCAGTGGAATCCTGCAGAGGCCGAGCGCGAACGCATGCAGGTGCAGCTGCAGTATCGCCCCGCAGCGACGAGCGTCGTGAATGTCGGCTACCGCTACCAGCGCGAGCGCATCGACCAGGCCGAAACCTCATTCGCGTGGCCGGTGGCGAAGCGCTGGAGCTTCTTCGGACGCTATGTCTATTCGCTGCATGACGATGAGTCGCTCGACCAGTTCGCGGGCTTCGAGTACCGCTCCTGCTGCTGGCGATTCAGGGCGGTAGGCAGGCGTTTCGTGAGCAGCCGCACCGGCGAGCGTGACACAGGCATCTACCTGCAACTGGAACTCAGCGGTCTCGCGAGTGTCGGATCATCTGCCCTGGCTTTCCTCGAGGACGCAATTCGGGGATACTCTCCGGCCAGCCCAAGCCTTTGAAGCACCACGGAAAATCCATGCCCAGACCGATCCTCGCGGCGCTGCTCGCCTTGTGCGCTACCGGCGCTGCCCACGCGCAGACGCGCGAACTGTCCGCAGGCGGCGAACTTCTCGACCGCATCGCCGCGATCGTCAATGACGGCGTGGTACTGAAAAGCGAACTCGATGAGCAGATGCAGCTGATCAGCTCGCGCTTGCGCCAGCAGGGTCTTGAGCTGCCGCCGGAGAACGTGCTGCGCCAGCAGGTGCTCGAGCGGCTCGTCACGCAGGAAGTGCAGATGCAGCGCGCGAGTCGCGCGGGGCTCAAGGTCACCGACGAAATGGTGAACGGCGCGCTGCAGGACGTCGCGCGGCGCAACGGCATTCCGCTCTCGCAGCTGCCGCAGGCGCTCGCGAGCCAGGGCATCGACTACGCGAATTACCGTGACAACCTGCGCAAGGAAATCACGCTCAGCATGCTGCGCCAGCGCGACGTCGTGTCACGCATCAACATTTCACCGCGCGAACTCGACCAGTACCTCGAGCGCCAGAAAAACGCACCGTCCGAATCGAGCTCATACAATATTTCGCACATCCTGATTGCCGTGCCACAGGCGGCGACTCCCGAGCAGCTCGCCGCCGCGGAGGATCGCGCCGAAGACGTGCACAAGCGCGCCGTCGCGGGCGAGGATTTCGCGAAGCTTGCAGTCGCTTACTCGAACAGCCAGACCGCGCTCGAAGGCGGCACGCTCGGCTGGCGCAAGGGTACCGAACTGCCGACCGTGCTGGCAGACGCGGTCGTCAAACTCAAGGCCGGCGAAGTGAGCGACATCATCCGCACGCCGAGCGGCTATCACCTCGTGCGCGTGAACGAAATCAGGAGCGACGACGGGCCCTCGATGGTGCAGCAAGTGCACGCGCGACACATCCTCATCAAGACCAACGAGCTGCAGGACGACGCAACAGTCGAGCAGCGGCTCACCGCCGTGCGCGATCGCATTCTCAAGGGCGAGGACTTCGCCGGCCTCGCGTCGACCCTGTCCGAGGATCCGGGCTCGGCCGCGGAAGGCGGCGACCTCGGCTGGACCAACCCCGGCACCTTCGTGCCGGAGTTCGAGGCGCAGCTCGCCTCGCTCAAGGAGGACGAGATCAGCCCGCCGTTCCACACACAGTTCGGCTGGCACATCGTGCAGCTGCTCGGCCGCCGCGAGATCGACAACAGCGCGGAGATGAAACGCCAGCGCGCCTATGCAGCGCTACGCGAAAGCAAGGCCGAAGAGGAGACCGAACTGTGGCTGCGCCGCCTGCGCGACGAAGCCTTCGTCGAATTCAAGATGTAGCAGCGTGACGCGCCTGCCTCGCATCGCACTCACCTCGGGTGAGCCCGCAGGCATCGGCCCGGAGCTGTGCGCCGCAGTGGCGCGCGCCGCATGGCCCTGCGAACTCGTCTGTTTCGGTGATCGTGCGCTGCTCGCGGAGCGGGCCGCCGTCGCTGGCGACGCGCTTGCCCTGCGTGATTACCAGCGCGCAGAGGTCCGCGCGCACGTGCCCGGCGAGTTGTGCGTGGCACATACTGCGATTACCGTACCGGTCCGCCCTGGTCATCCCGACCCGCGCAACGCGTCGTACGTGCTTGCGCTGCTCGATGCCGCCATGAGTGGCGCCGTTACCCACGAGTTCGACGCGATCGTCACGGCGCCTGTGCAGAAAAGCGCCATCAGCGACGCGGGCATCACGTTCACCGGGCACACGGAGTATCTCGCCGCTCATTGCGGTGTCGCGCGACCGGTGATGCTGCTTGTCGCGGGCGGGCTGCGCGTCGCACTCGCCACCACGCACCTGCCACTGCGCGCCGTGAGCGCGACGATCACCAGTGCGCTCCTGCGCGAAGTGCTCGACGTACTCGCGACCGATCTCGCGCGGCTCTTCGGCCTTGCCCGCCCGCGCATCCTCGTCTGCGGCGTCAATCCGCACGCCGGCGAATCCGGCCACCTCGGCCGCGAGGAAATAGAGGTGATCGCGCCGGCGCTCGAGGATGCGCGCGCGCGCGGCCTCGACGTCACGGGCCCCGTGCCTGCGGACACCGCGTTCGTGCCCGCGCAGCTCGCCGGCTTCGACGTCGTACTCGCCATGTATCATGATCAGGGTTTGCCCGTACTGAAGCACGCGGGCTTTGGCCGCGCGGTCAATGTGACTCTCGGCTTGCCATTCATCCGTACCTCGGTCGATCACGGCACGGCGCTCGATCTCGCGGGTAGCGGCCGTGCCGACGCGGGCAGCCTCGAAGCCGCGCTCGCACTCGCCATCGAAATGGCCAGTCGGCGCCACTGAAGGCACGTCATGGCGGCACCCGCGCGCAGGCGCTTCGGTCAACATTTCCTGCACGATCCCGCGGTCGCCGCCCGCATCCTGCAGGCGATCGCGCCCCGGCCAGGCGAAGCGGTCGTCGAAATCGGCCCGGGGCGCGGCGTACTCACCCGCTCCCTGCTCGCTGCCGCCGGCCACCTCGATGCCGTGGAGATCGATCGCGACCTTGCCGCGCAGCTCGCGAAGGATTTTCCGCCAGGGTCCGGGCTCGACCTGCATGTCGGGGACGCGCTGACCTTCGATTTTGCCGCGCTCGCAGCCCTGCGCGGCGCCCGGCTGCGCATCGTCGGCAACCTCCCCTACAACATCTCGACGCCGCTCCTTTTTCACCTGCTCGAGACGCCCGCGGCGCACCTCGATCTGCACGTGATGCTGCAGCGGGAAGTGATCGAGCGCATGGCCGCCGCGCCCGGCAGCAAGGAGTACGGGCGGCTCACGGTGATGCTGGCGCCCTGGACACGGGTCGAGAAGCTCTTCGATGTGGGGCCCGGCGCCTTCCAGCCGCCACCGAAAGTGTGGTCGTCGGTCGCGCGCCTGACCCTGCGGGCGACGCCGGCGTTCGATGTACCGGCCAATTTTGCGGGCCTCGTCGCGAGTGCCTTCTCCCAGCGCCGCAAGACGCTGCGCAATGCCCTGAAAACGCTGCTGTCTGCGGCCGAAATCCAGGCGGCCGGCGTCGATCCTGGCGCGCGTGCCGAGGTGATCCCGCCGGCAGGTTTCGCGGCGCTTGCACGCGCCGCCGCGCAGCGATAGCTTGGGCGCATGCCAGGTTATCGCCGTATCCTCGTTCCAGTCGACCTGACCGACGACAGCGCACCGGTCGGTGAGCGCGCGCAAGCTGTCGCCGCGGCGTTCGGCGCCACGGTCGAGTTGCTGCACGTCGTCGAATTCGTGCCCGTCGAACCGATGGGCGAGACCCTGATGCCGGCGGTCGCAATCGAGGCAGAGCTCTTGCAGCGCGCGCGCCAGCGCCTCACCGCGCTCAGGGACAAGCTCGGCTTCACCGGCGCCCCGGTGCACGTCGAAGCGGGCAATGTGAAGGCTGAGATCATTCGTGTGGCGCGTGATCGCGACGTCGACCTGATCGTGATCGGCAGCCGCGAGCGCCACGGCTTCTCGATCCTCGTGAACCTCACCGAAGACACCGTGCTGCACGGCGCGCCCTGCGACGTTCTCGCGGTTCGTGTCGGCGGGCGCGCCTCCATACCATGACGAGCGTGCAGCATCGCATCCGTGTCGAAGTCGAGACCAGCTACCTCGACGAGCAGTCCGACCCGCACGAGCACCGCTATGTGTTTGCGTACACGATCACGATCAGAAACGACGGCCCGACGCCCGCGCGCCTCCTGACACGCCACTGGGTCATCACCGATGCCAACGGCAAGGTGCAGGAAGTGCGCGGCGATGGCGTCGTCGGCGAGCAGCCCTATCTCGAGCCGGGCCAGGGCTTCCGCTATTCGAGCGGCGCCGTGATCGAAACACCTGTGGGCGCCATGCAGGGCTCCTATCAGATGGTGAGCGACGATGGCCTCGCATTCGACGCGCCGATCCCGCCGTTCCGGCTCGCGATCCCGGGCGTCCTTCACTAGCGGTCGACCGGGTGCCGCGCTACGCCATCGGCGACGTCCAGGGTTGCTACCAGGAACTGCGCGAGCTGCTGCGCACGCTCGGGTTTTCGGCCGACCGCGACGAGCTCTGGTTCGTCGGCGACCTCGTCAACCGCGGCCCGCAGTCAGTCGAAGTGCTGCGCTTCGTGCGTGATCTTGGGGCGAACGCGATCACGGTGCTCGGCAATCACGACCTGCACCTCCTCGCAGTGGCCCTCGGGTCCGGCGGCCGGAAGCTGAAGCGCGGCGACACGCTCGAAGGTGTGCTCGCCGCACGAGATCGGGACCCGCTCCTCGAGTGGCTGCTCGCCCGACCGCTTGCGCATCTCGATGCCGCTCGCGGCGATCTGCTCGTGCACGCCGGGCTCGTGCCGCAGTGGCAGGCGAGCGACGCGGTGCGCCTCGCTGCAGAAGTAAGCGAAGCGCTCACAGCGGATGCCTCCGCAGTATTCGCGCAAATGTACGGCGACCAGCCCGATACCTGGAGCGAGGCGCTCGCGGGCGCCGCGCGCCGGCGCTTCGTGATCAACGCACTCACGCGGCTTCGTTTCTGCACCGCCGGGGGCCGCATGGATCTCTCGCAGAAAGGGGCGCCGGGTGAGGTCGCGCTGCCGCTGGCGCCATGGTTCACGTTCGGCGACTTGAGAACACGCGGCGCACGCGTGATCTGCGGCCATTGGTCGGCGCTTGGGATTTCAGATTGCAACGGCGTGGTTGCGATCGACACCGGTTGCGTATGGGGCGGTGCGCTCACCGCGCTGCCGCTCGACGAGCCCGATGCGCGGCCGATCGGAATAGCGTGCCGTGCGCATCAGCAGGTCACTTTGGGCTATGGTGCCTCATCAACCCGATCGGAGCACCCATGAAGGCGATCAAGAGTTACCCGACGAGAGTGGAGGCCGACCTTGCGAGAATCGCACTGGACGCGGCCGGCGTGCCTTCAGTCGTCGTTGGTATCGGCGTAGGTATGGAAGGCGGCATGGAGGGCGTGCAGCTGCTCGTGCCGGAGGACCGGATCGAAGCGGCGCTGGCGGTGCTCAATAACGCGTGACTGATCAGCGGGTGCCCGGCACCGGCATCCCCGTTGTCGGCTTTGGCGCGGGGGCTTGCGGATAAACAACGGCAGGCGCAACCGGCGCGCCCCAGTTGAAGGTCACCTCCCGCGTGCCGGACGCATGGCTTTCCGGAGGAATCGGCATATCGACCGTCCCGGCGCCCTCTGTCGTGAGCGGCAGCAGTACGCGCTGCGCGCCGCGCACTTCGAGCGCACAGAATCGACCGGGGTACGTGCGCACGCTGATTCGCATCGGCCAGCCGCGCGCGTAGGTCGGTGTTACAACGGCAGTGCCGCTCGCGGGCACGGCGGTCATGTCGAGCACGAGCGTATTCCCTTGCCAGAATTGCGGTATGGCAGCGGTGGCGCCAGCCGCGAAACTGAGCTCGTCGACCGGCGCGGGCGCGGCCGGTGCAGGCTTCGCCCACGGCCAATGCACGCGCGGCAGGCTGCTGCAACCCGCCGCGAGGCCCGCCGCCAGCACCATTGCCATCAGGGTCTTCGTTCGCGCCACGCTCACACCTCTTGTGCGCGTGTGTACCATTAGCGCATGACGCAGCTCAAGGCCTTCCCGCTCGGGCCGTGGATCGACGCACACCGGGCGGACCTGTTGCCGCCTGTCGGCAACAAGCGACTCTTTCGCGAAGGCGACTTCGTCATCATGGTGGTCGGCGGACCGAATCAGCGCAAGGATTTCCACCTCGACCCGGGCGAAGAGTTCTTCTACCAGCTCGAAGGCGACATGCTGCTCAAGGTCGTCGAGAAAGGTCGAGTCGTCGACGTACCGATCCGAGAGGGCGAGGTACTGCTGCTGCCCGCGCACATGCCGCACAGCCCGCGTCGCGACGCAAATACGGTGGGCCTCGTCATCGAGCGTGTGCGCCGCCCGGGCGAGCGCGACGGCCTCGCGTGGTACTGCGAGAACTGCAACGCTGAGCTCTATCGCGAGGAGTTCGAGCTCACCGACATCGAAACCCAGTTTCCACCGGTGTTCGACCGCTTTTACTCGAGCCTCGAACGGCGCACCTGCAAGCGATGCAAAGCCGTGCAGAACCCCTCGACCCTGGCGCCGGCGTCATGAGAGCAAGCCTTTCCACACAGGGTCGCGAGTGGCGGATCGACCTCGACCGGCCGATCGACCTTTCAGTCCCGATCGGCTTCGACGGTCCGGCACTGCGCCATTTCGGAGCGCCCGCGCCTCGCTCGATACCCTTTGAAACGGGCGGGTTCTCGGGCTCCGTCGCCACGGGCGCGGGCTGCAATTGCCGCACGATCATGCTGACCCCGCACTGCAACGGCACCCACACCGAGTGCGTCGCGCACCTCACGCTCGAGCCGCTCGACGCGTGGCGCATCGTGCCCGCAGCGCCCGTGCCGGCGCTCGCCATGAGTGTCACGCCCGTGCCCGTGGGTGAGGACCTCGTCGTCACGCGGGCAGCCCTCGCGTCCGCATGGTTCGCCGGTGCGGCGGCACTTCCTCCGATCGCACTGATCCTGCGTACGGCACCGCGCACGCCTCCAGCCGGTACGCCGGTGCAGCGAACGGCAAGCCGCGATGGGCGCGGCGCGCACGCGCTGCCTCCCTGGATGGCGGCCGATGCGATTGCATACATCGTCGAGCAAGGCATCACGCATCTCGTGATCGACCAGCCCTCGCTCGACCGGACACACGATGCCGGCCGGCTCGCCGCGCACCGCGTGTTCTTCGGCCTGCCCCCCGGCAGCCGACGTCTCGCGGATGCGGCACGTCCGCGTGCCACGGTGACCGAGTACGCCTCGGTGCCTGATGCCCTGCCCGACGGCCCGTGCGCGCTCGCCTGGCAGGTGCCCGCAATCGCGGGCGACGCCGTGCCGAGCCGCCCGCTCGCCTACCGGTACGAATCGTGAGCGACGATCGCACCGATCCACCGCAGGACTTTCGTGCCCGCTTCGCGCTGCCGCGCGACGCTGCAGGCAGGCCGCTCGCCTACTTCTGCGGCCACTCGCTCGGCCTGATGCCACTCGCGGCGCGCCAGATCGTCAACGAGGAACTCGACAGCTGGCAGGCGCTCGGCATCGAGGGGCAGTTTTCGGGACGACGGCCCTGGGTCGATTACGCCGCTCTCCTGAACAGGGAGCTCGCGACGCTTGCGGGCGCGTACGAGCACGAAGTGATCGCGATGAACGCGCTCACCGTGAATCTGCACATGCTGCTCGCCTCGTTCTACCGGCCAAAGGGGCCACGCCGGCGCATCCTGATCGAAGCGGGCGCCTTTCCGTCCGATCGCCACGCCGTTACCGGGCAGATCCGCTGGCACGGCCTCGACCCCGCCGACTGCCTGATCGAGCTCGCGCCGCGCGAGGGCGAGGAACTGCTGCGAGACGAGGACATCGAACGCGCGATCGAGCAGGCTGGCGAATCGCTCGCGCTCGTACTCTGGCCGGGCGTGCAGTACCTCACCGGCCAGGCCTTCGACCTCGCACGGCTCGCACGCGCCGCGCGGCGCGCCGAGGCGATGATCGGCTTCGACCTCGCGCACGCGATCGGCAACCTGCCACTCGCGCTGCACGACTCGGGCGCCGATTTCGCGACCTGGTGCAGCTACAAGTATCTCAACGCGGGGCCGGGCGCGATCGGCGGCGCGTTCGTACACGAGCGGCACCAGCGGCGCGCTGACCTGCCGCGGCTCGCGGGCTGGTGGGGGAATGATCCGGCGACCCGCTTCCAGATGGCGCCCGCCTTCGACTGCGCGCCCGGCGCGGCGGGCTGGCAGACGAGCAATCCGCCGATCCTGTCGGCCGCGCCGCTCCTCGCGTCGCTCGAGATCTTTGCGGCGGCGGGGCTGTCACGGCTGCGCGCGAAGTCGATCGCGCTGACACAGGCGCTCCAGGCCGAGATCGATTCACTGCCCGCGGGGGAGGCGACGATCATCTCGCCGCGAGACCCGGGCGCTCGCGGCGCGCAGCTCTCGGTGCGCATACGGGGGAACCGTGAACGCGGCCGCCGCGCCCACCAGGCGCTCGGCGCCCGCGGTGTCGTCTGCGACTGGCGCGAGCCGGATGTCTTGCGCTTCGCGCCCGTGCCGCTCTACAACACCTTCGACGAAGTGCGCAGCTGCGGCCGCGCGCTGCGCGAGGTACTCGCCGAAACCCCATGAAGGCGACGCGCGGCGTGATGAACATCGTCGGCGCGGGTCTCGCCGGCACGCTGCTTGCGATCGTGCTCGCGCGTCGCGGCTGCAAGGTCGAAGTCTTCGAACGCCGTGACGACCCGCGCGTTCGCGACGCCGAACGCGGGCGATCGATCAACCTCGCGCTTGCGGCCCGCGGCCTGCGCGGGCTCGAAATCGCCGGCGTCACGGCGCACGTCGCGCCGCTCCTCATCCCGATGCGGGGCCGGTATGTGCACCAGCATGACGGCACGGGAGACCTGCTGCTTTACGGGCAGGACGAGACCGAGGTGATTCATTCGGTCTCGCGCGAGGCGCTCGGGCGTGCGCTGATCGAGGCGGCGGCCGCCGAGCCCGGCGTCACGCTGCATTTCGGGCAGCAGTGTGTCGGCGTCGACCTCGCGCGCGACGCCCTCCTCTTCGGCGACAGCGAGCGGGTGCGCCGCCGGGTGCCGCTCGCACCGACGATCGCCGCCGACGGAGCAGGCTCTGCCGTGCGCACTGCGCTCGCCGCGGCCGGTGCGATACAGGTGCGCGAGGACCTGCTTGCGCACGACTACCGCGAGCTCACGATTCCGGCAACCCACGGGACGGGCCTCGCACGCAACGCCCTGCACATCTGGCCGCGCGGCAGCTTCATGCTGATCGCGCTGCCGAACACCGACGGCAGCTTCACCGCAACGCTTTTTCTCGCGCGCGAGGGTTCACCCTCGTTCGCGCAGCTGACGGACGACAC
>Ga0154020_10005787_pt1 | contig 14541 bp, 11 predicted proteins | sample Klosneuvirus_201_FD_109709 | JGI IMG/M metagenome (GOLD analysis project Ga0154020, IMG submission 109709) | Active sludge microbial communities from wastewater, Klosterneuburg, Austria - Klosneuvirus_20160825_MG | ecosystem: Engineered > WWTP > Aerobic digester > Activated sludge | place...
CGCTCGATCCGCCTCTCCGGCGGCCAGGGCACCGCGGTGCTCCCGAGCGACGCGCGCGGCGGACAGAAGACAGGGCAGCTCGGCTCCGGCGAGGGCGAGGACGGCGTCGGTCGGCGCGACAAGTTCCTGCCCGACATCGCCGCCCTCCTCGACCCGAAGCAGTTCGAGGCCATCGCGCGCCCCTCGGCGGGCATCTTCGTCGTCCAGGGAGGCGCCGGCAGCGGCAAGACCACCGTCGGCCTGCACCGCATCGCCTACCTCGCGTTCCAGGCGCCCAAGCGCTTCACGCCCGACAAGGTCATCGTCATCGTGCCGAGCAAGGCGCTCGCCTCGTACACCTCACGCGTGCTCCCGGCGCTCGACGTGCCGAACGTGATCGTGACCACGCTCGCCGACTGGCAGCGCGAGGCCCGCCTCCGCGCCCTGCCCTCGCTCCCCTCGCGCGTCACCGACGAGGCCCCGCTCGCCGTCACCAAGCTCAAGAAGCACCCCGGCCTGCTCGCCGCGCTCGACGTGAAGGTCGCGCACGTGGCCGAGCAGCTCGAGGCGCAGCTGCGCCGCGTCTGCGAGCAGGTCCCGAAGGACCTCGCCGACCCGATCCTGCGCGCCTGGCAGCAATTGGCAGGAAACGCGCTGCACGCGCGGATCCAGGGCCTGCGCAAGTGGCTCCAGGGCACCCTCGTGCTCCCCGAGCTCGGTCGGCCCCCACCCCCGAGCGGCTCCCGGGTGCTCGTCGAGCACACGCTCACGCGCCTCTCGCGCCGCGCCAAGGACGTCGTCTCGGTGTGGGCCGACCTCCTCACCGATCGCCACGTGATCGAGGCGATCGCCAAGGCCCCCACGCCGAACGGCCTCGCGCCGTTCACCAAGGCGGAGGTCGAGGAGGCCATGCGCTGGTGCACCAAGCGCTGCGAGGTCGTGCTCTCGCGCCAGCCCACCCACACCGAGTACACCGGCGAGGACGCGCGCGACCACGTGCCCAAGGACGACGAGGAGCGCAAGCAGGGCCAGCTCGCCCTCGATTTCGAGGCGCACCAGGCCGAGTCGCACGACACCGACGATTTCGTCCCCAAGAAGCCGCGCCGCGGCGACGACGACGAGCGCCCCTCGCACCGCCACGACGACGACGACGACGATCGCCACGACTTCGCCCCGCGCGAGGGGGTCGACGGGCTCGCGGTCGACGAGGAAGAGGGCCTCGGCGCCGCGCTCGACCCCGAGGACGACGCGCTCGTGCTGCGCCTCTACCAGAAGCTGCGCGGCCCGCTGCGCGGCAAGGGCAAGTCCACCCTGCAGTACGAGCACGTGTTCGTCGACGAGGTGCAGGACTGCGCGCAGATCGACCTCGGCGTGCTCGTGGACTGCACCACGGTCGTCGACGGTGAGCGCTCCATGACGCTGTCGGGCGACGTCGCCCAGCGCCTCACGCTCGACGTGGGTCTCGGCGAGTTCGCCCCCGCGCTGCGCGGCCTCGGGCTGCCGCACGTCGAGGTCGAGCCGCTGCAGATCGGGTACCGCTCCACGCGCCAGGTCCTCGCGCTCGCCCGCGAGGTGCTCGGTCCGCTCGCGCCCGAGGTGCCGCCGGTCGCCACCCGCGACGGCGCGCCGATCGAGCGCCACCTGTTCCACGACGCGGGCGCCGCGGCCGCGTTCCTCGCGAGCACGCTGCGCGACCTCGCCTCGCGCGAGCCGCTCGCCTCGGTGGCGCTCATCGCGCGCCACCCCTGGCAGGCCGACGTCTACTGGGAGGTGCTCTCGCAGGCCGAGATCCCCAACCTGCGTCGCGTGCGGGTGATGGACTTCCCGTTCAAGGCGGGCGTCGACGTCACCGACGTGCGGCAGGTCAAGGGCCTCGAGTGGGACTACGTGGTGCTGCTCGACGTGAACACCAACACGTACCCGGCCGAGGACGAGGCGCGACACCTGCTGCACATCGCGGCCACCCGCGCCGCGCACCAGCTGTGGCTGATCACGACCGGCACGCCGAGCCCGCTCGTCTCGGGCTGGGACGACTGAGCCGCGCGAGGGGGAATTCTCGATGGATCCGCAACCGAAGAGTGGCAAGGCCAAGGTCGTCGCCGCCGTGCTCGTCCTCGGCGCCGTGGCCGTGGGCGGGGCCGTGTTCCTCGCCCGCCAGGACGCGAAGGCGAAGCGCGCGGCGATCGACGCCGCGTGGGGCAAGTCGACCCGGTGCCTCCTCGGCTCCGCGCCGACGAGCGCCGCCGACGCCACCGCGCGGGCGCGCGCGCTGCAGCTCGCCGTCATCGGCAAGCCGCAGACCGACGCGGCGGGAGCCTGGCCGGCGCGCTGCGAGGAGCCCGCGCGCGCGCTGCAGAAGACCCTGCTCGACGGCGCCTCCGTGCTGCCCAAGACCGAGAACCTCCGCACCGCGATCGAGGCGATGCTCAAGGAGCTCCACGGCAGCGCGGGCGCCGAGGCCGTCGCGGGCCCGATCGGCAAGGTGTTCGGCGAGGGCCTCGCGCTCGGCCTGTCCGGCGTCGGGAGCGACGGCCCCGCGCCGCCCAAGGCCGCGGCGGTGTTCGCGGCGCACGAGCTCCCCAAGGAGACGCGCATCAGCGGCACCGGCGCGCGCCTCGCCAACGTGCAGGTGGCGCCCATGCGCGGCGACACCCTCGTGTTCACCGTCGAGGGAGAGGGCAGCGCGGCGCCGATCGTGTGCGCCTCGACCGCGCAGAGGCTCGTGTGCAAGGCGTCGAACGCGAAGGTGCCGGCCGGCGCGCACCCGTTCGGCAGCGCTGACGAGGGCGCCCCGCCCGTGCTGTTCGCCGGCGGCCTCCACGGCGATCGCGGCATCTTCCGCGCCGACACCGGCGAGTCGCTCGGCACACTCTCGCTGGTCGGCGCGCACGTCGCCGTCGACGGCGCGCTCTCGACCGTGAATTGGGACGAGAAAGGCGAGGCCGTCCACCTCGTGCAGAAGGGCAAGGACGACGTCGTCGCCACCCGCAAGGACGACCGCGTGCACCGCATGGGCGTCGCCTACGCGTGGGGCGATCTGTTCATCGAGCGCTTCGACCCCGAGCTCGGGCACGCGCTCTTCACGCGCAAGCTCGTCGACGGCAAGCCCGAGGACACCGAGGTGGGCCGCGTGGTGCCGTTCAGCGGCCTCTCCGAGACCAACCCGCGCCACTCGGCGTGCCGGTCGGGGAGCGCCACCGTGATGCGCGTCGTCGGGAGCGGGAGCGAATCGATCGCCTTCCACCTCGACGGCCGCTGGTTCCCGCCGCGCACGGTCGCGGGCGCGGGCGGTACGCTCTCGTGCACCGCGTCCGACGCCTACGTCACCCGCGTCGTCGACTTCGACGGGCCCACGGTCACCGCGTGGCACTGCACCGTGACCAAGTGCGAGCCCTGGCGCATCGACCTGCGCGCGGCGATGAAGAACGAGCTCCCCATCGCGCCGTCGAACGTGAAGCACGTGCAGGCGCTCGAGATGGGCGGCAAGCTCGGCGTCGTCTACCGCGCGGGCGACCAGGGCGGCCTGCGCCTGCGCATCGCGCGCGCCGAGGAGTTCGCCGGCGGCGTGGACACCCTCGTCTTCGACGACCTCCGTGACGAGAACGGCGCGGCGCCGTCCACGCTCAAGGACTTCCGGCTCTTGCCCGGCAAGGGCCATGCGATCCTGTTGCTCGCGACCACGGCCGGCGTACACGCCTACCGGCTCCTGCCGAGCGGCGCCGCGGCTCCGGCGGTGGTGGAGCGCTAGGCGGCGACGAGGGCTCCCCCGTGCTGAAGCACGGGGCACCGACAGCAGCAGAAGCCCGGGGCATGAACCCCGGGCTCGACGTCACGACGATCTGGCGAGACTGGCTTCTGCAGCGACACCGCCAGCCAGCCCTGCAGGGCGTGAAGCCCGGGGTCGATGCCCCGGGCTTGCGGTGCAGTCGGTGCCCCGGGCTTCAGCCCGGGGGCCCGAGACTCTTGCTGGAGAAGCGACGCGACTCGACTGCCGAAGACGACTCAGGCCGCGACCCAGGCCTCCGACCGCCGCCACAGCTCCTTGGCCAGGGCCTCGTCGTCGGCGGCGCGGCTCGGGCGGCGCTCCTTGCAGTCGTCGTAGTAGGCGCCGTCCTTCACGTCGGAGCTCGTCGCGCAGTGCAGGGTGGTCTCGGCGCCCTGCTCCTCGGTCTTCATGAACAGCTTGATCGCGTGGCGAATCCCCCACGGGACCGCGCCGCTCCAGATGTTGGTGGCGACGACGCCGGGGTGGAGCGAGAACGCGCGCACCTTGCCGCCGAGCCGCCGCGACAGCTCCTTGGTGAACAGCACGTTGGCGAGCTTGCTGGCCTCGTACTCCGGGAGCGCGGTCAGGTTCGCGGTGGGCCGGCGCACGGCGTCCCAGTCGATGGTCTTGGCGCGGTAGTGCGACTTGCTCGCCACGTTGACGATGCGCGCGTCCTTCTCGCCCTCGAGCTTGGGCAAGAGGAGCTGCGTGAGCAGGAACGGCCCGACGTGGTTGACCCCGAAGGCGAGCTCGAACCCGTCCTTGGTGAGCCCGCGCTGGCCGGCGAGGCCCGCGTTGTTGATCAGCACGTGCAGCGGCTCGTCCCGCTCGAGGAACAGCTTCGCGCACGCGCGCACCGAGCCGAGGTCGTCGAGCGAGATCGGCAGGAACTCGGCGAACCCACCCGCCGCGCGGATGCCGTCGATCACCGGCCGCGCCTTGTCCTCGGAGCGGCACGCGAGGAACACGCGGCCTCCCCGCGCCGCGAGCTTCTCCGCGGTGACGCGGCCGATGCCGATGTTCGCGCCGGTGACGAGGTAGGTGCGGCCCTTGGGATCCATCGACGGAACCTAGCCGGACGGCTCCCGTCGGCCTAGATCCGACGTCATGGCCGAGGTCACGTCCTACTGGCTCGGACGGGTTCGCTACGCCGAGGCCCACGCGCTCCAGGAAGAGCTGCTGCAGGCGCGGATCGAGGGGAACATCGGCGACACGCTGCTGCTCCTCGAGCACGCGCCGGTGGTCACCCTCGGCCGGGGGGCCAAGCTCGAGCACGTGCTCGTCGACGAGCAGCGCCGCGCCGAGATCGGCCTCGATCTCCACGAGACCGGCCGCGGCGGCGACGTCACCTACCACGGGCCGGGGCAGCTCGTGGCCTACCCCATCTTCCAGCTCGAGCCCGGTCGGCAAGATGTGCGTCGCTACGTGCGCGACCTCGCCGAGGTGATGATTCGGCTAGTGAAGCAGCACGGGTTCGCTGCCGGCGCGGGCGCGCCCCCCGATCACATCGGCGTCTGGGTCGACCTCGCCGACCCGAAGAACTGGCCGGGCGAGGAGCAGGCCGTGCGCCCGGCAAAGGTCGGCGCCATCGGCGTCCGCCTCTCGCGCTGGGTCACCATGCACGGCTTCGCGCTCAACGTGACCACGGAGCTCGGGGCCTTCGACGCCATCGTCCCGTGCGGGATCCGCGACCGCGGCGTCACGTCGCTCGCGGCCCTCGGCGCGAAACCTGCGCCCCTTCCTGCGCTGGCGACCGCCGCGGAGGAACATTTTGCCGCGGTGTTCGAGAAGCGCGTCTCACGTGCACAGATCCCTGACGGCTGGCCGCGCGGCGCGCCCGAGAACTGATATCCTCGTCGCGTGCAGCGCGTCCCGGTCCTCGGTGAGCCCCACGTCCTCTCCATGATCCTCGCTGGCGGTGAGGGGAAGCGGTTGTTCCCGCTCACCGCCGAGCGCGCCAAGCCGGCGGTGCCCTTCGGCGGCCGCTACCGGATCATCGACATCGTCCTCTCCAACTTCGTCAACAGCGGGCTCACCCGCATCAAGGTGCTGACCCAGTACAAGTCGGCGTCGCTCGAGGAGCACATCGCGCGCGCGTGGCGCCTGGCCGCGATGACCGACGACTACATCGAGCCGATGCCCGCGCAGCAGCGCACCGGCGGCAGCTGGTACAAGGGCTCCGCCGACGCCGTCTTCCAGTGCAAGCACGTCATCGACGACGACAACCCGGACATCGTCGCCATCTTCGGCGGCGACCACGTCTACAAGATGGACGTCCGGCAGATGATCGACACCCACGTGGCGCTCGACGCCGACGTGACCATCGCCGCCATCCCCGTCCCCAAGGCCGAGGCCTTCGACTTCGGGGTGCTCGAGGTCGACGCCGAGGGTCGCGTGATGGCCTTCCACGAGAAGGTGAAGGACCCGCCGGAGATGCCCGGCAAGCCCGGCTTCTGCCTCGCCTCCATGGGCAACTACATCTTCAACCGCCAGGCGCTCGTCGACGAGATCGCGCGCGACGCGAAGATCCCCGACGACGAGACCAAGCACGACTTCGGTCGCGACGTGCTGCCCTACATGGTGGCGAGCGGCCGCGGGGTGTTCTGCTACGACTTCGCCGAGAACCGCGTGCCCGGCGAGGGCGAGCGCGAGCGCGGCTACTGGCGCGACGTGGGCACGGTGGAAGCCTACTGGGAGGCCCAGATGGACCTCGTCGCGGTGCAGCCGCAGTTCAACTTCTACAACAACCGCTGGCCCATCCGCACCGGCATCTCCCACGATCCGCCGGCCAAGTTCGTCCACCGCGAAGAGGCGGGCCGTACCGGCGTCGCGACCGACTCGCTCGTCAGCAACGGCTGCATCATCTCCGGTGGTCGCATCCATCGCTCGGTGCTGAGCCCGCGCGTGCGCGTGAACTCCTACTCCGAGATCGAGGAGTGCGTCGTGTTCGAGGGGGTCCACGTCGGCCGGCACGTGAAGCTCAAGAAGTGCGTCGTCGACAAGGACGTCACGCTCCCCGCGAACCTCAAGGTGGGCTTCGACCGCGCCGCCGACCTCGCGCGCGGCTTCGTGGTCACCGAGGGCGGCATCACGGTCGTGCCGAAGGGCGCGCGGATCACCGTCTAGTTCGCACGCCCCGGCCGTGGTAAGGCCCCGCCCATGCGTCGGGTCCTCTCTGCACTGTCTTTCGTCGCCCTCCTCGGCTGCTCGGTGATCGGGTGCGGCAAGCAAGGCGTCGGCGAGCGCTGTGACATCAAGAACACCCCCGCGGGCGGGCTCGGCGGCGACTGCGAAGACAACCTCAAGTGCAGCGGCACGGTCTGCTGCGAGCCGAGCGACCTGAACTGCCTGAGCTCGGTCTCCGACACGGGCACGACCGACAGCGCGGCCGAGACGCCGACCGATACCGGCACGACGACGGACGCGACCGACGCGGACGCGACCGACGCCGGGGAGACGGCGACCGACTCGGGTGCCACCGACTCGGGTGACTCGGGTGCCGAGGCGGCGACCGAAGCCGGCACCGACGCGGCCGACGGCGGCTGAGATGGACGCGGCCTTCTCGCTCGCCCGAGAAGCCTTGCTGCTCGCCACGGCGCTGAGCTTGCCCGTGGTCGCCGCCGTGGCCCTCGTGGGTCTGGTGACCTCCGCGTTCCAGTCGGCGACGAGCCTCCAGGACGCAGCCATCGGCCACCTGCCGAAGATGATCGCGGTCGTCGTGGCCACGGCGGTCGCAGCGCCCTGGATGGCGCGCCACCTGGTGGCGTTCGCGACGCGCGCCTTCGGCGTGGCGGGCTGAGCCGTCGACGACCCTCCGTCGACGACCCACGACCCTCCGTCGACAACAGGTCCCAGCTCGTCGAGCCGGGACCTGGAGGAGCTCACTCCTCGTCGTCGTCTTCGCCGCCCGCGACCTCGTTGACGCTGGGCAGCTTGCGGATCTCCAGGCGCGCGATCTTCCACGCGCGCTGGACGACCCAGGAGAGAGAGCGGTCCAAGCGGGCCGCCTCGTCCTTGATTTCTTGCAGCATCTCCTCTGGGAAGTAGAGGCTCTGCTTGCGCTTGTCCGATCGTGCATCCGTCAAGCTGATCCGGCCCTTCGACTCGTTGTCCGCCACGGTCCCTCCTCGTGTCAGGCAGTGGGGTGCGCAACGGTGATGTTGCACGAAAGCACCCGCTCTTGGGAAGCACATCCTGCCACCCCGCCGCGAAGACCCCTCTTTCAGCGTACCCGGACCCACGTGGCGGGCTCCGCCGGGGTCGGGAAGGCCGCGTCCCAGCCCCGGGGAAGCCTCGGGAGGGTCCAGTCGAAGAGCCGCATGGCGTCGAGCGGGGCCAGGTTCACGCACCCGTGGCTGTGCGGAAAGCCGAACTTCCGGTGCCAGAACGCCCCGTGGAGGGCGATGCCCTTCGAGAAGTACTGCACCCAGGGCACCTCCTCGATGGAGTAGGGGGTGCCGTCCTCGGTCGTGGTCTGGGCGTCGTCGGCGTTCGACATCGTCGACGAGCGCAGCTTGACCCAGATGGGGAACACGCCCTTGGGGGTGGGCGTGCCCACCTTGCCCGTGGACACGACGGTGGCGAACCACGGTCGCTCGCCGTCGTACGCGACGAGGGTCTGCTGCTGGAGCTCGATGTCGATCCAGCGCGCGCCCTTGGGCACCTCGCTCGGCGCCGACGCGGCCGTGGGCACGCGCAGATCGATCGCGCGCATCCACTGACCGTCGCCGATCCGGTGCCACGTGTCCTTGCCGGTGCTCTTGCTCTCGAGCACCGACACGAGCTGTAGACGCGTGCGCGCGCCGACGACCTTCGCGCCGCCCTTGGTGTCGGCGACCACGTTGGCCTTGTCCGGCAGCACCCAGCCCACGCCGAGCTTGCCCTCGAGCGGCTCGCCGTGGAACGCGTACGCCGCCACGCCACCGACCTGCGCGCGCGGCACGTAGCGGCCCTTGCGGGTGAGCACGAACGTCTTGCCGCCGTGCGAGACCTCTTTGACGCCTGCGATGCCCCAGCCCTTCTCGAGCTGCTCGGCCACGGTCTCGTCGTCGGCGTCGGAGAGCTTGGCATAGGCCTCGCCGCCGTTCGCGCCGACGAAGTAGTAGCGGAACGGCAGTCCGTCGGCCGGCTGCGGGTGGATGGTCTCGGAGACCCCGGGGGGATCGATCGAGAGCTTCACCTTGTCCGAGCAGATGTACGCGAGCGGCCCGACCAGGAGCCAGCGCGACAGGCACCCAGGACCGCGCACGGCCCCGAGGATCGGCAGGCGCACCCCGGCGGCGATCAGCGCGCGGCGCGTGCCGCCCGGCGAGGCGACGAGGGCCTCGTCCTCGCGGAGGATCTCCGCGCTCTGCACGCCGTCGGGGAACGGCACCTCGCCCGGGTCGACCCACATCGGCTTGCCGACGGCGTCGCGCGCGAGCGGCGCGGCGAGGAGCCCGAGGAGCCAGAGCCGTTTCTGCATCCGGGCCATCGTAGCGCTCTCGCCCGATCGGGTCAGGTCCGCAGCCAGCGCACGGGCAGATCGCGCAACCGGGCGCGCATCGTGTCGAGCGCGGCGGGGCTCTGATCGACGAGCGTGAACGGGCGTCCCAGGCGCGCCGCGACCACGCCCGTGGTGCCCGAGCCCGCATAGGGATCGAGCACCGCGTCGCCCGGGTCGCTGGTGGACTCGACGATCCGCGCGAGCAGCGGCTCGGGCTTCTGCGTCGGGTACCCGGTGCGCTCCTTCGGCGAGGCGTGGCGCAGCGGCGCGACATCGTCCCACACCGCGTCGACCGCCTTCGGCTTGTAGAGCTGACCGTCCTCGCCCTGCTCGAGCCAGTACTTCACGTAGACCTTGCCGCTCTCGGTGCTCTGGATGCGGCCCTCAGCCTCGAGGCGCGCGACGCTCTCGTCGGTGTAGTCGCCGCGCGGCGCGGTGGTGAAGTAGCGGCCATTGGTCGGGTCGAGGCGCGCCTTCTTCTTGTCGAACGGCAGGAGGCCCCACACCGGGTGCCAGCGCGGCTTGTCGCTCTTCGCGTACGCGAACAGGAGATCGAGGTTGCGCGGGAACTGCCCGCTCTGCACCTGCCGCCCGAGCGGCGGCGCGCGGCGCCACGCGATGACGTTGCGCAGGCGCTGGGCGCCGAAGATCTCGTCGAGCAGCGGCTGCACGAGCCCGCTCGCGCGGTGGTCGACCTGCACCCAGATCGTCCCGTGCGGGGCGAGGAGGGCGTGCACGAGGCGCAGGCAGGGGAACAGCGCGGTGAGGTAGGCGTCGCGGTCGCTCCACTTGTCGCTGTAGGCCGCGCGCCCGTCGGTGTGCGCGTAGTCGGCGGCGCTCGAGTAGGGCGGGTCGAGGTAGGCGAGCCCGTAGGTGCGGCCGGTCGCGAGCAGCGCGCGGAGGGCCGGTAGGTTCGGCCCCTCGACGACCTCGTGCGGGCCCTCGCCCTCCACGTGGACGAGCGCGCCCTCGCCGGCGAGCGGCGCGTCGTCGCGCCCCTCCCAGACCAGGCGCACGCTCATCCGCGATCAGTTCCAGCGCGCGCGCACGACGACGAACTTGTTGGTCTGCTCGTCGGTGGTGATGCGCTCGGTCCACGACTTGCCGTTGGGGGGCGGCCCGAGGGCACCGCGCAGCATGTCGTCGATCTTGCCGACGCGCCCGGCCTCGGTGACGAAGTAGATGGCCTTCGTCTTGGTCTTCATGTCGTTGAGCCAGGTGCGCATGCGGTCGCTGGCGCGCTCGCCCGCGGTGGCCCCCTGCCCCATGCCGTTGCCGAACTCGATGAGCCGGCCGCCGGAGTAGAAGTTCTCGCCCTTCCAGTTCATCTCGAACGCGACCAGCGGCTCCTTCTCGGACTTGCGGTCGCGGTAGTAGGCCTCGAAGAGCGGACGCTGGCCCCAGTGCGGGGCCACCTTCATCATGTAGACGTCGAGGGTCCACGCCGAGAACAGCGTGGCCACGCCGACCAGCGCGAACGTGGCCTGGCGGCGCAGGCTCTTGCTCACGAGGAGCACGACGAACAGCCTGGCGACGAGGCCGAACCCGACGAGCGCCGGCGTGAACGACACCTCGCGCGGCCAGAGCCGGTCGTAGCGATAGGTGTAGAGGTGGATGAGGCGCTCCTGACCCTTGATGTCGGACTCGGGGCGCGAGCCGAGATCGCGGGTGACGAGCGCGGTGACGAACGCCGCGCCGACGGCCGCGGCGCCGAGCATGGTGGCGCGGCTCGTACGCTCGGCGGCGTCGCCCTCGTCCACGCCCACGGCCGCGGGAGGCGCGAGCCGCTGCGCGAAGAGCGCGATGCCGATGCCCACGAACGCGAGCGCGAGCCCGAGCCCCGGCGCCGGCGCGATGGGGCTCGAGAGATCGAGCGAGGCGTTGGGCCCCGAGGTCATCGCCTTCGGGTCGAACCACCCGAAGAACGTGCCGGGCACGAGCCGCGAGAGGCCCCACGCGGCGAGCGCGACGCCCGCGGTGGTCGCGAGGATCCAGGGGAGGCGACTCACGATGGAGGGCCTCGCCTCGTCTTCGCCGCGCGCCTTGCCGAGCATGTCGTCGAGGAACAGGCCGGTGAGGAGCGCCGCCGGCGGGACCGCCGGGAAGACGTAGTGGTGGAACTTGGTCTTCATGTAGGTGAAGAGACCCCACGAGAAGACGAACCACATCACGAGGAACGTGGACACGTCGCGCCGACGCTCGTCCTCCACCGTGAGCACGGCCGCCTTCTGACCCCACCGCTGGCGCATCCACCAGACGAGGCCGGCGGGCACGAGCCCCGTCCACGGGAACATGCCGTAGCCGAGCTGCCAGATGTAGTAGCGGATGCTGACGTCGTCGCCGGTGTTGGTGTCGTGCACGTGGTCGAGCGCGCGCTTGACCATGTGGTGGATGAACAGCTGCTGGAAGAACTCGTCTCCCATGCGGATGTAGTTGGCGATGAACCAGGGCGCGGCCACCGTGGCGAGGACGAGGAGCCCGCTGAACAGCTCGAGCCGCAGGATGTCCTTCCACTTGCGCGCGGTCACCACGTAGACGCCCGCGACGGCGATGGGGAGCACGAAGCCCGCCACGCCCTTGCCCATGGTGGAGACGCTGGCGAACACCCAGGCGACGAGGAAGCAGAGGCGCGAGATGCGGCGCTCGTTGCGGTTCCAGGCCACGAGGAGGCCGAGCGCGGCGAGCCAGATGAGCCCCTGCAGCGCGGGCTGCAGCTCCTTGTGGGCGTACGGCTGCACGTTGCACGGCCACTTGCCCATGCGCATGAGGCGCTCGAAGGAGTCGCCGGTGGTGGGCGACATCCAGCACTCGAGGCCGGAGCCCGTCTTGAACGAGTCCAGGTGCCGGTCGAAGCCCCACCCGAAGAGCGGCCCACCCTCGGAGAGCAGCGTGAAGTTGCGCGAGACCAGGTAGAACACCTGCGGCAGCGCGAGCACGAGGATCACGCCCACCGCGAGGTGGAACGCGCTCACGGTGATCGTGCGCTTGCCGAACTTGATGGTGGTGCCCTCGACGGTCCGGTCGTCGTCGGTGGTGAGGCCGATGATGAGCAGGCACATCGCCGCGGTCAGCGACGCCACGAAGGGCATGTCGGTGATCGACTGGTGCGAGAGCATGTTCCAGTACGCCATGGTCGAGAGCACCATGGCGCTGAGCAGGCCCGCGCGGCGGCCGCGGATCTGGGCAATCGCGCGGTAGGCGAGGTAGAGCGCGACGACCGACAGCGCGAGCGAGGGCAGCCGGACGATCCACTCGGGGTGCTGCAGCTCGCCGCCGATCTCCTTGGGGGCGATCATCTTGTCGGGCCGGAAGCCGACGCCGAACGTGGCCATCACGAGCGCCTGCACCCAGAAGTCGAGGATCGGCTTGCTGGTGAAGAAGCCCTCCTCGGCCCACCAGATGGTGATCCAGTCGTCGCGCGCGAGGATCTCGCGGCTGACCTCGCCGTAGTGGGTCTCCCACGGATCGACGAGCGAGTGCGCGCCCAGCGTGGGCAGGTAGAGGACGCAGCAGAACACGATGAGCCAGAAGCCCTCGCGCTCCTGCAGCGGCCGCGACTCGTCGTCGACGAGGCCGAGCGCGGCGAGCGTGCGGAAGCCGAGCGCGCACACCGCGACCCAGCCCACCATCACCGCGAGGCCCGAGGCCCAGCCCACGGCCGTGCCCATCAGGTACATGGTGGCGACGAGCGCGACGAACGTGGCGGCCGCGGGGCGCAGGGCCGCCGCGCCGTCGATGATCTCCTTGCGCACGCGCGCCGGCGGCAGCGTGGCGACGCCGAACTCGCCCTTCTTGGGCAGGCCCCGGCGCCACGGCAGGTGGTCCTCGAACGAGCCGATGATGTCGAGCGCGCCGAACGCCGCGACGAGCACGAACAGGAAGCCGACCGGGACGCCCCAGCGCCACTGCACGTCGCGCGACATGATGAGGATCGGCACGAGCGCGCCGATGCCGAACGTCAAGAGGCCGCGCTTGAGCTGCAAGGCGTGGCCGCCGCGCAGGAAGCCCATGGGCGCCTCCTCGGCGGCTTCGCCGGAGTCGCTGGCCGGTTCGCTGCTCTTCGCGTCGGCCGGCTCGTCGCTCGCGGGCGGCTCTTCGCTCGTGGAGCTTTCGTCCGCGTCCTTGCCGTCAGCGTCCTTCGCAGGCCCTTCGTCCTTCGCCTCGGCCTCGGGGGCCCCCGGTTCGTTCGACGGGGAAGCCTCCTTGGAAGCGCCCTCGGGAGCTTCCTCGGACGCGGCGGATTCCTTGGTCTCTTTGGATTCGGATTCGGACATGGGGATAAAAGGAAGCGGCAGGCGACGGGCCGCGGCCGGCGGTTCTCCCGCGGCGCCCACGGCGGGGCAAGAGGTGAATCCAGGAGGCGATGGGGCACCAACGCTCGGGTTGCGGACCCCGTTCCCTCTCGGGCAAGGTGCTGGAATGAGCGTGATTCTGGGGCTCTTCGTGGGCGGACGGGGCACCCGCATGGGGGGCGTGGACAAGAGCGCGCTGCCGACCCCCGCCGGCCCGAGCATCCTCGAGCGCACCGTCTCGCTCGCCGAGGGGCTCGGCCTCCGGGTCTTCCTGGTGGGCGACGGAGCGCCGCACGCCCACCTCCCGCGCCTCGTCGACACACCGACCGGCGTGGGCCCGCTCGGGGGGCTCGCGGCGTTGCTCGCGGAGGCGGGTGATGGACACGCCATCGCGCTCGCCTGCGACATGCCGTTCGTCGCGGAGGTCGACCTCGCTGCGCTCGTGGCGTCGCCCTCTTCGGCGGCGGTGCTCGCTGCGCGCACCTTGGAACACTGGGAGCCGCTGTTCGCGCGTTACCACGCCCCACGCACACGGCCGGTCGTGGCGACGCTCCTCGTCGAGGGCCGTCGCGCGCTGTCGGCGGTGGTCGAGCGCGCGGGCGCCGAGGTGTTCACGCCGACCGATGCGCGCAGTAGGAACGCACCGTTGGCCCAAAGCGCCTCGGGGTCTTTCGGCCCCTTGTATTCGAGCTTCGCCGGGTCCGTCACGATCGCGCCAGAAACCACGTCCTTGCCGCGCTTCGACTTGGCGGCGGCATCGCGAAGCATTCGTTCGAGGCAACGCTCGGGAACGTGGACGCCAAGATCCTCGGCCCAATAGAGCCCGCCGAACCACTCGCGCCGGCTCATCTCCAGCAGGTCATCGTCGGTCTTGGTGCGCTTCTTGGAAATCTCCTTGAGGAGGCGCGCCCACTTGTTGAGCGGGTCACTCAACTGCTCGTTGTGCATCACCAGGGGCGAGACGCCCCGAATCGTGTAAGTGCGTTCTTTCATCGTTCTAGCCTTTGTGTTTGCAGCGA
>Ga0154020_10005788_pt1 | contig 14541 bp, 21 predicted proteins | sample Klosneuvirus_201_FD_109709 | JGI IMG/M metagenome (GOLD analysis project Ga0154020, IMG submission 109709) | Active sludge microbial communities from wastewater, Klosterneuburg, Austria - Klosneuvirus_20160825_MG | ecosystem: Engineered > WWTP > Aerobic digester > Activated sludge | place...
CCTCGGCGCAGTAGCCGCGGCCCTGAGAGTCCACCACCGTCACGACCGCTACAAACAAAGCATGAAATGGATTCCATTTCGAATACTTCGATACTAATACGAATCATACGGAGCGGGACGTTCGAGGAGTTCGAAGAGAGCTCCATGAGCACAATCTCCTTCGACTTATCTACGTCTGTCGATGATATATCTAACACGACTTGCCTAGAAGGAAGAGCATTGAACTCTGATATAGCGATAGGGAAAAAGTGAATACCCTTGAATCGACGAAGATCCTCCGACAGTAATTGGAGCGACGCCAGAGTAAGGATTGGAAGGGAGGGAAATGACCATTGACGAGTTTGGGTCGAGGATAAAGTCGCCGTCCACGACAATAGGTGAGGAGGACCACGATGCCGGCAGAGAGACATTGAGCACGCCTTGAAAAAGACACCTGTGTCACGATTGCGAGATGAAGAAGGCGATCATATAGGGCTATACCTTCATCAATGTTAAGATCGCCAGAGATTGCCAAAGAGGCATTCAGAATTTGAAGTTCGAGAGCAGCTCCACTGACGGTGAGGCTACCGGTGATGTTGACAGCATCACTGTCGAGCGAGACTGATGTCCCTGGACATTGCAATGAGGCGACATGAAAAGTTCGAATACTCTAAATTAAATAGAGAAAGAGAACCCGATGAGATGGTGTAGTTGGAGTCGGTGCACTGGGCGCTGATGCCGTTGATCGGAGCGCACGACGTAGGAGAGGGAGATGGAGTAGGTGTGGGAGATGGAGTTGGAGTAGGTGTAGGAGATGGAGACGGGGAAGGTGAGGGAGATGGAGATGGCGTAGGAGTAGGTGAGAGAGATGGAGCAGGAGAAGGTGTGGGAGAAGGAGTAAGAGAAGGTGTGGGAGTCGGAGTCGGAGTAGGTGTGGGAGTAGGAGTAGGTGAGGGAGATGGAGTAGGAGAAGATGCGGGAGACGGGGTAAGAGAAGGTGCGGGAGACGGGGAGGGAGAAGGACTAGGAGACGGAGTAGGAGTAGGTGTGGGAGTAGGAGTAGGTGTGGGCGTGGGAGTAGGAGTAGGAGTGGGAGTGGGAGTAGGAGTAGGTGTGGGAGTGGGAGTGGGAGTAGGAGTAGGTGTGGGAGTCGGTGTGGGAGACGGCGAAGAAGGAGAGTTAAAGCATGCACCTATCATGAAAAGATCAGCAGAACCCATGCGATGAACATTGGTAAGAGGAGACGCTACCGACGCTGCTACAGCTCGTCGCGCCGCAAGTAGCGCTACTATTTACCCTATAGCATACGACTCCCGCTGGCAAGTTACTAAATATTACAAATAATTAGATTCTGATTATAGAAATATGATATGAGCCAATGAGAGGCAAAGAACTCGTACCAGGTGGTAGTAGAAAAAGTAAGGCAAACGCTGCCGGTGAATGAGGTGTTGTCGAGACGCCTAATCGAGCAATATAATGAGGCCAATTGAAATGCACAAAGATGAATCCGATTACTAATAAAATGCTAGAATATGCGATAGACAACCGCAGAGGCCCGCATCACAATTTGACTTCGAGGGCAGGCACGGCTTCCAAAAAACGGTCTGACCTCATATGAGAAACCACGGAACTGGAAACCATGATTCGAAGTATTGTTATTGGAGATAACCACCAGAATGTCAAATAGAACGATATGAATGTGCAAGGAGGGATGGTGCCAAAGCTGATCGAGCACAAGTGCACGAGTGAGCAACAGCGAAGAGACTGAGCGTCAAATCAAATTTGAAAATGAGCAATCAAAGTGATGGACGAATGAGACCACACATCGAAGAGGAGTGAAACAAATCGAAAGTGGATCTAGAGCGGTCAAATATGGCTATGCGATTCTGAGGGTACAAAATGGTGAGCTGAGTGAGGTTGCTGAGCTCAGGTGGGATGGTGCCACTAAACTGATTCGAGTAGAGGTACCTAGGAAAGCGACAACAATGAAAGAGAACACATAGCGATTAAAAGTGAAAACACGCAGCGATGCGTCATCGCAACAAAATGAGTAATTCGACTCTGAGCGTACAACTCCTGCATCAAAGCGAGAGCACCGAGTTGCGGCGGAATAGTGCCATTGAGTTGATTCCTGGAGAGTTCCCTGGGAGGGAGAGAGGAGGAATAAGGACACATTGCGATTGAAGCAATCGAGTATGGATCATTTGACATCATATTAAGCAATGTCGAAGAGCGCGAAGAGAGATTCTGAGCGTACAAAAATTTCAGCTGAGTGAGGTTACCGAGCTGAGGCGGGATGGTGCCACTGAGCTGATTCGAGGAGAGGAACCTGAGAGAGCGCCAATGAAACCGCGATTGAGAGTCAAACCAATGCAAAGCACACGAAAAGGGATCATAATAATATTGTCAAGGAGAGCGACAGAATGAGCGTACAAATTGGTGAGCTGAGAGAGCTTGCCGAGCTCAGGCGGGATGGTGCCACTGAGCGTATTCGAGCTGAGGTACCTAGGAGAGCGACAATGAATAAAAAGAGAGCACACCGCCATTGAAAAGCAAATACGATGCAGTGTCGGAGCAATCTGAGCGTACAGCATTCGTAGCAGAGTGAGGTTGCTGAGTTGGACTGGGATAGTGCCATTGAATTGATTAAAAGAGAGATCTCTGAGAAGGCAACAAAATGGAATGAGAACATACTGCGATTGAAACCAATAGAAGACACCATCAGACACTATCGACAAAGTCAATGAGCGCGAGGCGATTCCAAACGTACATCGACGTGATCTTAGCGAAGTTGCCGATCTGGGCTGGGAGAGTGCCAGTGAGCTGATTGTAGGAGATGGACCTGAGAAAGCGATTATGAAGCCGCGATTAAGAGTCAAACCAACTGAAGACGCTCCAGTAGAGATACCATTAGAAAATGATAAGAATTGTCAAGGAGAACATTGCGATTTGCGATTGAGCGTACAAAGTGTCGAGCTGAGGGAGGCTGCACAGCTGAGGTGGGAAGGTGCCACTAAGCTGATTCGAGTAGAGGTATCTGAGAGAGTGACAAAATATATATGAGAACATACAGCGAATGAAAGTCAAACCAATCGAAGCCCATCAACAGAGATACTAGAAACCTTCTAATAATGTTGTCAAGGAGAGCGAAATGCGATTTTGATCGTACAAAGAGAAGAGCGCAGTGATGTTGCTGAGCTCAGGTGGGATGGTGCCTGTGAGCGCATTATGGGAGAGGTCCCTGAAAGAGCGACAATGAAGGAATGAGAACACACAACGATTGAAAGTCAATAGACTTTCATCGCAGCAAAGTGACCAAGTGAATTCTGATCGTACAGCAGCAGCAGCTGATTGAGAGCACCGAGTTGCAGAGGGATGGTGCCATTGAGTAGACACCAAGAGAGGTCCCTGAGGAAAGGAATGAGGACACATAGCGATTGTAACCAATCGAATATAAATCATCATCAGACGTCATAAACAAAGTCAATGAACGCGGTGTGAGATTCTGAGCGTACAAAGCGGTGAGCTTAATGAGGTTGCTAAGCTGCATTGGGATGGTGCCAGTGAGCTGATTCGCGGCGACGTCCCTGAGAGAGTGACAATTATGCCGCGATTGAGAGTCAAATCATCAGCGGAGATGATAATAAAATTGTCAATAGGTGTACAAATTGGTGAGCTTAATGAGGTTGCCGAGCTCAGGTGGGATGGTGCCAGTGAGCTGATTTTGGGAGATGTCTCTGAGCGACAATGAACGAATGAGAGCACACAGCGATTGAAAATCAAAGTGAACAATTCGATTCTGAGCGTACAGCGCTTGCAGCTGAGTAAGAGCACCGAGTTGCAGCGGAATAGTGCCATTGAGTTGATTATAGTCGAGGAATCTGAGAGGACAGGAGTGTGAGCATACTGCAATTGAAACCAATCGAAGATGGATCTTCTGACATAATTAACAAAGTTAAAGCGCTCAATGCCATTCAAATTGTATGCAGAGAAGATAGCGGAATATATAAAAAGCAAAAGAGAGAGAGGCGACTATGACGAAGCATGGAGAAATGACGAAAAGAAAAAAACGCTTGTTAACAGTCGTACAGCTTTGTCAGCTGATTCATATCCCCAAGCGATGCCGGCAGTGATCCTCCTGCCGCGCCTTGGTTGGATCGAATTCTGATGAACAAAGACTGGCAATGAGTATTGTGGAGGTACAGGGCGCACCAATCAGTCGTACATCTCAACAACTGCGGTCTGATTGACATTGCAAGTGATGCCCGCCCAGTTTGCGGTGTTAATGCATGCATTGGCGGAGTCACTGCAGTTGGTCCATAGGTCGATCCCAGGGCGATCACAGAGCTCCAACAGCGCTGCCGCGTCCACTGTATTGAGCACCGCCTCCGATGGCGACAAATTCATCGCCATCATCACGACGAGGACGACCACGGCCACGAGATGAGCCTTCTACGGGACGATCAGATCATGAAAGCCTTAACAACACCACAACAGCGCATTAGCATAAACTAATTAGTGAAAGCACTTCCGTGAAGATGAATCGTTCCACAGAAATTATTGAAGGGGCGCAGCGACTTGAGGGCCGCCGGAGAAAAATTGTAGGCGAAGGTCCCCACAAACGATCCACGATTTACCCGAATAATAAATATGAATAATAAATCGCGATCGTTGTAAATTTGAAGACTTCTGAGGCTGTGGTCCTCGCCTGCAAGAGCGCTACAAAGGTCGGGCAAAGGCCAGCGCAGCCCGAGACGAGTTTGGAAATTGTGAGCCCAGCGATGTTTCTGACCCAAATGAAACAGCGGAAGAACATTCAACATAGTAATATCGAATATTGATATAAGGGATTCGATTGGATCTGAGACGATCTTCGAAAGCTTGTGAGGAAAGGTACGCGCAAAGGTCGCCACCGCAAGGGGTCGCGGAGCGCGCCTCGTTGTGGCTTTTGGGTATTAGCCATCGAAACGTTTGCCGAGGATCTGAGCTCAAAAGAGAACATACATGACAGGAATTGGATGGCACTGAGGGTCCTGCGACAGCAACAAGGCGCAGCGGCTAGAAACCTACACGGCACCGCTGACGGACATTGCGATGATTCGAGAAAGAACCACCACTGGCACCTCCGAGCCAGTCCGAGGATAAGACAATCAGCATTACAATCCATTGAAATCGCGAAATACATGGTTCAAAGGACTTGGGAAGAGGGAGGGGAATCTATCAGACGCGCGTGGCTTTGCCTTTGAGGATGGCGTGGGCGTCGGTAATGAGAGCCTCGATGCCACCGTTAAGAAGCGCTACGCGGGGCAGCTCCGCCGCTACCAAGTTATTCGCAAACTAGATAAATAGATATAAATATCGAATCGAAAAAATTCTGAGCGAGGACGAAGGAGGAGAGTACGGTGACGACATCCTTGTCGCCCTTTCCAATCACCACTATGTGCTCGGCTTTTCGGAGCTTCTCAAACTGTGCGGTGTCCTCAATGTCGGCGATGCGGAACGAGTCAGGGAACTGGAAGAGGATGAACCTAGGAGAAGGAGGAAGGAGATATCAACACATTGACGTCAAGCTAGCGACACGATGGTGAAATGGAATCGTACTCATCACGAGCGCGAATGTCGAGGACGAAGGAGCGGTCTTTGATGTTGATGAGGTCATTGACAGAGATGCGTCCACAGTGCTCCTCGCGCTGCTCCTCCAGCGGCACACTCTCTTCCCACCATCGCCCTTGACGACCCAATGACTAGAACAAATCAGTGTTGAGATGCCGAAGGAGCTGCAGAAGTACTTTGATGAGAAGCGACTTAAGACAGAGGACCAGGTCTATCCTTCTAATGCATCAAGATGATCATCACAGACGAGCGAGTAGGCACCTTGGAAACTTCAGTAGTGGCCGTGTGGTGGACCATCTCGGTGAGGCTTGGCGGTGTCGTGCGAAGGTATTCGAGCGCAGAGATCATGAGGGCCTCCATGTTGAGCTCAGGTAACGATGAAAACAACAAGATGAGTGCATTGAAGTCGAGCGGCAACAAGAGCTCACGCAGCGCCTCGAGGACACTGATCGCGATGAACAGCGGCAGCGACGGCGGCGACACAAGCACCGTGTCCCACATGCGCCAGATCTGGTCCAGCGAGAACATATCTAACAAAGACATTCACCATGACGTGAGTCGAGAGAAATGCGAAAGAGGTACGAGCAAACATGGTGAGGAACCAAGGAATGGCATAGAGGTCCGGCATGAAATTCTCATTGCGGAAGTGGTTCGCCAGCTGCGGGTCAATATATGCTAGTAGTTTCTAACGCAGAAAAAGTAAATGAAACAAAGAACCAACAACACCAAAGAGAACAAAAGAGGGATCCAAAAAACCGACAAAGGAGGAATCAAGACAATGATAATAACCTGGAAGAGGAGGAGGTGCTCCTGGAGGTAGATGGCTTTGTCCTTGTGGAAGAAGGGTTCGAGATAGGTCCCAATCATGTTCTGTAAGCAGAAGAAGGCCTTCGCTTCGTTTGTGAAATTCAATACCAGGAATGGTGCCAATAGGGAGTCAATTCCTGGAAATGACCATATCAGCATAATGAGAGAGAGAGTCACGAACCGATGGAGTCACGGCTCACCTTGCCAATAATTGAGGTCGGGATTGTGCCGCACCCACGCTTTGAGAATCTTATTTAATTTCGCATGGCCCTAAAACACACAAAACTATCAAAAAGAGAGCAAAACAAGAACAAAGATGGAGGAGATGAGGACAGCAGGGGATGAGAGGAGCGGCTGGTATTGGTGGCAGCGCGGCACATCGAGGGAGACCTGTTGGTCCGAGGCGTGAACATTGTCGAGTTTGATCGCTCCGAAAACCTTTTCCATTTCTTCTTTCCTAAATACAACAAAGAGAACAACAAGACGATGATAAGAACAAACCGCAAAGGGAATGAGGTACGAGGGAACACCGAGGATACACGCCCAAATATCGCCTCGCAGAACTGGCGGGATATCTTTCCTCGCGTCCTACATGACCACAAATTACATTATTTTCAATAATCGAACAATACCAAAAGGTCAGTCAGTCAAAGTACCTGAGTGATCCTGGAGCGCGTCTCGGGGTAAGAGCGCAAGAGCTTCTTAAAGTGCAAGATGCGCTTCTGCTGATAGGCAAAGTCATTCTCCTTGGCGCTCAACCGCCGCACGCGCTTATCGATCACTGATATATAAGCATATTAGACAAGATATATACACCAACAACGAAACAAACAATTCGGATAACACAAATACGAAACGAAACAAATATCGAAGGAGTCGATTGCAGAAAGAATGGGAGATCGAGGTGGACCAGGATTGAGGGCAGTGCCAGCTTCTTTCTCCTTGTAGTGGAAGTGCGCGACAATGTCACGGAGAGCAATGGGAATGATGTTGGGATCATAGAGACGAATCCGATCCTCGTTGGAGCGGCTGCCCGTCGAAAGCTGCTCGCCTGTCTCACTCAAAACTACCAACGACGATAAGACGAAACATTTTCACTTTCGCACCACTGAAAGAGTAAGGGCGGACCAACAATGGGCAAACGGAGAATCGGGGCAGGAAGCTTGAGGGAGGCAGGGAGGAACGCCTCAATGTCGCCTCCCGAGTGCAAATAGAGCGCAAAGAGCTCATTCAATGACAATGCCTCCTCCTCACTAAGATCGTCACCCGCATAGCGCATCAGAGGGATCTCGTTCAGCAGCAAGAGGTTCTCCAAGGGGTCGGGGGCACGCGGTTTTGATGTCGAGGGAAGGTCATTGCCAATCTCGATCAGTGAACTCCGCACGAAGGGCTTGATGGACCACTGCTCATCATTTGACGTGGCCAAGAGACTCCTACAAAGCGACGATCATCGACCAAGCTTAAAGGATAGCAATTCAACGAACCGAAAGTAAGCATGCATGATGAGCTCGTTCGGCGTGGCCCTCGTTAGCGGGTCAATATCGAAGCAAATATCCAACAACTAAGGAAGAAATGTTCGAATCAAATCAACATTCCAATTCCATCGAAGAGAAAATCAACGCTCGAAGGGAGGGATTCGCACGTCAACGAGCTCCGAAGAAAACCGTGACAGCTGGCGTGAGAAGTTCCTCTTTAGTGTGGCAATGCTTTTCTTATGATTCTCAGTGATAGTCTTTCGGAGGCTCTCCCTCTTCTCTGCCGAGAGATACGGCAGCTGAAAGTATTTAGAGGAGGGATTCGCGAGCTCCGCGATGAGGTTAAAGTCGTGATCCAGGTGCTCGTGGGGGACCTCGAATCCTAGGAGGAAAACGAAATTCAATAGAATAACAAATATATCAAATAACAACAAACAATAAAATTATACCAAAGAATTTGATTTGCTCTTCAAAGTGCTGAGACGACCAAGGGAGAGAACCCGTCATCATCTCAAACAGAAGGACGCCAAAGCTCCACGTGTCCGATCTGGGATTGCTCGATTCTATTATGGGCGGTTTCTTTCCATCGGAAGCCGCTATGTGGGACGACGACGGCAATTGTTGACGATTGGCCGGAATAGATGCCGACGAGGCGGCGGGAGTTGTAGGGGGTTTGTGGTGATGAGAGTGATGGCGATGGAGCGGATTAAGATTCTCCACGACAATGTCCTCCGGAGCCAAATACGTCATATCCCTACAATTTGAAATGGAAATATAAATAAAATATTGCGAAAAGAGGATAATTACCGAATGAAGAACAGAGAAAAGAGAAACGAACCCAATAGGAAAAGGGACGTGCTTGCCTTGGTCGGTCATGAAGTACAAACCATAGTCCGCTAGCTTCACGCGCCCCTAACATGAAAATTATAAACGACAAAATAGCAAATTAACATTGGTTTCTAAGGCAGTTGAAATAGGGGGAGGGACGAGGGGAGGAGGGGGAGGGAGGGACCTGGAAACTGAAGAGGACGTTGGTGGCGGAGAGGTTGCGGTGGACGATTTTGCGTCGCTCGAGGTAGCGCAGCGCGAGGAGAACCTCAAAGGCGATCTGTCGCACTTGATCCTCTTCAAATCCCCTATGGAATCATTGAAATCATCGAGATGAACAAGAAAAAGCATCAGACGCGATTTCAAAGATCGACTGCAAGAAGAAACAGTTGCCTCAAAGAAGTCACGCCTCCATCATCAAGCGCCAACCTTTTACAATAAAAGCATATATAATGTCATTGTTTATGTGATACCTTGGTTCTTCATCGCCTCGGAGGGCGTCGAGGCGCAGCTTGAGCGAGACTGGGAAATGCTCCGATATGACAAAGAGACGGTCGCCGTACTTGGGATTGATCACGTCAATGTAGGAGCACAGGTGCGCGTGCCGCAGCGCTTTGAGCGACGGGAATCGACCAATAATCTGTATATGAATATTCTGGTAAGATTCAATAGCGAACACAAGGGATGCAAGTCCGTGGCGGGTTGAGGAGTAACGAGGTTGACGTCGAGCTCGACGAGACCACGGCCGCAGAAGGCCGAGGCCACAGTCGGTGACGGAAAGGATAATAAATTAACCAATAATATAAAAATCAAACAATTATCGCGGAACATGAAGGATTGCGAGAGCGGCGGCCCCAGAGGAAGCAACAACTCTCTCGACGTTACAACAAGAACACGGACCATGGCGCCTGTTCCCTCACTCATATCTATGCAATTAAATGAAAAAATAAATTAGAATTGGGGGATGGGGAGGGGAAACGGGAGGAGGAGAGGCGCGGAGGAGAGAGGAGTACGTGAGAGGAGGGCGGGATGGCGAGAGCATTCTTCTTAGCGCCTGCCACGGCCACAGTGGGCTCTTGATGGCGTGCAAAGAACACCTTCACGCCAAACTGCAAGCTTGGGTCCTTGTCCATGGGACGAGAAGGTTTGAAAGCTACCGAGGTGGACACTGGCCACCCTCGTGAGCGAGGAAAGTCAACGAAGCACTCAGTGCCAACCGCGAATTGAACGACGTGCAAATATTGCTTCGAAACGAATTGCCGCTCATATAACTCTCCAAGTACTCTAAGCTTCTATATTAATATTAATCGTTTTATTTCTTTTGCTTCCAGTTTCCACTTGCAGTGAGCGCGCTGCTCCGAAACTGCGTCCCAATCTCCTCTGGGAATTTGCGCTTTCGCACGGTGAACGAAATTCCGTCGGGCGCGTGCCGCCGCAACGCGCCTCCTCAAGAACGTACAGCTGGCCGGAACGGATGTCGGCAAGTTCCAGTTAATGAGTTCCCGATATTTTGGGTAAAACATACATAAGTAGCTAAAGGGAGGAATGAGAAGGCGAACCCTAACGCTCCGCTGTCGACTTACCCAGTGTTAAGCATTACCCAGTTTAGGTGTTCGCTTTGAGCTACGGAGGAGTGGCCCTTCGCACTGAGGCGGTAAAAATCACAGTGGAAGACGATTTGGTCAAGACTCAAGAGATACAAGATCGCTGTACGACCGTTTATTATGGTACTACTGTTGCAAGGTGAGGAACGCTCATCGCTCTTCACTGCGACTCCTCTTTAATACAAACAATCATTGCTTCTCAATCTTGGGTGTAGTCGAGACGTCCTTCTCCTCGTTGGTGACGAGGCCCTCATTGTTCACCGTGTCCGCAAAGTCGCGGAGGGCGGCCTCGTCCTCATTGGCCGACTCGTTGGAGTCCTGTAGGTTCGAGCTCTCCTCGGCGCTCTTCTCGGCCTTCAAGTCCGTCCGCCGCTTTCCTCGTCGTTTCGTCTCATAGGTAGCACCGTGCTTCTTGAACATATGGCGCCGCAGGTTGTAGCTCTGGTGCACCGCGTAGTCGCAATGAGGACACTTGAAGCGCATCTCGCTCGAGTGCGTCTTGACGTGGCGGATCAACGCGCTCTGGAAGGCGGTCGAGTAAGGGCAGAGCGAGCACTTGAAGGGTTTGATGCCCTCGTGGTTGTAAAGGTGCTGCTGGAGGTTGCCGGCTTGGACTGTCGTGTAGCCGCACAAGGGACACTTGTAGACTTCGTCAACCATGTACGAGTGGTTCAGATTGCGGAAGCTATACCGCTCCATCACCTCGCTCTCTCGCGACGAGGGCGACACCGTTTTGCGCGTCTTTGGAGCCTGCCCGTCAACCTGCGAATCTGCGGGCCGAGGAGGGGGCGGTGGTGGCAGCGGCAAAGTCTCAGCCTTAATGGGCGGGATCCCTGCATGCAAGTTCGGACTCGGTAACGACGGATGATTCGGGTAAGTCGTGAAAATGACAGGGGAGGGGTCGAAGCCGTAAGTGGCAGGAAAATTATCAGAGCCTGGGTTCGGTGAGGACGACGAACGCGTCTTCGCAGTGGAAGCGGGAAGCCCTTGCTGAGCGCCCGCAAGTGGCGCCTCCATCTTGATAAAAGGAGCATTGAATCCAGCGAAGGGGATCGAATTCGAACTGAGAGAGCCAGGCGTTGGACTAGCGGCAAAGAGGGAGAACTGAGGAAAGGCAAGTGAATTGGCTGTCGTTGGAAAGACAGCGATCGACGGCTGTGAGGGGTTCATTCCAAGCGCACGAGGTCCAGAGAAATAGGAATTGGTGTCGAGTGATTGATATGAAAGTGGGGATTGCGGAGAGGCAAGGGAGAGGGAGGGGTGAGCGAACTGCACAGGACTCAGCGCGGAAGGTTGCGTCTGAGGGGAGAACAAAGCGGTTGAGGCACCGCGGCCACCAGGGAAATGGGGAAATGGCACTCCGGAACCTCTTCGATATTCTAACAGATCATTTGATGGATTTTGAGGGAGGGTGAAAGGGGGCGTGAAGGCTTGCCCTTGAGCTGGGCCACGATGCAGGACGGAAGGGCCGGGCGCAGTGTACGACTCCGGATGCACTCGCAGATGCTCGGACAAAGTTGCCACGCTCGGAAACGACATTTTGCAAAATTGACATTCGAAGGCATATCCATTTGCCTAGAGAAAACGGAGCGTCAGGATAAATCTCGGCCCACGTGCGCTTTGCACCTTAGAATGAAACTCGCGGCAACAGAACCAGGAAACGAGAGAAACCGTCCACAAAACGAGAACATGACATTGAATAAAACATAAATTTTATTAATAGACGAAAATCAAATACGCTGCGCGCTGCGAGAAACAAGACGCCCAACAAATTTGGTGGACCTCTGCCTTTCGCGCACCGCTTCGGAGTTATTGCCTCTCTCGCCCCTCCCAGAGCGAAAATATAAAGGATCGGTATCAAAATGCTCGATAAGTGCGATAATGGAACGGCAACGAAACTGCAGTGAATGCGAGCGGCTCAGAATGAGTCGCCCTCCACGACACCTCCGGGGCCCGAGCTCTAAAAAAAAAGGCAAATAGAATAATACCAACCATCTCCTATTCATACACACCTGCTGACGTGGTCTCGTGACTTGCTCCCCGAGTTGTGGCCACGTCGCTCCTATAAAGGTCCATTATAAGATATTTTTCAATGACGATGGCATTGGGCCGTGGCGGCAAAGGATGCAAGCGATGTACGCGAGCCGATCGGAAGGGTTGGCGAAGTTGGGAGATTCTGACCCGCCAAGAAGGCCGCGTTTGGCCCCATTGCCAAAAGCTATCGCGAAGCTATCGCGAAATGCGGCGCGTCTCTATATGAGAAGTCAGGTCGGCAACGAATCAGCGGAACGCGCTGCAACGAAAGACTCTAAGGAAGGAAGTCAAAATTCCGGCGACAGCGGAATCAAATAATGTTCGCCTTTTCGGGACACCCTGATTGAGCCACCCGGCAAACCACATAGAGGCACCGGAGGGAGCGTATGAGTCGACAATGAATATTCCTAACGAGAGAAAAACGGAGACACGGGACAGGGGCAACACAGAAAGGGGACTCCCAGTGTGCACATTGGATTCCCACTCGATGATTCAAGAACGAGCGCGCTCACACTCACTGCACAAGCGCGAGCATGAACAGGAAATACAGGATAAAACAAGAACATTAAACAAGGATATATCCATGCAAAAGCCGTTCAAGGGAATTAGGGTGCGTTCAAAAGGCAATGCACGCGGGCGAGGAACTGCGACTATGGAGCGGAAGCTCGAGATCGGCGCTTTGCATGCTCCGCTCCCCAAAAATGCAATCGATAATACAAATATTGACAGAGAGCATATTGACGCTAGTGATGAGAACCTCAAAATCAGCGTGGCAAAGCGCTGAACAGTCCGGGACGGTAAAGCGAGGAGAAGCGGCTCAAGACTTCAACAAAGGAGGGCACCCCTTCGAGCTCCCATCCCTTCGGGGTCGAGAATTATTATACGAAACTAAAGAAAATATAATACCGCTAACCTAAGCTTCACACAACCGCACGGAGGAGAGAAATGTCCAATGGGCAAATGGGGAAACCTCCGGCCCTACGCGCGTCTTCTCGAGATTCGAACTGAACTGCAGAGCGCAGAATCGGATGGTCGGCTGCAATAGGGCTTCTTTTCAGAAAAAAAAAGGAACAAATATTATTATACTAGAGAAATCGACTCGAGCGATGGAAAATTTTCGTTGCCTCGAGTCTCACGAAGTGCGCGTTTCAGCCTGGATATAAATTTTCAAAATAATTATTCTTTTGAAAGGTCGAAGGACACGTGGCACCGGAGTCTCGATTTGCCTACTTCGGTCGTGCTGCAATCCCATGAGTCCGATCCAAACGATCAATGATAACGCTATAAAGTCGCCAACGATGAACAGAGACGGGGCGCGCTCTACAGTAGAGATCCGAGGGTTGGGAGTGCACACCCAACATTCCAAGAGCTACGGTGAAACGGCAAAGAACGCGGGTGAGTTGGGACTGCGTTGATTCGAAGCGTTTATTTCCGAAGCCGCCAGCTTGCAGATTTTTTGCAGGAGTGCGCTTTCGGAAATGTACACTGGCAGTCTGGCAGTATTACAATGTAAAGACTGTGACATCACTCCTGCTGTTGCCGAAATCATCGCACAATAATTTACACAATCTTTTTGTGCCGACCGAATAGGAAGCTTGAAATCGAACACGCCCCTTGGAGTAGTTCTGAACTCCGACTCCGTTAAAATAACCGCCATTATTGGGACTGCAACAGCACTCCGACGCTTCTTCCTTTCAACGAGACCAAAGGGATAGGATGAATGGTTCACAGGAGTGAGAAATTGCTAGTTCAACATCCAGAACCCGATACCGTTGAGACTTTTCATGAAAAATATTACTCGACGCCCTGGTGGCATTCCGACCCTCGACCGCTGTACGCGTGGTTGTTCCACAAGTATTAGTGTGCATTCAGTTCTCTAGCGGACAAAATCAGTTCGCTTCCGCTCATCCTTTTCACATCCGTTGTCATGACATTCCTTTATTACACCACCTTCTTTGTCCGTTTCCTCGTCCGAGTCACACATTAGAGTGCTCAATAAATCATATGAAATGCCCAACTTATTATTAATAACACCTCGGACACACACTGAGCTTAGGAACTTACGTGCGTCTGCATTCCCACTACTGTTCCACACGTAGCACTCAATCAATCTTTATGAAGTGACCAACTTACATCCAACACTCTCAGCTTAGGAACATCATACTCCTGCTGGCTTCTTCAGCCTCGGGTTGCGATCCCAG
>Ga0154020_10005789_pt1 | contig 14541 bp, 12 predicted proteins | sample Klosneuvirus_201_FD_109709 | JGI IMG/M metagenome (GOLD analysis project Ga0154020, IMG submission 109709) | Active sludge microbial communities from wastewater, Klosterneuburg, Austria - Klosneuvirus_20160825_MG | ecosystem: Engineered > WWTP > Aerobic digester > Activated sludge | place...
ACGCGCCGCCACTACGCTGACAAAGGAAAACAGCGCATGGATGTGCACCAAGTCGTAGTCGCGCACATGCCTGCCGATCCAGCGTGCGAAGCCAGGCGCAACCTTGTAGAACTCCGATCGCTTCGGAAAATAGCGTCGGATCACGCCATTTTCCTCGATCGGCGTATCGCTGGGCCTGACTATGCGCCTACTCGGCCCGTCGTCATCCGTGGTCGCCGTCTCGACTTCCACACCATGAGCGCGCAACGCACTCTCGATGTAGCTCATAGCGTGGCTGGGACCGCCATGTGCAGAAGAGAGAGATGGAATGACGTGCAGAACTTTCATCGGGGTTGATAAAAGCCCCTGCTGCGCCTGACAAGCAGCCGCCGCATCAGAGGCCGAATGAAATACCTTTGCAGGATATAAGCCACCAGGAAAGCGGTAAGAACACTTCCCAGCAATTTGGTGGCCGCGGTTTCAAATTTGTACGTCTCCAGGAGAACCACGACCGACAAGCCATATGAAATGAAACTGGGAATTTTCTTGCGGAACACGAAAAAACGGTAAATTAGCCCCCACAGGAAACCCAGCATGAGAATCGGTACATGCATTCCATATTGTCCAAAATCTATGTAGCTTTCTGCCACATAGCCTATGCTGATTGAGGTGCCCACCTCCTCACCCGACACATACAGCCCGGTATATAACCGGGTCAGGTCCGAGTCGCTTGGAAGAGCAGGCTTGTCTGGGAAAAAAAGCCGGGGCATGAAGATATGCGCCAGTGCCTCTCCCCAAAGCGCGCCCTCTTCGTGCGCAATCCGGCGTGGAACCGAATTCGTGACCAGGCCGAAAAAATCCACATAGGCAATTCGTTCCGCCATGGCTCCGACCGCGGCCTTCATGTCTTCCGCTTCAAGAGCTGAGACCATATCGATGAGCTTTTCGGTTCGCTCGAAATATCCCCGGGTTACCACCTGGGCCTGTTGGCCCGCGTTCAGATAATCGCGGTAATCGATCTTGATCGCCGTCCATACGAGGGACAGCAGGAAGAGGACAGAAACCAACCCGGCGACCACGCCGATCTGCGTCATGGTTAGCCTCCTGCGCGCTGCTACGAAGGCGATGATCGTCACGAAAAAGACCGTCTTGAAATCGGCGAAATACCCGCCGATGCCAAGCATGAATTCAATCGCCATCGCCGCCAGCAACAAATGCAAGGCTTGCCCCTTCAGAAGGCTGACATAAGCCAGAGAAAAGAATATCGCCCACCTTACATTTGACAAGGCCAATGCGGCCTGAGTGCCGCCCGGGATCGCCCAGGCCATGTTCAGGATGAGCAGGCTCACTGGCAGGGATACGAGATAAAGCAGCCACAACCGCTTGACCGAGAAGAGGCGTGCCTGCTCCTCTGCCAATTCGGGATTGGCTGGCGGCGCCTTTAGCAACGCAAGCCACATGCCGAATGCCAGGGTCGCCAGCGCGCTCATCGAAAGCCAGGTGGCCAGTTTCACGTTGCCACCATAGGCGCTCAGCGTCTGCACCGGCTCGCCAAGCAAATCGGCGTGGATCACTTTGGTCACTGCCTGCGCCCACTGGAAAAGCAGTGCAAACAACAGAATGGGCGGCTCGCCGGTGCGCCACAAAAGCAGGAAGCACCACAGCAGCAGCAACACTGCCGCAATGGACAGCTCCGGATTGGTGCTAAGAATACCCAGGAAGCCGAGCATGCCCAACAGCGGCCATAACACCCACGGCAACCGATTTACGAACCGCATCCTATGCAGCCGCGCGGGCATAAACTTCATTCCACTTTTCCTCGAAACGCGACATCTCGAGCCCGGACAGCGAAGCATGGGCCGCCTGGCCTTGCTTGGCGACAACCTCGGTATGCTCGGCACAATAGGCTATAGCGCGTACCAGCACGGCGGCCGTTTTCTCCTCACATACCCAGCCGCCCGCACCGTGCTCGACGAGTTCCGTCAGGCCTCCCGATGCGAACACGAGGGAGGGCAGCCTTCTCTCCTTGGCCTCCACGACCGTGAGACCGTAGGACTCATCACAAAGCGATGGACACACATGCAGGTCAGCCTGATCGTACAAGACATCAATATCTTCCACGAAGCCGGTGAACACAATTCTGTCCTGCAAGCCGGCCCGCGCAACGCTGGCCAATAGCTCCCGGGCAAAAGGATTGTTCCATGCGTATTCTCCGGCTAGCATAATGCGAATATCGCTTCTCTCCCTGCTCAGCGATATTGCGGCTTCCACCAGCAGGCCCACGCCCTTCTCCTGCGAAATCTGCCCGACGTAGAGCACGGTAAATGGCCTTTTACCTATGCGCGAAGGCAGAAGCGGGGCAACCGTCGCGCCCGACTTCACACGCCTGGGTCCGGGGGCATATATCACGGACGACCTGACATTCTTCACCCCCAAGGCCGCGAGCTTGGCCTGGATGAAGCGGGAGTCGCAGACGAAATGCGCTGCCCGCCAGCGGGTGAATCGCCACACCATACGCCACAACCAGTGATGCTGGGGCGGAACGTCCCCGGCACGGAACACGAGCGGCAAACGCGTCAGCATCAGGGCCGGCAGAAAGTTCAGCACATTGGACGTGCTGCCGGCATGGATGTGCGTGGCCTTGAACGACCGGATCAATTGCAGCAACTGCCTTGACCCGCCGACAATACCCATGAGGTTGTTCCACCACACCTTAAGGGATACACCATGGCGAACCGCATCGAAATACGGCACGAACACAAACTTCAGGCCGCGCCGGTTCAATTCCGCCTGGATCGTGTCCTTCGTCCACTCTTCGCGGATCAGGAACAGCACTTCGCAGCCGGTGCGCCTCAATGCGTCCAGCGCCTCGATGTTGCCGCGCTCCTGCCCATACAGCGGAACGTTGCCGAACAACACCAGGATGCGGGGCGGACTGCTCATGCCCTGCCGCCCTTGCCTGCACGTACCAGCCAATTGGATGCTTCAAGCACCCCCCTGGCCGCTGCCGACACCGAATAGGCGTCCGATACGGCTTTCATGCTGTCGCATGATGGCGGAGACGCCAGCACACGCTGCAAGGCATTGGCCAGTTCGGGAATGTTCCCTGCCGGGTAGGTGGCGCCGGTTTGGCTTTCCAGCACCAAATCCGGTACGCAGCCCACGGCGTCGGACACCACCACCGGAGTGTCGCAGGCAAGCGACTCATTCACCACCAGGCCCCATGTTTCGCTCTCTGACGGAAGCACCAAGACGTCGGACATCGCATAAAAATTAGGCAACTCAGTTTGATTGCGGAAACCCAAAAAAGCGACGGGCACATGCAAAGTCCTGGCTTCTTCCTCCAGCGCACCTCGCAACGGCCCATCGCCCACAATGACCCCGCAGACATTCTCCCCACGGTCACGCAGCTTATGCAGTGCATATACCAAATCGAGGGGGCGTTTGACATCCAGCATCTTGCCCACGAACAACACTGCTTTCTGGCTCGGTGCGATGTTCAGTCGTCCACGGCTTGCTGTGCGGTCAGCCTCCCGGGCCCGCTTCGAAAACGCCTCGTTGTCGATGCAATGAGGAGAGAAGAACAGGCGCTCGGCTGCTACGCCATAGTGTTCCAGGTATTCACGATTCCTTTTGCCCACATAGAGGCAGGCGTCGAATTGACCTAGCACACGTGGATAAATGATTTTCTTGCCGACCTGCTTCAACCAGCCACGGGGCGTGCCCAGTTGCGAATCCCCGCGCACCATCACCGGCACGCCATGGCGGCGGCACGCGCGCATGGCCTGCCAGAAGGATTTCAGATACCACCCCATGACCAGGAAGGCATCAAACCCGCCCGTGTGGATTTCTTCGGCGATTTCAGGTGTATCGCAGCCAAAGAAATGGCTGACGCCGGGCTTCTTCGCCCGATTGTTCAGAAACCGGTGCTCGTACCCACACAGCAATTCCACATCCCATTCGAAAGCTACGTCGAATCCGGCTTCGGCCTGGCCCTGCGCAGTCTGTCGGTGAGCGAAATACACTTTCAAATCCACATGATGGGCCAGCTCGCGAAATAGCGGCGCCTGATACTGGATAGGGTGGCTCGCGAGTATGCCGATTTTCATCTGTAATTCGATCGTTTACGAAGTCTGCGCCAGGATTTTACCGAACCACTCCCCCACGTCCCATGCCTGTGTGCGGGCTGTGTAGGGCTCGAATGCCTTTGCATCCAGGGGTATGGCTTGTTGGTATTGCCTGGATGCAAACCAGGCTTCACCAATTGATGCCGCCAACTCTTCCTGCGTGGTACGTTCATTGAAGGCCACGCACACCCCGCCACCTACTTCGCGCATCAACTGCACCACCGAACTGTTTTCATGGAAGATCGCCAGCAAGGGTTTGCCCGCCAGCAGATAGGGGTAAATCTTGGATGCCGTATAGGCAGGGTCGTCTGAACCAAACACCACCAGCGCATCGCTTTCCATCAACTTGCGCAGCATTTCGCTGTAACCGAGCCGATCCGGGTTCTCCAGCACACTCACAGCCAGTTCGGTGCCGGCAACCAGGGGCTCGAAGGTTTTAGCTCCCTTTCCTGTCGCCGCATACGAGGTTCCCTCCGCCTCGAAGCGAACCGCGCCAGGCGCAAGTGTCTTCTCGTCGAGGGCACGCTGCCAGGCGTTAAAGAATGCCGAGGCCGCCTTGGCCATGTCTGCTCCGCCGCGACCAATGTAGCGCCAGACCATGGTTGCCTTATCGGTGTTGTCCGACATGGCGTTCTTGCGGAAAGTATCCAGTTCATCCGGCTCCGCAGGAAATGGCCGCACCAGCATCGGCTTTCCTTCTACGCGGTTACCGTAGCGTTTTTCCAGGTCAGCGAGATACATCTGTGACACAGCCATGAAGCCGGAGCAGGCACGCACCACATGGCGCTCCATTGCACGATGCAAGAGATCCGCAATCGCGTATTTGAAGCGCCCGCCTGGCGGCACCACTTCAGGATGATTGCGGTAGTAGTCGTTCACCCAAGGGTCCTGGTAATCCATACAAAACGGCACGCCATATCTGCGCTTCCACAATGGACCCAGCACGTGCAGAGCAAATTCGGTAGTGGAAAAAAACACCAGGTCGAAACGGCCCGTCGCCAGCAGTTCGCCACCCTTGCGGTAAAGCGGCCAGAAGCTGCGCTGCGCCAAGCCGTTCAAACCCCAGCCTTTCAATCGCCATGCTCTAACTGTGTGCACCGGCACATCAGCAGGCAGGTTTTCTTCCAGCCACGCATCAACCGGCCCGACCACGTCCATCGAATCAACGGCCAGCACCACCACCTGCCAGCCGCTGGCGGCGGCCTGCCTAAGCAGGAGACGCAGACGGTGCGTGTCTGCACCGTTGGTAGGTGCGAAGCGGGGGCTGACGGCAAGAACCTTTATTCTCAATTTACTTAGGTGCCGTAGCACGCTTACCAAAAGCAATTGCAGGCTTCTCAATAAAATCACTCAGCATTTGTGAGAAGAAGAGTGAAACGACTATAACTGCAGCGCCCGCAATAAAAACAAAGCCTACATCGGTTATCCCTGGTAAATAATTCCGGCCATGAGCTACGAATAGCCAAACAAAAGGTTCATGAACGAGATACAGCGGATAGCTAATGGCACCAAGCCATACAAGTGCCCGCGAGCTTAGAAAATTGGATATGCGCGCCACCACCAATGAATTACCATTAAATGAGTGGTGGATGGCAATTCCAAAAACAAAAAGCCAAACAAAAAGCCCCATATTTTGAGCGACTGCCAAGAACGGGATCGGAAGTAATGGCATGGCTATCACTAACGGCAAGTGCCCGCCTTTAAGCGAAACGTGATGTTTCTCTATCCAAGTCCAAACAAAATAAGAAACTATACCTAGCGTGAAAAACGGGGCATTCGCGAAAAATGTCGCTCCTCCCAGATGGGATGCCGGCACAATTATTCGCTTCGCTATTCCTGATATTCCTAATAGAAATACAAGACCTGCTGTAGGCCATTTAATTAAGATTGAAAACAAAATTGGCGCGAGAATATAAAATTGCCATTCCACTGAAACAGACCATGCTGGATTCAATATCGCTTTTTCTGCATCCGGGAGGATAATTGGTGGAACAAGGCCGTGCAGCATTGAAATATGCGAAATTGTATGAGGTAAAGCTTGTTCTACCTTGAACGTTGTTGGCATCACACCCAAGAACAAAAAAAAGGACGCAATGATCAGGCAAACCGCATATACAGGAAACAATCGAAAGAAACGTCGCGTTATGAATACTATGCAATGCTCCCTACGCTCAAATGCTAGTTTTGCGATGACAAATCCAGATAACGCAAAAAATACTGTTACCGCATGCTGTCCATCGATAGCCGGATGGACGAAGTGCCCTGAAATGGTAAATACATGAAACAGGACAACCCAAAGCGCCAGTATCCCTCTTAAACCATCAAAGACTGGGATGTGCTTCATCGAGTTACTCAATTCCAGCTAAGCGAGGAAACCAAGGGCGAATCGTTGCGCACAAAAAATGCATCGCCCTGCCACAGCGCGTTATCCAGCGGCCTGTAGTACATGGGAAGAAAATCATAAAGGCGATATCCTTTGCCATCCATGTACTGCATTACTTCGTAAAAGGTCGGTACTGGGCCAATGCGGATTATCGAAACCTCAAGAATGATCACCTCGAATTGCTGAAGCAGTTCACCGGCGCCTTCCAATACGTCGAGCTCAAAGCCTTGAACATCAACTTTCAACAAATTGAATTTTTCCGGATAGACCGAGATCAATTCACCAAGAGTTTTGACCGTGACTCGCATCGAAGGCTTACCGCCAGCCCCGCCGGATTGATCCATGCGGCTGTTCGTTTCTTCGAGAATAAAATCGACGGTACCTGCCGCTTTCCCGAGCGCACAGAACTCAAGATGAGTCGCAACACGGTTCGCTTTGCTTGCGAATCTCTCCAATAGCAGTCTGCAGCTTGCCTGAGGTTCCACCATGATGAGCGGAACATTCCACACCGACCTCAGTCCCTTGGTCCACTCGCCATGATATGCACCCACATCAATCGCACCTGTGCAAACGAAGCCCGCAGCGCGAAGATTCAACAAGCGGTTTTCCATGGTCTTGAAACCCATGAACTCCTTCAGGGGTTTCTTCAATGATTGCGGCATGAGCGCCTTTAAAATATTTTTCATATTCAAATCAGCATCAAGTTTCCGGCCAGCCTTGCCTAGTGCAAAATCGATTCAATCACTTGCAACAACGATCGTTGCTCTGCCTCCCAATTGAACCTATGCTGCCCATACTCCCATGCAGCTTGCCGTGCGCTTGCCAACGCATGCGGCGACAACAACAAATCATCCATCTTCGCTGCAAGCCCTCGTGCATCCCGTTGCGGGCAGACAAACGCCGCACCTGCCATTTTCAACGCCATTTCTGATTGCGCGGTTGTATCGGAGGCAAGGGTGGGAATGCCCGCCAATATATAAGTGAACATCTTGTTGGATAGTGCGAGTCTATTGTTTAAAGAGTGCCCTGGCTCACTGGCAATGCCCACATCGAATTCCGCAGCCAGCCTCACCATCTCCCCCGGGGGCGCAGGGGGGAGAAAGCCCAGACGATCGCCGACACCGTATTTCTCGGCCAGCGCGGTTAGTTGTTCCCGGTAGCCGGGTGATGGATTCCCGCGCAGGAAAAAGGTCGGCCTGCTGCGCGACAAGCTAATGGCTTCCACTACCGTTTCCAGGCCACGGTTTGAGCCGATGGTTTGGGAGAACCAGTACAGACTGGGCGATGGCTGGGCAGTGCCCTTGGGTGTCGGTCCAGCCGGAGCTTCCGCCTTTGGAAATACATTCAGGATAACAGTCGGCTCTTGCACTACATAAGCCTCGGCATAGGCCTTGGAAATTCCGGGCGAAGCGGCGGTCAGGTAATCGCAGCGCGGCAGATAGCGCCGCTCAATTTCGCGGGTCAACCGCAAGGGCAGGGCGTTTTCTGGCGTGACGTTAAATTCGCCGCTGTGATAATCCTCTGCATCGAAACCCAGTTTAGCGCCATGCTTTTTGGCCGCCCGGAAGGCAGCAGGCAAGGCCGCGAGGTTGTGCGCGATATACAGGTCCGCCGAGGTAGCACAGGCGGCGCGGGTAAGCGCAGGAATGACAGGGTGAAAGGCCAGCACCGCGCAGCGGCCGAAGTGTTTGTAGGCGAGCAGGCAGACTCGCCGTCTGAGGCTTTGCGCAACACGCTTAGCGCGCCCGGCAATAGGTCCAAAGGTCACCTTGCGCACCCGCCAGGGACGGCTTGAGAATTCGTCATCTGCTTCGTCCGCCCAATGGATGAAGCGGGCCGACACGACACTGACTTCATACCCCGCCGCGGCCAGTGCATCGGCCTCCTTGACCAGGCGCGGATTGGTGGACAGATGGCCCGGGGTGACCAGGCAGATACGCCGCTTGCCCAAGTGTGCCATGCGTCAACGCCCGATCAGTTCGCGGTATACGTCAAGATAGGCTTCGACGATGGCTCGGTCGCTGAACATGCTTTCCGCCCTTTCGCGACAGGCGCGGCGATCGATTTCGCCGATGCGGCTAACCGCCGCCACCAAACCGTCCACGTCGTCGCGCACGAAGCCGGTAACGCCATCCTCGACCACTTCCGGCACCGCGCCGCGGCGCAGGCCGAGCACCGGCGTGCCACAAGCCAGCGCCTCGGCCATGACGATGCCAAAGGGCTCTTCCCACAGGATGGGCATGAGGAAAGCCGCAGCCTGCCCCAGCAATACATTTTTCTGCTTATCATCAACCGGGCCGATGTAGGAGATACGGACACCGTCGACGTGCGGTTTGACCTGTTCGTCGAAATAGGATTGGTGCTCTGCTGGAATGTTACCCGCGATCACCAGACGCCACCCGGTTCGCTGGGCTATCTCGATGGCAAGATGCGTGCCCTTTATATGCTCGATGCGGCCCAGGAACACCAGCGGCGCGTCGACCGCGACAGCGGGTGAAAAATCGTACACATCCATCGGCACGCCGTTATAGACGAGATGCCATTTCGCCAGGCGCCTGGTGTCCTGCATCATCCACTGACTGATGGCCGAGAAATGCAGCGTGCCGCGCGACAATACATGCCCCCACTTGACTGAGCGCGGGGTCACTTCGCGCTGGTAGGTCATGAGCTTGGGGATGGGCAGGGGAAGCAAGGGCAACAGATAGGCAATGCGGCCGAAACTGTGCACCACGTCGTAACCCCCGCCAATGACAACGCGGGAGATAGCCAGCATGTTGCGCAGGGTGTCGGCGCGTGACATGCTGTTGCTGCCAGGATAAGGCACCAGGCGGCAAGGCACGACGGAATCAGGATGGCCAAACAGTGTGACATCGTGCCCGCGCGCCACCAGCCCTCTGATCAGCATGTCGATGACCCGCTCTATGCCGCCATAAAGCCTGGGCGGGACAGGCAGTTCGGGGTCTGCGGTGATGGCGAATTTCAAAGCCGAACTACTCAAGATTTACTGCCACGCAATTTATTTATTACTAACCTTAGTACGGGCAATTTCTTGAGAACTCGCATTTTGTAATAGCCGTTGTACTCTTTGGTTAACATGATCTTTAGCTGATACAGCACGCTACTAATTTTTCTTATTAAGCCAGCTTGGGAGGCCCCTGTAACAAGAAGCCAATTACGTATTCCCCCATAGTTATTAATCATGCCGTATTGCACTTGCTCCGGTGTGTGATAGGGAGCATTCTTGGCCCTCATTCCATCGATAATTTGCGCAACACGATGTGCCTGCGATGGTATTTTCAGAGCGTCGAAATCTACGAGTACTTCTGTCAATTTATTGATCTCTCCGGTCGCCAGTAAATTCTCAAGAATTGCGCATTCTGCACCTTCGCAATTAAGTTTCATGTAAACAATGTCGCCATTTTTGATGTTTTCTCTAAAGAATCTTGATGCTTCGAGAAAGTCACATTCGACGTCAGTGCCCTCGTCAATGTAACTAGGGGCATCGGCATAAATTGATCCGGCAAGTGTTCCTGCGTGATAGATTATTCGCTTCCCATCAGCATCGATCATGCCTGCATGAATTACAGTTAATCTACTATTTCCGATGCCGCATAATTGCTTGGCCAAACTTTCAACGGGCTCAAAGGTATAAACACAGTCAAAGCCAAATACTGGGTCAAGGGCTGCATGAACACTGTCCCCCAAATAACCCCCAATATCCAAAAATATTTTAGCCATCGTTTCAGACCCAGTAAGGGTTTAATAACGGCCCGAAAACCTTTGAAGTATGCGCGCGGCCTTCCACCCCACAAGGCGCGTAACCAGCTTGAATGCGGGCCCGCCTTCAGGCACCAGCGTGGCTGGATGCAGCTTGCCCGCTCGCTCAAGCGCCTGTATGGCGATACTTTTGTTATAGGGATAACTGGCATGCGCGAAGCGCTGCCAAAGCATGGTGCAGACACGGCGGGTGCGGTCGCTGACCTCGCGCGCGAGCAGGTAGCCTTGGCAAAGATCGATCACCTTGAATTGCGATTCCCAGCCCTTGCGGGACTTCAGGCCAGAAAGGCTGCCGGCGATACCAGAGCGGTAATAGGTGCGAGCCCCCTGACAAAACAGCACCTGTCGCGCGGCAAGCACGGCGCGGGTGAAGTATTCGGTATCGTTAATGAGTGTGAGTTCTTCCTTCCAGGGTCCAATTCCTTCTACAAGCTTGCGCGGTAGCAGCCACATCGCCGGGTACATTATGCCCCCGCCTTCCCTCCAGTTCGCCACGAGCCAATCGACCGGCTCCATATCCTGCCAAGTCACGTCGGGGACGAACTTCGTGGTTGCCGGATCATCCCGAAAGCGCCCCCACTCAGCCATGGCAATGCAATCCGGACGATCCTGCAAGCGCAGCACCTGCAACTCAATCTTGACCGGCGCGAGCAAATCGTCGGCATCGAGGTATTGAATGAAGCCACCGCGTGCCTCTTTAAGGCAGCGATTCAGTGCAGCTGTCTGCCCACGGTTGGGCTGGTCAATCACCCTAAGCTTGTCGGATTCGAATTGCTTCAATACTTCTCTGCTGCCGTCAGTCGAACCATCGTTCACCACGATGGTCTCGATGTTTTCCCAAGTCTGCGCCAACACCGACTGAAGGGTTTCCGCTATCCAACGCTCGGCGTTGTAGCAGGGGATAAGCACGGAGACGAGCGGCTTTGCTGCGTAACTCATGCCCTGCTCCCGGCATGTTTCGCAGCAGCCTGCCTCAAGGCTTTCCAGGCCGGATAGCCTTGCCTGAAACGCGGCTTCAACAGACGAATCAGCACTTCGCGAATACGGATTGCCCAATAGGGATTGGCGAAACACAACAGCTTGAACAGCAGGCTTGCCGCCTTTGGCACCCTGCCGGTCGTTTTACATGCGAGCGCGACACAGGCGTCCGCCCCTTTCCATTCCAGGCATGACGCAAGGCAGGCTGCGTTCTGCCAGGCGAGGTGGCCGACTTCATCCCGGTAGCGGCCGGGATGCCGGTTTGCAAACCTCAAAGTGATTTCATGGCTGGCATGGCAGCAGCGCGCGCGGTTGGATGCCGACATGGAGACCGGATTGAAGTAGAACTGGCTGCCAACGTACGACTCGATGGCGAAGCGCGCGCCCGCCTCGGCCAGGCGCAGGTGAAAGGCACGGTCCTCGTTGTAACGCACGGCCGGATCCAGATCGAAGCCGCCGGTCTGCCGCAGCAGGGCCACGGAATACACGCCGCCGTTGTTGACGGTGTTGGCCAGCATGTAGCGCACCGGATCCTGCAGCAGACTCGATGCTGCAAAGTCACTGCGCGACATGATCGCGTCGGACGACTCGTCCACTTGTTCGTAGTCGAACATCAGCACTTCGAAGTCGCCGCTTGCGATGCGCACCTTGGCTCGGGCCACGAATTCCGGCGCCAGGGCGTCGTCCGCATCGTGGAAATGCACCCAGGCGCACCCCACCTGCGCCAGCAAGGCGTTCTTGCCCGCAGAGCAACCCTGATTGAGCGCACCGCGTACCACATGCGCACCGAACTGCGCTGCAACGGTAGCGGTGTCATCGGTGCTGGCATCGTCGTACACCCAAACTTCGTCGAATGGCACGGTCTGCCGGCGCACAGACTCGAACAAGCGCGGCAGATGGGCGGCTGCATTGTATGCGGGTACGCATAGGGCAAGGGTGGTTTGCATGCCTGTCTCCTACCCGCGAAGTTTTTTCATGGCGCGGCTCGCGCTGTATTCGATCAGCGACCTGAGCGGCAGATGATCGAGAAAATCCAGCGACTCGCGCCCGACAGGGCCGCCGGGCTCGCACGCCAGGCGCAGCCAGTCGTCCGAGGCAAGTGCCTTGCCTGTCTTTCCCCGGACAACATTTTCATAAGCCGCCAGCCGCTGACGGCAAACCGAGGCCGGATTCAGTTCACGCAGCACGGTCTGCCGGCCGGCCTCGGCAAGCTCCTTGCGCACCGTGTCGCTGAGCGACAGCATGCGCTCGATCGCGGCAGCCAGGGATTCGGCGTTGCCGTTCTCAAAGGCAAAACCGTTGACGCCATCCACGATCAGCTCGCTGGCGCCCGCGCCGCTGGAACAGATGACGGGCGTGCCCGCCCCCATTGCCTCCACGCAGGTGAAATTGAAGGTATCCCACAAGGACGGCACGACCATGAATGCGGCCTGCGCCTGCAAGCGGGCAGTCTGTTCGAAGGGCTGCTGCGGCTGCTGCGTCACGACCTTGCCCCAGATATCCGGCCAAGTCTGGCACAGGTAGTCGGAGGTCTTGATGTCCCGGCTTTCGTAAGGGGTGTCGCGCCCCACCCAGTCGATGGGGGGCGCCCTATCACCCAGCAAGCGCAGCGCCTGGCACAGCACTTCCGGACCTTTCCAACGCTGGACGCGGCCGACCACCAGGCCGCGTCCATTTTTTTTGATGGAAGGATCGTATGGAAGCAAGGGCCGCCATGCAGGCATGATGCGGACCACTGCGCGGCCCGTCTGGCGCTGCCAGAAACCGGCATTGGCTTGGCTGTATGCCTGCGCACAAGCGGCTTGGGCGAGGCCCGTACGCTCGAGCATGCGGATCAGGTTGCCCTGCACATCCTCGCCACGCACCGGGTCATAGAGGTCGATCTGCCCCATGCTGCCGTGGAGCTGGGCCACAAGTGGCGGGCCCTGCTCTACCACCCAGGGCAGGAACAGCAGCCCCCAGTCGGCAGCCTCGACCAGATCATGGCCATCACCATTTCCGGCCTGCTCGCGCATCGCCCAGGCGCCGGCCAGAATACGGCGTAGTCCTGGAAGGGCTGCGTAACGTGCAAAGCGTGCCTGGTACTGAGCGAGCAGCGCGTGATCGAGCGTTTCCACGATGACGCCATCGATCATGTCGGGTGATGGTGAGCGCTCGGCAACAACGCCGCTACCCACGATGACGCGCACTTCATGTCCCTGCGCAGCGAGCAAGGGCAGGAAATGCCGGTAAAAGGTAATAATGCCGCCGCCTGCGTTGGTGACATATTCGGGCAGCAGATAAAGGAGTTTCATCGTGGGCAATTTTAATCTGTCGACGTCAAATTCTTACAGGTATAACAAGCGGCCCAACTGTTTTCCGCCGGGCAGGTAACCGACTAATTCAGCCAGCGGCGCGCGAAAGAGCAGCCTCAGGGTGGCGACATAAGCAGCTGCGAACGCAGGCCCAGCCAGCAACAGATGGGCGATGGGTAGCAGATCATGCGGCAGCAGGGATTTGAGCGACCACGCCGCCACAGCGCCCGTGAAGGCTGCAAGTATTGGCGGCAGCAACACTGCCACAAGTGCGATGGCGCTGATGCCTTGCGTGCGCACAAGCAGGGTGACCAGGATGACGGCGATGGCAACGTGTGCCGCGGCAGCCCCAATGAGATAAGGAACGAGGCCGAAGGGAATGAGTGCCAGCATCACTGCGGCAGCCAGCACGAAGGCAATCATGTCGGAGCGCAGGCAAAGACGGGACTGGTTGTTCGCCAGAAGCAGCCGGTATGCTGTGGCGCCGATGCTGACAGCCAGGCCGATTGCCATGGCCAGCGGCAGCAGAGGAATGACTGCAAGCCACTTGCTGCCGAACAGCAGGCGCACGATGTTGTCCGCCTCCAGCGAGAAGAATGCCGCGATCGGGACGACGACCCATGCAACGCTTTGCAATACCAGGCCGCTGATACGCTGGAAACGGTCGGACTGCGCCTCTGCCCGGGTAATGACGGGGTAGAGCGCATTGGACGCTTCCTGCGCGATCCTGCCGCAGAACATGTTGGCCAGCCCCTCTGCCCGCCCGAACACCCCCAGCGCGGAAAACTGGAAGTGCTGGGTAATCAGCGCGTTCTGCAAGAGGCTGCGGCCGCCGTTGAGCGCATTGGAGCCGGCGCGGTTGAGGCCAAAATGAAGCGCCTCACGATACTCGGCGTAGCTCCACTGCCAATTTGGCCGCCACCCGATAATCAGGAACAGGTCCGCAACAAACACCAGCGAAGCGAGCAGCCCCGGCACGATCAGGCCATAGACGCCGGCGCCC